>Ga0194130_10005508_pt1 | contig 15195 bp, 14 predicted proteins | sample TA2KigsurfametaG_FD_160084 | JGI IMG/M metagenome (GOLD analysis project Ga0194130, IMG submission 160084) | Freshwater microbial communities from Lake Tanganyika, Tanzania - TA2015050 Kigoma 12 surface | ecosystem: Environmental > Aquatic > Freshwater > Lake | place: Tanzania: Lake Tanganyika... | reverse complement strand
CCTATCGCGCGCTCGCGCGGTTGCGCGCGGAGGGCACGATCCGCGCCATCGGCGCCGGCATGAACCAGTGGCAGATGCTCGCGCGCTTCGCCGAGGTGGGCGCGTTCGACTGCTTCCTGCTCGCGGGACGCTACACGCTGCTCGACCAGTCGGCGTTGCCGGTCCTCATGCCGACCTGCGCGCGCAGGGGCGTGCGCATCCTGGCCGCCGGCGTCTACAACAGCGGCCTTCTGGCCGACCCGAGGCCCGGCGCGAAGTTCAACTACGACGACGCGCCGGCCGACCTGGTCGCGCGCGCGCAGCGGATCGACGCGGCCTGCAGGTCGCATGGCGTGCCGCTCAAGGCTGCAGCCATCCGGTTCCCCGGGCTCCATCCGGTCGTCGCCTCGACGCTGACCGGCGCGCGCTCGGTCGCGGAACTCGACGAGACGGTCGCCATGTCGCGCGTCGAGATCCCGCCCGCGCTGTGGGATGACCTGCGCGCGCAAGGCCTGCTCGACCCCGCCGCGCCGGCCGGCCCGCGCGAGGACGCATGAGGACGATCGACGCCCACCAGCATTTCTGGGATCCGTCGAGGGCCTCCTATCCCTGGATGGAGGCGCCGGCGCTCGCGCCGATACGCAGGCCGTTCGCGCCTGCCGACCTCCGGCCGCTCCTCGATGCCGAGGGCGTCGACGGCTGCATCTTCGTGCAGTGCCGCCACGACGAGGAAGAGACAGCCGAGCAGCTGGCGGCCACGCGCGCGCATCCCTGGATCGCGGGCGTCGTCGGCTGGGTCGACCTCGAGGCGCCGGACATCGATGCGCGCATCGCGCGATTGCGCGCCCTTCCCGGAGGCGGGCGCCTCGTCGGGATCCGCCACATCGTCCACGACGAGGCCGACGCCGCCTGGCTCGCGCGGCCATCGGTCATCGGCGGGCTGCGGCGCGTCGCCGCCGCGGGGCTGGCCTACGACCTGCTGGTGCGCGCGCGCGAACTGCCGGCGGCGATCGCCGCCGTGCGCGCCGTGCCGGAGGGCCGCTTCGTGCTCGACCATGCGGCGAAGCCACCCATCGCGCGCGGCTGGGACGCCGACTGGGCGCAGCGCGTCGCGACGATCGCGCGCGAGCCCAATGTCCATTGCAAGCTCTCCGGCCTCGTGACCGAGGCGTCTTGGGAAAACTGGACGCAGGACGACCTCGCGCCGGCCTTCCGCCATGTCGTCGACGCCTTCGGGCCCGGCCGCCTGCTCTACGGATCCGACTGGCCGGTCTGCCTGCTCGCGGCGCCCTATGCCCGCGTCAAGGCGGCGTTCGAGCACGCGATCGGCGGCCTTTCCCCGGCGGAGCGCGCCGCCGTGCGGGGCGGGAACGCGATCGCGGCCTATCGGCTCGGCTCGACGAACGCAGGCGCAGGCATATGAAGCATCTCGCGATCAATGGCGGCCCCAGGGCGATACCGGAGCCCCTGCCCAGCTTCCGGGACCATAGCGGCCGCTCGCTCGGCGACGAGGAGATCGCCGAGCTCGTCGACACGATCCGGTTGGGCGCGCTGTCCTTCCTCACCGGAAAGAAGACGGCGGCCTTCGAGCGCGGCTTCGCCGACCTGCTCGGCAGGCGCGACGCCGTCGCCGTCGCCAACGGTACCGCCGCGCTCCACGTCGCGCTGATCTACCTGAACCCCGAGCCGGGCGACGAGGTCATCCTGTCGCCGGTGACCGACATCGGCACGGCGATCCCGATCCTGGCGCAGCTCGCGGTCCCGGTCTTCGCCGATGTCGACCCGCGCACGCAGAACATCACCGCGGAGACCATCGAGGCCTGCCTGTCGCCGCGCACGCGCGCCATCGTCGTCACCCATGTCTTCGGCGCGCCCGCGGACATGGACCCGATCCTCGAGCTTGCCGCGCGTCGCGGCCTCTTCGTGATCGAGGATTGCGCGCAAGCCCACCTCGCCACCTACAAGGGCCGTACCTGCGGCACGATGGGCAATCTCGGCTGCTTCAGCTTCCAGCAATCGAAGCACATGACCACCGGCGACGGCGGCATGGTCGTGTCGAACGAGGACATGCGCTTCGGCCGCGCGCTGCGCCTCTGCGGCGACAAGGGCTGGCCGCGCGCCAAGGGTGGTCGCGACCATCTCTTCCTCGCGCCCAACTACCACATGACCGAGCTGCAGGCCGCGGTCGGGCTCGCGCAGCTGCGCAAGCTTCCGGGCATGGTGCAGGCGCGCATCGATGCCGCCAGCCACGTCACCGCGCGGCTCGCGGGCGTGGACGTCGAGCCGGTGCCGATCCTGCCCGACAGCCGCGGCGTCTTCTTCTACTACGCCTTCCGACTCGCGCCCGCGCGCCTGCGCGCACCGGTGACGGAGGTCATGCGCGCGCTGGCCGCCGAGGGGATCGACGGCTTCATCGGCTATCCCGGCCCGATCCCGCTCTATCGCTATCCGGTGATCCGCGAGCGGCTGACTTTCGGTTCCTCGGGCTGGCCCTTCACGCTGCCCGGCGTCACGCGCAACTGGAACCATTCGGACCCGCTCTGCCCGGAGGCCGAGAAGGCCTGCGCCGAGACGATCTGCATGTGGTGGTCCGAGGCCCTCGGCGCACTCCACGCCGAGCGAATCGCCGGCGCGATCCGCAAGGTCGTCTCGGCCTACGCGGCGTGACGGCGGCACGGGCGATGGCAAGCGCGCGCTTCGACCTTTCCGGCCGCGTCGCGGTGGTCACGGGCGGCAATGGCGGCATCGGCCTCGCGATCGCGCGCGGCCTCGCCGAGGCCGGCGCGAAGCTCGCGATCGTCGGCCGCGACGAGGCGAAGAACGGGGCCGCGCAGCGCCAGCTCCGCGACGCCGGCGCCGAGGCAATCGCGATACGCGCCGACGTCACGACGTCCGAGGGGTGCGCCAGCCTCGTCGACGCCACCCTCGGTCGCCTCGGCGCCATCGACATCCTGGTCAACAACGCGGGCACAAACATGCGCAAGCGGCCCGAGGCCTACGGCCTCGAGGAGTGGCGCATGCTCGTCGACGTCAACCTGACCAGCGTCTACCTCGCCTGCATGGCGGCCTATCCGGTCCTGAAGCAGCGCGGCGGCAAGATCGTCAACATCGGCTCGATGACCTCCATCTTCGGCGCGTCCTTCTCGGCGCCCTACGGCGCGGCCAAGGGGGGCGTGGTGCAACTGACCAAGTCGCTCGCCTCCGCCTGGGCCGCGGACCGCATCCAGGTCAATGCCATCCTGCCGGGCTGGATCGTGACCGACCTCACGATCCGCGGCCGCGCGGCGACCCCCGACCTGCACGACAAGGTGATCGCGCGCACGCCGGCCGGGCGCTGGGGCGAGCCGGATGACATCGCCGGTGCCGCAGTCTTCCTCGCGAGCGCCGCGGCTGATTTCGTGACCGGCGCCGCGCTGCCCGTCGATGGCGGCTATTCGGCGCAGGCCTGAGCCGCTGGACAACAAGGGACAAGTCTCCATGAGCCTCGAAGGTCCTGTCGCCGAAGCGGCGACCCGCCATCGCAGCTTCTGGCTCGACGAGGCGCTTGCAACCGAGCCGCCGTCGACCACGGTGCTCTCCGGCCGCCACCGCTTCGACGTGGCGATCGTCGGAGGCGGCTTCTGCGGGTTGTGGACCGCGATCAACCTGGTGTCGCGCGAGCCGACGCTGCGCGTGGCGATCGTCGAGCGCGACATCTGCGGCGGCGGCGCGAGCGGTCGCAACGCCGGCTACGTGCTGAGCCTGTGGGCGCGCTTCCCGGCCATGGCGGCCTTCATGGGCGAGGAGGAGGCGCTGCGCATGGCGCGCGCCTCCGCCGACTCGGTCGCGGAGATCGGTGCCTTCTGCACCGCGCATGGCATCGATGCGGAGTACGAGAACAACGGCTGGCTCTGGGGCGCCACCTGCGAGCGGCATCTCGGCGCATGGTCTGCCGTCGCCGATCGCCTGTCGCGGTTCCAGAGCTATCCGTTCCGCGAGATGGACGGGGCGGCGATCGCGGCGCGCTGGGGCCTCGACGGCTATGCCGGCGGCGCGTTCGATGCGGCGGCGGGTGCGGTGCAGCCGGCGAAGCTCGTCCGCGGCCTCGCGCGGCGCGCGCGCGAGATGGGCGTCGCGATCTTCGAGCGCTCTCCGATGACGGAACTCCATCGCGGCAACCCGCCGCGCGTCGCCACCAGCGGCGGCGAGATCGTCGCCGACAGCGTCGTGCTGGCGATGAACGCCTGGTCGGTCGGCCTTCCGGAGTTCCGGCGCAGCCTCCTGATCGCCGCGGCCGAGGCCGCGGTGAGCGCGCCGATCCCCGGGATCCTCGCAAGGATGGGGTTCGCCAAGGGCCCGGTGGTGACGGATTCTCGCATCATGGTCGGCAACCTCCGCCCGACGGCCGGGGGCCGCCTGGAATTCGGCAAGGGCGGCGGCCATGTCGCGCGCGCCGGGCGCGTCGGGCCTCGCTTCGAGGGCACGCCCCCGCGCCTCGCGCTCCTGCTCGAGGAGACGCGACAGGCCTCCTCCCAGCTGCGCGGGCTTGAGGTCGCGCAGTCATGGGTCGGACCGATCGACCGAAGCGCCGAGACGGTGCCGATGTTCGGCGCGCTGCCGGGAGCCGAGCGCGTCTTCTACGGCTGCGGCTTCTCGGGTAACGGCGTCGGCCCTACCCACCTCGCCGGCAAGATACTGGCCTCGCTGGTCCTGGGCGCTAGGGACGCATGGTCGTCGAGCGGCCTCGTGCGCCCCCCCTCGCAGCTCTTTCCGGGAGAGCCCGTGCGCGCCATCGGCGCGCGCCTCGTGCTCGGCGCAGTGGCGCGGAAGGACCGGCTCGAGCATGCGAACCGGCCCGTCGACCGTCTCACGCGGAGGCTGGCCGCCTTCGCGCCCGCCGCGCTCACCCCGCCGAAGAACTGACCCGAAGGCAGCATCGAGGAGCGATCCATGGCCATCACGCGATCCAACCCGCCGACCCTGCACGCGCCGGTCGGCGCCTACCACCACGTCAACGTCGTCGAGGCCGGATCCCGCATCCTCTTCGCGGCCGGGCAGATCGGCGTCCGCGCCGATGGCGCCCTCGTGCGCGATCGGCGAGCGCAGATCGAGCAGGCCTGGCGCAACGTCCGCTCCGTGGTGGAGGCCGCGGGCATGACCCATCGCGACATCGTCAGGCTGACTGTCTACATGGTCGGGACCGAGGATGTAGAGTTCAGCCGCGAGTGCCGCAACCGCACGATCGATGGCGAGAAGCCGGGCTCGACGCTGCTCTTCGTCGCCGGGCTCGCCGACCCGGAGATGATCATCGAGATCGACGTCGTCGCGGCAGCCTAGCCGCGTCGTCCGCCGGCGCGTCAGGGCCGCAGGAAGCCGACGAGGTCCTGGACCTCGCGCAAGTGGCGTGCGGCCATCGTCCCGGCCTTCTCGGCGCCGCGGCGCAGCACGCCGTCGACATAGCCGGGATCGTCCATCAGGCGCTTCATCTCCGCGCCGATCGGGCCGAGCACCGCGACCGCGACGTCGGACAGCGCGCCCTTGAAGGTCGAGAACTGCGCGCCCGCGAACTCCGCGACCGTCGCCTCGAGCGTCTTGTCGGTGAGCGCGGCGTAGATGCCGAGCAGGTTCTCCGCCTCCGGTCGCCCGGCCAGGCCCTCCGCCGCCTCCGGTAGCGGGTGCGGGTCGGTCTTCGCCTTGCGGATCTTGTCCGCGATCGCGTCGGCGCCGTCGGTGAGGTTCAGGCGGCTGAACTCCGAGGCGTCGGACTTGCTCATCTTCTTGGTGCCGTCGCGCAGGCTCATCACGCGTGTCGCGGTGCCGAAGATCTGCGGCTCGGGCAGCGGGAAGTACTCGACGCCGTAGCGGCGGTTGAAGGCGCCCGCGATGTCGCGCGCAAGCTCGAGGTGCTGCTTCTGGTCCTCGCCCACCGGCACGTGCGTGCCCTTGTAGAGCAGGATGTCGGCCGCCATCAGCACCGGGTAGGCGAAGAGGCCGAGCCCCGCGTTGTCGCGCTGCTTTCCCGCCTTCTCCTTGAACTGCGTCATGCGGTTGAGCCAGCCCAGCGGCGTGATGCAGCTGAAGATCCAGGACAGCTCGGAATGCCCGGGCACGGTCGACTGGTTGAAGATCGTGCAGGCCTCCGCGTCGATGCCCGAGGCGATGTAGGCGGCCGTCACCTCGCGCGTGGCGGCGCGCAGCGCGGCGGGCTCCTGCGGCACGGTGATCGCGTGCAGGTCGACGATGCAGAAGATGCACTCGTAGTCGCGCTGCAGCTTCACCCAGTTGCGAATGGCGCCGAGGTAGTTGCCGAGATGGAGGTTGCCCGTGGGCTGGATGCCGGAGAAAATGCGACTCATCGCGTCTTTTCGCCTGTCGTGCGGGATGCGGTGGAGGCGGCGGTTATGCCGACGCGCCGCGCGGCGGTCAACCTCGGGTGGCGATGGCGCGAGGGGGAGGAAGCGATGGGGAATGCCATGGCCGCGCTGGCGCCGATCGCCTGCGTGCTCGCCGCGCCGCTCGCGGCGGCGCAGCCCTATGACGGGCCGGCCGCCGCGAAGGGCGTGGTGTTCTGGAGCCACGGCGTCTCCGGCAAGCTCGCGCAGCACGATTCGCCGCCGCCGGCGATCATGCGCGACTTCGCGCGCGCCGGCTGGGACGTGGTCAAGGTCCAGCGCAACAACCTGCACGAGAACGGCTGGGCCGTGTCGGGCTCCCGGCATGTCGCCGACCTCGTCGAGCGGATCGAGGCGGCGCACGCGCAGGGCTACCGCCGGATCGTCGCCGCCGGCCAGTCCTATGGCGGCGCCATCTCGATCGAGGCGTCGGCGCGCACCGACAAGCTGTTCGGCGTGCTGGCGACCGGCCCCGGCCACGGCTCGGACACGTGCGGCGCCTCGGCCACGGGGGCGCGGGGCGGGGCCCGCCTCGCCGACACGGTCCAGCGACAGCTCGCGGACGCGATCTCCCGGATGAAGGCGCCGCGGGCGATCGTCGTGATGGCGGCGAAGGACGAATGCCAGGGCTTCAACGACCCGGGCCCCGCGATCCGCGTGGGGCTGGCCGCCGCGCCTGGCAAGTTCGTCTTCCTCGACGAGGCCATGCCGCTGGCCGGGCACTCCGCCGCTTACCTCGCGCAGTTCCGGACCTGGTACGGCGAGTGCATCCAGCGCTTCCTCGATCCGGACCTCGAGCCCGCGGGGAAGGAGACGACCTGCCCGCATCCGGCCGGCGACACGCGCTTCCTCTTCCCGGCGAACTTCCGCATGCCCGCGCAGGGCGCGGTCGGCAGGCTGCGGGCCCGTGGTCCGGCGTCCTCGAGGTCGCGGGCGCGCCGCGCCGCGAAGGCCAGGAGGTCTGCGTGACCGTGGAGACCGAGAGCACCGCGCGCGGCGAGCTCGTGGCGACGATCGCCTTCGGCGCGGGCACCGAGCGCAAGCTGTCGATGTCGTCGTCGCGCCGCCTGCTGCGCCGCGACGGCGAGGGCTACACCTACGCGGCGTCCGGAAGCGCGTACCGGCTCACGCTGTCGCCCGCGGGAGGCGCCGAGCTCTCCATCGCCATCGTCTCGTCGGACGGGAAGGCGCGCTACGCGGCGCAGCTGCGGCGCGGCTGCTGAACCGCCGCCGCGCTTCCGCGGCGCGCCATCCTCGCCTAGGATGCATGGCCAACGAGGGCGCCCGCGCAGGGCGCCCGACGCATCCAGGGAGAAGACGTATGTCCGGACCACGTCATGGCCTCGCCGCGCTCGCGCTCGTGCTCGCCGCCGCCACCGCCGCGCTGCCCGCGGCCGCGCAGCAGCGGCTCAAGTTCGCGCATGTCTACGAGGTCTCCGAGCCCTACCATGTCGAGGCGGTGTGGGCGGCGCAGGAGATCGCGCGGCGCACGAACAACAAGTTCGCCATCGACGTGCACCCGGCCTCGGCCCTCGGCAACGAGCAGCAGATCAACCAGGCGCTGCCGCTCGGCACGATCGACATGATCTACACCGGCGCCGCCTTCGCGGGCGCCTCGCACCCGCCGATCGCGATCTCCAACGCGCCCTACATGTTCCGCGACTTCGCGCACTGGGAGGCCTATTCGCGCAGCGACCTCTTCAAGGAGCTCGCCGACGGCTACGACCAGAAGACCCGCAACAAGATCGTCGCGCTGACCTATTACGGCGCGCGGCATACCACCGCCAACAAGGCGATCGCCACGCCGGCCGACATGCGCGGCATGAAGCTGCGCGTGCCCCAGGCGCCGCTCTACCTCATGTACGCGAGGGCGGTGGGCGCCAACGCCACCCCGATCGCTTTCGCCGAGGTCTACCTCGCCCTGCAGAACAAGACCGTCGACGGGCAGGAGAACCCGCTGCCGACGATCCAGGCGAAGAAGTTCCACGAGGTGCAGACCCACATCAACCTGACGGGGCACATCTACGAGAGCCTCGTCACGGTGATCGGCCCGCCGCTGTGGAACCGGCTGAGCGCGCAGGAGAAGGATGTCTTCACCGCCGTCTACCGCGAGGCGGCCGCGCGGGCGACCGCCGCGATCCGCAAGTCCGAGCAGGAACTGCCGGAGTGGTTCAAGGCGCAGGGCAAGACGGTGACCACGCCGGACACCGCGGCCTTCATCCAGGCCGCGCAGCCCCTGCACAACGACGCCTCCGCGGGCGCCGGCTGGACGAAGGCGCAGTACGACCGCCTCCAGGCGCTGCGCTGACCCGCGTGGCGGGCGGCTGCGCGCCGCCCGCCGCGCCTCCTTCCCCAGGGGCGAGGACCGCATGTCGAAGGAAAGCGCGGGGCCGGACCTCGGCGACCCGCTGGTCGGCCTGGCCGACGCGCCCGACCCGGCGCTCTCCGACTACGCGCCCGAGGACTGGGCGGCCTTCGCCTTCTTCTGGGCGCTGGCCTTCGTCGTGTTCCTGCAGTTCTTCTCGCGCTACGTGCTCAACGACTCGGTCGCCTGGACCGAGGAGATCGCGCGCTACCTGCTGATCTGCGTGTGCTTCGTCGGCGGCGGCATGGCCGTGCGCAAGACCAGCCACATCCATGTCGAGTTCCTCTACGTCTACCTGCCGCGCGTCCTGGCGCGGCGCCTCTCGCTGCTGGTCGACCTGTGCCGCGTGGCCTTTCTCGGCTACGGCACCTACCTGTGCTGGAAGATCACGGAGATCATGCAGTTCCAGCGCATGGTCGTCGCCGACCTGCCGATGAGCCTCGTCTTCGGCACCTGCACGGCCGGCTTCGCCGTCATGGCGCTGCGCGCCGTCCAGGTGGCCGTGCGCCACGCGCGCGCGGGCGAGAGCCCGCTCACCCGCGTCAACATGGAAGGTCGCCAGCAATGACCGCGTTCCTGCTGCTGTCCTTCCTCGTCCTGCTCGCGATCGGCGTGCCGGTCGCGATCGCGCTGGGCGGCGCGTCGCTGCTGCACGTCATGGCGGAGGACCTGTCGCCGCACCTCGTGGTCATCCACCGCATGGTCTCGGGCGTCGATTCCTTCCCGCTGCTCGCGATCCCGTTCTTCATCATGGCCGGGTCGCTGATGAACTCCGCGGGGATCACCGCGCGCATCTACGACTTCGCGCTCGCGCTGGTCGGCTGGCTCAGGGGTGGCCTCGGCCACGTCAACGTCGTCGGCTCGGTGATCTTCGCGGGCATGTCGGGCACCGCCGTCGCCGACGCGGGCGGCCTCGGCAACATCGAGATCAAGGCGATGCGCGACCACGGCTACGAGGTCGACTTCGCGGTCGGGATCACGGGCGCGTCCTCGACAATCGGGCCGATCATCCCGCCGTCGCTGCCGATGGTGATCTACGGCGTGATGGCGAACTGCTCGATCGGGCAGCTCTTCGCCGCGGGCCTGCTGCCGGGGCTGCTGATGGCGGCGACGATGATGGCGATGGTCGCGTGGTACGCGCATGTGCGCGGCTTCCGCCGCGACGCGGCCTTCGCCTGGGCGCGCCTCGCCTTCACCTTCCGCCGCGCTTTCCTGCCGCTGATGACGCCGGTGCTGCTGATCGGCGGCATGACCAGCGGCCTGTTCACGCCGACCGAGGCGGCGATCGCCGCGACCGCATACGCGCTGGTGCTGGGCCTGTTCGTCTACCGCACGCTCAGCCTGCGCGGGCTGGTGCGCGTCTCGATGGAGACGGTGGAGACGACCGCGATCATCCTGTTCATCGTCGCCGGCGCGTCGATCTTCGGCTACATCATCACCACGACCAAGGTCACCGACCAGGTCGCCGACCTGGTGCTGTCGGTGACGCGCGAGCCCTGGATCGTACTCCTGCTGGTGAACATCTTCCTGCTCGTGGTCGGCTGCTTCATGGAGACGATCGCGGCCATCACCATCCTGGTGCCGGTGCTGCTGCCGCTGGTCACGCAGGTGGGCGTCGATCCCGTACATTTCGGGCTGATCATGGTGCTGAACCTGATGATCGGCCTGCTGACCCCGCCGGTGGGGATGGTGCTCTACATCCTCGCGCGCGTCGCCGACATCAGCTTCGAGCGTACGACCAGGGCCTGCCTGCCGTTCCTCGTGCCGCTGGTGGCGACGCTGGGCATCGTGACGTACTGGCCCGGCTTCGTCCTGCTGCTGCCCACCTACCTCTACCGCTGAGGCCGGCGTAGCGACGCCAGCAGCGCGCGGGGCGACACCGCGCCCAGCGCCACTCCCGCCGCGGCATAGGCGAGCGCGCCGCCAGCGACCAGCGCGCCCAGCGCCAGCCAGCGCATCGCCCCGCCATGGGCGCGTGGCGACAGGCCCGCATGCATCGCCAGCGCGAGCGCGGCCGCCATCGCCAGGCTCGCCGCGGCGGCGCGTGGCGCGACGCGGCGCAGCCGCGCGTCGAGGCGCAGCGCGCCGCGCCGGGCGAGGCCGCGCGCGAGCAGCGCGCAGTTCAGCCAGGCCGCGGCGGCGGTGGCCAGAGCTATGCCGACATGGCCCAGCGGCCCCATCAGCGCCAGCGCCATGACCGTGTTCGCCGCCACGCAGGCCACCGCGATGCGCACCGGCGTGCGCGTGTCCTCGCGCGCGTAGAAGCCGGGCGCGAGGACCTTCACCAGCACGTAGGCCGGCAGGCCGAGCGAATAGGCGAAGAGCGCGGCGGCGGTCGCCGACGCGGCCGCCGCGTCGAAGGCGCCGCGCTCGAACAGCGTCGACACGACCGGCCCGGCCATCACCAGCAGCGCCGCGGTCGCAGGCAGCGCGAGGACGAGCGCCGCCTCGAGCGCGCGGTTGAGGGTCTCGGCCGCGCCCGCCTCGTCGCCCATCCGCAGCTGGCGCGAGAGCATCGGCAGCAGCGCCGTGCCGATCGCGATGCCGATGACGGCGAGGGGCAGCTCGTAGACGCGGTCGGCGAAGTAGAGATAGCTGATCGCGCCGGTGGGCAGCAGCGAGGCGATCATCACGTCGACGAGAAGGTTCACCTGCACGGCGCCGCTGCCCAGCGCCGCTGGCAGCATCAGCCGGCCGAGGCGGCGCACCTCCGGCGTCAGCCGCGGCAGCGGCAGCCTGAGCGCAATGCCCTCGCGCCCGCAGGCCGCGGCGAGCCACAGGAACTGCGCGACGCCGGCGATGGCGACCGACCAGGCGAGCGCTGGACCCGCCGAGCCGAGCAGCGGCGTCAGGAAGATCATGCCGCCGATCAGGCAGAGGTTGAGCAGGATCGGCGTCGCGGCCACGGCGGCGAAGCGGTCTATGCCGTTGAGCACGCCGCCCTGCAGGCTGACCAGGCTGATGAAGAGCAGGTAGGGGAAGGTGATGCGCGTGAAGTCGATGGCGAGCGCGAGCTTGCCCGGCTCGTCGCGGAAGCCCGGCGCGATCAGCGCGACCAGGTGCGGCATCGCCGCCTCGGCGACGATGGTGAGCGCCAGCAGCACCGCCAGCAGCACCGCCATCGCGTCCTCGGCGAAGGCGCGCGCGGCGACGCGCCCATCGCGCGCGACCACGCCGGCGAAGATCGGCACGAAGGCCGAGTTGAAGGCGCCCTCGGCGAAGAGCCGACGGAAGAAGTTCGGGAGCTTGAAGGCGACGAGGAAGGCGTCGGCGACCGGCCCGGCGCCAAGGTAGGCGGCGGCCAGCATGTCGCGCAGGAAGCCGAGCACGCGGCTGGCGAGCGTGTAGCCCCCGACCGTCGCGACGCCCCGCGCGAGGCTCACGCCGTCCCCCGCTGGCCGGCCGCCGGCGCGCTCACGCGCCCAGCACCTGGCCGCCATCGACGGCGATGGCCTGGCCGGTCACCCAGCGCGCGAAGGGCGAGGCGAGGAAGAGCGCGACATCCGCAACCTCGCCGGGCTCGCCCAGCCGCCCGAAGGGGATCGAGGCGAGGATGCGGTCGTAGAGAGGGTCGCCCGCCAGCCTGCGCGTCTCCCACAGCCCGCCCGGGAACTCGATCGAGCCCGGCGCGATGCAGTTCACGCGGATGCCCTTGCGCGCCAGCGCCGCGGCCTGGCTCTGCGTGTAGTGGATCATCGTCGCCTTCACGGCGGCATAGGCGGGCGTGCGCGTCGAGGGGCGCAGGCCGGAGATCGACGAGATGTGGATGATCGACGCGCCGGGCGCGCGCTCGAGCGCCGGCAGCGCTGCATGCGAGGCGCGTACCATCGCCATCACGTCGACCGAGAGCCCCGCCGCCCAGCCCGCCTCGTCGTCGGCCATGCCGAAGCCAGAGGCGTTGTTGACGAGGACGTCGATGCCCCCGAGCGCGGCCTCGGCCTCGGCGACGTAGCGCGCGACGGCCGGGCCGTCCGCGAGGTTGCAGGTCGCGGCATGGGCGCGCCGTCCGTGGCGCGCGACCTCTGCGCGCGTGGCCTCCAGCGCCCCGGCGCCGCGCGCGCAGATCGAGACATCCGCGCCCGCCGCCGCGAAGCCGAGCGCGATCGACCGGCCTATGCCCCTGCTGCCGCCCGCGACGACGACGCGCTTGCCCGCGAAATCGAAACCCATGCCAATGCCCCGCCCTGGCGGCCCTGCGGGATGCCGGGCCATGTGACCGAATGTAACGCATCGGGATTGGACAAGCCGATATCCCGCCGCGCAGAGTCGCCGTCCCTCTTGAAGCGGGTTCCCGGCATGGCGCGGCGGCGCGGCGCATCCTCATGGTGGCTCCTCGTCCCGCTGGCGATCGCCGCCGGCGCGGGGGCGCTGTGGTGGCACGACCGCGAGCCTCCGGCGCCGCCATGGCGCACCGTGCGCATCGACCGCGGCGCCATCGTCGCCAGCGTCTCCGCGACCGCCACGGTCCAGCCCGTCACCACCGTCCTCGTGGGCTCGCAGCTGTCCGGGCAGGTGCGCGAGCTGCTCGCCGACTTCAACACCCCGGTGAAGGCCGGCCAGGTCATCGCGCGCCTCGACGACGACCAGATCCTCGCGCGCCACGCCGCGGCCGGCGCGGAGCTCGCCCAGGCGCGCGCCGGGCTCGCGACCGCGCGCGCCCAGGCCGCGCGCCTCGAGGCCGAGCTGTCGCTGTCGCGCAGCGCGGTCGACGTCGCCGACGCGCAGGAGCAGCGCGCGCAGAGCCAGCTCGACGAGGCGCTGCGCGACCGCGAGCGCAAGCGCGCGCTGGCCGCGCGCGGCGCCGCGACCGCCGCGGAGCTCGATCGCGCGCAATCCGCGGTCGAGCAGCTCGACGCCGGTCGCGCCGCGGTGCGCGCGCAGGGCAAGGGCGCGCGCGCGAGCGTATCCAGCGCGGAGGCCGCGCTCGCCGTGGCGCGCGCGCAGGTCGCCTCGGCCGAGGCGTTGGTCGCGCAGCGCGAGGCCACGCTGCGCCAGGTCGAGGTCGAGCTCGATCGCGCGGAGATCAAGGCGCCGATCGACGGCGTGGTCATCCGGCGCGACGTCGATGTCGGCCAGACCGTCGCGGCGAGCCTGACGGCGCCGGTGCTGTTCACGATCGCGCAGGACCTCCGCCACGTCGAGGTCCATGCCGCGGTCGACGAGGCGGACGTGGGCCGCATCCGTCCCGGCCAGGAGGCGCTGTTCCAGGTCGCCGCGTACCCGGCCGCGAATTTCCGCGGCGAGGTGCTCATGACGCGGCTCGGCGCGCAGACCGTGCAGAACGTCGTCACCTACACGGTCGTGATCAGCGCCGAGAACCAGGATGGCCGGCTTCTTCCCGGCATGACCGCGACGGTGAGGCTGGTGACCGACCGCCGGGACGGCGTGCTGCGCGCGCCGAACGCCGCGCTGCGCTGGCGCCCGGCCGGCGCGCCGCGCGGCCAGGAGCCCGCGCAGGTCCAGGCGCCCGCGCCCGGCGGCGCCGGGCGCGGCGGCGGGGCGGGCCTTGACCAGCTCGAGGCCACGCTCGCGAGGGAATTGTCCCTCGACGACGGGCAGCGCGCCGCGCTGGCGGGGATCGTGGCGGAAGCGCGCGAGCAGTTCCGCGTGCTGCGGTCCGCCGGCCTGCCGCCCGAGCAGATGCGCGCGCGCATGGGCGCGGCCCGCCAGCAGGTCGACCGGCGCATCGGCGCGATCCTGCGCCCCGAGCAGCAGGTCGCATGGGAGGCCTGGCGCGCGCAGCGCGCCGCGGCGGCCGCGGCGCCGGCGACGGGCCGCGTCCACGTGCTCGGCCCCGACGGCCAGCCGCGCGCGATCGCCGTGCGGCTCGGCGTCGGCGACGGCAGCTTCACCGAGGTGTCGGGCGATGGGCTCGAGCCCGGGACCGAGCTCGTGGTCGGCGGCGGCCCGCGACCGGCCCCGGCCGCAGGCGCCGCGCCCGCCGCCGGCGGCCCGCGCCTCGGCATGTGAGATGGCCGCCGCGGGCGCGCCCTTCATGCAGGCCGAGGGCCTCGCGCGCGTCTACGCGATGGGCGACGGAGCGATCCGCGCGCTGGACGGCGTCGATGCGACTATCGCGCATGGCGAGTTCGTCGCCGTGATGGGGCCCTCGGGCTCCGGCAAGTCGACCTTCATGAACCTGCTCGGCCTGCTCGACCAGCCGAGCGCGGGGCGCTACCGGCTTGACGGCGAGGACGTCGCCGGGCTCGACGCCGACGCGCGCGCCACGCTGCGCAACCGCAAGCTTGGCTTCGTGTTCCAGTCCTTCAACCTGCTGGCGCGCGCCAGCGCGGTCGAGAACGTGGCGCTGCCGCTGGTCTATGGCGGCGTCCGCCGCCGCGACAGGCGCGCGCGCGCCGCGCGGATCCTCGCGCGCCTCGGCCTCGGCGAGCGCCTCGACCACGCGCCGCACGAGCTCTCCGGCGGCCAGCAGCAGCGTGTCGCCATCGCGCGCGCGCTGGTCGACGAGCCGGGTGCGAT
>Ga0194130_10005504_pt1 | contig 15213 bp, 18 predicted proteins | sample TA2KigsurfametaG_FD_160084 | JGI IMG/M metagenome (GOLD analysis project Ga0194130, IMG submission 160084) | Freshwater microbial communities from Lake Tanganyika, Tanzania - TA2015050 Kigoma 12 surface | ecosystem: Environmental > Aquatic > Freshwater > Lake | place: Tanzania: Lake Tanganyika... | reverse complement strand
ATGCTTCGCTAAATTTTTCTAAAACTTCAACAAGTTTTTCAATATCGGTATATGTTGCATATGATGCTGGATCAGCATTAATTTCTTTTAATAGAGCTTTTGTAATACGCATTTATATAATATAGTTAATTTATTATATAGTTAATTTATTATATAGCTAAGTTTATACATGAGATTTAAAACATAAAAAAATCAATTTTATTTTCATTTCAATTCATTTTAGAGCACTTCAAATGATATATTTTTAGTAATATCAACATCAAAAATATTGTTAATACTATTTTTATATTTCTTTTTACAAATATCTTCAAATAAATCTATTTGTGCTGATTCTTCTTTGATATATTCATAATCTTCATAATCTGAAATTGATGTAATTGATATATCTTCTGCTTTATCAATTTCATTATCTGAATCAGTATTTTCTTTCTTATCTTCTTCTAAATCTTTTTGAAATGTTGTAGACGAAAATGTTATATATTTATTTAGGCGTTCAAGAAAATTTTGATATGGTTTGTAATTTTTGGACTTTATATTTATTTTAAAATCATTTAAAAGTTCAATTAATTGGTCAATATTTTTTATATTATCATCAACTTCAGGATTATAATTGATAATATTAAGTTTCATAATTGGTATTTATAATATTTTATGCAATATAGCTATGATAAATAAATAATATATTATTCAATTTTTATTGAAAAAATCATATAAATATATATAAGTATATATAATGATAAAAAGCTATATGCATTATATATATTTTTATTGGTATAAGTATTTGTATTTGTATTGGTATTTTTATGATTGGTATCATTTATATTTAAATCATAATTATTATTTAAATCATAATTATTATTTTTAACAATATAATTTCTGCATAAGAATCTACGGTTTGCTAAACTTTCAATATTTTTAGAACTCATAAAATTAATAAATATATATACTTATTAATTTATTTTGATAATATAATAAAATAATTAAATTTCAATTTTTATTTTACAACTTTTTTGGGTTTTTCTGAGGCAGTTTTACTCATAGTTTTAGAAACATTTTTGGAAACATTTTTGGAAACATTTTTGGAAACATTTTTGGAAACATTTTTGGAAATATTTTTGGAAACATTTTTGGAAACAGGTTCTGGTTCATTATCAGATTCTTGGTCTGATTCTTCTTTATCAGATTCTTGGTCTGATTCTTCTTTATCAGATTCTTGGTCTGATTCTTCTTTATCTAATTCTTCTTTATCAGATTCTTCTTTATCTGATTCTTCTTTATTTTTTTGGTCATTATTAGTGCTTTTATTTTCTTCTTTTTCAGAATCTTCTTTTTCTTTATTTTTAAGAAGTGTAGATACAGAATCATATTTCTTAAGAATATCATCAAGTATTTTACCACTAAAATGAATATTAAGAGAATGAATTACTGCACTATCTGAAATGCTTTTTTTATTTCCAAAAAGAGCAAGTTGCTTAGCAGTATTTGCGAGTAATACGTTTGTTTGTACAAGAATATATGTTAGAAAATTCATGCTTTGTTTATTTAAATTAATTCTAAAATTATCATGAAATATATTTTTTGTAATATATTCATCAAATACTTTCTTATCTATACATAATTGTTTTTGGTAATCTATATTATCATCATAACGTGAAATTATAAAATTATAAGTTTGATTAAGAAATGGTGTAAGTTTGATATAAGTGATCATATCATCTAATTTTACATCATAGAATCCATGATTTGTTTTTTTAAAATATTCACTCATACCATTAAGTAGATTAAAAGTAAGTATTTGATTTACTGTTGCAAAAACATAATGAGAATTTTTAAAATTAAAGTTTTTATCTTGACGAATATAATATTCTTTTAACCATTTACGAAATGGTTTTTCTTTAAATTCAAGGCCAACATTAACAGTTTTCGATACTTTTTTTATTTTTGTAGTTTGTTCATCAATAGAGTCATTTGTAGGCTCATTAGTATTTTTAAGTGAGGTCATTATAATATAATATAATTAATATCTCTTTATAACATATTCTATTAGTTTTTCAATTTTTTATTGATGACTAAAGACAGCAATAAAAAATAGAGGCAAAAAAATATAAAGTATAACTTTTATATTTTTAGGGTTGCGTCAATTTTTTATTGATGACTAAAGACAGCAATAAAAAATAGAGGCAAAAAAATATAAAGTATTCTTTATCAGACGGCTAAAAATATAAAGTATAACTTTTATATTTTTAGGGTTGCGTCAGAAAAAAAGGCTTAAGCCTTTTTTCTCAGGCAAATTAATCTCGCTTCAAAGCGAGATTAAGTTTGCGTCAATTTTTTACTATTTAATCTGAATCATCCGATGATATATCCGATGATATATCCGATGACATATCCGATGACATATCCGATGACATATCCGATGACATATCTGATGACATATCGGCTGATATATTACTATAACCAGATTTTGATTCAGACATATCAATTGATGAAATATTAGACATATCATTAGACATATCATTAGACATATCATTAGACATATCAAACGATGATATATCAGAATTACTAGATTTATTATCATTCGTATTATCATTCGTATTTGCAAATGACGAAAATGAGGATATTACACTTGATATAGTTGAAATATTTGTAACATCGTCTTTATTTTTCTTTTGTTTTTTAGATTTTTTAGATTTTTTAGATTTTTTAGATTTCTTTTTAATATATAAATCATCGTTTTTATAATGATTTGTATAATACCAATATACAACTCCTAATAAAATTACTAATATTAAAATTTTAAATGCTGTATCATTCATTTATATATTCTTTATTAATAAAAAATATTTTAACTAAAAACTCATATTAATCATTTTCTAATGGATCAATATAACTATCTATATCATTATTTAAATTTGATTCATTTGATAAGTTAGGTATATTCGAATCATTAGATAAGTTATGTGGTAAAATATTTGATGAATTATTAAATTCATTGATATTTTTTGTATTATTATAATTTAATTTTTTATCTAATCTTTTAAAATAGTATCTTATTTTATTATCTTGTAATTTAAATAGAATAAAAATAACAATTACAGATATTAGTGTATTTACAGATAATATTATAAAATTCTCTTTTGAAAACATTTATATTTTTACTAAATATAAAAAAATAATATAATTAACACATAAAAAATTGATTTTTTAATATTCTGAAAATAATTACTTAAGAATATAATTACTATATATAAATTATGCCTAAATCAACTCAAAAATCTACTAAATCTACTACTGAAACCACTAAAGTTGACGCTACTACTCTATTTGTACTGACTGAACAAATGATGAACACTGTAAAAACAACATTTGTTTCTTCAGTTCCAGAAGAACTTCCTAATGAAAATTCTGAGATTAATAAACTATTTGAATCTGCAAAAGATGTATATATTGAGCTATCACGTATTCGTGAATCAGCTGGCGTATATCTTCGCGATGTAGGCGAAGTGATGCGTCGTCTAGCACTTCATCGTTCTAAAGCTAATGCAAATGTTGATGTTAAACCAGATAATACTGAAGATGATCTAGTCGGAGAAAATAATGAAAGTGAAGATGAAAAACAAAAACCAGTAGAAGAAAAACCAACTAAAAAATCTAAATCTAAAAAAGTAGAATCTGACGCCGAAGAAGAAACAGAGCCTGAACCAGCACCTGAACCAGAGAAAAAGAAATCTAAAGATAAATCTAAATCTAAAAAAGTAGAATCTGACGCCGAAGAAGAAGCAGAGCCTGAACCAGCACCTGAACCAGAGAAAAAGAAATCTAAAGAAAAATCTAAATCAAAGAAAGTAGAATCAGATGCTGAAGAAGAAGCAGAGCCTGAACTGGCACCAGAACCAGAGAAAAAGAAATCTAAAGATAAATCAAAAAAGAAATCTTCTGATTAAATAAATAGTAACAAAAAAATTGATTTCATTTAGATTACTATTACTTTTTTTATTAGTTCCTTTAAGAATCTAATAAAAAAATTGTTTTTTTATAACATAATATAATTAAGTTTTAATTATATTATTAACGATATATGACAGAATTAAATAAATATTTGACAACATATGTGCGCGATAATAAGATCTCAATGAATGAATATATAAATCTAATAGATTTAGATCTATTAAATATAACTAAACATATTGATATAATAAATAAATTAGATGAAAATGTTAAGAAGATAATATACAATACATATAAGACTTTATTAAAATATAAAGACAATAAGATTATATTTAAAAATAAAATTATATTTGATAGATTAATATCGAAATCATCTATAGAGTTTACTCAAAATCAAAAAGAAGCTATTACCGATTTATTGCACTTTTTATCAAAAAGTGATGATAAAATATATGGGTTATTTGGATATGCTGGTACCGGAAAAACTACAATTATAGTTGAATTAATTAAGAATTTATTAACTCAAAAATATATTAAATCTGTTATATTTACTGCTCCAACAAATAAAGCTCTCAATGTTATTAAAAATAAATTTGCTTCTGCAATAAAGGAAATATTTAATTTTTTAGATATAGAATTTGATGAGAAGAATTCTTTTGAAATAAATTTAGAAAAGTTAAGAAAATATAAAATTAATATAGAATTTGCAACAATTCATAGATTAATGAAATATAAGACTGAATTTAATATTGATGGAGAAATGATATTTGTTAGAGAAAAAGAAAATCTATTAGATAATTATGATATTGTAATAATAGATGAGTGTTCAATGGTATCTATAAATTTAATTTTTGATATAATAGCAGAAATTAATAAATTTAAAACAAAAATAATATTTCTCGGTGATCCTGCACAATTACCTCCAGTAAATGAACGTTTTAGTTCAGTTTTTATGAATAAAAAAAATATTTTGTCAATTGATAATGTAAAAAGATATGTTATAAATACAAATAAAGAAAATTATGAGATATTTTGTAATACAATAATAAATATGAATATATTTGTCTTAAAAGAAGTAATCAGAACAAAAAATAATTCTATAATAAATGCATGTAATTTAGTGAGAGATTGGATTTTTAATTCAAATGATTTTTATAATATTGATAAATATTGTGATGATAATTTTAAAATATTTCCTTTTGATAAAATAATAAAAACAAATACTGAATGGTATAAAATATTCGAATCAATCATAAAGATAGAATCGGATACGATTATTATAACATGGACAAATGATGAGACAAATAAATATAATGAATATTGTAGAAAATTACTATTTAATAAATCAGTTCTTAATAAATATGTAATAGGAGATATTTTAATTTTGAATGAATTTTATAATATTAATTCATTTAAAATGAATACTAGTGAAAAAATTATCGTTGATAAGATAGAAATTATAGATTATCAAATCGAAAAATTGTGTGATAAAGTAAATAAAAGTGTTCGTGTTTTAAAAAATTATAGACCAATCGAAACTAAATATAAAAACTTTATCGAATCAATAAATAATCTTCAGTTGATAATAAAATGTTATAAATTAAAAGTATTAAAAATAGATGATAATACATATTATGATATAAATGTTATTGTTGATGATGAAAAAGAAAAACATAAAAATATTATTACAAATATAATAGAGGAAATTAAAAAATTTAGACAAACTATTATCGAAACTACCCAGTTATCATCTATAGATAACCTATTGATTCAACCCTTATGGAAAGAGTTTTATGCAAAATATATAGATCCATTTGCTTCAGTGTCATATGGTTATGCAATTACATGTCATAAAGCCCAAGGGTCTAATTATAAAAATGTTTTTGTTGATTTTGCAGATATTAGTAAAAATCGTAATGAAGATGAAATGAAAAGATGTATGTATACTGCAATGAGTAGAACAATTGATAAGCTTTATATATTGATATAGTTTAGTTTAGTTGACTTAATAAAATTATATATAAAAAAAAATAATGTGTTTAAATTGTGTAAAACAATATATAATATAATAATATGAGCAGAATCTCTCGATATCAAGAAAGTTTAAGCAAATTTATAAAAAATAAAAATATTGAATCATATTTTTCAGATGAATTTAAAGAAACAATTTATAATAAACTTACTGATTCAGATCATTTAGGAGGTATTATTGTATCGACTTTATTTAATCATAATTCTAAAAAATCTAATTTTAAAGGTCATGGATATTTTCTTGCAATAGCAGTTGATATTATGATGATAATATTAGAATCAAATAATAGACTAAATAATCAAAATCTCAATTTAACTATTGGATTATATAAATTAATAAATGATAATATTAGTATTATAAATACACCAAAACAAGAGGAATTAAATAATATTATTATAAAAACATATGAATATTTTAATCAAAATATTTATGATATAATAACCTATGAAAAAGTTGGACCTGTTTCAAAAATGCAAAAGAGTGATTTATTAAATTTAAAAACAATTACTGAACCAATATACAAAAAAATATCATCAATGAATCATTATAATAAAGATGATATTATTTTATATGTTAAAAAAACATATGGTAAACTTGGAAAAATGTTATTTTTAATAAGTTGGATTATTGGTGGTGGTGATTCAGATAAAAAAACATTAAAACAAATAGAAAATATTGGAGAATTATTTGGGTCATTATATAAGATATGTATAGATTTTGACAATATTATTAATGATATAAATAAAGATGTAAAAGAAACAAAGAATATTATTGTTAATATTGGTATTCAAGAAAGTTTTGCTTTTTTTATGGAAACTAAAAGTAAATTTTATGAAGAATCATTTAAAATGGATATATATACACATACAATGAAAGAGGTTATTGATGAATTAGAAACAAAAATAGATAAATGTCTAGATAATTGTACTGTTGATATGAAATCTATGTATTCTAGTTTTAGCAAATAAAATAAAATTATTATATTATAGTAAATTATTATATTATAGTAAATTATAATATAATGAGTAATAAAAAACTTGTTAGAGATATATTAATTGCTATACCAATTGGTATATTATATGTTTTATTTATAAACAAATTAAATCAAATTGTAACTAATGATTTAGAATATGCCGATAAAATAAAAAGATCAATTGCAATAAATTTTGTTGCAGCAATTGTTGGGTTTATACTAGCATATAAAGTTTTTGGTAATAAAAAAGTATATAATAGAATAATCAAATATGCATTAATTTTTGGTTCAGCATTGATATTTATTAATGCTTTATTATATAATTGGCCAGAACTAGGAACAGATACAAAAGCAATTATTTTTGGAATAACATTAGTTGTATCTATTTTAATAACATATAAATTATAATATAGTTTACAAATTATAATATAGTTTACAAATTATAATATAGTTTACAAATTAAAAATATTGAAAAAACAAAACAAAATAAATAAAACTTAAAATATTAATAATTATAATATATTATGCTTATAGGATATAACATAAGTGGTTTATTAGATTATGATAAAATATTTGGATTAATAGATTGTAAAGGTAATTTTATGCAAATATTTACACATAATCCATGTGAATTTACATATAATAATAATTTTAAATTAGATTCAGATATGAAAAAAATAATTACAAAAAATAATATCGGTATTGTTATACATGGTAGTTTTTGTATTAATCTGTGTAGATCGCAAAATGATAAGATTGCAAAAAACAGTATATTTTTGTTAAAACGAGATTTAGATATTGCAAATAAAATTGGAGCAATTGGTGTTATAATACATATGGGAAAAGATACTGAAAAACTAGGTGAAGAAAAAGCCTTACAAAATTATGTTTCAAATCTTAATCATATATTAGATCAAACTGAAAAAAGTATAATAATTTTAGAGACAGGTGCAAATTGTGGTTCAGAAGTGGGATCGAGATTAAATATATTGGGTGAAATTAGAAATAAAGTTACAGATAAAAAAAGAATTAAATTTTGTATTGACACCTGTCATATATATAGTTCAGGTTATGATTTAGCGGATGATGATTTTGTAGATACATTAGAAAATTATATCGAAAATACATTAGGGTGGGAAAATATTATTGTTGCTCATATTAATGATTCAAAAGACGATTTATGTTCAAAAAAAGACAGACATGCTGATATATCTGATGGACAAATTTCAAAAAAAAATCTGACATCATTTATGAAATTTATAAATTTTTTTGTTAAAAGAAATATACCATTAGTTTTAGAAACACCATCAGACAATATAAATTACGACGAACAAATAAATCTAATAAAATTTTTTTGTAATAAAATAAATTAATTTTTTTTTGTAATAAAGTTTTTGTAATAAAATAATTTAAATATAAATTTATATATTAATAGTATATAAATTTAAAAAGTATGGGAATCGAAAATTTATTCAGTACAATAAAAAAAAATAAATTAGCAAATAATATTTTAAATAATAATATAAATATAGATGATAAGATAAGTTGTAATTATTTATATATTGATTTTAATTCATTAATTTATTTAGTTTCGGATATATTAGAGTCAGATTTTAATTATTATCTATATTGCCTAATAATAAATAAAAAAGATGATAAATGTATATCAATTGAACAAAAATATAATTTTAATTATGAATCATATGAAGAATATTGTAATTATATGAATCCAGATAAAATATTAGATATATTTAAAATGAATATATATACATATATTAATAATTTAATAAAAAATTTATTTGTAAATGAAGAGCTAAAAGATATATATATGGCTTTTGATGGAACACCAACATTAGCAAAGATAATTGAAAAGAAAAAGAGAAGATATATTAAATATCTTGTAAACACTTTAAAAGATAATATATTTAATAGACTTAAAAATACAATAGATGAACCTAGACAAATTTTAAATGAATATTATTTATCAATCAACGGGTCATATAATAAATGGACATTATGTATTCAAGAGATATATAATAATTTAATATCACCTGAATATAAATTAAATTTAAAAGAAAAATATATAAATTTTAATAATATAGAAGTATCTTCATCATATGAATTTGGAGAAGGAGAAAAAAAGATTATGGAACATATTTTAAATTATAAAAAAGAAGGTTCATATGTTATATTTAGTCCTGACGCTGATGTAGTATTAATAAGTTTATTATTACAAAATAAATTAAAAAAACAAAATATAAATAATACATTTAATTTGATACGGCACAACCAAATATATGATGAAATAGAAAATATATCAATATGTAATTTAAGAGAAAATATTCTAAATAACGTAATTAATAAAATGAATAATTTTAGAAAATATAACCATAATGTTGATAATATTATTGATGATATTGTTGGATTATTCACATTCTTTGGAAATGATTTCTTACCAAAAATAGAATCTCTTAATATAAAGAATGGTATTAATATTATATTAGACATATATGTTAAACATTTAAATTGGTGTAGAGGAAATAATATATATTTATTATTTGAAGAAAATAATACTACAAAGATAAATTATGATGTATTTATAAATATAATAAATAAAATTAGTGATTATGAAGATAAATTAATATTTGATAAATATTTATCATTAGAATATAAAAATTTTAATTATTTATCAGAAATATTTGAACCAAATACAGTTACACCATTTTTTATTGATAGATTAAATAGATATTGCCATGGTTTCAATAAAATTATTCGTTATATTAGATTAAATCCGAATAGTAATTCTGACGAAATTTTTAATAATGTTATAAATATATTTTCGGATAAAGAAAATTTCATTAATCAATTTATAAAAATAGAAGGTTCATATGATAATTTAGTTGATAAAGTAACATATGTTAAATCACTAATTGATAAAATTATAGAGAAATTAAAAGATACAAATTTATATAAATGTGGTTTAAAATTAGTAAAATATTCTGATATAATCAGTGATAAGTTTCATCAAAAATGTATGAAGGATAATCTAGCTCATGAAAAGATGGATATTACACAATATGATATTGAAATATATAAGTTAGAGAAACGTATGGATAGTTATAAAGATTTAGGTATGGATACTGAAAATAAAATAGGAATTACAGAATTAAAATATAAAAATTCAGAATATAAAATTTATACCGATAAATATATTGATGACAAAAAGAAATTTTATTATGAAAAATTAATGAACTGTTATACGCCAGAAGCAATTAATTATATTTGTAAAGATTATATTAAAGGATTTTTTTGGGTGATTGATTATTATTTTAATAAAAATAATAGAAATATAAATATAAATAATATTTCAATATGGCATTATAAATACGATCATGCACCATATTTTAATGAATTAAAGTTATATATAAATAGTATTTATAATAAAAATAATGAATTTAATAAATTATTTCATACAATTAGTGATATTAACAATGATACATATGTAAAAGCAATTGATTTTATGAATAGTTTCGAGCAATACTTATTTATTACACCAAATATTAAAAAAATGAATATACCTGAAAATTATAAAAATATAATAAATGATGATAATATATTTATTGATATTAATGATATTATTAATAAAATATTAAATGGTGATAAAACTTTATTTGATACATATAATGCTAAATTTTTAAATAAAGGAAATATTATTGGATTAAAAAATTGTGATTATAAATACTTTATGAATAAAGTTGCAGTTCTAAGAAATTATAATAGTGATATTGATTTATTTAATATTGAATTATGATTTAGTTAACAAATTATGATTTACAATTACACATATATTTGTATAATACGAAGTATATTATTAATAATACAATTAATACAATTATAAAATTTCGTATCATATTATTTTTTTTATTTTTAATTAAAATTATATTTGTATTAATTTGATTATTTTGATTATAATTATGTTGATTATCATATTTATTATTTAAATTCAATGGTACATCAGAACGTTGTACTTCTGTATATAAATTTTTATCGGATAAATCAATTGGTAATTTTTCGTTAGACATATATATAATAATACTAAATTATATATTTTAGTAAATTATATAATATTTTAGTAAATTATATAATATTTTAGTAAATTATATAATATTTTAGTAAATTATATTATATTATAATATATGTCTAAAAAATCAAAGATTATATATTGTGGAGTAGATGAATTAAAAAGTAATCAGAGATTAGGTACTCCGCGTGAATGTGCTGAATCAAAACAAGTAAGATATTATGGATTAAAAAAAATAGATAAAAAATATATCGATGAATTTAAAGGTATTGCTGTAGAATCCGAAAAACGTATGTCAAAAATGATTAGAATGATTACAAGTATAAGAGCAGAAATTATGTCTCTAAAAGATGAGATTGATGAGTTTAAAGAAGATCCTGATTATAAAAAATTTTATGTGAATGATGTCAAAAAGATGGAGAAAAAAGTACAACAAAAAAAAGAAGAACTTAAAAAATTAATTGAGAAATTTAAAGAATATCAAAAACGTGATGAAGAAAAAGAAGAATCAATAAAAGAATATAAAAAATCATCAAAAAAAGATTCTAAAAAATCATCCAAAAAATAAGAAATAATTAAATAAACTAAAAAATAATTAAATAAACTAAAAAATAATTAAATAAACTAAAAAATAATTAAATAAACTAAAAAATAATTAAATAAACTAAAAAATAATTAAATAAACTAAAAAATAATTTATCCTTCATTACTAAGACAAATTAGTTCTCTAAATTGATTATCGTGAATCGATAATAATTTATCAACTGCTTGCATATAACCGGCAATTTGGTCTTCTTTTGTTCTATCACTAGAATTTAATTTTTCAAAACATTTTTCATATAAATCACATATTTGTTTTAATTTATCACCATTCCAAAGAATTTTAATTTTATCATAATCAAGAAAATTTTTATTTTCAGCTTCATTAAGGCATTTTGGTAGTCTGTCTTGAGTATATGTACCATTTAGACTATCATTTAGTAAGTTTATATAATATTGTATAGTAGTTACAACATTTGTAGGAATTGGTCCAGTATAATATGTATGTTGTAATTTATCAAAAGCGATACATAGAAATTTACACATTTTTTCCAGACATTCCCAAAATTTTTTTCGTTCATCATCACTCATATCAGTATTTTTACTATTTTTATATTTGTTGCTTAATGGTAAGATATACCATTCAATAACTCGAATAACAATATTATATAATAGACTAATATTTTCACGATTGTCACCATTCCAATATCTATCTAACCATTGAAACATATGTGTTTCTTGAATAATAATTGCATGATTATTTATTCCAATTTTTGTATTCAATGGTTTAAATGTTAATGATACTATATGACATATAGAACCAATCGGATCTAATAGCTGTCTTTTTGTAGTTGTTGTAATAGTCTGTGTAGTCATTATATATATTATATGATAAGTAATATTAATTTAATTAACTTTATTATAAATCAATTTTTTACTAAGTTATATTTCAAGTTTTATCATATCATTATATATACCTTTTGATTTTAGGATATCATCTTGTACATGCGTTTTTTCATATTTTAATTCTCCACTATCAATATATATCTTAAATGAATTTCCTCCAAAATAATCACCATAACACGATACGGTTATATAGAGAAGGAATTTTCCAACAACTTTAAAATTATTATTATTTTTATTTATTGTTGGGAAATATATTTCTATTTCTGAACGATTTTCTATTTTATCTAATATATATTCTTGTTTTCCTGATTTTTTTGATGGTATTAATTTTATCTGTGATTTATCTTTAAATATTAATGGATAACTTTTATAATCATCCTCTTCTAAATCTATATCCTCATTAATGTTATCTATATTTTTATTTTCATTTTTTTTAAATGTTATTAAAGTATTAAAATCTATATCATTATTATGATTATTTTGTTTAGATTGTGTAGATTGTGTAGATTGTATATTTATTTTTTTCTTTGGTTCATATGGTTCATCATCTGATTCAGATTCTGAAATATATATTTGTGTTTTCGATATAGTTTTTTTAATAATTACTGGTTCATCATCTGAATCATCAGTTATTTCTATATCTTTATTATTATTTTGAATATTATTTTTGGGAAATTTAATATTTTGATGAATTTTTTTAAATGATTTTATAAGGTCATTATTATCAATATTAAATATTATATTATTTTTACCATATTGATATTTATAATCTTTAATATTTACCCAATCAGTTAAAATATATAGACGTTTTGTAATATGAGTATCATATTTATAATTTAAATGGTGCCATATAACAGGTGTATTTTTTTCAAATTTGCGGCGTTTGTCAAGATCAAGTTTTTTTAAATCAAGATTGTTAGATTTAATACACATAGTCATTTTTATTATTAATAATGATATAATAATAGTTAATATAATTATATATTTAAATATCAATTTTTTCTAGAATCTTTAGATTATATAATAAAAAGATCCCTCCATCCTTTTATACAACCTTTTTTATATCTCGAATATAATTTACTAATACTAATAAGCCATAACAATGTTGTTAAACCATAGATTAGTTTTGCTCTATTTTCATGATTATTTTTAAAATCATAAATTGGTTCAATTATGCGAGCACTAATACATTTTTTTCTATCAAATTTTTCACCAGTTATTTTTTCACGTAATGCTTGTTCCATTAATGTCATTGCACACATATTATTATTTGCTACCCAATGTAGCATTACAAATGGCACTAATATAGAATGTATCATTAATAGATAATTTGAATTCATAAAAGGTACTAATATAACAAAGCATACAAATATTATATGAGCGCCAGTAATTAATTTTAATAAAATATTATCTGATAAACTTACCATATATAATATAATTAACTTTTATTTTTTAGTTTACTTTATTTTTTAGTTAATTATATTATATATGAATATAGTTGAAGCATATATTAAATTTAATAAACAATTAATAATATTAATTTCTGGATTTTCTGGTAGTGGTAAAACATTATTAGCACGTAATATACAAAGAGATTTTAAATTAAAATTTATTAACCTTAATGATTATTATCTAGAAGATTTTAATGAGATTGTTGATCTAGGTCACGATATAAAAGTTGTTGATTGGGATAATCCGGATGCACTTAATTGGGATAAATTTAATATGGATATAAATTTAAATAAAGCTAAAGGTGTTGTTGTTTCTGGATTTGGATTTCCAAATGATAAATTAGATTTTAAAATAGATTATCATATAAGAATCGATGTACCAAAACAAATATTAATTGATATGAGACATAAATATTTAGAAGAAAATAAAGATAATAAATTAAATGATATAAAAGATACAAAAGCCGAATTATTGATATTAAATAAATTATCTTTTAACCATTTTAAAAATATTAAAGATAGATCTACATATTCTTATGTATATAATTTATATAATGTAAATGAAACAGATACAGGAGTAGAAGTAATTCCTGATAAAACATACGATGATATTTTTGATTATATTATTAAACAAATTGAAAAAAATGTTTACAAAAAATAATATAGTTTACAAAACAATAATATAGTTTATTAGATAATAATTTAATTATACAAGTTGTTCTATTTTTGTTTTAATATTATCAAATGTTTCTTTTATTTTATTTAATTTTGTGATATCATCTTCACTAACAATTCCTATACCTGATATTTTATTTTTATATTCTTCAAAGATTCTCAAAAAATCTTCAGCTTCTTTTGATAATTCTTCAATAAGCTGGTCACGTAGATCAATAGGTACTTCAGGTGTAGATTCATTTAATAAAGCATCTAAATCGGCAATATTTTTTTTTGCTTCCTCATCACCGAGACCACCATGTAATTTATTAATTTTATTAATTTTATTGATAATATAAGAATTGTTGTCTATTTTTAAATTGTATTTTTTAATATTTTTATATAAATTATAAAAATAAATTTTTTCCATCTAATATAATATATAGTAAGAATGAATAATTTCGGAAGCGAAAATATGGGTGTTCTTATACACAAACTTACCAAATATCAAACATTGCTTGCAAATTGCGGTACTCCTGCAAAATCAGCAATCTACAATCAAAAAATAGATTATTATTCTAACAAACTCAATAATATGGGTGTTAGCCAAAATAATCTTAATGGTATG
>Ga0194130_10005500_pt1 | contig 15219 bp, 8 predicted proteins | sample TA2KigsurfametaG_FD_160084 | JGI IMG/M metagenome (GOLD analysis project Ga0194130, IMG submission 160084) | Freshwater microbial communities from Lake Tanganyika, Tanzania - TA2015050 Kigoma 12 surface | ecosystem: Environmental > Aquatic > Freshwater > Lake | place: Tanzania: Lake Tanganyika... | reverse complement strand
CAGCGGATGAAGCAGCTGAGGAGCGAGATCGAGCAAATCAAGAGCGAAACCGAGCAGCTGAGGCGCGAAAACGCCAAGCAGAGGGCTTTGAGCGCCTTGATCAGGCAACACTGCTTTCCGGACGAGTCCAGCTCGACCCCTCTCCCACCAACCGAGCCCGATTCCAGTTCTTTCTGACGCTGCTGGCGCAGGCGAGCCTGGAGGATCCGGGGAGCTAAGCCTCCTGTGCCAGGAGGTGGCAATGGGCCAACCGCTGCGCCAGGCCTGCCGTCGCCGTTACAAACGCATGGCTTTGGTGGCATTGATCCATTGGGACCCACCACCACCACCCAACAGATCCTGTGCCCGCCGACACCGATCCCCCCGATGCCGCCGATTTTCCTGGCCAAGGGGGCTCCAACGCTCCAACCCCTGCCACCCCCTCAACTCCGCCAGAATCAGCCTCGCCCCAACGCCCCTGGCGCCTCCGCCTCGACCAAGTGGGCCTCCTCCAGACCACTGGCGGCATCGTGCTCGGCCTTGTAGCCCTGTATTCCTCCTATGACCACATCACCGTCTTCAGCCGCACCATCCAGCTCCAGCAGCAGTGGGGAATTGTTTTCATCCTTGCCTCGGTGGCGACAGTGGCTCTCGATGCTGAACTGGCGTCGCGATCCCGATTACGAGCAGCGGATGAAGCAGCTGAGGAGCGAGATCGAGCAAATCAAGAGCGAAACCGAGCAGCTGAGGCGCGAAAACGCCAAGCAGAGGGCTTTGAGCGCCTTGATCAGGCAACACTGCTTTCCGGACGAGTTCAACTCGACCCCTCTCCCACCAACCGAGCCCGATTCCAGTTCTTTCTGACGTTGCTGGCGTCGTCGAGCCTGGAGGGGGGGGAGCACTGAGCCCTGATCAACCGACCCGGATGGCGTGGGCGAAGCCCCCTAACCTTCACCCAACGCTCTATGGCCATCTGCCTTGCTCCATCACCTGTAGCTGAGCAACACCGGCCCGGCACCCGCCCTGCAGCTGGAGCTGGCGCCACGGCTCAATCTGATCACGGGTGACAACAGCCTGGGCAAGAGCTTTCTGCTCGATGTGGCCTGGTATTGCCTCACCCGCCGCTGGCCCCAGGTGCTGAACCCAGGCCTGAACGGTGGTGCCATGGCTCAGCCCACGCAACGCAGCCAAGCGGCTGAGATCAGCTTCAGCGTGGATGGTGAAAGCGATGCGAATCAGGCCAAGACCACCTACCACTGCAGCTTCAATCTTGAAGAAGAAGCGTGGATCGGCAAGGCGGGCCGCCCTGTCAATCCTGGCTTGGTGGTGTACGCCATGGCCGATGGCGCCTTTGCCGTGTGGGATCCAGCGCGCAATGCCTGGAAGCGCAAAGGCGCTGTTGACACGCCTGAGAGAACCAGGGCCTACGTGTTCAGCAGCCGTCAGGTGTGGAGCGGCCTGCCCAATCCCCAATCCGATCTCGGCAGCCTCTGCAATGGCTTGGTGCAGGATGGCTGCTGCCGGCCGGATTGCGCAAGTAGGTGCCAGCGGCGTAATCGCCGTGCTCATCGGACAAGATGCCCTCCAGCACCAGGATCTCCTCGCCGCCGCCATGGACATGGCGCTCAAAACGGCTGCCCGGGGCGTAGCGCACGAGTGAGGTGGCCCTGGCGACTTCCTCGCCGCAGCGATCCAGCATCCGCCGCTCCACCCCAGCCATGGGCGAGGGGGTCCAGGCCAGGGCGTTGGTGTCGAGCAGGGCGCGCTGGCTGAGGTCGGCATGGAGCTCCATGGCCTCGATTCTGCTCAGCCCGGCCTCAGCCTGCTCGCGCGTCAGCTCCCCGAAAGTCGCCACCGAGCTCTGGCTCCAGCGGTGGTAACGCCTTGGCCTGAAATGCAGCACCTGGCGGCCGTCGCTCAGCCAGCGTTTCCGGGGCGAGAGCAGCGGTCGCGTCCGATCGGCGGGTCGCCGCCTCCAGGGGTTGCACGATCAGGCTGACCACCACCCCATCGGGCAAGGCCAACTCTCCCCGCTGTTGGCCAGCCACCAGAGAACTGGATTGGACGGTGTCGTCAACGATCTCGCCATGCACCTGCCGCAGGGCACTGATCTCCACCGACAGGGCAGGCTCAGCGCTCCACCAGCTGCCAGAAGCTCCATTTCTGGCCGAAGGCGTCGCGCAGCCTCCCCACGAAGCTGGCGTGGCTCTCCAACCCCTGCCAATCCTCGATGCGAGCCTCCAGCCGCTCGCACTGGCGCAGGTGCTCAGCGGCATGGCGGTAGCGCTTGGAACGGCCCATCGACAGAGCGAAGACCACCATCGAACGCAGCAGCAGGCTGGCGGCCTGAGGGTGGTCGGCGCTGAGGCGTTCTGCGGCCGGCGCATAGATGTCGTAGGCGTCACCATCCCAGGCGTGGCCATGTTTGATCACATAACGGGCGGCGCGAGACAGCGCGGGCCAACACACCAAGAAGTGGAGCGCCGCCAGGGGCGAGGGGTGCTGCTCCACCACCGCGAAGGCTCGCTCCTCCGCCTCCCCATCGGTGAAGTCCTCCAGCCGCCGGAGGTAGTCACGCAGGAGCGGAATCGAGAGGGTCTGGCTAAACACCTGCCAACGGAGGCCCTGGGCCTCGTCGCCACGGCCCAGGGCCTCCAGCACGGCGAGGCGGGTGGTGTGCCAAGCCTCAGACCGCTGAAGATGTCTGGAATCGATCGCCTGATCCAGCACCGCCAGGGCCTGCTCGGGGCGGCCACCATTGAGAAAATGGCTGGCCACCTCGGCGGCCGTGTCAGGCCAGGTGAGCTGGGCGGGCTCGAACAGCGCCAGAAAGCCATCCAGATCGCCCCGACCCCGGGTGAGTTGCGCCATCTGGAACCGGTCCACACCGCCACGCTCCAGCAGGGCCTCCTCCAGCCGCCGCAAGCCCGCCTCCCCCAGCAGCGGCGCCAGGGCTGGAATCAGCCCCTCGAACTGACCGTATCCATCGGCCGACAGCAGCTCGGCGGCCTGTTCCACCAAGGCCTCAAGGTTGGTGCCGTCCGTCTGGGCCAGGGTCGCCAGACCCTCCACCCCCCGATGGAAGAAACCGATCACGGCACCCGTGGTGTCGGAGCAGCGGTCCAGCACGCCCTCCGCAAGGGACAGCAGGCGCACCTGCAATTCCACCGCCAGCGCCGGATCGGCGGCGGCGATCGGCCCGCTGATCGCCTGCCGCTGCGCCTCCAGATCCGTCAGCAAGGCCTGGCGCTTGGCGGCATCGACGAAGGTGGTGGAGCGGGCGATCGCCGCCAGCCGCTTGCGCACCTCCCTGGCGGCGTCATCCGCCCCGCCAGCGGCGGCCAAGGCCAAACGCAGCCGTCGCTGAATCACCGCATTCCCGGCGCTCACCTCGATCAGCAGCTCCGCCAGCGCCGCCACACCAAGCGTTTGCAGGTTGGTCGCGTTGAGGGTTCGCTTGCCGGCCATGGGGTTGAAAGGGATGGCTGGAGCAGGGCGCGGGCCACGGAAGCAAGCGGGCGCCTCGGGGCCTCGCGGGTGGGTTGGCGTCGGTCCGCGTCAGAAGGGACCGTAGGGTTGACCGGGCGAACTTTAGCCTCACGGACCGCCAAAACCCCTCGATCTGATGGCCGCTGCCACTCCAGAACTCACCCCCGCCGACTGGCGCCGCATCTGCGATGCGCTGCGCTACATGGGACGGGATCTCCATCACCGCTCCTTTGCTGTCACCCCGGAACGTCGGCGGCTCCTGTGGGAGGAAATGGATCACTGCCTGGCGCTGGCCGACCGACTGACACAAACCGCATCCTGAGTTACCAGCACGGGCATTCGAGAACCTGTGGCGCTCTTCGCGCTCCCACGCCCCACCCCCGGCCAACCCGTCGGGGCGGACAGCAATGGCACGACGACATCTGACGGCTCATCAACATCAACGCCAGCGCATTGGCGTGCTCACCAATCTTTGGGCAATGCGTGAAAGATCCATTCATCTAATGGGCGGCGGCAACTACTTTGATGACTCATCAAAAGACCATATTGTTTTCTCCGTAGAAAAATCACTACAACGGCTTGGCGTGCGGATCCACCAGGGTGCGCAGCTGATCAGCGTCGACAATCTCAAAATCATGGGCCAAAGCCAGTTGCGCGGCCCCACGGAAGCGCTCGCTCAAGGCGCGGTGGGTGGGATGTTGCAGATAGGCCGTCAGGTCCTCCACCGTTTCAAATTCCAGCGCCGTCAGGAACTCGAATGGCACGGGAGACAAATCGTCGTAGGAGGTGCCCAGCACCCGGCGCCTCCCCACCCGCACCCGGGCGATTTCGGGTATGGCCGCAAACGCCTCTTCCATGGCAGTGGCCATGGCCTCACGCTCCTCGTGGGACAGCGTGGGATGGGGGGTGAACAACACGAGGTGCAGGATCACGAATCCGCTCCAGGGGTAGGGGCGGGAGCCCCAGCCGACGCGCTCATCATCGCTCCTCCGCGACTGTTCCACTCAAGCGGGTCCGCTCAGCCAGCCGCTTCCGCCTCAAACCATTGCCAGAAGGGATCGCTCTGGACCCTGTGTTCCCTGGTGTTCGCCATCGCCTCGGCAGGCAGGCCCGATTCATCCAGCGTCCAACCACTGGCCTCCGCCTGGAGCAACAGATACGTCGCCTTTTCCAGGTCGAGTCCCCAGCGACGCCTCGCCGCCGTGACCCGGGCGTCGAAGGGGGCGTCGATGATGGGTTCGTGGTCGCAGGGCTCCAGCTCCGCCAGGGCCTCCAGGATCCGCGCACGGCGATCGGCCAGGGGGAGAGGGGCAAGCTCCGCCGACACCAGGGGCCGGCCCAGCACCAGCGATTGGCGGCCGAATCCCCATGGAAACTCCTGACGCTCGTCAACGCCCGCGGCGGGGAGCCCACCGCAGAAGCGCAGCGGCACGATCGGAGTGTCGCTGTCCATGGCCAGGTCTGCCCAGATCCCGCTCATCGTCTCCACAGCCTGACGGCCCCGCAGGGCCCGGGTGCCCTCCACATGAACGAGCACGCTGCGCTGGCCCTGGCGCAAGGCCTCGGCCAGCTCAGCCAGCCCTTCGAGCATGCGCCGCTGAAGCCGCCTCTCCACAAACACGATCGCCGGGCCATGGCTGGGGTCGTTCAACCCCGAGGCCAACCGTCCAACCCAGGTGTCCTGGTGCTCCTGCTTGGCCAGGGTGAGCAACGGGGTTCCCAGCACCGGCGGCAGCAGGATTCCGGCCAGCACCGACTCCACCGCCACCTGGTGATTGGCGACAAGAATCACGGGCCGACCAGCCAAGGCCTGGAGACCGGCGGGGTCGATCAGACGGACGGCGCCGATGAAACGGCGGCAGGCCTCCAGAAACAGGGGCCGCAGGGAAGGCACGGCGCTCTGCCATCGCCGCTCCTCCCACCAGCGCTCCACCGCATCGCCATCCACGCGTGGCGGCGTGGCATCGGCCACCACCGCCCGATCCGGATGATCGCTCTGGCTTCCGGGGCTCAGGCGCAGGCGGTAGTCCAGGAGGGGATGGACCGCTGTGCGCACCTGGCCGTTGGCGTCCACGGTGATGGCGCGGGGATGGGTCCGCAGGCGAGCGGCGGCGTGTTCCAGGGCTGCCACCCGGGTGAGCCTGTCGAGGGCGGCACCGCCGCCGACCCCGAGGCCATAGATGGACTCCACCGTTCCCGGCAGCCAATCGGCGGCAGCCAGCGTTTCGGCGCTGAGGATGGTGGTGCCGCTCGCGATGTCCTCGTCGCTGAGCCTGGCGCCGGGCACGTGGACGCCATCGCGAAGAAACGCCCGCCGGTCCTCGGGCGCGAGCGAGCCCAGGCGGGTGGCGGGGAAAAAGGCTTCCACCAAGAGCATGTCCGCCCAGACGCGCTCATCGGCCAACCACTGCACCAGCAGCCTGGGGAACTGGGCGGAACCCGCCACCCCCGCCGGCCTGACCCGCACCTCCAGGGTGCCCTGGCGCGGGGCGGGGGCGTAGAGCCGGAAGCGATCAATGCGGGCCGGATAAGCCACCTGAGCGGCGGCGACCTCTGGGAACCATTCCCGCATCGCGTCGTGGGGCACGCCATGGAGGGCCGCGTCCAAAAGGATGTGGGGGATGCGCTCCCTTGCGTCGAGCTCCGGATCGACGCGGATCACCAGATCGGCGCCGTTGCTGTCCCGTCGGGCGCTGATCAACCGGCGATAGGCGGGGCCATGGAAGAGGGCCCCGCAGCCATAGGGATCTTCAAGGGAGGGGGCGTGGGGAGAGAGCGCAGGCAGGGCTTCCGGGCTCTCACCGGCGAGAGGTCCGGCCACCAAGCGGCCATCGGCCACGGGACGCCCCGCCTCCAGCACCCTGACCGCCTCCCCCTCCACCACAACCTCCAACCGACGGCGCCGATCGAGCACCAGCCAGCGCCGCAACACGAAGGCGTCCAGTCCTGCGGCCTGTGGCGCCGCCTCCAGGGCCAGGCTCACCGCCGCCATGCCGGGGAGCACCGCCGGTCCAAAGGTGGGCCGGTGATCCAGCCACCAGGGCTGGCGTTCGGGATCCAGCTCCACCGAGCCAGATTCATCGTGGTGGCATCCACCGAGCCGGCATCCAGCGAGGCGGCATCCCGCGAGGCGGTGCTCGGTTGGGCGGCTGAGGCGGCCTCCGGTGCCGTCCAGGGGGCGCCAAAGGACACGGCCAGGCCGCTGATCTGGTAGATCCGCCGGCCGTCCACCCACAGGGAACCCTGGCCGCACACGGTCCAGCGCTCGGGATGCTTCTCGATCGCCTCCGCCTCCATGGTCAGGCTCACCAGCTGGCTGTCAGGAAGCACCTGACCGCGGAAGCGCCAGACGCAGGGCTCCCGCCCCACCATGTCCGTGAAGATCCCCGAGGGGAAAACTTCGGAGGCGCCAGCGAGCAGGAGATGCGCCTGGAGCAGCTGCACCAGGGCTTCCACCCCCAGCGAGACCGGTTGGACGGGATCCTGGAAGAAATGGGCCCGGAAGAACCAGTCGTCCGGTCGGATCACCTTCTCGGCGCGCAGGCGCGCCTTGCCTGCCGCATCGAGCTGGCGCGTGGTGAGGCGATCCAGCATGCGCAGCATCGAGCCGGGGAGGAGCGCGCGGGCGGCGGCGCTGAGGCCCGCGAGCAGATCGTCTCCCCCGGCGGCTGTGGCCAGCTGTCGCTCGTGTTCGCTTGCCTCCATGCCCTGCTGCGCGGTCAGGGCGGCACCGGGAAAGAAGCCAAAGGAGGTGGAGAGCTCATAAATGCGTTCGCCCGCCACCCAGGCGCTGACCTCAAAGCCCACCAGGGTCATGCCCCCTGCCCGGCTGAGGGATTGGAGCCGGCTGCGCACCCGCAGGCACCCATCGTCCGCCCGCGGGCTCCGCCACAGCTGACCGGATCCATCCAGGTTGCGGAAGAACACCTCATCGCCTTCGTTCACCGCCACGCCCACATAGGACGCCAACCAGCCACAGGGCTGGAGCGCGGCCTCGATCAACACGCAGGTCGGCATCACACCGCTGGGGTGGTCTTGGAAATACCAGGCGTCTGGTGGCAGGTCATAGGCGGTTTCGACCGTGACGCCCGCCGCCAGGCCACCGGGGGCCGCGCTGACCGCGCTGATCCGACTGATGAAGTGATACGGAGGAGCTGGCAGCCTGGGAACGCGGCGACAGGGCGGCAAGCTCCGATAGAGGTCACCGAAGGCCGCCACCGGATCACCATTGGCGCAGGCCAGCAGGGACGCCAGGCCGAACGGGAAGCCGTTGTGGCTGTGCACGGGCTCGGGATCAGGCGCCAGCGCCGCCATCTCCTTGCTGCCGAAGGGCACGTCGGGGAGGAGCCGCAAAGCCATGCGCCGGCAGTGGAAGGCCTTCAAGCCATCGACACTGCAAAGCAGATCGGCCACCAGCATCGGCTCGGGTCCGCTGTGCACTTCACAGACAAAAACCTCATAGATCAGTTCGCTGGCCGCCGGGGTCACCTGGCCACGACAACGCAGAAGATATGGACGGGCTGGAACCGGCTCAAACCGCCAGCCATCACGACTGATCGTATAGCCAAGTGCGGCCAGATAGAAGGCCATTGTCTGCAGGCAACCCTCGAACATCAAGGTGCCTGGCATGCAAGGGTCATTCTTGAAGTGGCCCGGGAAAAACCATTGATCCGCGCGGATCGTCAGGGCCGCCCGCAGATAGCCTCTGCCCCAGGGACCCCCCTGCGGATCCAGCGCTTCCACCCGCTCAAACAGCTGCATCCTGCCCTTGGGGATGCCAGGGGTGCGGGTGTGGCTGGCGGTGGCGGCGAAGGCCGGCCCGAAGGCCCGGAGCAAATCCCCGGCCGCGAAGGCCGCCACCTGTTCCTCCCCGTAGGCCCCGCCGGGGCTCACACCCGCGACGGGTGGATCGAGGCGCGAGGACGCGCTGGGGCTGGACTCAGCGGGATCCCAGAGGACGCCCGCGCTGCCCGCCAGTTCGTCATCGAGGAAGAACCCCGCCTGTCCATGGCGCACGCTGATGAGCGGCTGGCTGCCGACAAAGCAGTCGTAGTGAAAGAAGAACAGGCCGACATCGCCATGACGCGCATGGGAATCAATATGAATCTCGTAATGGAGAGTATCGCCAATTCTCGGCAGTCCGGTGTGGAAAGTTATCTCACACCCGAGAAGTCGATAAACCCTATCGCCACGATTGCGCAGATCAATGCCCAGCCAACTGATCAGGAACAGGTCGGCCTGGCCGGATTCGATCAGAATCCCGGTGGGCATGCGCCCGTGATGGAGGTACCAGGAATCGGCCTGGATATCGGTTTCGGTCCACACGATGCCGCGTCCCATGCTCCCGGGTTCCCCCTCCAGGCCGATCACCCGATCGGCGAGCAACAGGGGAGCCATGGGCATGCGCACCTGCCGCCGCTTGCTGTCCTGGGAGGCGAAGGCGGGTCCGAAAATCTCGGAAATGCGGCCGCCAGCATGGATCTCCAACTCCTGACGAGAAAAGGCGCGCCCCCGGGGTCGCGAGGGCGGGCGGGCCTGAACGGTGGGCGGGCCGTCGTCGTTGGGCTCTGGGAGCGGCGGCGATGGGGCGGTCGCTGGCAGCTGGGCGAGGACCAGGGCCTGCGTCTGGAGCAGAGCCTCCTGACAGCTCGCCAGGGCGGCCAGGCTGGCGCCAACCGGGGGGTGAGACAACGGCGGATCCCCCGCGAGCGCCGCCGATCGGGCGCCGGAAACGCCCGGGGCGGTCACGGGCCGGAGCCGATCCGCCAGCACGGGGACCAACATCGGGGCTGACGGTCGATCCAAAAGGGGGTCCCCGGGCCTGACAAAAGCGGGTTGCGGCCTGTGGGCAGGCAGGCGCAGGACTCCATTGTCGCCCCTGCGGTCGCCAGCTGGCGTCAGTGGCCGGAGCCCCCGCACCAGTCGATTCCAAGCGGTGAGATCCACGTCATGGCCGGCCTGATGGAGCCTGGTCAAGGCCTCGGCGAGATCCGCCAGGGATCCGCTTCTTCCCTCCATGGCCGCCACCCGGTGGGGCTTCTCCGCCAAGATTCGTTGGATCCAGGCGCTGCAGGCGGCCTTCGGACCGATCTCCAGGAAGGTCCTCACCCCATCGGCCCAGGCCCGCTCCACCGTGGGTTGCATGTCCACCGTGGCCACCGCCTGGGCCGTGAGCATCCGGGCGCAGGCCTCATCGCTCGGCGCATACACCCCATTCAAGGCATTGGCATAGAGGCGGGGGTGGCTGAAGCCATGGGTGGTCCGGTGGTGGATGGCCTGCCACTGAGCGGCGAAACCCTCCACCTCCGGGCAGTGCACGAGAAGGTCGTGATTCGTGGGGGCGGCCTTGGCGCCAAGGGCGCTGATCAGGGCGAGACAGCTGTGCTCATCTCCTCCGATCACCGCATCCTCCGGGTGGTGCACCGTCAGCAGTCGCACCCGTTCCGCTTGATCAATGGCGGCCCGCAGGGCCTCAACCGGATGGTTGACCCTGTAGCAACGCCAGGACACCGGCACTTCCGGGGCGAGGCCCCAGGCGGCGCGCAGGGTGGCATGCTCCCCGGCCAGATGCTGCTCGTACATCCCGGACGTCGCCACGTCGTCAAACAGGGCGTCCGGATCTCGCCAGGCGCCGGTGGCGAGCAGGGCGTTGGTCTCTCCGCTCGAGAGCCCAAGGCAGGCGTGGGGCGCCACCCCCAGGCGTCGCAGCAGCAGCACCTGCAGCTGGCTGACCGAGGTGGCCAGCTGCAACTGATCCCGCAGCGAGAGCTCGTTCCGCGCGATCAGGGCCGGCAACTGGCCCGCCAGGCGGGGGGCCATGGCCCAGAGGTCGGCACCCAGCTCCGGGAAGGCCCTCAGCAGGGTGCGGCCCGCTCCGGGATAAGCCGCCGCCGCCCCGGTGAACACCCAGGCGAGCTCTCCCCTGGCTCGCTGGTCGGAGGGGGGCGTGGCGGCGGCCTCCAGCGGGGGGACGTCCTCGGCCAGGCCCTGGGTTCGGGGGGCGCTGAGCCGCCAGCCATGAAGGTGCAGCACCCGCTCGCCGCTCACCCAGGGCTGGCGGGGATCGGCGGGCCAGAGGCCATGGCGACAGCAGAGCGCGGCCACCGTGAGCTCCAGCAAGGCCTGCGTCACTCCGGCCTTGGCCCAGGGAAGCGCCAGGGTGGGCGCTGGCTGCAAGCCCCGCCAAGCCACAACCCGGTTTCCGTCCTCGGGCTCCAAGAGGGCCAGCGCCTCGTGGTCGCCGAGCCGATGGGCCGGCAGCAGCACCAGCAGCACGGCGGCATCGGCACACCCGGGATCGTCCCCGAAGGCCCCGCCGCTGGCGTCCGCGGCACCAACGAGGGCCGCGTCAATCTCGCCGGCGCGGATCGCCGCCGCAGCGCAGGCCAGAGCTCTCACCCCTGAGGCGGGACCGTCGCTGATCACAAAGCCCGGGCCGCCCAGACCGAGAAGGTTGTTGAGCCGATTCGCCGGCATGTTGGGCATGGTGCCCACCACCCCGGCCGCCTCCAACGGCAGGGCCACGGCCTGGCGCTCCCGCTCGCTCACCGCTCGCCCCAGCAGCGTTTCCAGGCGCCACCGACATCCGTGGCGCGCTGCGGCCGGATCGATGTCGGCGCCCACATAGAGCCCCGTGCGCTCGAGGTCGAGGCCCTTCAGGCGATCACGAATCGCCAGGGCGGCTTTGAGGAGCAGCAGCTGCTGGGCCAAGGTCTGTTGCAGATCCAGCGGCGGAAAACCCGGGGCCTTGGGCAGATCGACGTACCGCGTGCGACGGGTCGGTGGATCGAGGCCGATCAGCACCCGCAGCGCGGCCGTGCCGTCCATCGCCTCCCCCACGGACATGTCCCAGGCCACCAGGGCCAGCGCGCCGGATTCAGCGGCTTTGGAGGGCGGCGTGCGGACCGGATGAGACAAGAGCTCGTCGGCGGCCTCAGGACCCTCCAGCACGGCATGGGCGTTGCAGCCGCCGAATCCGAAAGCATTGATGGCGGCTCGCCTGGGGCGATCCACCGCCCGCCAGGGTTCCGCGTCCCGCGGCAGGTGAAAGGCGGCTTCAGCCAGCTCAGCGGCCGGGTCCGCCAGGCACCGCTCTGGAGCGGCGGGAATGGTGTGGTGCTCCATGGCACCGAGGATCTTGAGCAGGCCCGCCGTGGCGCTGGCGGTGATCAGATGGCCCATCTGGGCTTTCAGGGAGCTGAGCCGCATCCCCGTCGCCCGCTCACCGAACACGGCCCGCAGGCTGCGCAGCTCCTCCCTGTCCCCCAGCAGGGTGCCCGTGGCATGGCACTCCAGCAGATCCACCCCGGCGGGAGCGAGTCCGGCGGCGGCGTAGGCGGCGCGAATCGCCCGCTGCTGACCGGCCGTGCTGGGAGCCAGCAATCCCGACCCCCGACCATCGTTGGCCAGCCCCACGCCGCGCACGATGCCGTGGATGGCATCGCCGGCGGCCACCGCGTCCTCCAGGCGCTTCAGCACCAGCACCGCCGCCCCCTGGGCGGGCAGCAGACCGTCCGCCTTGCTGCTGAGCGGCGAGCTGAGGCCCGTTGGGCTGAGGGCCGAGAGCGCCGTGAAGCCGATGTGCAGAAACAGATCGTCGGCGGCATTCAGACCGGCGGCCACCATCACATCGGCTTGCGAGGACCGCAGCAGATCGCAAGCCACCTTCAGGGCATAAAGACCGGAGGCACAGGCCGCGTCGATCGCCAGGCGGGGACCGTCCAGGCCGCAGGCGGCCATCGTCCAGGCCAGGGCGCCGCTCTGGCCGCCGAGAGCAGGACCCCCAGCCTCGGGATCCAAACACCAGCGACGGGCGCTGATCTCAGCGAACTCTCGGGTCGGGTAGCCCAGCGATCCCAGCGCCAACCCGGCGCGCGAACCGCCGTCGAGGTCCATCGAGGCCTCCCGCAGCGCCTCCCGGGTGGCGTGGATCAGCCACCGCCAGCCCGCGGGCAAGGCGGCCAGATGAACCCCATCGATCCGGAACCCCTCGGCGTTCCAGACGCCCTCGAAGCCGCTGACGTACCCCCCCCGCGCACAGGCGCTGAACTCCGATCGGCGAGCGCACACCCGCGCCGGGTCGAGGCCCCACAGAGCCGAGTCGCTGGGACCCGTCAGGTCATCCCCGGCAAGGACGCGGCGCCACAGGGTGGCCGGGTCCAGGGCTCCCGGCAGCACCGCGCCGCGCCCGATGATGGCGATGGGAGCGTCGGGACCGATCATGCCTGTGCCCCCCGCCGCGCTTGCAGATGCATCACGATCCCCTCCAGGGAGAGCAGGAGCCGCTGGGTTGACCCGTCCAGGATGAAGGCGTCGGCGCTGATTCGGAACGCGTTGTCGCGGCGAGCCCGCAGATGGCAGTCCACCGTTTCGGCATCGGGCCAGGGCTCCAGCGGGCGGCAGCGACCGATGGCCGTGGGCAAACTCACCTGCCCATGGCGGTCCACTCCCCAGAGACGCAGCAGCTGCAGGGCGCCATCGAGCACGGCGGGATCGAGCTGCCATCCTCCTGGCCAGCCCATGGCGCTCGCTGTCGCGAGGCGACCGCCGATCCCCTCCGCCTGGCAGTAGACAACCTCGCGGATCACCTGAAACGCGGGGCCGTGAAAGAGCGCGGTCGCATAGGGATCGCGGTGGAGATCGCTCAGGGGTTCACTACGGCGCCGCGGCGGGAGGAACGGGGGTGTCGTGGCGTCGCGCGGATTCTGGAGGGTCGCCTCGTAGGCGATCTGACCACTCGGATGGCGCAGGGACGCCCGCAGCCCCTCTCCGCCGGGGGTCGGCTCCACCCTCACCCGCAGGCTGACGCGCCCCTGTTCCAGGACCACCCCCCTCAGCAGCTTGAGGGTCCTGAGTTCGCAGTCCGCACCAAGCCTCAGGCGCCCGACGCCGATGAGCTTGTCGAGGGCCATGGTCATGGGCAGCACAATCTGCCCATCGATCCGGTGCCCCTCAAGCAGCGGCATCCGGGCTCCATCCACAGTCCAGCTCTCCAGCGCAGCCTCCTCCGCGGGCAGCAGGCCACAGCCCAGGATCACCTGGGTGTCGCTGCCGCCTGTGAGTTCATCCACCAGGGCCCGCGCCCCCTCCTCCCGCGGGATCAGGGCGATGCCCCGGGCTTCAAAATGCGCCGCCAGGCTTTCGGTCACCATGCCGCCAGCCCAGGGCCCCCAGGCGATGCTGACCACATGGGCGGTGTCGCCGCGCCGCGCCTGCTCCTCCAGCGCCAGTTGGTCGAGACAGCCATTCGCGCTGGCGTAGTCCGCCTGACCGACGTTGCCGCTGTGGGCGGCAACGGAGGAAAAGAAGCCGATCTGCTCCAGCGGATCGCTCCGACAGGCCGCCAGAAGGGCCAAGGCGCCCGACAGCTTCGGGGTGAACACCGCCAGGAACTGCGCGTTGGTTTTCTCCCCCAGTCGCTTGTCGGCCAAGACACCGGCGCCGTGAAGGAGGCCGCGAATCGGTCCCCACGCGCCGCGGGCTTGGGCCACGGCCTCGGCCACCCTGTCGGGATCACTCACATCCACCGGCAGGTAGCGCACCTCGGCTCCGCTGCCGGTGATGGCCGCCATCGTGGCGCGGATCTCCCGTTGGGCCAGGAGGGAGGCCACGGTTCGGCCAATCGCCCGCAGGTCGGGTTTGCCCTCGGCCGCCAGGATCAAGGCCCGCTTGAGGGCGGGGCCATCGGCAAGCCCTTGGAGCGCCTCTGGCTCCTCCAGGAGCGGAGAGCGCCCCAGCAGCAGGATCCGCCGCGCGCCGGAACGGGCCAGGGCGATCGCGCAGGAGGCGGTGACGCCCCTGCCCCCGCCGGAGATCACCCAGGGGCCCTCGCAGAGAGGCCGAAGTCTTCCGGGGGGCGCGGCCAGGGGGGCGCGCCGGCGGAAGCGCAGCTCACGGATCGCACCAAGACGGACCTCCCGTTCGCCTCCGGCCTGGCTCAATTCGCTGGCCAGGGCCAGGTCAGCCGGGGTACCCGCCCGCAGGGTGACGCACGTCCAGGCGGAGCCCCACTCCAGTGCGGCCGTCTTGATCAGACCCGCCAGGGCGGCACCCTCCAGCGTGTCCCGGGCCAGGCCCACCAGCATCCGCGGTGGCCGGGAGCGCGCCGCCAAGGGGCCAAGGTCGGTGAAGGCGGAGATCCCGACCTCGGCCCCCAGACCATGCAGAAACACCAGCACCTCGGCCTCCGAAGGGTCTGACGCTCTCCAGGTCAAGCCCTGCCCGTGGAGGGCGTGAAGCATGGCCTCGGCCGCGGGGGCTGAACCCCCACCGAGGAAGGCCACGGTTTGAACGCCTTCGAGCTCCGGGGCAAGGCAGCCGGGTGCCATTCGGGGCAGCCAGCCCACCACGCTGCGCTCGATCGTGTGGACGGCCGTTGGCTCAGCGGCGGAGGCGACTGGCCAACGGCCGGCTAAGGGTTGTCGGCCGCCCCCTTGAGCAGAGCCAGGAGATCGCTCACCAGACGGATGTCGCCGGGGTTGATGGCGTTCACGTCCAGGGCCGGGAAGGTCTCGCTGACCGCACCGAGGATTTCCACCCGTTTGATCGAATCGATGCCGAGATCAGCCTCCAGATCCAGCTCCGGCGCCAGGGCCTCCACGGGGTAGCCGGTCTTGTCGGCGATGATCGCCAGCACGCTGGCGGCTGTCGGTTCAGCGGCCGGAACCGCGGGGGGAGATGTGTCCGCCGGAGCTGGAGTTCGTTGCGGGGGGGGGCGGCGAGGCGACCGCGGCGGGTGCCGCCTTGGGCGTG
>Ga0194130_10005498_pt1 | contig 15220 bp, 10 predicted proteins | sample TA2KigsurfametaG_FD_160084 | JGI IMG/M metagenome (GOLD analysis project Ga0194130, IMG submission 160084) | Freshwater microbial communities from Lake Tanganyika, Tanzania - TA2015050 Kigoma 12 surface | ecosystem: Environmental > Aquatic > Freshwater > Lake | place: Tanzania: Lake Tanganyika... | reverse complement strand
AGCAGCCAGGGCAGGGCTGGAGCCATGGGACACGGGAAACAAACCTTGCAACCTCTCAAAGAACTGTAGGGGTTGATCCTAGAAAGTTCGGGCGGGTCGTGCGTCCCAGGTCAGAGCTTGACCTCAATGTCGACGCCACTTGGCAAGTCAAGTTTCATCAGGGCATCGATGGTTTTGGAGCTGGGGCTGTAGATATCAATAATGCGACGATGAGTGCGTGTTTCAAAGTGCTCGCGGGAATCTTTGTCCACGTGAGGTGAGCGCAGGACACAATAAATTTTGCGCTTTGTTGGCAGCGGAATCGGGCCGATCGCTGTGGCAGCTGTGTGATCCGCAGTCTCAATGATTTTGTCACAGGAGAGATCGAGCATCCGGCGGTCAAAGGCTTTGAGGCGGATCCGAATCTTCTGTTGGGGAACGGTGGAGGAGGTCATGGGGGCAGAGGAGGCCGAGGCCAAGGGGAGAGGTGAATTGTCGAGGTTCAGAAGGAGAGAAGCCGACCCGGCGGGGACTCCTGGAGAGTCTCCGCCGGGATTCGGCTTCAAGGCCTCATTCGACGATCTTGGAGACCACGCCGGCACCGATGGTGCGACCGCCTTCGCGGATGGCGAAGCGCATGCCCTGCTCGATGGCGACTGGACAGATCAGCTCAGCGCTCATCTTGATCCGGTCTCCAGGCATCACCATCTCCACATTGGTGCCGTCGTCGGCGGTGAAGGCGGTGATCTGGCCGGTCACATCCGTGGTGCGGATGTAGAACTGGGGCCGGTAGCCAGCGAAGAAGGGGGTATGGCGACCGCCTTCTTCTTTCTTGAGCACATACACCTCACCTTCGAATTTGGTGTGGGGCTTGATGGAGTTGGGCTTCACCAGCACCATGCCACGCTCGATGTCATCTTTCTGGATGCCGCGCAGCAGCAGGCCGACGTTGTCCCCGGCCATGCCCTCATCGAGGAGTTTGCGGAACATTTCCACACCGGTCACCGTGGTTTCGCGGGTGTCCTTGATACCCACGATCTGAACGGTTTCACCAACTTTCACCTTGCCGCGCTCGATCCGGCCGGTGGCCACGGTGCCGCGACCGGTGATGGAGAACACGTCCTCCACCGCCATCAGGAAGGGCTTGTCGATTTCCCGCTCGGGTTCGGGGATCGACTCATCCACCGCTTCCATCAGGGCATCGATCTTGGCTTCCCATTCGGCATTGCCCTCCAGTGCCTTCAGGCCGGAAACCTGGACGACCGGGATGTCATCGCCAGGGAAGTCGTAGCTGCTGAGCAGTTCGCGCACTTCTAGCTCAACCAGCTCGAGGATTTCCTCGTCGTCCACCATGTCGCACTTGTTCAGTGCCACCACCAGAGCGGGCACGCCCACCTGCTTGGCCAGGAGGATGTGCTCCTTGGTTTGCGCCATGGGGCCGTCCGTGGCGGCCACCACCAGGATGGCGCCATCCATCTGGGCTGCCCCGGTGATCATGTTCTTCACGTAGTCCGCGTGACCCGGGCAGTCAACGTGGGCGTAGTGACGCTTGTCGGTCTCATACTCCACGTGGGCGGTATTGATGGTGATGCCGCGCTCACGCTCTTCGGGAGCACCATCGATATCGTCGTACTTCTGGGCCTTCGCCATGCCCTTTTTCGAGAGGACGTTGGTGATGGCGGCCGTCAGGGTGGTCTTGCCGTGGTCAACGTGGCCGATGGTGCCGATGTTGACGTGAGGCTTTTTCCTCTCAAACTTCTCGCGAGCCATGATGAAGAATCGGGGGTTTAGGGGTTTGGGTGGATGGGGTTGAAGATCAGGAATTGCCCTGATTCTTGGAAATGATGGCTTCAGCCACGCTGCGAGGAACTTCCTCGTAATGGCTGAATTCCATCGAGAAAATACCCCGACCCTGGGTCATGGATCGGAGCTGGGTGGCATAGCCGAACATTTCAGCCAGAGGCACTTTGGCCTGGACCTTGGACTGTCCATCATCGACGGATTGTCCTTCGACCTGGCCACGGCGGGAGGATAGATCGCCAATGATGGAGCCGAGGTAGTCCTCGGGGATCTCAACCTCCACCTTCATCATCGGTTCAAGAAGCACAGGATTGCACTTCTTGACGCCGTCTTTGAAGGCCATGGAGCCGGCAATCTTGAACGCCATCTCCGAAGAGTCGACGTCGTGATAGGAACCATCCACCATGGTGACTCTGATGTCAATCATGGGGTAGCCGGCGATTACGCCGGACTCGCAGGTTTCCTTCATGCCTTGCTCTGCGGGGCCGATGTATTCCTTGGGAACAATACCGCCCACAATCTTATTCACGAATTCAAAGCCGGAGCCCGGCTCACCGGGTTCCATTTCAATCACCACATGACCGTATTGTCCCTTGCCACCGGTCTGACGCGCAAACTTGCCTTCGCCTTTGGCGCTGCCCCGAATGGTTTCCCGGTAGGACACCTGAGGGGCGCCGATGTTGGCTTCCACCTTGAATTCGCGCAACATCCGATCCACCAGAATCTCCAGATGGAGCTCTCCCATCCCGGCGATGACGGTCTGGTTGGTTTCGGGGTCGGTGGAGACGCGGAAGGTGGGATCTTCATCGGACAAGGATTGCAGGGCTTTGCCCAGCTTTTCCATGTCTCCCTTGGTCTTCGGCTCCACCGCCACGGAGATGACCGGCTCGGGAATGAAGAGGGATTCCAGAATGATGGGGGCGTTTTCCACACAGAGGGTGTCACCCGTGGTGGTGTCCTTCAGGCCGAGGACGGCGCCGAGGTCGCCAGCCCGCAGTTCATCCACTTCCTCCCGCTCATCGGCTTTGAGCAGGATCAGGCGTGAGATGCGCTCCTTCTTGCCCTTGGTGGAGTTCAACGCGTAGCTGCCTTTCTGGAGCACACCGCTGTACATCCGCACAAAGGTGAGCTTGCCATAAGGATCAGCCATCACCTTGAAGGCGAGAGCGCTGAAGGGGGCTTCGTCCTCGCAGGGGCGGCTCGACTCCGTGCCATCAGGCAACAAGCCCTGGATCGGGGGAATGTCGACGGGTGCGGGCAAGTAGTCAACAACGGCGTCTAGAACAAGCTGGACACCCTTGTTCTTGAAGGCGGAGCCGCAGAGCATCGGCACCATGCCGTGATGCACCACGCCATTACGGATGCCTTTGATCAGCTCCTCCTCATTGAGCTCACCATTCTCGAGGAAGGCTTCCAGCAAGTCCTCATCGGTTTCCGCAACCGATTCCATCAATTTCATGCGCCATTCTTCTACAAGATCGGAGAGATCTTCGGGGATGGCTTCCTCCAGGATGTCCGTGCCGAGATCATTGGTGTAGATGATCGCTTTATTCCGCACCAAATCAATGATGCCCTTGAGATCCCCTTCAGCGCCGATCGGCAACTGAATGGGCACCGCGTTGGCTTTGAGGCGATCCTTGATCTGCTCGTAAACTTTCAGGAAATTTGCCCCCGTGCGGTCCATCTTGTTGACGAACACGATCCGGGGCACGTTGTAGCGATCGGCCTGCCGCCAAACGGTCTCGGACTGTGGCTGAACCCCCCCCACAGCGCAGAAAACCGCTACGACACCATCCAGAACTCGCATGGAGCGCTCGACTTCAATCGTGAAGTCAACGTGCCCAGGGGTGTCGATGATGTTGATGCGGTGATCCTTCCAGCTCGTGGAGATGGCGGCCGCAGTGATGGTGATGCCGCGCTCCCGCTCCTGCTCCATCCAGTCGGTGACGGCGGCGCCGTCATGGACCTCGCCCATCTTGTGCACGACACCGGAATAGAACAGAATCCGTTCGGTCGTGGTGGTTTTGCCCGCGTCGATGTGCGCGGCGATTCCGATATTTCTGACGCGATCCAGGGGGTAGGCGCGGGCCACGGGGGTCGTCTCCGGGGGGGATTAACGGGAAAAAACGGGCGATACTCTACAGACTGGTCTGTTTCCCCTGGGCCGGATCCGCCCTTGGTCTCCGGCTCAGGATGTGGCTCAGTAGCGGTAGTGAGCGAAAGCCTTGTTGGCCTCGGCCATTTTGTGAGTTTCCTCACGCTTGCGCACCGCGCTGCCCGCTTCATTGGCGGCATCCATCAGCTCGCCGGCCAGCTTCTGGGACATGCTGCGGCCGTTGCGGGCGCGAGAGAAATTGACCAGCCAGCGGAGGGCCATCGCCGTTCCGCGCTCCTGACGCACTTCCATGGGCACCTGGTACGTCGCCCCACCCACGCGCCGGGCTCGCACTTCCACGAGAGGGGTGGCATTGCGAACTGCGGTCTCGAACAGCTCCAGAGGATCGCCCCCGGTGCGCTCGTTGATCAGGGTGAACGCATCGGAAAGGATGCGCATGGCGGTGGACTTCTTGCCGTGCTTCATCAGCCTGGCCACCATCATCGCGGCCAGTCGGCTGTTGAACTGGGAATCTGGAAGGACAGGACGCTTTTCAGCGGCGTTGCGGCGGGACATGGAAGGGAGACGGGGCTGCGGGAGGAATCAGGGAGAAGGGATCAGGCCTTGGGAGTCTTGGCGCCGTATTTGGAGCGGGCCTGTTTCCGATCCTTCACGCCCGCGGTGTCCAACGTGCCGCGAATGATGTGGTAGCGAACACCTGGCAGGTCTTTCACCCGGCCGCCGCGGATGAGCACGACGGAGTGTTCCTGAAGGTTGTGGCCGATTCCGGGGATGTACGCCGTGACTTCAAAGCCGGACGTGAGTCTCACCCGGGCCACCTTCCGCAACGCCGAGTTGGGCTTCTTGGGCGTGGAGGTATAGACGCGGGTGCAGACCCCCCGGCGTTCCGGGCAGGCGCGAAGGGCGGGGGACTTGGTTTTGCGCGTGAGGCGCTGCCGCTCGGTGCGGATCAGCTGCTGAATGGTGGGCATCGATGGCCGAAGGACTGCTCGGGGGATCGTGGTCGGACGGCCGACCGCTGATGACAATCCGACACCTTACTTCCCCGTGGTCCAGCTCCCCTTCAACGGGGTGAAGGCGGCTCCGCAGGCGCAGGGGCGGATCCCCTCCGCGGCCCGCATCACAAAGCCGGCCCCGCTGAGATCGCCCCGATGATCCAGCTGCAAACCCGCCAGCAGCGCGTGTTGCTGGTGGGGGGCATAGAGGGTGACGCCATCGGCCCGGGCCACGGGAAGGCCGGCCAGATGGCCCGCCCGCAGGCGGATCACCCATTGTTCGCAGGTGCCGGGGAGCAGGTCGATGTGCATCATTCCCGGCGTTCCGGCGACGGCGGCCTGACGGCAGAGCTCCGCGGCGGCGGCTGGCGTGAGACGGAGACTCTGGCCCCTGGGCACGGCGAGCGGGATGGCGTTGTCGCAGTCTGGCAGCAGGGCTCCGCCCTCCGGGAACGGCCCCACCCTCAGCCCGCGTCTGAAGCTCAGGAACCCGCCGGACCGACGCGGGCGGGCTCCACGGGGACGGTGGCCTCGCCCGCCGCCGGAGTCGCGCGCGGCACCAGGCCGAGGCCGTTGTGCACCCCGGCGACGACGCCCCGCCCCTTCACCGCATGCCGCCCGCCCATCACCAGCCCGGTGGAGCTGCCGCCATCGAGGTTGAGCGCGTCTCGCAACCCCGCCGCCCGCAGGATCCGCGCCGTTTCCAGGAGCGTGGGTCCCGCGTCATCCAGACCCTGGAGGGTGACCAGCCACAGCTGGCGGCCATCGCTGCCGATGACCGTGCGGGGCGCTCCCTGGCGGAGAAAGTCGGGAGAGAAGCCCTCGGCCCCCCCGTCCAGAACCAGGCGTCCGTCCAGCAGCAGCAGAGGGCCGCCGCCCATCACGTTGGTGGCCAGCCCCAGGTCGCTGCTCGTCTGGCTCAGGAGTCGCAGGGGGGTGCCGGCGTTCCAGGGCAGGGGCGCTCCGCCCCGGGCCACGAGGAGGTCCTCCCCGGGGCGCAGGGGCACCCCCGCCGCCAGCGCGCCGCTGTCGAACCGGTCCCGCACGACGCCATCTCTCAGGAGCACCGCCTGCTCCGTGCCACTCAAGGCGCGGTAGAGGGGGCCCCAATCGGCGGTGAAGCGGGCCAGACCGGAGCGCACGAAGCCGCTGTTGACAAACAGCACCGGCCACTGGCGGCCGTTGTCATCGCTCAGCCATTCCCGCAGATCCAGCCTGCCGAAGCGGGGCAGGGCGGCGGGTTCCCAGGCCACCACGCCGCGATTGAGAATCGGCCCGGACAACCAGCGCCCCCGCTCCCGCAGAGCGCCGAGGGGCAGGCGGCGCACGCGATTGAAGTAACCGCCATTGATGGCGACCAGCGCGTCGTGGCGGCGGGCCAGCATCGGCAAAGTGGCCAAGCCCTCCATGCCGGCCCCGCGGTTGAGGGGGCGCAGTTCGAGGGAACTGTTGAGCGGATCGATGCGCACGCTGTTCAGGCGCATCCTCCGTCCGCCGGACATCACCGTGTCCTCGCTCCACTGAATCTCGGCGCCGAGCAGGGCGCGCAGGCGGGGATCGATCGCCTCAGGGGCCGGAGGGGCGGCCCCGGCCGTCGGAGTGGTGGCCCCGGTCTCCGCCATGTCGATCACCACCCGCGCCGGACCGCCGAGGGTGAAGACGCGCAGCGGGGCGGAGGAGGGGCGCAGCGCCCAGCCCTCCCCCTCCGGCCCGGCGCTGACCCCCAGCTGCCGCAGCGCGTTCGTGAGGGCAGGCGACACCCGCGCCGCGAGCCAGAGGCGCCCCTCCGCGCTGCGGACGATCGCCGGCCCGCTCAGGTCGAGCACCACGCGGCGCCTGCCGGGGGGGGCGGCGCTGGCGCGCGCCAGCCGCAGCACGGGGACGGGCGCGCGCAGCTGCAGCTCGGCCCCCGCGATCCGGGCTGTCAGGCCGTCCGGCGTCAGGAACGGCACCACATCCACCGCCACCTCGTCGGCCAGGGACAGCTGGTCCGTCGCCGGCACGATCCGCCGCTGGCCGAACCATTCCAGCTCCAACGCCCCATCCGGCCGGGAACGGCCGCTGAAGCCCATCTGGTCCTGCAGCACCTCGAGCGGCACCCAGAGCTGGCGGGGAGCGCCTTCCAAGGGCCCGACCCATCGCCAGGCGGCCTGCTGGGGCTGGTCATTGACCCGCAGACCCCGCCCCTCTCGCGTTTCTCCCCGGAGACCCGGCGCCCCTTGCGCGCTCGGGGCCTGGTCGGGCGCGGGCGCGGGAGGGGGCGGCGGCGGGGGCAGGGGGCCAGGGCCCGGCACGGCGGCCAGGGCCAGGGGCCAGGTGGCCACCAGGGCGCCGAGAAGGGCAAGGCCTGTCGCCGATTTGCGCATCGTCCCCCGCTCCCCGATCAGATCCCGAAAGGTAGACCCGGTGAACGGCGCCTGAATGCCGCTCCCTAGGATCCTTATTGAAGACCTTTGCCTGGGCTCCGTTCCCCGATGCGGCAGGCCATCCCTGCAGCCCGCAGCAGCCCTCCACCGCCGATGCCCCTCCCCTCCCCCGCCCACCGCTCCGAAGCCCCCCGGCCCCAGAGCGACAGCTTCTCTCCAGAGGCGCTGAGCGGGGAGAAGGATGCCTGTGGCGTGGGATTCATCGCCCATCTCGAGGGTGAGTCCAGCCATTGGATCCTGAGCCAGGCTCTTCGTGGCCTCCGCTGCATGGAGCATCGCGGCGGCTGCGGCGGGGATGCCGACTCCGGCGACGGGGCCGGCCTGCTGACGGCCATCCCCTGGGGTTTCCTGGAGGAGATCTGGTCTGCGGTGGCCAGCATCAGCCGCCAGAACGTGCGGGGGCTGGCGATGGTGTTCCTCCCGCGCGAGGAGGACCGCCGCCAGGTGGCGCGGGAGATCTGCGAGCGGGAAGCGGAGCGCCTGGGTCTGCGCTGTCACGGCTGGCGAGCCGTTCCGGTGAACGTGGAGGCCCTCGGTCCCCTGGCGCGCCAGAACGCCCCGGTCATCGAGCAATGGCTGCTGGAGGCTCCGGAGGCCTCCAGCGCCGCTCCCACCGATGTCGACGCGGTGGAGGCGCTGCTTTTCCGTCTGCGGCGCCGGGCGGTGGATCGGGCGCGGGAGGTGTGGGGCAGCGGCACCACCGATCTCTATTTCGCCTCGATCAGCGCCCGCACGGTCGTCTACAAGGGCATGGTGCGATCGGAGGTTTTGGATCGGTTCTACGCCGATCTGCGCGATCCCCGCTTCAGCGTCAATTTCGCCGTCTACCACCGCCGGTTCAGCACCAACACGCTGCCGCGCTGGCCCCTGGCTCAGCCGATGCGGCTGCTCGGGCACAACGGCGAGATCAACACCCTGTTGGGCAACATCAATTGGGCCAGCGCCGCGGAGGCGAACCTGGAGGTGGTGTGGGGAGAGGCCGCCGCAGACCTGCGACCCCTGGTGAACGCCGCCTTCAGCGATTCCGCCAACCTCGACGCCACCCTCGAACTGATGGTGCGCAGCGGCCGTCCGATCACCGACAGCCTGCTCACCCTGGTGCCCGAGGCCTATCAGGGCCAGCCCGACCTCGACTCCCGACCGGCGATCCGCGCCCTCTACGAGTACAACGCCTGTTTGCAGGAACCCTGGGATGGACCGGCCCTGCTGGTGTTCAGCGATGGGCGGCTGGTGGGGGCCACCCTCGATCGCAATGGCCTGCGGCCGGCGCGCTACTGCATCACCCGCGACGGCTTCGTCGTGATGGGCTCGGAAACCGGGGTGGTGGAGCTGGAGGAGGCTCAGATTCTGGAAAAGGGCCGGCTGGGGCCGGGGCAGATGCTGGCGGTGGATCTGGTGAAGCGGCGCCTGCTGCGCAACTGGGATGTGAAGGCGGAGGCGGCGGACCGCCACCCCTATGGCGAGTGGCTGGCGGACCATCGCCGCACCCTCGCGCCGGGGGTCTGGCGGGAGGAGCGTCAGTGGGGCGAGCTCGATCTGTTGCGGTTGCAGACGGCCTCCGGCTTCACGGCGGAGGACATGGAGCTGGTGATCGAGGAGATGGCGGGCCAGGGCAAGGAGCCCACCTACTGCATGGGGGATGACATTCCTCTGGCCGTGCTCTCCAGCCGACCGCACCTGCTCTACGACTATTTCAAGCAACGGTTCGCCCAGGTCACCAACCCGCCGATCGATCCCCTGCGGGAACGGCTGGTGATGAGCCTGGAGATGCATCTGGGCCGTCGCGGTTCCGCCCTGCGGCCCGATCCGGCGGGGGCGGCCGTGCTGCGGCTGGAAACCCCGGTGCTCAACGAGGTGGAGCTCACCGCTCTCGGCGATCACGGGTTGGGCGTGGCCACCCTCTCCACCCTGCTGGCGGTGGCGGAGGGGCCCGGGGGATTGAAGACCGCTCTGGATCGGCTCATCTTCGAGGCGGAGGCTGCGGTGCGGGGCGGCAACCAGATCCTGGTGCTTTCCGATCGCGTCGGGGGGGGCATCAGCGCCCCGCTGGCCACGATTCCGCCCCTGCTGGCGGTGGGGGCGGTGCATCAGCACCTGCTGCGGCAAGGTTTGCGCCTGCAGGCCTCCATCGTCGCCGACACGGCGCAGTGCTGGAGCACCCACCATCTGGCCTGCCTGATCGGCTACGGCGCCAGCGCGGTCTGTCCCTGGCTGGCCTGGGAGACGACACGCCATTGGCTGCTCCACCCCAAGACCCAGTCCTTGATCCAGCGGGGCAAGCTTGCCGCCCTCACCATGGAGGCGGCGCAGGCGAACGTGCGCAAGGCGATGGAGGATGGACTGCGGAAAATCCTCTCCAAGATCGGCATTTCCCTTCTGGCCAGTTATCACGGCGCCCAGATCTTTGAAGCCGTCGGCATCGGTGCCGATCTGATCGCGCTGGCGTTCAAAGGCACCACCAGCCGCGTCGCCGGACTGAGCCTGATCGACCTGGCGAGCGAAACCCTGGCGTTTCACAGCAAGGCCTTCCCCGAGTTGAACCGCGGCAAGTTGGAGTTCATGGGCTTTGTCCAATACCGCACGGGCGGTGAATTCCACATGAACAGCCCGGAGATGGCGAAGGTGCTCCATGCCGCCGTGGCGGCCGGGCCGGGTTACGACCATTTCAGCGCTTACAAGCAGCTGCTGGAGGGCCGGCCGGTGACCGCCCTGCGCGATCTGCTCGACCTCACCCCGGCGCCCACCCCCCTGCCCCTGGAGGAGGTGGAGAGCGTGGAGAGCCTCTGCGCCCGCTTCTGCACCGGCGGGATGAGCCTCGGCGCCCTGAGTCGGGAGGCCCATGAGGTGCTGGCCGTGGCGATGAACCGCATCGGCGGCAAGAGCAACAGCGGCGAGGGCGGCGAGGATCCCGTGCGCTTCGTCTCCCTCAGCGATGTCGACGGGGAGGGGCGTTCCGCCACCCTGCCCACCCTGCGGGGCCTGCGCAACGGCGACACCGCCTGCTCCGCGATCAAGCAGATCGCCTCCGGCCGTTTCGGCGTCACGGCGGAATACCTGCGCAGCGGCCGGCAGCTGGAGATCAAGGTGGCCCAGGGCGCCAAGCCGGGGGAAGGCGGCCAGCTGCCGGGGCCGAAGGTGGATGACTACATCGCCGGCCTGCGCCACAGCAAGCCGGGCGTGGCGCTGATCTCACCCCCGCCCCACCACGACATTTATTCGATCGAGGATCTCGCCCAGTTGATCTTCGACCTGCACCAGGTGCACCCCGCCGCCAAGGTGTCGGTGAAGCTGGTGGCGGAGATCGGGATCGGCACCATCGCCGCCGGGGTGGCCAAGGCCAACGCCGATGTGATTCAGATCTCCGGCCATGACGGCGGCACGGGCGCCTCGCCGTTGAGTTCGATCAAGCACGCCGGCAGCCCCTGGGAGCTGGGCCTGACGGAGGTGCATCGGGCGCTGTTGGAGAACGGCCTGCGCGACCGCGTGCTGCTGCGGGTGGATGGCGGCCTGAAGACCGGCTGGGATGTGGTGGTGGCGGCGTTGCTGGGGGCGGAGGAATTCGGCTTCGGCTCCGTGGCGATGATCGCCGAGGGCTGCATCATGGCCCGCGTCTGCCACACCAACAATTGCCCGGTGGGGGTGGCCACCCAGAAGGAGGCCCTGCGCAAGCGCTTCACCGGTCTGCCCGAGCACGTGGTGAACTTCTTCCTGTTCGTCGCCGAGGAGGTGCGCCAACTGCTGAGCGTGCTCGGCGTGGCAACCCTCGATGCGCTGATCGGCCGCAACGACCTGCTCCGCCCGCGCCAGGTGTCCCTCACCAAGACCAGCTCCCTGGATCTCTCCGCCCTGCTGGGCCCCATGCCCGAGGCCGCGGATCGCTCCTGGCTGCGGCATGACGCCCAGGCCCATGGCAACGGTCCGATCCTGGAGGACCAACTCCTGGCCGACCCCGCCGTGCTGGAGGCCATCCAGGCCCATGGGCAGGTGGAGCGCAGCCTGACGATCGTCAACACCGACCGCAGCGTCGGCGCGCGGCTCGCGGGCGAGCTCGCCGGACGCCACGGCGACCGGGGTTTCGCCGGCCAGCTCCACCTCACCCTCAACGGCGCCGCCGGTCAGAGCTTCGGCGCCTTCCTGCTGCAGGGCATGCACCTGCGCCTGGTGGGTGAGGCCAACGACTACGTGGGCAAGGGCATGAACGGCGGCACCATCACCCTGGTGCCGCCGGCCGGAGGCACCGATCCCGGTGATCAGGTGATCCTGGGCAACACCTGCCTCTACGGCGCCACCGGTGGCGAGCTCTACGCCCATGGCCGGGCCGGGGAGCGCTTCGCGGTGCGCAACAGCGGCGCCCGCACCGTCGTGGAAGGCACCGGCGACCACTGCTGCGAGTACATGACCGGCGGGGTGGTGGTGGTGCTGGGGGGCACGGGCCGCAACGTGGCCGCTGGCATGACGGGCGGCGTGGCCTTCCTGCTGGATGAGGAGGAGCGGCTGGAGTCGCTCCTCAATCCCGACACCGTGACCCTCCATCCCCTCACCACGCCGGAACAGGAGGGCCTGCTGCGGCCCCTCCTGGAGGAGCATCGCCGCCGCACCCAGAGTCTGCAGGCAGCGGCCATTCTGGACGACTGGGCCACCTGGAAGGGCCGCTTCAAGGTGTTGGTGCCGGCCAGCGAGCTGGCGACGGTTGGCCTGGCGCGGCGGGAGCAGGTGGTGGCCTGAGGGCCGTCAGCGCGGGTGGTCGCGCATCAGGCGGTGCACCTCTCCGGCGTGGTAGCTGCTGCGGGTGAGGGGGGTGCTGACGACCTGCAGGAAGCCCAGGGTGTCCTCCCCGTGGCGCCGGTAGGCGGCGAACCGCTCGGGGGTGACGAAACGGGCCACGGGCAGATGGCGCGGACCGGGGGAGAGGTATTGGCCGATGGTGACGATGTCCACCCCGTGGCTGCGCAGGTCGTCCATGACGGCGAGCACCTCCTCATCCTCTTCCCCCAACCCGACCATCAAACCGGACTTCACATACGCCTTCGGCCAGCCCTCCCGCACCTGCCGCAGCAGGGTCAAGGAGCGCTGGTAGTCCCCCTGGGGACGCACCTGGCGGTAGAGGCGGGGGACGGTTTCGATGTTGTGGTTGAGCACCTCCGGCGCGGCGGCCATCACCCGGGCCAGGGCGTCGCTGTCGCCGCAGAAATCAGGAATCAGCAGTTCGATGGTCGTGAGCGGCGAGCGCTGGCGCACGTGCGTGATGCAGTCCACGAATTGACGGGCGCCGCCATCGTCCAGATCGTCGCGGTTGACGGAGGTGATCACCACGTGGGACAGACGCAGACGCTCCACCGCCCGGGCCAGGCGCTCGGGCTCGGTGGGATCCAGGGGGCGCACGCTGCGGTCAAAGTCGATGTCGCAGTAGGGGCAGGCGCGGGTGCAGCCCGGACCCATGATCAGAAAGGTGGCCGTGCCGCCGGCAAAGCACTCGCCGATGTTCGGGCAGCTGGCCTCCTCACACACCGTGTTGAGGTGCAGGTCGCGCAGGAGATCCGCCACCGCGCCGATGCGCTCCCGTTGGGGCGCCTTCACCCGCAGCCAGTCCGGCTTGCTCGGGGGGGCCAGGCCCAGCGGCAAGGAGCGCGGGGAGTCCAAGGGGAGAGGTGCGGGGAGGAGAGCGTGCGGTCTCAAGTTAAGCCCCGCGGGGGTGCCCTCAGGGGCGAGGCCATCTCGTAGAGTTGGCTTCTACGGGATGTAGCGCAGCTTGGTAGCGCACTTCGTTCGGGACGAAGGGGCCGCAGGTTCGAATCCTGTCATCCCGATTCTCCGCCTTCCACCCCCGGCGGATATCCCCGGGGGGTGAGGATCCGTCCCTCGTGGGCGCGGGTCTGGCTGTTGCCTATCAACACCAGGGTGAACATGTCCACCGCCTCGCTGGGGAAGGTGGCCAGGGTGTGCACGACGCAGTGTTCCTCGGCGCGGCCCAGCTGACGTGCCAGCAGCACAGGGGTGGTGGGCGGCCGCTGCTGGAGCAGCAGCTCCCGGGCCCGCTCCAGTTGCCAATCCCGGCCTTTGGAGCGGGGGTTGTAGAGCGCCACGACGAAATCCGCCGCCGCCGCCGCCGCCAGCCGCTGTTCGATCAGGGGCCAGGGGGTGAGGCGGTCGCTGAGGCTGATCGTGCAGATGTCGTGCATGAGGGGAGCGCCGACCCGGGCCGCGGCCAGCTGGAGGGCGGAGATGCCGGGATGCACCGTGAAGGGGGGGCGATCCAGCTCGGGCAGCTCCCACCAGAGTTCGAGGGCCAGGCCGGCCATGCCGTAGATGCCGCTGTCGCCGGAGGAGATCAGGGCGACGCTGAGGCCTTCCCGGGCCAGGGCCAGGGCCTGGGCGCAGCGGGCCCGCTCTTCCGTCAGCCGGCCATCCAGGCGCAGTTGATCGGGCCGGCGCAAGGGTTCGAGCAGGTCGAGGTAGAGGCCGTAGCCCACCCAGACGGCGCAGCGGGACAACACGCGGCGGGCCTCCGCCGTGAGCAGGTCCAGGGCGCCCGGACCGCTGCCCACCAGATGGAGGGCCCCGCGCTGGGGCGCCCACTGGCGCTGCGCCCGGGCGATGGCCAGGGTGGCGGCCCCCCGCTCGCCCGCCTCGGCCCGGCCGATGCGCTTCTCCACCAGCAGCGGCTCCAGGGGGAGCGCGGCGGGGGAGGTCGCGGAGCGGGCGGCGGGAGCGGAGGGATCCGCCTCGGCCGCCGCCGCCGCCAGAAGCGCCGCCGCCTCGGCCACGCTCGCCGTGCCCATCTCCCGTTCCACCACGGCGGAGGGGTGGGGCACCGCGACGGCGGCCAGCCGCTCGGCGGTGTAGAGGCGCAAAGGCCAGCCCCGCCGCTCCGCCAGGGCCAGCAGGGCCACCTCATCCCCCTTGCGCGTGCAGCTGGCCAGCCCGGCCACCGCTTCAGGCGCCAGACCCGCCGCCGCCAGCGTGGTGTCGACCAGCCGTTCGAGCAGGGAGAGGCTGGTGTCGCGCTCGCAGCCCATCCCCAACCACAAGCAGGGCGGATGCCAGCGGCATCCCTCCGCCACGCCCTCGCCGATCGCCAGGGGGACGGGGCCCGCCCCGTCGCTGGCGGGGGCCAGACCGCTGGCGGCCGCAAGGTTCTGCCAGCCGGTCTGCCCGCAGGTCTGACGCACGGGCCAAGGGGGGCTGTCCTCCTGGCGGGAGGCGGCGCGCATCAGCCCGGACCAGTCGCCCGCCCCCCGCCGCCAGCCCCAGGCGGCGCCGAAGGCATCGAGCGCCAGCCGTCCGGCGCTGGCCGTCGGGCCGGTGCGGACGGCGGTGGCGCCAAGCAGAGCGGCCAGCTCCAGGGCCAGGGCCTCGCCTCCCGCGTGGTGGCCTCCCACCAGGGGCACCACCCAGCGCCCCTCCGGATCGATCACCACCACGGCCGGATCGCTCTGCTTGTCCGTCAGCAGCGGCGCCACCAGGCGGGTGACAAGGCCGCAGGCGCCGATGGCGATCACGCCCGCCACCGTGGTCCATTGGTCCGCCAGCCAGGTTTCCGGCGCCGCCTCCCCGCCGGGCCAGCGGATGACCAGCCCGTCCAGGGCCTGGTCCAGTTGTCGCAGCAGGGGCACCGCAGCCCCGCTGAAGCCGATCGCCGCCAGGGGCCGCCCGGCGGTTTGGGAATGGGTCATCAACCGAGGCGCTCCCGCAGCCATTGCCGCACGGAGGGGCGGGGCGCGCGCCGGAGGGTGCCGTCCGCGTTGACCTCCTCCCGTGCGGAGGGTGTCGCGGGGACCCCGTCCTCGGGGGACGCCAGGGGGGGCTCGGGGGTGGCGAGATCGAGGTCGCGATCCGAGGGATCCCTGGGATCCGAGAGATCCGAGAGATCCGAGAGATCCGAGAGATCCGTGAGATCCGCCCGG
>Ga0194130_10005491_pt1 | contig 15242 bp, 14 predicted proteins | sample TA2KigsurfametaG_FD_160084 | JGI IMG/M metagenome (GOLD analysis project Ga0194130, IMG submission 160084) | Freshwater microbial communities from Lake Tanganyika, Tanzania - TA2015050 Kigoma 12 surface | ecosystem: Environmental > Aquatic > Freshwater > Lake | place: Tanzania: Lake Tanganyika... | reverse complement strand
AAGGATCCTTCGGTTCGCGAGATCCCAAACGATTCCCATCCATCGTCGGTCTTCGACGACCATCCTAAATATCCCTGCAACTTGGGAATATGGGGCTCGATCAGCGCGTCGACGCGGGTGCCTTCATCAACGAGTTGCGTCAAGAACTCTCGCAAATCGCTATCTTTTGAAATACTTGAAAGGATGTTTTGAACCGTGGTTCGAGTTAATCGTTCAAAAAATCCATGGAGTCCAAACTCGAACGCTGCGTTCGCCAAATCATCTGAAACCCACGTGACATTGGTGACGGAAGCCGGAAGACCATACGACCCTTGACTGCCTCCGTCTTGCGCTCTCAATGCCCTCACCGGTGCGACTTGAGGATGCTTCAGGAGATCGTCGCCGCTCCCAAATCGATTGACTCCCTCTGGATCGCCGCTGATCGACGCGACAAAGTATCCGTCGATCATGCCGAACGTTAGTGTCAATGATTTTTCGGCGACCGCATTCCGAAGATCTTGTAGTGATTCTCGATCGAGGATATCCCCTTCAGGAATAGAATCCCACGGCAGCGATTTGCCGAAGACTTGCCATTGCAATCGAGATCCACGGCCATCCTCGATCCTTTTTAGTGGTTTCAATAAAGGGGCGGCGTCAGGAATGGCTCCGATTCCAAACCGGATGAGCCCCTCGATTTCGTCCACCTTGGCCAACGCAAGATCTTGATCGGAAAACCGTCCACCGACCATCAGGGTTGGAAACTGAAACGAAGGAAGCAATTGATCGATCCACTGCGCGACCAAATCGGCTTTTACCTCAGCTCGAACTTCCTCTGAGGTAAGCACATGCAACTTCTTTTGGATCGTCGTTACCTGTAAAAGCGTCTTGGATAACGAAACATCAGCATAAAAGAACAAGTCCTCGGAGGCGACATCTTCCAAAAACCGGAGGAGTTCTTTGACACTGTGATTCTCCCACAGAGTTCGATACCGACCGATATCGCTCTTGCGATCTTTCCATTCCTTCAAGAATGCGACTTGGGATTTCTGCCAAAGCTGGCTTTGCATGATTTCTTTCACCAATGGGCTAGAAAGAAAATCGCGCCAGGAATCTCGGAGGTGAAATACGGACACGTAGAGATCGGCCGAGAGAGGAACGCGTTCGACCGACTTCCGCGCGATGTTTGCCCGCGCAAAGGATTGCTTGTTGCCCGTGGGCGCTTCCTGAACGGAGGTTGCTCCATCCTGCGTCGGAGCATCCTGAGTCCACCCAGAACTGCCGATAGAAAAGATCCCTATGCAGCAAAACCAAGCGATTGCGGCAAAATTGGGAAAGCCGTCTGTGCGAGTAAGAATTCGTACCTTCATTGCATCGATCCTTATGGTGAAATCGACAAAGCCACAAGCGGCTTTGGAAGCTTGTCGCCACGGGACGTTTTAGTGCCGCAAAGCCTCGTTGTCGCACTGCCCAGTACTCCCCACTTTACTGCACTGGCTAGACGAAAGGTTCCGCGTGATCGGATAATCGCTATCCGATGCAAGCTAAAGGATAAACCGATTCCTGGAAATGCCCAACTCCACCCCAGGGAGGAGCCACAGCCTGTACGGGCAAGACCGAGAGGACGGTTGGCTTGCCCTCGGGGCGCGCATGGCCTATCCTGGCAGTCCAAGGGACGCGGGCTGGCGAGTCGCTCAACGACGCAATGCCCAGAGCAGATCCAAGGCCTAGAGCATAAGTTGCGAGCAATTCAAGGATGGTCCAAGGAAGAAAGCAAACACGGCGTATCGAAATCCATTCGCCGGACCCCTTAGAGGAGACACTCGAGGACGGGTTCGATGAGGGGTCAGGCGATGAGCCTGCAATTTCGCTCGAGGATTTGGGGGATGCATACGCCGCGGTGCTTCAAATGCACCAGACCATAGAATCCGATGGGGATCGCAACGAAGCTGTCGATGGTAGCAGCGGTTTTGCCACAAGTCGCGATGCAGGATCCGAGGAAACGACGGATCCGACGGTCGACGAAGAGCCGAGGGCACCCAACCCCTCGGAGCGGACCGGTGAACCTTACTTAGGTGTGGACAACAATTCTGCACGCGTGACAGTAACTGACGATCCGACTTCGCTGGGCCTATCGTGGATTGGGGAATCCGATGAGGTTCCGGTGACGCTGGTGTCGATTCTCGAATCGATCTGTTTTGTAGGCACCCGAGATGGAAAGCCAATCCCACTTTCGTTTTTGGTGGAGGCATTGAGGGACTTTAGCGAAGCGGAAGTACGAGATGGCATCGAAGCTCTCAATCAGCAACTACGCTTGCAAAACAGCGCAATGTTCGTAGATAAGGTTGGCGACGGATTCAAAATCGTGCTATCTCCCGATTTAGCCAGTTTCGCCGAAGTAATCTCCGGGCCGACGAAAGAGTCACAACTCACACAAGCTGCAATTGATTGCCTGTCGTTGGTTGCCTACCAACCAGGAATCACCAAAGATGAGATCGAAAAGCAGTGGGGCCAACCTGCCGGCGGGATCTTGGCAAATCTATCGAAAAAGGGACTTATCAAAACCGACGCTGATCCCTCGGGAATCTCCCCAAGCCGTGAGGAACCTTCACCGGAATCGTTTACGTTAAGTCCTCATTCCCTACCGAAGACGCAACCGCGATACTTTACGACCGAACGATTCCTTGGGATATTGGGTTTACAATCGTTAGACGACTTACCCCGAGGGGATGAGCTTTGAGTTCCGAAACCCGTGCGATCCTTCTGTTCCGATTGGGGAGCTACAAACTTTACAAACTCACCGAGGGACTGTTTACCCGAGATGCGCACCCCCGGGCATTGGAGGACAGGCCGCTCACACTGTGGGATGCTGCCGCAACCATGATCGGTGTTCGTAAATTACTGCTGACAATTATCTGTTTGGTAGTTGCATCGGATCTCGCACGCTGCCAAGAGCCTCCACCAAGCACCAACAATGGAAAAGTTACTTCGGAACAAATCCAACAATGGATTTCCGAACTCAAGCGCGATAATTATTCCGCTCGCGAATCGGCAAGCCGAAAAATAAGCCGGCACTTGGTTGACGCGTTGCCCATCGTTGTCGAGGCAGCGGAAGAGGTGAGTGAGATCGGTGGCGAGCAGTTGCTTCAATTTCTCGGATTTGTTGGTCAAGACGCACTGAGTCCAGAGGGGCGTTTGGCTTTTGATACCTTGAGGCGAGTCGCCGAAGAACGCACCACAAATCGTGCGGTTGTCGCGCAAAAGATTCTCGAGAACATCTCGATCCAAATGCGTGAATTGGCGATGGATCGGTTGAAGCGAGCCGGTGTTTCCTGCGAGGACCGGTACTTATCCGTCTTGACCAGGATGAAGGAGATCAAGAGTGCATTGGTGATCGACCAGCGATTCATGGGGACAGCGACGGACTTGGAGTTGTTACCTTGGTTGTTTGATGTCCAATTCGTCAAGCTCGAAGGCCCTGCGATCACACGCGAGGTACTCGCATCGGTCGCCAAAATGCCAAAACTCAACAGCCTTCAAATCATAGAGACCAGCCTCAATAGCTCCGACATTGCTTGCTTGACGGAAGCCCCCGACTTGGAGCTTCTGGAAATCCTCTATACGCCGATCGACGATTCGAGCATCGATATCTTGGAGCAACTACCGGTTTTTGGAGATCTACAATTATTTGGAACGCTTCTCTCTGCCAAAGGGGCAATTGAAGTGGTGGACCGGATCGATACCGCTAACGTATTTGTAGGAAGAGGTGGCTTTCTTGGGATCACTTGCGAACCCAGTTCTCTAATCATCCGAGAAGTTATCCCCGAGGGACCTGCAGCACTCGCAGGGATTCGAACACTCGACAAACTAGTCAGCGTCGATGGCGTTCCGATCAGTAATTTTGATGAGCTGCGGCGTGAGCTGGCAAAGAGCGCTTCGGGAGAGAAGGTCTTGGTGGAGTATGAACGCCCGATGGTTACGTTCCGACGCGATCCGACATCTGATGCACCAGGAATGAGACAGGTTGAGTACACCCCGTTTCGCGTAGAAGTGACCCTAGGGCGGCGACCATCGGATGTTCCGCGCTAGTCATATTTCGTCGGTGCAATCTTCGATAGCTTCAGCGGCAGTAGCGTGGTTCAGCAAGCACGGTCGCGATTTGCCATGGCGTGCGACCCGCGATCCTTATCGAATCTGGGTGAGTGAGATCATGCTCCAGCAGACCCAGGTTGCTACCGTCATTCCCTATTACGACCGTTTCCTGGAGCGTTTTCCCGATGTGAAGAGCCTCGCCGAAGCACCCGAGGACGAGGTGTTTCGGTATTGGGCGGGACTTGGATACTATCGTCGGGCACGCCAACTGCATTCCGCAGCCAAAACCATCATCGAACGGCATGCAGGAAAATTCCCCAAGGACATCGCGTCGATGCTCTCGCTGCCTGGTATCGGCCGGTATACCGCTAGCGCGATCCTCTCGTTCGCCTACGATCTCAATCATGGAATCGTCGAAGCAAACACGCAGCGACTTTATGCGAGATTGCTTTATTGGAAAGAGCCCTTGCAAACAACGAAGAGCCAAAATGCGTTGTGGGAGTTCGCCGAAGGGCTCGTCCCTGACAAAGGGAAGGGATCAGGGCAAATCAATCAAGCAGTCATGGAGATAGGCTCTCAGATCTGTACACCCAATCAGCCCCAATGCGATCGTTGCCCGCTCGTTCCATTCTGTCCGACCTCCGCTAAAGGGCACTTTGACCGAGTTCCCGCTCCTAAACCCCCAAAATTGATCACCGAGCTTCGTGAAGCGGCCCTTTTCATCAAAAAGGAAGGACGATGGTTAATGCGTCGTTGCCAAGTCGGTGAGCGATGGGCTGGGCTTTGGGATTTCCCGAGATTCGATATCACGGGCCGCGAGTCAGAGTCCGGCCTCAGAAGGTTCCTCGCCGATGCGGTCCTCGATAGGTTTCAACAATCGATCGAGGTGGAGGAATGTGTGCATTCTCTGAAGCACGCGGTTACGCGGTATCGAATCACTCTCGATTGCTACGATGCAAAAATTCAGAAGCAACGCAAGGCGAAAACTGCCGATGCGGATCACGAGGGGGATATTCAATGGTGTGATTTGGAACGCATGGAGGAATTAGCCCTTAGTTCGTCAGGGAAACGCGTTTTGCGATGGTTGAAGAAACGAACCCAGTCTGCCAACGAGTGAAGGGAGAAACCGTGAACCGCAGAAAAGGAGTGTTATTCGCCCATGCGTTTGCTTCGTAACTGGTTGATCCTCGCCGGCGTAGTCCAATGCGCGGCAGTCATCGCTGTCTTTGTGCCCCATACCCGGATGGATGCATGCGGGCGTTGGATGGGAGTCGATTCCCTACCCAGCGGTTCCCTACCTGGCTATCTGGCGAGACTCTCATCGGCCATGTACGTGATTCATGGCGCAATGCTCATCATCACTGCGTGCAATCTGCCCTTGGTATTGCCAATCGTTGTTCCATTTGCGCGTCTCACTATTGCCTTAGGAGGGGTCATGCTGTGGATTGATGTGACGGAAGGGATGCCGATTGGCTGGACCCTTTTTGAATCGATCGCACTGGCGTCTTCAGGCGGAGTTACCGAGTATTTCGCGCGACGTACAAAAACGACCCTGCTTCGTGGTACTGAGCCTGTAACGATTGTGTAATAGCATGGGCTCGATGGAGGTCTCGAAGGTTCTTTCCTAGTGGCCCGATAGGTTCCGACGGCTTGGGTACGCTATCGATGCCGTGGGCTATAGGCAATTCACGATTGCTGTTAGAATCGAAGCTATAGTCGATAATCAAGGATCGAGAAACTCGAAAACACAAACAGAAAAATCAACAGGATGCATTCGAAAAAGGAATTTACGGAGAGCTGGTTACAAGCTCTCATGCAATCGGCAACCAACGAGGCTGCTCGTCGGATTCGGCCGTGGTACACCGATATCGGGTTGCTCAGCGCAAGCGAAATGCTCGAAGGACAATCCGACGCTGCTTCAAGGTTGTGGAATTACTGCAACGGAAATGGGCTATTGCCGATTCTGACGTGCACTCCCATGACCCAGCCCGAATGGAAATTCGAGGAAGACGAATGCTTTTCATTTCGCTTGAGGGATATCGCTAAAACGATGGATTCCGCCGATGCATTCTCCGGTTCCTTGGGAATCCGCGAAATGCATGTCCCCCTGTCCGCTTCGGTGACTTCTACGGACTGGACGAATCTCATTCGCAAAGAAGCCGTTCGGAGGGCGAAACCACTGAATGTCACCTCGATACCACCCGGAACGCGGATCGAAGTACTCTGCCAAGGCCATTGGGAATCAGGGCGTTGGCAGATTGCATTTGATCATCCCAATTGGTTGACCATCGATCAACCAGGAATTTTTCACGCCGCCCGTCCGGGAACGGACACTATCGATGCGATGATGCTCGAGGCGATCTCATTCGCATCGCAAAAGCTAACCATCGCAACAAAACTCAGCCATTTCCAAGCATCGGATGCACCTTGGCTGTCCTGTGTCGACCGGTTGTATGGATACCATCGGAGCGTTCTTCTGAGCAATGACATGGGTGCGTCCCCTTGGTTCAAGCGAATTTGGAATTCGGTATGGCCGGTCGTTTATCGAGAACGGAACAAATTGCGTGGCCCCTGCGATCTAGGAATGCTGCGTAGCGAATTGGCCGAATGCTTTGGTGCAGCCCCGTTGCTAACCGAATGGATGTTTGTCTTTGCACGTCTCCTTTGGGAAGTTCACCTCGGTGGCGGCTTAGGAATAGCTGGTGATTTCCGGGACCATTGAGGATCATCGGTGCATGAGCAGCGACGTCTGATTGGATGAAAACGCCCCGTAGCAGGCACTCTCCGAGTGCCGTCCGCCAAAGGCTAACCCCTTCGCCTACGTTACACCACGCTCGGCACCTTCATCGGATATCTCCCCGCCGGGGTAGTCCGCACCCAATCGCACCAAAGTCAAATCAGGAACAAAGCATCCCACCACAACGATCGACATTCGCTACGGCTCTCGGAGAGAGCCTGCTACAGCCAAAACCGTATTTCCGCCAAAGGCAAACCCCTGCGCCTACGTTACACCACGCTCGGCGCCTTCATCGGATATCTCCCCGCCGGGGTAATCCGCTCCCAATCGCACCACAGTGAAATCAAGAACCCAGGCGCGAGGATTTGAGGTTGGACGGACCGTGTACCGGGATGATGCAAGGGGCGTTCTTGAGTACAATACGTCCTTGAAGTTAGCCCTCTTTTCGAGACTATTCCAGCTATGCCGATCCCAGTAACCTGCCCCAGTTGCCTCGCTCGATTCACGGTCAGTGACAAGTACGCTGGGAAGCAAGGTCCGTGTCCTAAGTGCAAGCAGACCATCACGGTCCCCGACAAATCGCAAGAGGTTGTGATCCACGCTCCCGAGACGGAGGGCCCAAAGGACTCCAAGGGGCGACCAGTACTTAAGCCAATCCGTCGGACCGAGTTCAATCCATCCACTATTCAGATTGGAATAGCAATCGGTGTCGCTGTGGTCTGCCTGATCGCAGCCATTGCAGCACGGATCAACAGCAGTACGCCGACGATCGGGTTAGCACTCGTGGTTATAGGCCTTGCCTATCCACTAGCTTCAGTCGGATATACCTTCTTCAAGGATGATGAATTGGGCGGGTACATCGGGAAAGAGAGGTGGATTCGCTTGGGCATCTGCTCCGCGGTGTTCGCGATAACTTGGGGAATGTATTGGTTTCTCTCGTACTACTTCGGAAATAAATCGTTGGGGGATATCGATACGATTCAAATGGCTATTTTTGTCGGCATCATGTTCGCGGCAGGTATCGGAGCTTCCCTTGGAACGTGCGAGTTGGAAGCGGGACAAGCCTTTCTGCATTACTCGATCTACTTCGTAGCCACATTACTACTCGCCTTGATCGCCGGCGTTCCGCTAGCCCAGCCCCTTTCGGGGACCAGCGCCAAGGATCCTTATGGATTGCCGAAGTCGACAGCACCGATCCTGTTACCTACCAATCCAAATCCGACACCACCGGTGGACGTTGATTAGTCCAACCCTGGCAACTCCGCACGACAAGCGACAGTGCCGAGAGAGATAGCGGCGTAGTAGTTACAGCGACACAGTTCGAGCTTCACAGATCGAGCTTCACAGTTCGAGCTTCACAGTTCGAGCTTCACAGATCGAGCTTCACAGATCGAGCTTCACAGTTCGAGCTTATCGTGAGATCGCATTCCCTTTGAGCACATCGACCGGAATGGGAATCCCTTTTAGCTGGCCATCGACGACAATATTTCGGCCGACGATGCCTTGGAACCGGCAAACCAAAAGATACGGTTTGCGGAGTTTGAGAAGCTCGCACATCACGATCAAACGATTTCCAGGGACGACCGGCTCTCGGAAGCGGACTTCTTCCAAACCCCCAAAGCCTACCATCGAATCCCCTAGAAGTTTGTATTTGTGCGAGGTATAGCAGCACACTTGAGCAACCGCCTCGAGCATCACAACGCCTGGCATCAAAGGCATGCCGGGCATGTGCCCACGAACCCAGAACTCATCGCGCGTGATGTCCTTGTAGCCGACACAAGCAACACGCTCCGGGTCCTCGTGGACAATCGCAGTCAACTGTTCCATCTCGAACCGCTGCGGATTGTATTTGCGGATCTCATGAATGTCCGCAATGACACGATCGAAATCGATCGTATCCGGGTCGATGATGAAATCTTTCGCTACCACGATGGGGCACCTTGGCGAATGGGCTAAGGCCTTTACATGGGTATTGTTGCCGACAGCAACCAAATCCAAGAAACTGAACAAACCCTCTGAAACTTCTAGATCAGCCCAAAACTGAGCAGTCCCAAAGTTTTCGGGGATTGGTTAAACAAATTTTACGTCTTAGGTTCGAACCTTTCGACGCTTTGCTTTGCGAGCCTTGCTGTTCGCAGCTCGCTGACCGTGGTTTGCCTTCTTTAATTTACGATGCGGTTTTACCATGATTTTCCCTAATGACTAAACGGTTTTCGGCCGACTCATCCTCCGTCCGGCCTTACAACGGGTTGGATAAGATAGCAGGAGTATCGAACTCTGGAAAGTGAATTTTGACTTGCCATTTCGATCCTTTCCCGCGTAATATAACAGTGTGCAGCGCAGTCGCATTACGGCTTCGTTATGTATCGAAGTGCCGGTGCCTCCAAGGTAGGAGCTTCGGTTATTACTGTCGGTCCCCTTTCCAGCAATATTTAGATTGAGGTTGCGTATGGCAATCATGGTTACCCCCGAAGCGGCAGAGCAATTAAAGCGAGCTCACGTGGAGGGACAGTTTGGCCCTGAGACGTTTGTTCGAGTAGGTGTTGTCGCTGGAGGTTGCAGCGGCTTCGAATACTCGTTGAATTTCGACGACAAGTATGATGAGGCCAAGGACACCCGCTCCGAGCAAAACGGTGTTGCGGTTGTTGTGGACAAGAAGAGTTCTTTGTTACTCGACGGTACCACTCTCGGCTGGTTCAGCAGCCTTGAGCGACAAGGATTCACGTTTGACAATCCAAACGCCGTAAAGTCGTGCGGGTGTGGACGTTCGTTCCAATAGTCCTCACGTCGACAGGATTTCGTAGCTCGACTTCGGCAACTTGGTGAGCAAATCGCGTTGCGAACGGAGCAAAGATTTCCAGGCATTAGCCTAAGGATTTGCGGCATGGAAAGTCCGTAGTCGTGACGCCGTGACGGGATCGATTGCTCGTTAATGCTATTTCCGCCCAACGGGTGGTGTCGGGGTCAGACGAGGAACGACAATCATTTTAGAAGTCATTACGGGCCAAGCTCACTCACGGGCTTGGCTTTTCGTTTTAGGCCATTACAAATTATTAAAACGATGTATCGGCGTTTGCTCGTTGTCTTTTGTAGCCATGGTCCGAATAATCAACTTCGATGAAGCTCGCTCGCCTGTAAAGGCACTTCGCGTTTTTTGCGGTTGGATTTCTCGAGTCTTCTCTTCACAAGCGTTATTGCAGTAGCGAGTTGGGCTAGGTTATGGCAAAGGGTGATTTGGTTTCGATTCCCTGCGTTTGGCTAATGATTCCTTACCGACATTTCGGGATCGATATCGGTGATGGAACGATCGTTCATTTGGCGAGGGATTCATCCGCTTCGAATATCATGACGGTACAGCGTGTTGCTTTGTCTGAGTTTGCCGATGGGAAACCCGTCAGGATCGAAGCAGTAAGTGACTCGTTGTCGGATGACGAAGTCGTTTCACGGGCCGTTGGCCGCGTTGGCGAAACGGGGTATCACTTAATTGCGGGGAACTGCGAACACTTTGCCCGGGAGTGCAAATGCGGGATGCCAGCCAGCCATCAATCGGACCGCTTGATTCGAGGTGTCTGCAGGGCTGGTATCGCTGGATGGCTGGCGGCGTCAACAAATGCGGTTCGGGTCGCCAGCATCGCAGGAGTGCCGAAAGGGATGGCTTCTCGTTCGAGCGGTATCGCATCTCTTGTAGCAGAGGCCGCACGCCATTCCGCCTACGCCGCGTCCCGGTGTGCAAAGATCGAGCATAGAAAAGCAGAGGTTATCGGTCGAACTGTCGGTGTGACGACCGCTGCTGTTGCCGGACTGATCACCGCTGGACCGCGAGCCGCAGCGTCTGCGGCCGTTGTCTACTTATCGCTCGACTCGATGGCTCACTCGACGATGCAAACCATCTCCAAGGTTTACACGGACCCGAATCGCCCAAAAAACCCTTAGAGTTTCTTCAGCACCAACACCGTATCGCAAGAGTTGCGAGATAGCCGCTGCCTCTGTTGGATGTCGAACCAAAAGTCATAAACACCGACGAGTTCGAACTGCTTCATCTTCGAAAGAAGTGACTTGAGCTGGTCTACCGTGTAAAGTCGCAATCGTATTTCGTCGGAGAGTCGAGATACTTTTCCATTTTGATCGACATTCATGGTGATCCTTAATCGCTCAATGCGCGTTTCCAAGTCGCAATCTAGAACGGTCAATGCATAGCGAATCGCGACGCCATCCCCCTTCGCAGACCATCGCTCGGTTCCCCATAGATCTCCATCGTGAGGAATCAAGTGCAGCGAGAGGACGAATACGCCCCCCGTACGCAAATTCGAAGCGATACACTCCAAATGCTTGACTGCAGCCTCTTCCGTCTCCAGATGCCGAAAAGTATTAATCGCATTGAAGGCGGCGTCGAAGGGCCTGCCAAACCAAAAATCGGTCATGTCCCCCTTCACCAAATCCGCGTGACGTCCATCTTCTTGAAGTTTCTTCTTGCAGTACTTGAGAGCTTCAGAATTGAGGTCCAATCCCGTGGTATCGTATCGGCGGCGTGCCATCTCACGCACCAAGCGGCCCGAGCCACATCCGACTTCAAGCACACGCGTCACTGGAAACTGGACGTGCTTCTTGAAGACAGCTTCTAGAAATTTGGCTTCCTTCGGAGTCTCTTTCAGAAAGCCGAGTTCATACCACTCAGGATGGTCGTACCAATTGACGACCGACTCCTCGACTTTGTGCTTGCTGGAGGCACCTTTTCGATCGCTTTTGGGAGCCTTGAGAGACGATGTTGCTGGGGTTTCAGTTCGCGTCGACTGAACCTTAGTAGACTTCTTTGCCAACGGGGGCACTCCTCAATGTTGTCCATGAATCACAGATGCTTGCGTTCACTCTGAATGATTAACGCGAGGTATCCGGAGCCAAATGGTAACGAGACCACTCCAGCCTGCAACTCCTGCCGAAAAAACGGCAATCATTAATTGACACTATTAGAAACGATCATTCGATCATGGATGAGTGAATGCGATGGAGTGAGCAGGGGCTTTTTAGTCGAACGATGATTAAGCAGTTAGTGGTAGCGGGCTGGCTGAAAAACGTTCATGCACCAGGTCGATTGTCGACTTCGACATCGGCGAATTTGAATTTGGCGAAGTGGACCATGCCAGCAACCATCGCGCTCGGCGAATTACTCCCTTTTCCATAAAACGTCCGAAGCAATCGATTTGCGACAATTGCCCTGTTTTCGAGGAAAAGTTCGCATGGCAATCCGCTCGATCGAGCGGGTGCGCCATCATGACCGCTAGGCCGTGCCCAGCTACCAAAAACTGCCCCTCGTGCCAAACCGGACCACCATTGGTTGGATAGAGGCTCAGTTTGGGGGTAGATTCCAACAACGACGTTTGGACGCTGAGCCAAATTTCTAACGCGTCGACGCCCGAAACCAACTGCGTTTGAAAACGAAAATCAATTTGGAATCCAAATGCCCATGGAAACGTTTGCGGATAGATCGCGATCAGGTCATGCTCGCGAACGTAGCTATCATCGCATGTCAGTGGTTTACTGCCACGTACCGCGGTTTCCGCTGGATCGCTAGTCAACACGGGGGCATCGCTTGGGATGACCTGGAAACCGGCAATCAGCCCACAGAATGCATTCGCTTTTGAGACGATCGCCACGTGGAGCGGAGCCCCTAACTCTACCTCGACAGTTGTCCCGGTGGCTTCGTAGCGCGCCGTTGGCAATGTCAGTTTCCATGTCATCTCCACTGATCCTCATCTTTATCGTCTTGCGGGACTTATTCAGACCATGAATATAGCGTTGCCACAGTCGATTCGCACAGGTATCGTTTTACTGTTATGGATACGAGAAAGAAAGAAATTTCAGCCACACCAGCTCCTCAGGTCTTACCGTCTGATACATCTGCATCGACTGGCTCAGCGAATTGGGATCCCCTGTTTACCGATTCGTCCCTTTCGAGAAGCGATTCGGCGGGTTCCCAGCCCATCGACCCTAGCCGCGCATTAGAGGTTGCCATACAGGCCGCTCGGGCTGCCGGGGAAATCCTTCGAGCGATGCTTCCGATTGCGGTGGTGCGAGAAAAGTCCCCGAAGGACTTGGTGACGGATGCGGACGTCGCAGCCCAAAAAGCAATTTCAAAAGTTATCTTGGGCTTTTACCCGGAGCATCACTTCCTCGGTGAAGAAGACGCCCACGCGCCAAACTCCGAACAACAAAGCATTCAAAGTGGTTGGCAGTGGGTTGTCGACCCGTTGGATGGCACCACCAATTTCGCACATGGCTTGCGAAATTTCTCCGTGAGTATCGCGTTGATGTACCAGGTTGGTAATCCAAGTACGGATGGCCATCAAGCATCTCGCTGCGCGTTGGGGGTCGTTTACGATCCTATGGCCGACGAAATGTTTACTGCCATTTCCGGCCGAGGCGCTACACTCAACGGGGCGGTGATGGCATGCAGCCGTTGTGAACGGCTGAACAAGGCGTTGGTTGCCGCTAGTTTTCCACCTCAATTGCAGCGAGATTCTATGGAGATTCAGCAATTCCTGGAGATCCTGCTCGAATGCCAAAGTGTCCGCAGACTCGGTTCCGCTGCATTAAACCTCTGCTATGTCGGTGCTGGCCGACTGGATGCCTACTGGGGTGGCCGCCTGAAAGCCTGGGATATCGCCGCAGGTGCCTTGATTGCGAGCGAGGCAGGTTCGCTTCTTTCGCTGCACCAAGGAGAGCTGTTCGACCCCTGGGATGGTCAAATCCTGGCTGCTGCCACACCCGCCCTTCAACGGGAGTTAATCGATTGCTTGGCTAGGCCGACGCGCTCGCCCGCTGGTCGTTAGCAACGATCGAACCCCATCGTGCCTCCTGAGTGCACGACTTTGGAGACCATCTGGGTGTACAGTCCACGCGACGCACCCGCCGTTTCCGCTGGCCTATACCTCCTAAAATCAACCTTTTTTGTTCAAAATCAAGGCGTAAGTCAGCGTTGGTTTTGTACCCACCTGGATGCAAGCTCCGGGATATCTTCAGGGGCTATCCCGTGCCAGGCTGATGCCACCGCCGGAGTCTTTTTTGGGATTTCGCGCTGGCTCATGCCCTCCGATGGTCCATGTTGGCCCTCCTTTTCGAAGCCATGCTGGTTGGCCCGAACCAAACGGGTACTTTTGGCGTAACAACGTTGTCTTGTTGGACCAATTCGTCTCGAAGGACCAATCCCCTACCAAATCGACACGGCCCTGTTCGGGAACGGAACTGGGTTGATTTTATATGAAGGTTTGTCTCCTACCTCGTGCGGATTTTTGGGACGGACAAATAGGTTTTTTCCTAATACAACGATCAGGATTCGATTGAACCAACCTATGAACGAACCCCAACTTTCTCAGGAGACGGATGAAGTCGTCGACTCAACGTCCTTTTCGGCCGTCGCAGTTATCGCCTTTTTGCTGTCGTTGGTCGGGATTTTTTCGATCAAATACGTTCAGCCGATTCCGCTGGCCATGGTGGGCAGCACCTTGGGTGCATTCGTCCTTCTGACCGCCAAGTTCTGGAACCTTAACCTGCTCTCGAAAATCCTCGGGGCGTTGGCGGTGATCATAGGCGTTACAGTGCTTTCTTGGGGGCTCTTTGAGCGGAGCTTGCATACCAATTACGAACTGACCCAGGCGAAGAAAGTTGCCCAGCTTTACCTTGATTCACTTTCCGCTGGCGACCTCGAAAGCGTTTACTACCTGGTAGGATTTCAATACGAACCTGTAAAGCCGAAAATGGGTGACGAGGAGCCCGAGACGGAACTGCAAAAGGCCAAAAGACGGCTAGCCCAAGACGCAACGCATGTCGAAATTCAAAAGCGCAGGGAACCGGCAAAATGGGTTTTCGTGTCGCTCGAGGGTGAGACGCTTGGCACCGCTGGGTACTCCTATAAACTCAAGTATCGCGATGAGGGGCAAACTAATCCGCCATCCTACTGGGTCTACGCTCGCAAAGACGCAACCCGTTACGAAGTCAAGGATTTGGTTCGTTGGTATGTGGACAATGTTGAGCCTGCCAAATAGCAAGCGCGACGCCAACAAGCCGTTGATTCGCGCGGATCGACCTATCGTCTTCACCTGCGGAACAACGTTGCAATGCCGAGGTCTCTCATCAGTCTAGGTGCGAACCTTGGCAATGTTCATGAGACGATGCTCTCAGCGTCGCGATTGCTCCGCGACGAGTTTACCTCGGCGATTCTCCGCTTCAGCCCGCTCTATAAAACACCCGCAGTGGGAGGCCCGAGCGGTCAATCGGACTTTCTTAACGCCGTCGTATCGATCGAGTCAGATCTCTCGTGTTGGCAACTATGGGACGCCATCAAAAAGATAGAGAACGAATTGGGGCGCCAGAGACTGCATCGGTGGGAAGCGCGACGGATCGATATCGATCTGATTCTGCATCACGGACAACGGGTATGGAC
>Ga0194130_10005488_pt1 | contig 15252 bp, 8 predicted proteins | sample TA2KigsurfametaG_FD_160084 | JGI IMG/M metagenome (GOLD analysis project Ga0194130, IMG submission 160084) | Freshwater microbial communities from Lake Tanganyika, Tanzania - TA2015050 Kigoma 12 surface | ecosystem: Environmental > Aquatic > Freshwater > Lake | place: Tanzania: Lake Tanganyika... | reverse complement strand
TATCTTTAATATCTGTATTATCTTTAATATCTGTATTATCTTTAATATTTGTATTATTTATAGTATCATTGTTATTAATAGTAATTTTTTTTAAAGTTTCTTCTCCAATAATATGTGTTGATTTTACAAGATCATATATATTTATTGACATTATTAATATTTACAATTAATAATTAAATCTTATATAATATGTCTATAGTAAATTTATTTTATTTTAGTTAAAAAAGGTAAATCTGGTATTTGTACATAATCATTAGATACAGGAATATTAAAATTAGATATGTATTTACTAGAAGGAATTGAATTACTTATATTTTGAAAAAAAGGTCGTTTATTAGAATTTGATAAATTAAGTATTGAATTATTATTAGGCATATTAGGCATATTAGGCATATTAGGCATATTAGGCATATTAGGCATATTAGACATATTAGGCATATTAGGCATATTAGACATATTAGACATATTAGGCATATTAGACATATTAGACATATTAGGCATATTAGACATATTGGAAATATTTGCGTTATTATTTGCCAAGGTTTGCATATATAATATATGATATTTTATATAGGGTTCTAATGTATTAGTAGTTTTTGTACTACCTATTTGTATTGCTAATTCGGCAATATAATCACATAATAATATTATTAAAACACCTACAAAAACAAATATAAAAATATTTATTAACATATTAAAAATATTTTGTGTTTTTTTGTTTTCATTAATACTTTCTATTAATTTTGCATCATGTATATCGTCATTTTCTTCTTTATGTGTTTTTTGTAAATTATAATTTGAATTTACAAAATATTGATCTTCAGCTTTTTTAACTATAAAACCTCCAGGACCAGTTATTTCAGGACTTTTAACATCATCTAATGAAGATTTTTTATCATTATTATTAATTTTATTTTCTATACTTTTTAAATAATCTAATGCTTCTAAAGCCTTCTTTTTTTCATCTTCGCTTAAATTATATTCATTTGTATTCAGTAAATTAATACCATTAGATGTTTTGTTATTATTATTAGAATATTCATTTGTATTATCATTTGTATAAGATACTTTATTATAATTTGGCATATAATCATTTATTTTAATATCAGAATTTGATTTATAATTTACTTCATCTTTTAAATTATTAATATCAAAATATTGTTCCATATCTTCATCATAAAATGGACGTATGCTATCATTATTATTAGAAATATTATTATCATTTACTGCTATATCAGAAGCTATATAATTATTATATTTTTCAACATTATCATTTATAGTGTTATCTCTTCTATTATTATCAGTATATGTATTAATAGCAACATCCATCTCTTTTTTACAATTTCCAGAAATAGGAATAGTATATGTAGGTGCTTGAATAGGAGCACAACTGCCGACATTATTTGATTTTTTTATAGAGTTATTAACAATATCATAATTTTTTGAATTATCATAATTTCCATAATCTACTTTTTCTTTATTAGAAGCAAAAGAACTATTTTCAATACTATATAATTGTTGCGAATTAGATTGAGAATTTTGTATTGTTTTTTTTTTATTTGTTACTGGTTTAAAAGTACTTATGTTATATGCTTCTTGAATTGTTGAATATTGCATTTTAACAATTAATATTTATATTCTCTATTATACAAAAAGGAAAGAAAAAACAAAATATTTATATAATATAAATGTAAAGAAGCATTATGAATAAAAACGAATATATATTTGATGTTAAGGAAAATAAAAATATTGATAATATAGCCGATGATAATATTAATATAATATTAATTATTATTAAAGGTCTAATAACAGGATTTTTAATCGCATATCTAATAATATTAGGATTGCGTCCAGCTGCTTTATATCCCGATAATATATTAGAAATTATCGAAAATCCATGGATATTTATTATACTTATTATCATAAACTTTTATGTTATACAATGGGATTTGACTATTGGTCTTTTAATGTTCTTATCGATAATAGCATTATTGCTTGATATAATTATATTTACAGAAGGAAAAATATTTTTTAATAAAGAAGAAGCAGAGAATTATTCTAATAATACTAGTAATACTGGTAATATTGATAATAAATATTCTGATATTAAAACTAAATTGGGATTATCAGAAAAATCATCATCTATGATTTATAAATCTTACACGGATATAAATGATATAATTATGGATAATATAAAAAAATATAAAGATATAAATTATAATAAAAAAACTTCTATTAATGTTTATATTTAATAATTGTCTTAATAAAAAATAGATTACACTATTAAAATATGGAGCCAGTAGGTATTTTTGGAAATATAGAACCGTTATCTATATTATTTTTTATAGTTGTTCAAATAGGCGGAAGATATCTAAAATTAGATTTAACACCAGCACAACAAAAACTAATAAATAATTCTATTTTTCAAAGCATTATATTAATATCTATTATATATATGTCTACCAAGAATTTTACAAATAGTATTGTTATTGTTATAGTTATATATATGTGTATTCATATTTTATTCAATGAAAATCACAAATATAATATATTATCAAGAAAATGGTTATATGATGAAAAAATTATTGAAACAGAATATAATAATATAAAGGATATTTATATTAAAAATATTAAGAATATTGAATGATTGAATTATTTTCTAATACAATAATTGATAAATCTTTAGATGAGATATTTAATAAAATATATGATAATAAAGATGATACAATTAATATAAACGAAGAATTATATAAAATAATAGAATGGAAAATATCTGATTGGAAAATAAAAAATGGAAAAAGAAAAAAAGTAGAAGAGTTATATATATATGTTAATGAATTACCCGAATATTTGAAAAGTTATACTTTAGAAAATGATAAATATATAAGAATAAATAGAAAATATAAAATAATAAACGATGGCACAAAATATAAAGTATTAAAATGTAAAGATGAAATTACTAATTTAAAAAAAGGATATAGTACAATTATAAAAACATTAAACTTAATTAATATCAAAGAATATATTAAATTAATATATATAGATGATAATAAAACAGAACTAGATATAAAAATTAAAATAACAATATCTATTCCTAATAAAGAAGATTTTGAAAATTATATTAAAATAATATTTAAAAATATATTAGATAATTTAATAAATAAACTAATTAAATAGAAGTAATATTTAATATATATTATGTATTTTTTATTTTTAACATTTTATATATATTCAACTATATAAAATTATAATTTTTATATTAAAATTTATTTTGTGAATTAGGAGCTTTTCATATAGCATTTAATATAATTAATATTATGTAAAACATTATTTGTTTTATAAAATATCAGATATAATTGATAAAAAGCAACCTACAATTTTAATTCTTGAAAATGTAAGAAATCTTCATAGTATAAAAAATAAAGGAGATACATTTAAAATTATTAAAAATGAATTATAGAAAGATGTTATAATCTAAGTTATAAAGTTATAGATACAATATATTTTATATATATATGTTTATAATTTAAAAAAATTACTACATATAACATAGAATTATATTATTTCTAGCTATTTCAATTAAAATATGATAAGGGAAATGTGGGTAAAATTCAAGCATTATTTTGCAATTATATATTTCATTCAATACTAAAAGAATAATGATGACAACTAAAAATATTATTTGATATATACTATATAGTTTTATAATAATATATTAGATATCATTATAATTTAGATATACTCACGTCTTTTATAAATTTACTATTTTCTTTTAAAATATTATTTTCTTCTTTTAAAGAATTATTATCATCTTTTAAAAATAAAATTTCTTCTTTTAATGAATTATTATCATTTTTCAAAGATAAATATTCTTCTCTTAAATTATTATACATATTTACTATAGATAAATTGTAATTTTGAGAAATTGATAAATTTGATATATTATCATAGTATAATGATATTATTTCATTTTTATTAAATAATTTAATATGTTTATTATTAGTATATCTACAATACGGACATTGATATTTCACAAATATATTTTTACTTTCTGTAAATAATAAAGATGTTCGTGAAGATAAATTATTACAACAATTAATACATATATATTTATTACATTCGTAACAATGCATATTTGTTGATACTTTATGTTCAAAACATATTTCACATTCTTCGATTTCTTTTTCTTCCTTTTTCATTTATTATTTACTTATAAAATTATATAAGAATTAGATACATTATATAGTTAGTGAGGTAATACTCACTGCTGCTATAGCTCAGTTGGTTAGAGCACTCGACTGTTAATCGAGTGGTCGCAGGTTCGATCCCTGCTAGCAGCGTTTTTTTTTATAATCTTATATAATAATAAGAGAATGAATAAAAAATTTTTTTCAGCACCAGCAAAACTGATGAAAAGTGTCAAAAGTAACTCTAAATCAGATTTTCATAAAGCTATTTCAAATATAGTTAATATAATAAATAGTATTGAATATGATAATGATAAAAAAAAAATAGATAAAGTATATAATTCTAAATATCCAAAAGATTTTAAATTTTCTTCCGATACTTATTTACTTGATAAAATATATAAAAAACCAAGAAGAAATTTTAGAATAATAGATGTAGAAGAAGAAAAAAATACAAATAGTAAAGCAATCTCTTCAAAACCAAGAAGAATATTTAAAATTGTAGATGCTTTACCTGAAAAAAATAAGGAAAGTAAATCAAGTTTTCCAAAATCAAAAAAAAATATAATAACTATTACTAATCCATCTAATCAAACAAAAAATGAAAAAATTATAATAACAACAGGGGCAAAAACAAATTCTAAAAATCTAAATTATAAAATTATTAATTAAATTATAAAAATTGATAATATACATTTAAACATTAGATGACTTATTTTAACTACTATTATTAAGAGATATGTCTATTTATCCTGAACTATCTTATACCGACCAAAAAGTTGAAATACAAGAAGTAAGAGGTATTCAATTTAGTGTTTTAAGCCCAGATGAAATAATTAAACGTTCGGTTGTTGAAATTAATAAAACAGATACTTATGCTGGAAGTGAACCTATTATTGGTGGATTATTTGATTCACGCATGGGTGTTTTAGAACACAATAGAATTTGCTGCACTTGTGAGCAAAAAAATATATTTTGCCCTGGACATTTTGGACATATTGTTCTCGCCAAACCTGTATTTCATGCTATGTTTTTTGATATAGTTAAAAAAATATTAAATTGTGTTTGTTATAAATGCTCAAAATGTTTAATATCTCCTAATACGCCTCATAAAGATTTTAAAAATGATATTGCTAAAATTTTATCAATCAAAAATAATCATAAAAGATGGGAAACCTATTATAAACTTTGTAATACTACTACAAAATTAAGAATTTGCGGAGATGATGATGTTGTTGGATGTGGAGCCGTAAGACCTACTAAAATTCATAAAGAAAATTCTATGAAAATAATTGCTGAATGGAAAGATAAGAAAAATGAAGAAAAAGTATCACAAGAATTAACAGCAGAAGATATTCTTAAAATTTTCAAGAAAATTAGTGAAAAAGATATGGAGATGATGGGATTTAATCCAAAATGGAATAGACCAGAATGGATGATATGTACAGTTCTTCCTGTACCGCCTCCTGCTGTAAGACCAAGTATTATTGAAGAAAATGGACAAAGAAGAGAAGATGATTTGACACATAAATTAAGTGATATCATTAAAGCAAATAATCAAGTTCAAGATAAAATTAATAAAGGTGCAACGGAAGAAACTATTAGATATTATACTATACTTCTTCAATATCACGTATTTACATTTATTAATAATCAAATGCCTGGACTTGCTCCAGCACAACAAAGAAATGGTAGAAAGTTAAAATCTGTTACAGATCGTATGAAAAAAAAAGAAGGACGTATCAGAGGAAATTTAAATGGAAAACGCGTTGATCAATCGGCGCGTTCGGTTATTACTCCAGACCCATATATTAGTATTGATGAATTGGGAGTTCCCATAAAAGTAGCTATTAATATTACTTTTCCTGAAATTGTCAATAAATTTAACATAGAATATATGCGTAAATTAATTATGAATGGTGCTGACAATTGGCCTGGAGCTAAATACATTAAAAAACAAAATACAACAATTAATTTGAAATATTCACGCGATTTAGAAACTATTGCCAAAGAATTAAAAAATGGAGATATAGTTCATAGACATTTATCAAATGGAGATTATGTATTATTTAATAGACAGCCTTCTCTTCATAAAATGTCTATGATGTGTCATAAGGTTGTTATTATGCCTTATCAAACATTTCGTTTGAATGTACTTGTTACACCTCCTTATAATGCTGATTTTGACGGAGATGAAATGAATTTACATTGTCCTCAAAGTATTCAAACAATGAATGAATTAATGGATATTGCTGCTGTTCCATATATGATTTTAGCACCACGTGATGGAAAACCAATTATTGAAATAGTTCAAGATACTCTCGTTGGTTCTTATCGATTGACTAAAGATTATACTGAAATTCATGATAAAACAATGGCTAATATTCAAATGGTAAATAGTTATTTTGATGGTTGTCTCCCAAAACCTAAAAATAAGTATTCTTATACAGGCAAAGAAGCATATTCTCAAATATTACCTCCAAGTTTGTTCATAAATAGAAAAAATAAGAAAGATGAAAAAGTTATTATTAATAATAGTGAATTAGAGTGTGGTAATCTTGATAAAAATGTATTTCATGGTATATCAACAGGTTTAATACCTGTTATTTATCACGATTATGGTCCGTTTGAAGTTCGCAAGTTTCTTGATAATACACAAAGATTAATTTGCCGATGGTTATTAACATCAGGATTTAGTGTAGGAATAAGCGATTTAGTAACAGATAAGAAAACAGACGAAAATCTTAAAAATAAAATTAACGAAATGAGAACAAAAGCATACAATAAATTAGATGAAATCAGAAGAGGAACTTTTATTAACAATAGTATATTCAATAATGAAGATTATATTGAACGCGAATTAATCGGTATTCTAAATGAAACTACAAGTGAAGTTGGAAAAATTGGTTTTGCACAAATTGAAGAAAAAACAAATAGAATGATTAATATGGTTAAATCAGGTTCAAAAGGTAAAGAAATTAATATTTCACAAATGATTGTTTGTGTAGGACAACAAAATGTTGATGGAAAAAGAATTACATATGGTTTTACTGATAGAACACTACCGCATTTTACAAAATACGACGATGGTCCAGAAGCAAGAGGATTTGTAAAAAATAGTTTCATATCTGGTTTAAAACCACATGAAGTATTCTTTCATGCTATGGGTGGTCGCGAAGGTCTAATTGATACTGCTGTAAAAACTTCTGAAACCGGTTATATTCAACGAAGATTAGTAAAGGCAATGGAAGATTCAAAAGTATACTATGATAATACTGTTAGAACAGCAGACGGAACTATTATACAATATATTTATGGAGAAGATGGTATGGATGGCTGTAAGGTTGAAGTTCAAATTATAGATAGCATCTATAAAAATAATATTGAACTTGATTTAGAATATAATTTAAAAATAACAGATAATATCGAAGTTCATGTTACAGAGGATGTTGCTAAATCAATTAACAGCAATACTTATGTAAAATGTAATGAACATTTTGAAAAAATTATAGAAGATAAGTTGTTCCTTATTAAAAAAATTTTTAATTATGAAAAGAAAAATGTAATTAGCTATCCTATACCATTTCGAAGAATTTTAAATACTGCTCATGAAAGACTAAATAGTATCAATATTCAAGCAATAAAGACAGATTTATCTCCAGACTATATTTTGGATAATATCAGTAAGTTAGAAAAAAAATTATATATTAAAAATCTAACTCAAGGAATGAGATTTCTTCATATATTATTAAGATTATATCTAAATCCTAAAAAATTAATATTTCATTATCATTTTACAAAAGAAATATTTGATTATATTGTTCAACAAATTGCAGAATATTTTAATCAAGCTATTGCACAACCAGGTGAAATGGTAGGAATAGTAGCAGCACAAACAATCGGAGAATTAGGAACACAGATGACATTAGATTCTTTTCACGTGTCAGGTACAGCTGCGGCTGTTAAAGCTACTTCAGGAGTTCCTCGTCTTAAAGAAATTTTATCAGCAACTAAAAAAACTAAAACACCTACACTGATTATATACATGAAAAATGATATATCTTGTGTTGTTAATCCCGTTAAAAATAGCAATGGCGATTTTAATGATTCTCGTATTGATGCTACAAAAGATCATGCTATGAATATTAAAAATTCTATTGAAATTACTAAATTATCTGATATTTTAGAATATAGTGAGATTTATTGGGATAATGGAGAATATTATGAAACTAATATTGAAGAAGATCAAGGAATAATGAATATTTATAAAGAATTTGAAGAATTAAATGGACTAACTTGTCGTTCAAGAAGTTCTTCTCCATGGGTTCTAAGATTAGTATTTAATAAACAAAAAATGGTTTCCTATAAATTGAAAATGATAGATATTTATACTAAATTAAATTCAGCATATGATAAATATATAGATTGTGTATATAGCGACGATAATGCTGAAGAATGTGTATTCCGTATAAAATTAACAGATTTAGCATTAAAAGACGGAGATGAGATTGCTACTATTAAAGCAATTGAGCATAATATTGTACATCAAATATTATTGAAGGGATACAAAGGTATTAAGAAGGTATCACTTAATAAAAAGAAATATACAAGATATAATGATGATACAAATAATTTTGATGATATTCTTGAATGGGTATTAGATACTGATGGTACAAATTTGATTGAACTATTAGCAAATCCAAACATAGATAGTACACGCACCATATCAAATGATATCAGAGAAATTTATGAAACGCTTGGTATTGAAGCAGCAAGATATGCGTTATATAAGGAATTATTAGTTGTTACAAATGAGGGTTCTATGAATTATAGACATATGTCTCTATTAATTGATACTATGACATACAAAGGATATTTGATGCCTATAGACAGACACGGTATTAACAGAGGAGATATTGGACCTCTTGCAAAATCTTCATTTGAAGAAACTACAGATATGTTAATCAACGCAAGTATATTTGCTGAATATGATAAAGTAAATGGTGTTTCTGCAAATGTTATGCTTGGACAACAACCTCCGTGTGGAACTGGAGATAGTAAGATATTAATAGATGAAGAGTATATGCTTCAACTATTAAATGAAATTAATGAAAAAAATCCTATGAATGAAGAAATACTTGATCCTATAATTGAGAATGAAGAAGATATCGATGAAGGTGAAAAAATATTATATACTGAAAGCGACCTACAATTAAAACTAAATATTGATAAAACTAATGCAAAATGTTATAAAATGCCTAAACAAGATATAAATATTATATAGAATCTGATAATAATGAATCCCCTGAGTTATATTTTATACTTATTAATTTATCTTTAATTTCTTCTGGCGCGTCATCTAATTCTTTATACATATATGTTTCACTATCTGTTATCTTAATAATATAATATGCTATATTTTCTGTAGTTTTTATTTTTTCTCTATAAAGCATTATTAATGGTCTATATAATATATCAGACGATTTGTAACCTGCTCTATAGAAAACAGATGTTAGATTTAAGTCTTTATTTCCTGCTCTTTTATCTACCTTTTTTCCCTTTCCATATTCTATTTTATCGTATATTATAAATATATTAATATTCAACCATTTAGAAATTAATTTAATAGTTATATCACTAAAATATTTTATTAGGTCCCCCTTTTTAATATAATTAATTATACTTCTTCTTTCTTCTATACTGCTATTATTAAAATATGTTTCAAAAAATATAGTTAATGCTGATGGTTTAAACTTTTTATCAGTTTTATTAACAGCATTCATCGCTTTAATATATATATTAAAGAAATGAGGATCTTGAAATATTTTTTTAATTAAATTTTTATTATTACGTCTATTTTCATCGATATCAATTACTTCACATAATATATTTTCATACTCTTTATAAGTATATTCAATTATATTTTTAAAACTATATATATTTGTTATTATATTTTTATTATAATTTATTAAAAAATCATATAATTCTTTAATATAATTATTATTATAATTAACCTTAATATATCTTAACTTTGACCATATTTTCTTTGTATATTTTTTCCATTTAGAATTTAATTCTTCTTCTGTACCCTTAAATATTTCAGGTATATTAATAATTTCATTCTTTAATTCTATATTTGGTTCTATATTATAAGGGATTTCAAGAGGATTTTTAGTATTATCAATAGTATTTGGATAATAATTTTTATAACTTACTATTTTTTTTGGTATATTATTATTAACTAAATATTGCGAAAATATTAATTCATTATCAGTTTCTATTATATTATCAGATATATCATTAATATAATCATACTTTAATTTTTCTAAAGAAGTTGAAAACCAATTTTTAATATCTGTTCTTGAAGATATATTAATCTCTTCTAAAATTATTTGTAAGTCTTTTTTATCATATAATTTACTATCAGAATTAGATAAAATATTCTTAAGCAAGGTTCCTATGATATATGTCTTTTTGTTTTTAGATAAATTATTATAGTAATCATCTGTATAAATATTACTCAATAATTTATTTTTAATATATTTTCTAATTTCATACATTTCTTTAACATTTTGCTCATTTTTAATAACATATTTATGATATTTACTAAAGTAATCGCTGTCTAATAATATATTATCGTCTAATTCATTATCTATAAATTTAATTTTTCCTTTTGTAATATTTTTATTTTCTTTTATAATTTCAAATTTTTCAATTTCTATATTATATTTTTTCATATCTTCTACAAAATATTCATGTAAATCATTCTTGATAGTAAATAAATATTCTATACCATTTATATCTTCACTAAATACTATATTTTTTATATCAAAAGTTTCAATTAATAAATTAATTGATATAATACACTGTTTTTTAAATTTTATTATAATATTATTATTTAAGATAATCTTGTCTATTGATAAATCGCTGTTTATTATTAATACTTTGAAATTATATATATCAGCATCATAATCATTTGTTTTATTAGATATGCTTCTTAATATAGCTTTAATATTCTCCTTATTTTCATATATATCAATATTATTAATTTTATTTTCATTTGAACATTTTTTTATAATATCTTTAATATTATTATGTTCATGTAAATTAAAATATTTATTTTCATCAACTATATTTATTGATTTTGATACAATTGGTTCATATATAGAATTATTTGTATCATTATCATTATTATTATCTTTATATATCATTATCATTTTAGGATTTTTTCCTAAATAAGGTAAAATCTGTTCAATATTTGTATAATAAGGACAAATAATTTGTACATCACTATTTAACCCTTTATCTATTTCCCATGAAATAAGTAATTTTTTATATAATATTGCTACTAATGAAAAAATATATTGAATATTTTTTTCATATTTATTATCGTCCGATTTTAAATAATTTATAAATTTTTTGTAAGATTTATATATATATAATAATCGTGATTTTATATATAAGGATTTTTTTGAATTATCATTAGCATTTGGGTATACTATATATTCGCATTTAAAATTATTTAAAAGTTCAATATATAATTCTTCATTTAATTCTGGAATAATAGGTTCTGCATCAGAAAAATCTTTAAATACATTTCCATTTTCAAGAGATAAAAAATTTACAATATTTAATTTTAATATTATATCTTTTATTAAACCTTCTTTAGTTTTATTTAATAAATATGCTATGACTTCAATAATATTATCATAATTATTAAGCTTTTTATTTACTGGAATATCTTTCAACCCTTTTCTTAATATACAATTATTTTTATTAATATTATTACGATTTATACATTTATTTATGTAATTTTTATAATTATCATATAATACATAATATAATTCTTTGCGAATATTGCCATATCGATTTTTATATATTACAGGTATTTGTGTCATTATATAATTATTTCCATTTGTATCTGATGTATTATCAATATTTTGCTGGATATCATCATCTTTTTTATCAGCATTTTTCTGTGTTTTTTTTCCAACCTTTGTTTTTTTTTCTTTAATTTGAGGTTCAATAGAATTTACCTTTGGAATATTAGTTTTTTTTAATTCTGGATTTTTATTACCACAGCAAGGTAAATTATATTTATTTATTATATAAGCATACCTAGGATTATTAGAATTTTTCATAATATCATTCATCATTATAGGTTCTTCATTATCATCAGGGCATTTTCTTCCTTCTTTAATATCATTTTCATCTAAAGGAATATTACTAATTGGGCACCATACACGCGGACAAGTATAATAATTTAAATTATTTTCACGGCTACCATGAATTATTATATTATCTAATTTTTTATCATAACCATTTTTTTTTAGTTCTTTTAATTCTTCATCTGTTAGAACAATTGGTTGTTTGGGACGTTGGCAACGTCTTGGTGGATTATCTCCATTCCATAATTCTTTATCAGCTATTTTTAATTTATTAATTAAAAAATGTTCTTTATTTTTTCCACCACCAGATGACGATGTTCCTATTTCATCATCATTAATTCTGTAATCATCGTCTTTAGAACTGCTCTTGGAACTGCTCTTGGAACTGCTCTTGGAACTGCTCTTTGAACTGCTCTTGGAACTGCTCTTTGAACTGCTCTTGGAACTGCTATCTTTTGATTTTTTGCTTGTTGAAGTTTTAGAAGAAGAGCTACTTATATTTTTAGCAGGTACTATTTCTTGAGAATCTTCTTTCTTTTTTTTAGGCTGTTTTATAGTAGTATCTCTTGATTTTTCAATTATTCTAATCAACCAGTATTTTAAATTATTTATTTCAAAAAATGTTTTAAAATTTTCTGTTATAATCTCGATATTATCATTATTTATTATAACATATAATATTGAATTATTTTCTTCATTCTTATTTTTATTCAATTTATAATTTTCTATTTCATCAATATTTTTAATTATTCCATTTATCTCTGCTATGGTCTTATTAATTCCTAAATTTTTAAGTTCATTAAATATTTCATTAGCTTTTATTTTTCTATATTTATTACGACTATTAATATATTTTTCAATATCTATATTATCATCTCTTTTATATATATAAAATCCATTATTTTTTTTATGACTATTTTTCTTGTCATATTTTTCATAATCTTGAAATATATTAGCATATATGCCTAATTTATTTAATAGAGAAGTATCAATATAATCAATAGAATATGTTATTCTAGAATTTATATTAGTAACTTTAAAATCATCATCTCTTACATTAAAATAATCACTAATATAATTTATAATATCTTTTTTAATAATATCAATAACTGATATATTTTCACCTTTATTCATATGATATTTAATATCTATTGTAAAAATTCCTTCTTTTGATATATTTAATACAATATCTTCGTTTTTATAATAAATATTTATAGAAGGTTCTATATCTTTATTATTTAATTTAAATATTCCTGCTAATTTTCCTTCATCTATTGTATGTGATTTATATAATTTATAAATAGCATTATTATTATTGATAAGCTGTATTAATTGTATTGTATCAGATGTTTTAAAATTATCAAAAAGTACTATTAAAGAATCTATATCATATTTTTGCGAAAAAGACATTTTAAAATATTCTTCTTTTTTTTCCTTAGTCTTAATTATTTTACTATTATATAGATCAATTGTTTCCTTTTCTAATTTTTTATTTAAATTAGGTAATAATTTTTTTTTATCAGGATAATAATATTTTATATCATATTTGAAATCACTATAAAATACAATATTTATATTATCAATATCAAATATATCTTCAGTGTAGTCATATTCAATAGGTTCTTTTAATAATTGTGAATCTCTATTATTAGATTTAAATGGGTTAGGATGATATCCTTTCCATAATATATTTTTTATATTAAACATTAATGATTTATCTATATTATTTTCAGAGCTCCAAATATAAAAAGGATAAGATATATTATTACCTATTTTTGTTTCGTAATCAAAAATATAATAAGCAATTTTATTAAAAATATTATTTATATTAACATCTCTAAATATATATTCTGCTATAATAATGGTATTTGTATATTTATTATTTAAATTAATGTCAAATACATAATTAATATATGTATTTTCTGTAATCCATCTTTTAACGAATATAGGTTTTATTAATTCCATACATATATCTAATGATAAAGAAGAAAAACATATTATTTTATAATTTAATAATATAGAAAGGAATAATAATTAATGACCTTATTAATTAATAATTTAATATCTGTATTAGAAAAAGATAATAAAAATATATCTAAACAAAATGATATTGAAAATCCTAATTTTTTATACAATAATTTCATATCATTGTTAGGTAAAAATATGGAGGCTTTTATTACATCTACGGAAAGAAGTGAAGATATATTATTAAGAGGTTTAAATGATATGCGTTCTATAAGAAAAGAACAAGACAAAATAGCAATGAATGTTCAATATAATCAAACTACTTCTAATGGTGTTATAATTAAAGAAAACACTCCTTTATCAACTGATATAGATAAATCATCAGGTTCTTCAGGTTCTTCAGGTTCTTCAGGTTCTTCAGGTTCTCCAGGAAGTTCTAATAAAAATGAAGATTCAAAAGAAAGCAAACCAACAGAAGATAAAGGATTAATGGATAAATTTAAATGGGTTTTGATTGGATTTGGTATATTAATATTTTTAATATTAATTATAGGTTTTGTATATTATTTTTATTTTAAAAATAATACTGAACAAAATTATCAACAGATAAATTTACAAGCACCAGAATATGTTTCTCCATATAAAACAATTATTCAACCTGTAATTCAAAAAGAGCCAGTGCCATTATATTTTAAAGAATCTCAAATAGATAATATAAAACAATCTTCTATTAAAAATGATATTAAACAAGAAGAATATTCATATTTCCCTTTTTTTTCAGTAAAAAAAGAAAATAACATGTTAAATAATTTTCAAGATAACCAAAAAGAAGAAGTAAAACCAAGTTTTTTCAGCTTCAATAAATCGGAAAAAAAAGAAGATGATGTAAAAGATATTCGAGAAGAAGTAAAACCAAGTTTTTTCAGCTTCAA
>Ga0194130_10005483_pt1 | contig 15258 bp, 13 predicted proteins | sample TA2KigsurfametaG_FD_160084 | JGI IMG/M metagenome (GOLD analysis project Ga0194130, IMG submission 160084) | Freshwater microbial communities from Lake Tanganyika, Tanzania - TA2015050 Kigoma 12 surface | ecosystem: Environmental > Aquatic > Freshwater > Lake | place: Tanzania: Lake Tanganyika... | reverse complement strand
TCGCATCACCGCGATTCACCCGATCGAAGCGCTCGATTAACATGACATCCTTACCAAGCGCGCCTACGAAAGCAACGACGACGCATACGGCGTCTTTCGCAAAATGCTCGAGAGCGGCCACCCGCCAAACGACTGGGGTCAGCTTATGGGACAGGCCGAACTTGCAGGGCATCGGCTGCAACGCGTGTTCAGCACGCTGAGCGAATAATGTTCGCCTGAAGCGCGGCCAAAGGACTCACTACTCCGAACAATCCCGGTACTTGCTGTCCCGGCACAGCTTGGCCTTCTCAACCGCTAGTGCCTTCTGAGACTCGTTCAAATCACGGCTGATCTGTACAGCCAGACCTACCGCCTGAGCTTCGCCATTCAGGCGCGCCAGCTCAGCCCAGACCATAGCCTTCGGCAGCTCGCGCCGCCAGCCCTCACCGGTGTAATAGATCGATGCCGCCATTAACTGCGCGGCAGAGCTGCCGTTGCGTGCAGCCTTCAGGTACCACGACAAGGCCAACGCCCCGTCGCGCTTGGTGCCGGCGCCGGTGCGGTAGCACTCGCCGAGCATGTACTCGGCATCGGTATAGCCCGCCTTCGCCGCGGCTTCGTACCAGTGAAACGCCGCCTGAGTATCGGTCGGTGTACCGCGGCCTTGCAAATACAGGGTAGCCAGGTTGTACTGCGCTGCCGGCAAACCGCCCTCGGCGGCCAACCGATACCATCTGAATGCCTCTTCCGGATTACGGTTCACGCCCAAGCCATATTCATACAAGTAGCCCAGGTTGTTTCGCGCGTGCTGATCACCCAACTCTGCGGGCTTGCGCAGCGCACGCACCGCGGTGCTGTAATGACCACGTTCGATAGCCTTCATCGCTGCAGGCAAGTCTGCCCTCGCTGACCACGAAGCACAAACAACAAAAAGAAATAGCAGCAGACGGCTCATGCGAGTTTGCTAAAAGTGGAGTAAAGCCGACCGGCTTTTGAGCCAGCTGGGCTATTTGGGCTTGCAGAAGATTCGGAAGAAACTGAGGTGGCGATCGCACTCTGCTCAGAAGCACCGTCGGGTAACCCGCCTACACCACCAACCGTTTTACGCGAAAAGCCTTGGCAGCGCGAGCCGTCGGCACGCAGTACCTCTATCGCCGGCATGATGCGAGTTTTGAAACCCATTAAATGACAAGCGTAAGGGAGATTCGGGTCCCAACTCACCGAAAAATGCCGGCACTGCCAGCAGTTCGGCGCTTCGCTATCAGCGTGGGAAGCGTTCATTTCTTGTCACGGTTCCGTTTCTGGTGATCAATCCATGCACGAGTGCCTGCCGCAGCAAACACCAGCGCTAAAAAAATCGCGCCCAGTAATCCCTGAAAAAACTCTCCCAGTGTCATGTCCGCCGGCAGAAAACGCTCCGGATGCATCACCACCAGGCCCAGCATCAGCAACAGTACGATCAGTACGATACGCACCAACCTGAACACCAGGCGTTTGACCCGGTCATTCATTTCCCCTCCACGCAAGTTATGTCACGCGGATATTTTGTCACAGCCCTGCGGTGACGCGCAGGACGGGCTTATGGCCCGCCCGCGGCTTAGCCGCCCAGCAGCTTCAGCACGGTTTGCTGACTGGTGTTGGCCTGTGCAAGCACAGCGGTTGCGGCTTGTTGCATGATCTGCGTCTTGGCGAGTTCGGTTGAGGCCTTGGCGTAATCAGCGTCTTCGATCTGGCTACGCGAGGCAGACAAATTCGTTGATACATTCGACAAATTCGTGATCGTGTGCTGGAGTCGGTTCATGACCGCGCCCATAGTCGCACGGGTAGCATTCACCTTGTCCATGGCGCTATCAAGCAACGCTAAAACAGAGGATGCACCTTCTCGCGTGTTGATTCTCACACTACGCTGCTCAACGTTCAGATCAACATCACCGGTAATCTCGCCAGTAATGGGGCCCTTCTTACCAAAATCACCAAGGTCAATCGTGATCAGCTGATTTGAGCTGGCACCCACCTGGAATGCGAGTCGACCCACTTTCGGTGGATCGAGGTCCATACTCGCGCGACCGCCGAAAGTACCTGTTTGGAATCCGAGAGCACTGAAGTTACCGTTTGAACCGAAGCCTTTGTCACCCGCTTCAACAGTGAATGGCTTGCCATTCGCGCGAAGCAGCGCTTCTTGGTCCGACGGCGGCGCTCCGATTGGCGAAGGCAAACCCATCGGTAATAACGCGGGGTCAGAAATCATTCGTACCGTGCCATACAGTGTTTTTGCCTCTTTAGAGGTTGCACTTGCGTCTCGTATTGCGGTGACCTCATTATTGCCAAGGCTATTCCGAACCAATGGGTTCAACATCACTGTCACATCAGCGTCTGCGGCAGCACCGCGAAGGTCAAACGGCGTACCAGGAACGGTTGAGGTGACCGTAATCACTGCGTCAGAAATCGAGAATTCCAAATTAGCGAGTGCCTCTTTTTCTGCGGCACTACCACTAGTCTGGCTGGCAACCAAGCCAGTACGAAGCGCAGCGGCGAACCCTGCTGCTGTATTTAGAGGGGCTGCTGGAATGACCCCAGAGAATGTAACGCCATTAATATCTATTGAGGCTGTATCCCCGGCCACAAAGGCCGTTCCATCTATGGTCACAGTCGCTTTTTGAGCAACAGCTCCACCCTTTTCAAGCCCAAAGCTAGCGGCAGTCAATGCATTAACGCTTCCATCAAACCAGATTGCAAGATTTCGGCCGTCGGATTCAATAGTGACGCCATTACCATTATCTGAAGTACTCACACCATGCTGACCAGCACGTTCATTGATTGCTTCAACCACTTTTAAACGTCGCGCTGACTTCGTCTCGCCCTGGACGAAATCTATAGAGATTTTCGTTCCATTGACAAATAAGTCATAGGTGCCTGATTCGGGATACTCGGTGTCTGTCTCAATACCCTTTGAGATAACAGGATTAGGCTGAGCACGGACACCCGTCTCGGAACTACTTGAATTGATTGCGGCAGCCACCGCGATCGCGCTCGAGCTTGGATCGCTGCTGTAAGCGACCGAGCTGGACTGCTTATCATCTGCGGAAGTAGATGCCCGGATTTTGATACCATTGATTACAAGATCACCCTCATTCAAGGCTTTGTATTGGGCTGGCTGGTTTTCGTTAATACTAAGCGACGTCATGGTCGCCGTTGCGCTGTCTTCAGTGACTGAAAAGTTATAAGGGACTCCCGGGGTATTCGCTTGCAACAGCACTTCGCCCTTTGTACTGCCCTTGAATGCAGTTACCCCAAGAACCTCAGCATCAACGTTAACTTTATCCCTTAGACTGTCTCGGATGAATTGAGCACTTTCAGACGCAGCGGCCACCGTGTGGGTGTAGGTGCGGCCGTTAATCGTTATAGAGAATTTTTCGCCGACCGTCAGCGCCGCAGAGCGAGTGATGGTGATTGCATCTGATTGAGCAACTGGTGCTAACACTGGCAACCGCTCATCTGTATTAACCACTGACTGATTTTTGGTAAAGTTACCCTCAATCAGTCCTGCCCGAGTGATATCTCCGGTGGAGGATGATGATAACAATACTGGCGTCTGTATTTTCGATTCTAGCGAGATAGTCGAACTCTGTACGCCCTGACGCAGACCAAGTCTTTTACCAAAGACTTCAGTATTAGCGGTAGTTTCAAACCTTACCTCAATGTTTCTACCATCGGCTGCCAGCAGGGTAACGCCCTGAGAATCAAATCCAGTATCAATTGCTTTAACACCCGTCTTATAACTGATGGCGTTAACAGCAGCAACAACCTGTGCGCGCGTTTGGCGCGGATTATTCAAGATCGTTGTTATGTCGGGCGTCGAGTAGCCATTGATAAAGACTGTGCCAGTCACAGCGGAAGGGGACTCCATCGCTTGGCCGGTAAATACGTTTTGATTTACTTTAGCAAATACACCCGTACCAGGTAGCATAGTGGAATGCTGGCGTGTCGTCTCGATGAAGCTGTTGAGTTCGGTAGTTCCCGGGCTCATCGTCAGCTTGGCAACGTCACCCTCGTTAGGCGCGAAATCGATTACCAGCGTCGTACTTCCTGGCGCATAGCTAACAGTACGACCAGATTCTTTGCCAAACGCCTCACTTGCTTTGAGGGTAGCGGCTATTTTTGCGGTTGCAAGTACAGATGTGCTTTCAGCACTGGTAATTTGAATTGCGGTACCACCGATTACTACTGTACCCGGCTTTGGTAAACCTGATATCGCGATAGTTTGGGTTTCACCGGCAGTGATGCCGGTATCGATTGCTCGACGGTTGATAGCTGCGGCCTTAGCAATTGCGCTACCAGATGCATTATTAGGGGGTGAGGCTTGGTCATCATCGGAGCTCGAAGGACCAATTTCAACACCATTAATCTGTAGATCGCCAGCCCTCAGTGCCGGGATACTACCCTCAACCCGAACTGCCAGTGAAAACTCGCGATTACCGGTATCAAGGTCGGTAATTGCCGTACCACTTGAATCTTTAAGCTGATACTCAATGGAGCCCGATAAAATTGCACCATTGAAGTTGGCTTCCGGGTCAAAGGTGATTTTTCCGGTTGTAGTGTCAATTAGACCTGTCATCAAGATGTTTTCACCGCCATCCGTGACAAATCTAGCCTCAACAGTGGTACCACCTGCATAATCAATATTCAGGGAACCGCTCTTCAAGAATTTTCCATTACTACTTGTAAAACTCTCGGAGACTTCTGTTACAGCCTTTCGCACGTTGTCAGTAACCACGGGGCCAGTCGCCCCAAATGGGTGAGGCGACACGACGATTTTTGTGACATCACCATCAGTTGCCGCATAAGTAAAAACCAACTTGCTTCCGCTCACCACCACGCTACGACCTGAGTCTGGTGAAAACTGGGGATCAGAGGTAAGCTTATCCTTTACAAAAGTCAAATATGTCGGCAAGCTGCTGAAGTTTGAAGCGTTGACATTGATTTCAATGTCGGCAAGCTTAATCAAACCTGCGGTTGCAGTTAGACCAGTAAAGTCAACTTCTTGCTTCTCGCCCACGCCATCACTACTTTGCGTTCCAGATAGCGTACGAACAGTCGTTGGGTTGATAAATACATCGCCAAAATGACTCACTGAGGTCGCTTTGTAGACCGGCATCTCGCCAACACGCTCGCCCGCCTCGCCACTCAATACCGGGAACCCGTTCCACTCGGTCGTCTCAGCGACCCGAACGATTTCTTGCTTAAGCTGCTGAAACTCCAAGTCAAGGTAGCTACGCTGCTCGTTTGCGTTGGTGTCGTTCACCGCCTGAATCGCAAGCTCTCGCATGCGAATCATCATGTCGGTGATCTCGTTAGTCGCGCCTTCTGCAGTCTGAATCAACGAAATGCCGTCAGCAGAGTTGCGAACTGCCTGATCCAAGCTGCGAATCTGGTGCGTCATTCTGGTAGCAATCGCAAGGCCCGCCGCGTCATCGCCAGCGGTATTAATACGCTTGCCGGTCGATAGCTGCGCCATCGCTTTTGACATTGAGCTCTCTGTTTGCTTCAGCGCGTACTGAGAAAACATTGCCTTAATATTTGTATTTATGACACCCATGCTCGGTTTCTCCTTCCGGCTACTTGGTGCTGCAATTCAATTTGCGGGTAATTCCGCCTACGTGCAGCTTGAAGCAATTCATGTGCCAGAAAAAAATGCTTTAATTTCAATAGGTTAAAACTTCTTTGCTTGACGCCTAACATCTGTGAATGCTGGCGCGGCAAATTCTGTCGGTATTCCGGCAGTGGTTTGCCGCGTCATTGCCACTCGTTTGATCGCAGATATTGTTTTTAATTAATTAACTTCTTTCCGCACGGCCCCCAAGCCCATCACATCGGCAAGCGCTTCGTACTCTTTTTCTAGCTCGGGATGGTTCGGGAACAAGGTCAACGCGTATCCGGCCGCAGTCAAGGCATCCGCCAAGTCCAAATTACATCGCAAAGCACGGACCAACATGGAATGCGTAAATACAGTTGCTTTGTCACCCTGCTGCTCAATCAACTGCTGCAGTAGATCAACAGCCTGAGCCCAATCTTCCCGAACGACTGAGAGCAGGCTAGTAATAGCCAGCATGTCTTCATTGTCTGGATAAAGCGCAAGACCGGCATCGCCAAGGGCGTAGGCAAGCGCATCTCTGTCCTCCCCCATCAATGCCTGAATCGCCATGCGGAACTCCTCTGGGGAGAAGCGCGACACTTGAGACATATTGAGGGATTGGCCATTATCGGCCATAGAGATCATGACTTGGGCGAGGTTTGACATTGAATACTCCTGTTTAATAAGTCAACGAGGTTTAGCGACCCTTCTCCATCACTACTCAGTTATGGATAACGGGCTACACGCGGTCTCAAGAGCAAATTAAATGCCAAGCAAGCGCAAGGATGCGCTAACGTCAACTCAAACGACGAATATCCATCTTTAATTGACCGCCTATTGATATCTGGCGTATCGCCAAACTGAATTGAATTGATCAACGGCAGCACAATGCCGCTGCGGTCAAGTCTTGCCACCTTGTGGCAAACCACCCAACGTAGCTGCATCAACCCCACTCGAACCCACGCGGATCTTGGAAATACACTCAAAATTTGGCGGACCCATCAATATCAGGCCTGGCACATTTTCTGCATAACGCTCCTCGCGAAAACCAACAGGTGTCGATTTATGGACATGAGAACAAAACCGCAGCACCGAGATATATGCGACCGGTCCATCCTTGTCTCAGGAGGCACGGGCTCATTCGGCAAGGCATTTGTACGAACAGTGCTGGACTACTGCCCGAAAGTGAAACGACTGGTCGTGTTTAGCCGCGACGAGCTCAAACAGTTCGAGATGCAGCAAGAATTCCCAGCTGACCAGTACCCAGCATTGCGGTTCTTTATCGGAGACGTCAGGGACGAGCGGCGATTACGCCGCGCCATGGAAGGCATTGATACGGTTGTGCATGCTGCCGCATTAAAGCAAGTACCCGCAGCGGAGTACAACCCATTCGAGTTCATCAAGACCAATATCATGGGGGCGCAAAACCTCATCGAGTCTTGTATGGATATGGGAGTAAAGCGTGTCGTCGCACTCTCCACGGACAAGGCCGCCGCACCGATCAATCTTTATGGTGCAACTAAACTCTGCTCCGATAAATTATTTGTCGCTGCCAATAACTTCCGTGGCGACAAAGATCTACGTTTTTCGGTTGTCAGATACGGTAATGTCATGGGCTCACGTGGCTCGGTCATTCCGTTTTTCATGAATAAAGCCCGTACAGGAACATTGCCTATTACCGATCCGGCCATGACGCGCTTCAACATCTCGCTTGAAGACGGCGTTGAGATGGTGCTCTGGGCACTAGAACAGGCAATCGGTGGCGAAATATTTGTACCAAAAATTCCTTCTTATCGCATCACCGATGTGGCTGCAGCGGTTGGTCCAGGCTGTAAACAGGAAATCGTTGGCACCCGTCCTGGAGAAAAGCTGCATGAGGAGATGATCACACCGAGTGACAGCCCAAATACGGTTGATTTAGGCGCTTACTACGCAATACTTCAGGCTGGTACCAAAGTTCGTGACTATCTACAGCAGCGTGCAGCTACGGCTGTTGATCCCTATTTCTCTTATAACTCGGGAAGCAACCCAGATTTTTTATCGGTCGAACAAATTCGATCACTTATCCGAGCGCATGTAGACCCGCACTTTGAGCCGGTGTAAATAATGGATGTGCGCACTACTATTCCGTACGGACGCCAGAGTATCAGCGAGGATGATATCCAAACTGTGGTAAGTGTCTTGCGTAGCGACTGGCTGACGCAAGGCCCGGTGGTACCCGCTTTCGAAAAAGCTATCGCGGATAAGTGCGGCGCTGAACATGCAGTTGCTGTAAATAGTGCAACCTCAGCATTACACATCGCCTGTCTCTCACTTGGTTTGGGCCCGGGAGATGTGTTATGGACCAGCCCAAATACTTTCGTCGCCAGTGCAAACTGCGCGCGCTATTGCGGTGCCGACGTTGACTTCGTCGATATTGATCCGTTAACTGCAAACATCAGTATCGAGAAACTCGAGCAAAAATTACGCGAGGCGCGAAGCCGTAGTCGCTTACCCAAGATTCTTGTACCGGTACACTTTGCGGGACTACCTTGCGATATGGCCGAGATCTACGCGCTGTCGCAAGAATATGGCTTTCGAATCATCGAAGACGCTTCCCACGCTATCGGTGCAAACTACCGAAATGAGACTATCGGCAACTGTCGCTACAGCGACATAACCGTCTTCAGCTTTCATCCGGTGAAGATCATCACTAGCGCTGAGGGCGGAATGTCCCTGACTCAAGATACTCAGCTAGCGCAAAAAATGCAGCGACTGCGTAGTCACGGTATCACCCGCGACCACGCCCTTATGACTCACGAGCCGGATGGCCCTTGGTACTACCAACAGATCGAACTTGGCTTTAATTACCGCATGACGGAGTTGCAGGCCGCACTTGGCTTAAGCCAATTATCGCGGCTAGCCACATTTGTACAAAGGCGACGTAAGTTAGCTGATCGCTATGACAACCTACTATCCGGCCTGCCCTTGACGCTGCCAGGCCGCATGAGTGACGCAGAAAGTGCCTGGCACTTATATGCGATCCGATTGAACCCGAACACCGGAACCACGGCACATCGACAGGTATTCGAACGATTACTGGATGCTCGCGTGGGTGTAAGCCTGCATTACATTCCCGTGCATATGCAGCCCTACTACCAGCAGCTCGGTTTCACAGCGGGTGATTTTCCAGATGCGGAAACCTATTATTCGCAAGCAATCAGCTTGCCGCTTTATCCCGATCTAAGCGAAGCTCAGCAGGATTACATCGTGCGCTGCGTGGCGGAGTCCATGCAATGAACAAGATCGCGGTCATTCCCGCGCGTGGCGGCAGTAAACGGATACCACGAAAGAACGTGCGTACTTTCGGTGGTAAGCCCATGATTGGTTATGCGATCAAGGCAGCACTTGATTCAGAACTTTTCGACCATGTGATCGTTTCGACTGATGACGATGAAATCGCCGAAATTTCTCGCGAGCTAGGAGCAAAAACACCATTTATGCGCCCACCTGAGTTATCAGATGACCATACGCCGACGGTACCTGTAATTGCCCATGCCATAAAAGCTTGTAAGGTACGTGATATGGCGGTAGATGTGGCCTGCTGTATCTACCCGTGCGTACCATTTATTCAGATTGATGATTTGAAAGCCTCACTCGATCTTTTCGTCGGAACTGGTGCAGAGTACTGCTTTCCGATTACCGAATTTCCCTCAGCAATACAGCGTGCGCTTCGCCGGGACATAAACCGAAAGATGACTTCTTTCAACCCTGAATATGAACTCACCCGTACGCAGGACCTTGAGCCTGCGTATTACGACGTTGGTCAGTTCTATTGGGGTAAGTGCGAAGCCTGGCTACATAATCCGCACATCCACCGTAGCGGCGTTGGCCTGCCTATTCCTGCCTGGCGCGCAGTAGATATTGACACCCCCGATGACTGGACTCGCGCAGAGCGCATGTACCAATCTTCTTTCCCAGGATATTAAGCCCATGAAAAACTACGCAACAACCCAAGAAGCTTTTTGGGCCGGTGAATTTGGTACCGATTACATCCAGCGTAATCAAGGGGATCAGCTATTGGCTTCGAATCTTGCATTCTTAGGCAAGGCCCTGCAGCAGGCATCGCAGCTGGGCTCATGTATCGAGTTTGGTGCCAATATCGGTATGAATCTCAAAGCACTGAAACTGCTATACCCTCTACAGGAACAGACCGCGATCGAGATCAATCCACAGGCAGCAGAGCTCCTTAAGGTAGCGCTACCACAGGCTGAAGTATTGAATCAGTCGATATTAGACTTTAAACCGACGCGTACCTGGGATATCGCACTGATCAAGGGCGTGCTCATCCATATTAACCCCGATGTGCTGCCTGCGGTGTATGACCGCCTAGTCGCGGCCACGAGTCGTTATCTTCTCGTCGCTGAGTACTATAACCCTTCACCAGTCGCGATTCCCTATCGCGGACACACCGATCGCTTATTCAAGCGCGACTTCGCTGGCGAGATCATGGATCGTTATCCGTGTATGCAGTTAGTCGATTATGGCTTCGCGTATCGTCGCGACCCGAATTTTCCGCAGGACGACATAACGTGGTTCCTACTGTATAAGAACTGACCTAAATCATATAAACCATGAACCTAGCATCCCAAACTCTTGTGAAACGTGCAAATGCAGCGACTCGAGCGCGGCATTTTGGAAAGGCTGGCCGCCTACTAGAGGAGGCCATGAAGCAAGATCCTAGCGATATCAATTTAAGACTCCAATACGCTATGAATCGCTTGTCAGTTAAGGACTTTTTGGGTTCAGCTGACACTTTTCATCGCCTACATATTGAATATCCGGATGATCAACGGTTCTGGCAAGGTTGCGCCGCCAGTTATATGAATCTTGGTATATTCGATGTCGCTGAACAATTTTTGAAAAAGATCGTAGCAGAAAATCCCAAAGACTACGACGCCTGGTTAACTCTTTGCAACTGTGCTGGCGCCTCTGCTCGGCATACCGACACCCTATTTTATGCAATGCAGGCTCTTGAGCTACGTCCTCGCGACCCCCGCTCGCACAATAACTTAGGTTGTGCGCTCTTAGCAGTCCAACAGTACAAAGATGCTCTATTGTCGTTTGAAACATCTATAACTCTGGATCCAAAAAATCTGGATGCATTATCAAATATTGCGACGATTTACAGCCTTACTGGAAATACTAGTCAAGCTTTAGAAATCTACAAAAATTGTCTTTCCCTAGCAGGAGAAAATAGTGGTTTCGCTGACACAACTCGCTACAGGATGAGTTTCGATTTTCTACGACTTGGGCAACTTAAGGATGGCTGGTCGAGTTACGACTTTGGCTTTAAACCGCTCGACTCTCGTAGTCGCGGCCCCAAGAGAACTTTCTCCGTTCCAAAGTGGGATGGTCGAACGCTCGAGCATGAAGTACTTTTAGTTTGGCGCGAGCAAGGGCTTGGCGATGAGTTGCTATTTTTTGGAGCACTGAAAGATGTTGAACGCAGAGTGAAGAAACTAATCATCGAGTGTGATGCGCGGCTAGTGCGCGCGCTACAACGCTCTTTTCCGCGTGCAGTTGTACGCGCCGAACAGGTTGCGAATCTAGCGAACCTACCGCCGATGGTTCTAGATATGGATTTTCACATACCTGCGGGATCGTTGATGAGTTTATTCCGCAATAGCATCGATGATTTTCGTCGGACCGAAGCCTACATACGCCCAGATCCAGAGCGAGTTACCGAGTTCCGGCGCCGTCTGGCCATGCTCCCAAATCGCCGCAAGCTCGGCATAAGCTGGCGCAGCGGCAAGCTAAGCGCAGAACGTAACTCCTCATACACCTCGCTGTCAGACTGGGAAGCTGTGTTGCGACTGCCTGATGTGGACATTATCAATTTGCAATATGGCGATTGCTCTGATGAGCTCGACAATGTACGAAAACATTTTGGCGTGACGATTCACCAATGGGATGACCTCGACTTGAAAGGTGATCTCGAGGGTGTGTTCGCACTCGCACATTGCCTGGATCACGTCGTCAGTGTCACGACAGCACCGTCCGTCATGGCTGCAGCCGTCGGCACACCGACTAGCGTTCTCATGCCACGTTCCTCCTGGACTTTATTCGGTACGGACGAGTACCTGATTTTCCCCCGTATGACGCCTTACATATGCGAATACAGCGAGCCGATGCGCGATCGTATTCCAGCGATGGCCGCCGGTGTACAGGCTGCGCTCGGCACTGGGACATGACCTTGTAGAAATTATGGCCAAACCAATAAATATCGCGATACGTACCGATGCCTCTGCAAATATTGGTAGTGGCCATTTGATGCGTACGCTCGCATTAGCCGATGAGTTGCGCGCTCGCGGTGCGAACTGTATTTTCATATGCCGAGAATGCCCTGATTTCCTGCAAGGAATGGTGCGTACTCACGGTCACAAGCTCACGATGTTCACCGAGAGCACAACTATTTGGAATGAGATCGACGATGCCGTACAAACTATGGCTCTATGTGGTAGCGATTCAACTACATGGATGATTGTCGACCATTACCAATTGTCGGCCTCTTGGGAGGCAACCATCAGAGCACATGTACCTCGACTGATGGTCATTGATGATCTCGCCAACCGAGTCCACGTGTGCGACCTTTTGATGAATCAGAATCTTGGGCGCTCTACCGTAGACTACGCGGATCTGGTGCCTGAATATTGCTCAGTCTTGCTGGGCCCAAGCTATGCGCTCTTACGGCCGCAATTCTCAGAGGTACGCGAACGGAGTAAAGCGAATCGCAAACATCGCAATCCACGGAACATACTGATTTCCCTCGGGGGTACCGATCCCGTCAACGCAACCTGCGCTGTACTAGGTGCGCTGCGATACGCAACGCTACCGGAAGATAGCCGCCTGCACATCGTCCTAGGTGAAAATTCTCCTTTTCGTAACGAAGTGGAGCTCAAGTGCCTGGAGTTGCCATGGCCGACAACGATTTCGCTAGGTGTAAGCGACATGGCTGCATTGATGGCCGAAGCAGATATAGCAATCTCGGCCGGCGGCTCGACACTTTGGGAATTGTTCTGTGCCGGAGTGCCAACCATTGCCATCAAAACGGCGGATAATCAGGGGCACTCGTGCAGAGCGATCGCACAGGCTGGCGCAGCATATGTGGTAGATGCTGTTACTGAGCTTCCCGCAGCATTGCCACTACTGCTCCGCGATCTGCTCGAGCCACGCATATTGGCGCGCATGCAAGACGCAGCTGCCCGTATCACCGACGGGCTTGGTTGTACGCGGGTTGCCGACGTCATCACCCAAACTTTCGCGCACAGCGCTCCGACAATCCTTCGAACCATGCGCGCTGAAGATCTCGATCAGGTCAGGCATTGGCGCAACCACCCTGACGTAAAGCGCTATATGCATAACCCCTATGAAATCGGCGCTGAGGAACATGCCCAGTGGTTTGAACGATGCTGGCATGATCCGTCGCAGCACTTGCTGATCGCTGAAGAAGCAGGCTCGCCGATCGGTTTTGTTCGCTTCGCCTGCATCGATCAGCAATCAGCAGAATGGGGATTCTATAAAGTCCCGGGGGCACCAGCGGGCAGTGGCACTCGTATGGGCCGAGTAGCACTGAATTATGCCTTTGACTCGCTCGCACTCGAGAGCGTACGCGCGACCGTGTTATCCACTAACCAGCGCTCGCTGCGATTCCACCGCAATCTTGGCTTTCGGGATTTGCCGACGAAGTCGGCCCAGTCGATTAATCATTTCACCATCAGCCGTGAGGAATGGCTCAATGGAAATAGATTATGACGACCCGATCTAGCGGAACGATAGAGATCGCCGGCCGACCAATCGGCCCCGACCATCCGCCGTATGTCATCGCCGAGCTGTCGGCGAACCATAATGGATCGCAAGACGCCGCACTCAAACTGATTGATGAGGCAAAAGCTTGTGGCGCTGATGCCGTCAAAATCCAGACCTATCGCGCGGATACCATCACCATTGATTGCGATGGCGATGAATTTCGTATCCAAGGGGGTCTGTGGACGGGTAAGCGACTGTACGATCTGTATCAGGAAGCGCATACACCGTGGGAATGGCATGCAGAATTATTCAGCCACGCGGCGCGAGCAGGTATTACGCTGTTCAGCTCTCCGTTTGACAAGACTGCTGTGGATTTGCTCGAGCAGCTGAACGCACCGGCGTACAAGATCGCATCATTTGAAGCGATCGATTTACCACTGATTCGTTATGTCGCACAGACCGGCAAGCCGATGATTATTTCAACCGGCATGGCCGACGCAGATGAAATCGGCGAGGCCCTCGCCGCAGCGCGTGATGGCGGCTGCCGCGAGCTGGCCATTCTTCATTGTGTGAGCGGATATCCAGCCCCGGCCGCCGACTATAACCTGCGCACCCTACCCGATATGAGTGAGCGGTTTGGGGTTATTACCGGATTGTCAGACCATACCCTGGACAATGCGACGGCCATCGCCAGCGTGGCACTGGGCGCCGCCATCATTGAAAAACACTTTACCTTGGACAGAAACGGCGGCGGCCCGGATGACAGTTTTTCGCTGCAACCCGAGGAATTAAGGGCCCTGTGTACATCAGCCCGCACTGCCTGGGAAGCGCTGGGTCAGGTGGATTACGGCCGCAAGTCCAGTGAACAAGGCAATGTGAAATTCCGTCGCTCGCTCTATTTTGTTGAGGACATGCAGGCAGGTGAGATCATCAATGAGCGCCACGTGCGCAGCATCCGTCCCGGATATGGGATGGCGCCCAAGCACTTGCCCTCGCTCATGGGCAAGCGTGTGAGTGAAGCCGTTACGCGAGGCACGCCGGTACGCGCAGAGGTGCTGACATCGTGAACAGCGTATCTCAGCTCAGCGTATTGCTGATCGGCGGCGGCAACATCGCCGGAGGCTTCGATGAGTCGCGCGCGCGCGATGCGTGGCCGCTGACCCATGCCGGCGCCCTTCTCCGCGACGGCCGCTTTCGGATGGATACCTGCATCGAGCCTAACCCGTCTCGGCGTGAGGCCTTTGCTGCGCATTGGCCGGTCGCTCACATGCTGTCGGACATCCACGAACTGTCGCCAGAAGCGCGCTTTGATGTCGTCTGCATCTGCTCGCCGACCCGTTTCCACAAGGCGCATCTTGAATTCGCACTACAGATCAAGCCAAAACTGGTGTTCTGTGAAAAACCATTAACACCAACGTTGCAAGATTCCGTCGCCATGGTCGAGCGCTTCGACCGCGCAGATATTTCGATGGCCGTCAATCACACGCGACGCTGGGCGCCGGATATCCTGCAACTGGTGGCTGAGCTACGTGCGGGCAACTGGGGCAGCATTCGCTCTGTCAGTGGTGTGTACAACAAAGGCACGCTGAACAACGGCTCGCATATGATTGATCTGCTGTCACTGCTGCTTGGTGAATTGCACATCGCCTGGGTCGGTACACCGGAATACGATCACTGGAGCGATGACCCCAGCATTCCCTTTGTGCTGCGCAATGCGCGTGGCGTTGTGGCAAGCGTCGGTATCGGTCATGCGCATGACTTCGCTGCTTTCGAACTTCAGCTCATCACCGAGCGCGGCGTCATCGCCATGGAGCGTGGTGGCGCCTGCTGGCGGATCCGTCGCTCCGAAGCCAGCCAGC
>Ga0194130_10005481_pt1 | contig 15261 bp, 7 predicted proteins | sample TA2KigsurfametaG_FD_160084 | JGI IMG/M metagenome (GOLD analysis project Ga0194130, IMG submission 160084) | Freshwater microbial communities from Lake Tanganyika, Tanzania - TA2015050 Kigoma 12 surface | ecosystem: Environmental > Aquatic > Freshwater > Lake | place: Tanzania: Lake Tanganyika... | reverse complement strand
CCCCGCCCAGGTGTGGGTCCGGGGCGACTGGAACGATCTGCACGCCGCTATCGCCATCCCGGTGATCGTCGGTCAGAACGGTTGGACCCCGGTGGTGGACCTGGCGCTCCACGACGACGAGCTGGACGCACTGCAGCGCGCCGATGCGGTCCTCGCGGCTCGCCAGGAGGAGTTGGTCGCTACGCTTGAGTGACCGCCGGCCCGGGTATCTTTCGCGGAATCCTCCCGAGAAGGTGTCAGGGAAGTGCTCACGGTCGCTCTCCTCCGTCGAGGAGTCAGCAACCTGAGCCCGGGAGGAACACCATGAGCGCTCCGACGAGTCTCACACGGATCCGGTCCACCGCTGCGACCGCCGTGGCCGGGATGGCCCTGGCCGCCCTCGGGATGGTCGCCGCGTCGGTGATCTCGGCGCCTCCTGCCTCGGCGTACACCGACGGCTCCGGCTCGACGTTCACCCCGGTGGCGCCGTGCCGGGTCCTCGACACCCGCTCGACCCCGGGCGGGCCGTCCCCGCTGGGCCCCGGCGTGTCCCGGGACGTCCAGGTGGCGGGCACCGGTGCGAACTTCGCGGCCCAGGGTGGCGTGGACGGTGGCTGTGCTGTGCCGGACGGTGTGGCCGCCGTCGAGGTGACGATCACCTCGGTGCAGTCGACCGGTGCCGGGTTCGTGCGCGCCTGGCCGGCCGGCCTGGACGAACCCAACGCCACGGTCCTCAACTACTCGACCGGCCGCAACATCTCGAACACGGCCGCCGTGCCGCTCGCCGCGGGCGGGACGCTCGACCTGCGACTCCGAAACGCCGGCGCCACGACGCACCTCATCGTCGACGTGCTCGGCTACTACGACCCCGGGTTCGGCTTCGGTCAGCGCTACGTACCCGTGGCCCCGTGCCGCATCGCCGACAGCCGGGTCGGCGATCCCTACGCGGACGCCGAGCAGCGCGACCTGCAGGTGGTCGGAGTGGGCGCCGCGTTCGGATCGCAGGGTGGGAACGCCGCCGGGTTCGTCCGCGGTTGGCCCGTCGGTCAGGCGCAGCCGAACGCGACCGTCCTCAACTTCGTCGGCGCCCAGGGCGCCACGAACACCGCCTCGGTGCCGATCGCCTCGGGTCCGGGACCGAACCTGTCGGTGCGCAGCTTCGGCGGCCCGACCCACCTGATCGTCGACGTCCAGGGGTACTGGACCACCTTGGGTGCGTCGTACGTGCCCGTCACCCCGTGCCGGGCGGTCGACACCCGGGCGTCCACCCCGTTGGGTTCCGTCGGCGCCCGACCGTTCCGCATCGGTGGGGTGGGCGAGGGGTTCGCCCAGCAGGGCGGCGCCGCCTGCGGCGTGCCCGAGGACGCCACGGCGGTCGAGGTGTCGTTCACCGCCGTCGGGCCGCCGACCACGGGGTTCGCCCGGCTCTGGCCCGGTGACCGCACCGAGCCCGGCGCGGCCGCGCTCAACTTCGGCGCCGGACAGAGCACGACCAACTCGGGAACGGTCGCACTGTCCGGCAGCGGGCTGATCGACCTGATCGCCCGGAACTACGGCACGGGCACCCACTTCCTCGTCGACGTGCTCGGCTACTTCTCGCCCAACCCGGCGTTCCGGCCGTTCGAGGTCGCAGCGGGCAACGGATTCGGCTGCGCGGTGTTCTCCGACGCCGCAGCAGGGGCCGAGTATCCGGTCCGCTGCTGGGGGCGCAACGCCCACGGTCAGCTCGGCAACGACACGACGTCGAGCAGCCGGACCCCGGTCCCCGTGCCCGGCGCCACCGGTGCGGTCGACCTGGACGCCGGCGCCGACCATGCGTGCGCGGTGGTGAACCCGCCGGGTCCGGCCGGCCAGTTGCTCCGCTGCTGGGGCCGGAACACGAGCGGGCAGATCGGTGACGGCACCTTCCTGGGGCCCCGCGACGTCCCCACCGACGTGACGCTGCCGTTCACTCCGCTCACCGTGGTCACCGGGGCCAACCACACCTGTGCCTCGGGCGGCGAGGACGGTGCGTTCGCCTGCTGGGGCGAGAACGACCAGGGCCAGGTCGGCAACGGCAACCAGCTCGACCAGTTCCTGCCCCAGGTGATCACGATGCCCGGGCTGGTCGGCGGCCCCGACCACTACGCCGCCGGCAGCAACCACACCTGCGCCATCGTGGTCACCTCGGTCCGGTGCTGGGGGTCCAACGCCTTCGGCCAGCTCGGGGTCGGATCCGGAACCCCGTCGTCGACCACGCCGCTCCTGGTGCCCGGCATCAACGATGCGGTCCGGGTGGCCGCCGGCGACCTGCACACCTGCGTCCTGCGGACCTCGGGTGCGGTGAGCTGCTGGGGCGAGGGTTCCGCCGGTGAACTCGGCAACGGTGCGTTCGCCGACAGCGCCACACCGGTGTCGGTCAACTTCCGTGTCGGGACCGACATCGACGACATCGACGCCTCGGGTCAGACGACCTGCGCCCGCGACGCCGGCGCCAACGCGACCTGCTGGGGTGCCGGTGGCGTCGGACAGCTCGGCAACGGCGGCACCCAGAACCGCAACCAGCCGGTCGCACCGGCCGGCCTCGGGCGCTACGACCAGGTCGCGGTCGGCGCCGGCGCGACCTGCGGGATCACGCTCGACCGGCTGGAGTGCTGGGGTGGCAACAGCGATGGCGCCGTCGGCGACGGCACGACCGCCCAGCGGAACACGCCGGTGACGGTGCAGCTCACCTCCGGCGGCGTGCGCTGCTGGGGGAGCAACAGCCACGGTCAGCTCGGCGACGGGACGTTCACGGCGAGCCCTTTGCCGGTGGTGGTGTCGGGCCTGGGCGGGGCGTCGTCGCTGGCCGCCTCGGGCTCGCAGACCTGTGCGGTCACGGGTGGCACCGTCCGGTGCTGGGGGCTGAACCGCTCGGCGCAGATCGGCGACGGGGCGTTCGCGGACCGGAACACGCCCACGACCGTCCGGGGGCTGAGCGGCGTGACCGCCGTCGAGGTCGGCCACGAGTCGGCGTGCGCCCGGGTGGCCGACGGGTCCCAGCGTTGCTGGGGTGAGCGGAGCGGTGGCGGCATCGGCTCGGCCCCGGTCACGGCGACCCCGCGGCCGGTCCAGCAGTTCGGCTTCTGATCAGTAGCCGGCGACTCAGTAGCCGGCGGCCACGTCGACCGGGCCGACGAGCGGCTCGCCGGCGATCCATCGGGCGACGTTCATCCGGATCCGTAAGGCGAGCAGCGGCCGCGCCATGGCCGGCGTGTTGCCCACGTGTGGGGTGATCACGCAGTTCGGCGCCGACCAGAGGGGGTAGTCCGCAGGGAGCGGCTCGGGGTCGGTCACGTCCAGGCCGGCGCCGCCCAGTCCGCCGGAACGGAGCGCGGCCACCAGGTCGTCGGTGACGACGTGGGCGCCCCGGGCGACGTTGACCAGCCAGGTGTGCTCCCCGAGCAGTGCCAGTCGCCGGGCGTCGAACAGACCGGTGGTCTCGGGCGTCAGCGCGCAGGCGACCACGACCAGGTCGGCCCCGGGCAGGACGGCGTCGACCTGCTTGAGCGTGATGGTCCGGTCCGCAGCCGGGTGCGGCACGTCCCGTCGTCGCACGACCGTGGTGACGGGGTCGAACGGTGCCACCATCCGCAGGAACGCATCGGTGATGCCCCCGGCGCCGACGACCACGATCCCGGCCCCGTGGAGGTTGCGGCCGATCGTGCCGCGCTCGCTCAACGGCGCGTCGTGCAGGTAGGTGGGCAGTCCCCGGAACCCGGCGAGCGAGAGCGTCAGGGCGAGTTCGGCGACCGGTTCGGCGTAGACACCCTTGCCGCACGTCCAGAGCCGGTCGTCGTCGAGTACGCCGACGTACGGCTCGACGCCGGCCCACGGGAGCTGGACCCATCGCAGGTGGTCGCCGTGCTCGGCGAGCGCCTCGGTGAGACCGGCCGGGTCGTCGGGGTGGGTCCACAGCAGCGCGTCGGCCCGGTCGAGCGGGACGACCGTGGCGCCGCCGTCGACCACGGCCTCCACCATCCACTCCGGCGCCGTCCCCTCCGGTCCGACGGCCACGTGGTCCACCGGGTGCTCCTGTCGTGCACGCCCCGGGCTCGGCTGTCCAGTCACGGCACGAGGCTACGCAGCCGGACCGGCACGGATCAGAGCCGGTCGGAGCGGGACGGGACGGTGGGCGCGGAGGGAGTCGAACCCCCGACATCTTCCTTGTAAGGGAAGCGCTCTGACCAGCTGAGCTACGCGCCCGCTCCGGGAAGGGTAGTGGTGTTGCGAGGAACTCAATTCCCCGGGTTGCTCGCAGTCCGACCTCGATGCTCTCGACCGACGTTCGTCACTCTGCGCCCGAGTCCCTCCTTGATGGTCGGCCTACGGACGGGGGAGACTCCGATGGTCGCACCGGGGGTGTCAACCGATCCGAGGAGGGCCACGTGACTGCAACCCGACCCCGTCCGCTCAGACTCGTCGAGTCGGACGTCACGCTGCCCGACTCCATCGACGTCGACGAGCGCCAACGGCTGGTGGCGCTCGTGGCGAGAAATCACCACGCACCGCCGGTCACCACCGTCGTGCCGTTCACCGGCGAACCCTTCGTCGAGCTTCCCCAGTGCACGCCGGTCGACGTCCGGGCCGTCGCCGAGAGCGCCCGGCAGGCGCAGGTCGACTGGGCCGCCCGCTCGGTCCGGGACCGCGCCAAGGTGGTGCTGCGACTCCACGACCTCGTGCTCGACGAACGTGAGCGCCTCATGGATCTGATCCAGGCGGAGAACGGCAAATCGCGGCGCGACGCCTACCTCGAGGTCGCCGACATCGCCATCACCTGCCGCTACTACGGTCGGATTGCACCAGCGGTCCTCTCGACGCGCCGTCGACGAGGTCTCATCCCCGGATTGACCGTCGCAGAGGAACTTCATCACCCCGTGGGTGTCGTGAGCGTGATCTCCCCGTGGAACTACCCGCTCAGCCTTGGGGCCGGTGACACGATCCCGGCTCTGCTCGCCGGAAACGCCGTCGTGCAGAAGGCCGACAACCAGACGGCGCTCACAGCGCTCGCCGCGCTCGATCTGGCGCGCCGAGCTGGCCTGCCCGAGGACCTGTGGCAGATCGTGCTCGGCCGGGGATCGGCGATCGGCCCGGCGGTGCTCGACGCCGCCGACTTCGTGATGTTCACCGGATCCACCGAGTCCGGCCGCCTCATTGCTGCCGAAGCGGGCCGACGACTCGTCGACTGCTCGCTCGAGCTCGGAGGCAAGAACGCCCTCGTGGTCCTCGACGACGCCGACCTGGATCGCGCCGTGGAGGGGGCGGTTCGGGCGTGTTTCTCCTCGAGCGGCCAACTGTGCATCTCGATCGAACGGATCTACGCCCTCGACGCCGTTCACGACGAGTTCGTGCGCCGCTTCGTCGATCGGGTCGACGCACTGAGGGTCGGCCCCTCGTTCGGGTTCGATGCGGCCATGGGGAGCCTCACCTCCGATGAGCAACTCGATGTGACCACCGCACACGTCGCTGATGCCGTGGCGAACGGGGCCACCGTGTTGAGCGGAGGACGGGCCCGGCCAGATCTGGGGCCGTTCTTCCACGAACCCACGGTGTTGAGCGGCGTCGGTCCCGAGGCACGCTGCCACCGAGAGGAGACGTTCGGCCCAGTGGTGAGCGTCTACCGGGTGTCTTCGGTCGCCGAGGCGATCGAGCAGGCCAACGACAGTCGCTACGGGCTCAACGCCAGCGTCTGGGGCCGGGACACCCATCGGGCCCGTCGGGTTGCCGCTCAACTGCGGGCGGGTACCGTCAACGTCAACGAGGCGTTCGCTGCAGCCTGGGGCAGCGTCGATGCACCGATGGGCGGGGTCGGGGACTCGGGGGTGGGCCGTCGTCACGGTGAGCACGGGCTGCTCAAGTACACCGACTCCCAGACCGTCGCCACACAGCGGCTCTTCAACCTGGCGCCTCCGTTCCAGCGGCTCGGTGACGACGGGTTCGCGGCGGCCATGACCGCATCGCTCCGTCTGCTCAAGCGGATCGGCTGGCGGTGAGCGCCCCCGGGCCGGCACCCGATCCGACGCTGGCCGAGGGTCCCTATCGGGCACGCATCCGCCGCACCACCCACGGGGTCGCGCACATCACCGCTGAGGACTGGGGGTCGCTCGGCTACGGCCAGGGGTGGGCGTGTGGGCGTGACTACCTCCCGGTCATTGCGGATCAGATCGTGAAGGTCCGTGGTGAGCGGGCCGCCCACTGGGGTGCCGGACGGGAGGCGTCGATCGTCGCCGCCGACCTCGGCTACCGGATGCTCGACCTGCGAGGGAGCGCCGAGGAGTTCCGCAACGCCCAGACGCCACCGGCGCGCTCGTTGGTCAGCGGGTACGTCGCCGGGCTGAACCGAGTGATCGACGAGGCCGCCTCCGGTGATCTCGAACTCCCCGAGTGGGCGCGCGGAGCCGAGTGGATCGCCACCATCGACGAACTCGACTTCTACGCCTGGCTCGGCGATGTGGCCCTCATGGGTTCGGGGCGCAACCTGGTGCAACTCATCGGCCGGGCGATCGCGCCCGGAGTCGACGGTCCCGCTCCTCCGGCTCCGCTCGAGGCGCTCGGAGCGCCATCGATCGGCAGCAACGGGTGGGCGGTTGGCGGCGACGTCACGGCGTCCGGACACGGCATGGTGCTCATCAACCCTCACTTCCCGTGGTTCGCCGAGGGACGCTTCTGGGAGTGCCACCTGCAGATCCCCGACCTGATCGACGTCTACGGCGTGAGCCTGCTCGGCACTCCAGCGGTGCAGATCGGCACGAACCGTGCTGTTGCGTGGACCCATACGTTCTCCAATGGGCACCGCTTCACCGTGAACCGGCTCGACCTCGACCCGGCCGACCCGACGCGTTACCGCTACGGGGACGATTACCGGCAGATGGATCCGGTGGACCTCGAGGTGGAGGTGGCCGGGGGGCCACCGGTGCATCGGACCCTGTGGAGGACCCACTACGGCCCCATGCTCAACGTCCCGATGCTCGGTTGGGGATCCGGCGTCGGATTCACCTACCGCGACGCCAACGCCGACAACCACGCCTTTGTCGAGCAGTTCCTGCAGATGGACCTCGCCGAGTCGTTGACGGAGTTCCAGTCGGTGTTCCAGCGGATCGGTGGACTCCCGTGGGTCAACACGCTCGCCGCAGATGCCCAGGGCAACATCTGGTACACCGACGCCTCGGCGACGCCCCGACTGTCCGCCCCGGCACAGGAGCGGTTCCGCTCCCGTCTGGAGACCGACCCGGTGGCGGCGCTCATGTTCGAGTTCCGTATCGCCATGCTCGACGGGAGCGACCCCGACGACGAGTGGCAGGACCATCCGGATGCCCGTGCCCCCGGACTCGAACCGCCCGCCGCCCTCCCTGAACTGTCCCGCCGTGACGTGCTGGTCAACGCCAACGACTCGCACTGGCTCACCCACCCGAATGAACCACTCGAGGGGTACCCGGTGCTCTGCGGTCTTGAGCGGACCGCCCGCTCGCTGCGCACCCGCCAGAACCTCACGCAGGCCCTCTCGCTCGCCGACCGCGGCCACGTGGTGATCGACGACCTGATCGATGCCGTCTACAACGGTCGATCGAGGTCTGCGGACCTGCTCGCCGACTCCGTGGTGGAGCGCCTTCGTTCGGTCGGCCCCTTCGAGGTCGAGGGGCACCTGGTCGACCCGGCGGCGGTGGCGGAGGTGATCGAGGCGTGGGACCGGCGTGTCACTTTGACGTCACGGGGCGTTGCGTTGTGGCGTGAGATGCTCAGCGAGTTCGCTCCCGGTGATCTGCGAAGTCACGGAGCACTGTTCGCCGAACCCTTCGACGCCGCCGATGGGCTCGACACCCCCCGGGGCCTGAGCGCCATGACGGCCGCAGACCCCTCGGCCGATCCGGTGCTCCGCTCCATTGGTCACGCCGTCCGTGTGCTCGCTTCCGCCGGGGTGGCGCTCGATGCAACCCTCGCCGAGACCCAGTGGGCTGTTCGTGGTTCGCTCAGGGTTCCCGTTCCGGGGGGCACCGAGGTCGAGGGAGTCATCAACGTGCTCGGAGCGATCGGAACGCTGCCGTCGGCGTCCCTCGAGCCGCTCCCGCCTGCGCCGCCGTCCGTCGACGGACGCGATCGAACCGGGCTCGCCCACGGCGGATACCAGGTCACCTACGGCGCAAGCTTCCTCGCAGCGATCGAAGTGACAGCGGATGGTCCTGTCGGCTTCGGCGTGCTTGCGTACGGACAGAGCGGCGATCCGGAGTCGATCCACCATGCTGACGGAACGATGGCCTACTCAGCCGCAGAACTCCGCCCGTTGCTCTTCGATGACGCAGCGATCAATGCCGATCCATTCCTCGAGGAGTTCGACCTCCACAGCGATCCCGTCACCCCGGATCGGTGATCGCCCCCGCATGCGCCTCGGCGTGGGCCACGAAGGACGCCGCATCCATCGGTGCACCACTCCAGTAACCCTGGACGTAGTCGATGCCCAACTCGACGAGCAGTTCCATCTGGGTGTCGGTCTCGACACCCTCGGCCACCGACCGACATCCGAGGGCCTGAGCCATCTCCACCGAGGCGCGCAGGATCGCCTCCTCGGGGGTCCCGGGTTCAGCCACGACGAAGGATCGGTCGATCTTCAGCGTGTCGATCGGGAGATCCCTCACCTCGGCCAGCGATGCGTAGCCGATGCCGAAGTCATCGATCGCCACCCAGGCTCCGCTGGCCTTGAGTCGGCGGAGCGCCTCAGCGGCTCGATCACGAATCACCGGGAACACCGTCTCCGGGATCTCGATCACGAGGTGGCTCACCGGGGCCCGGTGTGCAGCGAGCAGCGTCAGCAGCCAGTCGTCGAGGTCGGAACGGGCCAGCGTGGTGTCGGAGAGATTCACGCCGATCACCGGCAGGTGGACTTCCGGTCGGCCGTTCGCTTCGTGTCGATCGTGAAGCGTGGCGATCAGGTCCGCTGCGAGCGTGATCACCTGCTCGTCCACCTCGGCGAGCAGTCCAGCTCGCGTGGCCGCTTCGATCCAGAGGGCCGCCGGGTTCAGGGCACCGTCGGCGTCCCGGATCCGAGCGAGGGCCTCACCACCGGAAACCCGCCCGGTTCGTGGGTCGACGACGGGTTGAACGGCGATCTCGATCTGGCCAGCCTCGAGGTGGGTTCGAACGGCGTTGGCCATGGAGGTCTGCTGGCGTCTCTCGGCCCGCATGGCGGCGTCGAAGAACGCTGTCCGGTCCCGGCCGCTGCGCTTCGCCCGTCGAAGCGCCTCGTCGGCTTCCTCGATCAGTGAAGCGGCAGTGTGTCGCCGCCGGTCGAGTGGTTCAGCGCCCTTCCATCCGGACCAGCTGGTGCCGACGCTGGCGGTGGTGGTCAGGTGCAGGGTGCTCGATCCAGCACGCCGGGCAGCGGTGTGGATCAGGTCCGCTAAGCCCTCGAGCTGCTCGCTGTCGAGGACGTTCACTGCCACGGCGAACTCGTCGCCGCCGAGTCGGCCGACGGCGAGATGGCCGGCGAACGATCGTCGCAATTCGGCAGCGAATCCCTGCAGTAGTCGATCAGCCTCGCCGTGGCCGAACCGCTCGTTGATCGACTTGAAGCGATCGAGATCACAGAACAACAAGCCGACGGCATCACCGTGCTGGGTGTCGAGCGCAGAGGTGACCGCCGACATGAAGGCACCCCGATTGGACAGCCCCGTGAGGTCATCGGTCAATGCTCGACGCCGCAGACTGGAGAGCGCTGCGTGTTCGGCGGTCACGTCCCTCACCGTCAGCATCCCCGCCATGCGGCGGGAGAAACGCATGCGGACGGGTCGGACCTCGATCTCGACGACGTGTTCGATGTCACGAACATCACGGATTCCGAGACGTCCGCTCAGCGTGTCCTCGCCACGCAGAGCATCGATGAGTTCTCTGGCCGACCCATGACGTGTGCGGGGCCCAGCATGTGCAACGGACACCGAGTCCTCGAGATCGTAGAGACGATCGGCGAGATCCGTGATCGATCCGCTGAGATGATCGTGCTCGTCGCCGAGGAGTCGTTCGGCAGTGTTGTTGCACTCAGTGATGACCCCCTGTTCGTCCCACATGACGATCCCGACCCCGACCCCGTCCATCAGCTCCTCGGTGTTGAGCAGCGGCTCCACCCGGCCGCTCAGAATCAACCAGGTGCCGTCGGCACGTTCGAGGCGTCGTACCACGCACTCGACAGCGAGCGTTGGAGCGTCGCCGCTCCGCAGCCGAATCGAGGGGCGCGACATCTCGATGCCCGAAACGAATCGCTCGAGGAGTGCGGCGGCAAGCTCCCTGTCGTCGGGGTAGATGAGATTGATGCCGTTCCGGCCGATCAGTTCCTCGGTTTGGACACCGAGGAGCGTCGCCGCCGTCGAGTTGATGCCGGCCACTCTGAGGTCGGGAGCGAGCACGACGACAACATCTCCGAGTTCCCCGAGGACGACCTCGAGCGGGAGACCGTCGGCCTGCTCGGCCCAGACTCGATCAACCGCAGAGTGCTCCGACATGGACCAAGCGTAGGTCGCCCCGTCGGTGGACGTCCTGACGAGCGGCGTGATGCGACCGGGACGTCGCGAATTCGGTCAGGGTGCGGTGCCGTCGGCGATGCACCCTGTCGCCAGGAGTGCCCGGTTGGCGACCCGGTCCTCGGGTTCGTAGCGGTAATTCACCATGATTCCCCACGACCGCTCCTCGCCGAGCGCTGACGGGTCGGCCTCGGGGAGCACCCGCCACAGCCGTGCGCCATTTGTCAGGTGGAAGCGGGCCACCGGATCGAGCGGCAGGTTGTCGTCGTCGAACTCGTGGAGATACCGCTCTGCCAGACGGACCCGGTCGCTGGTCTCGGTTCCGGGTGACGGACTCGAGGACGGGGCCCAGGATCTCAATCCCGGGATCGGTGAGATCGTCGATGCGGTGGTGATCGACGGTCGCTGCTCGCGCAGATCGCCGATTGCCTGCAGGATCGTCGATCGAGCCGCACCCGGCACCGATGGCGACCCGGGCACGTTCCACACGGAGTGGAACACGGCTGTGTCGGCCGCATCCGGTTCGAGCACCGGGAGCGTCTCATGGAGCACGTCCCCGAGACGGACCGGGATGCCCCGGGTGAATGCCACCCACAGCGCCACGGTCGGCCGGTCGTCGACAGTGAGCACGTAGAGCAGGCGATCGGCCGCCAGTCGCCGTTGGAGGTCGGCTGGGCTTCGGACTGGGTTGACCGGCTCGAGACGAGCGAGTTCATGGACGAGCGGGTCGTCGGCATCGAGTCGGCGGAGCGTCCCGATCAGATCTGGGTCCTGCACGACCGCACAGTTGAGTCGGGCCCTGCGCCCGCTGGCAAACAGGGTGGCGGTACGCTCACCCGGTGCGCACACACCTGACGCTCGGCCGTCTGCTCGGCGTGCCGATCGGCCTCAACTGGGGGGTCGTGGCGGTGTGCGTGCTGTTGTTCTGGAGCCTGGCGAACGTCTCGCTGCCCAACGTGGCTCCCGCACACCCCACGAGTGCCTACTGGTTCGCAGGTGTCGTCGGTGTCATTGCGTTCATGTTGTCCCTCGTCGGCCACGAACTCGGCCACAGCTACGTGGCGCAGCGCAACGACGTCCACGTCGTCGAGATCACCCTGTGGCTGTTCGGAGGCGTCGCCAAACTCGAGGGCGAAGCCGACGACCCCGGTGCCGAGTTCCGGATCGCAGCAGCTGGTCCACTCGCCAGTGGCGTGATTGCAGTCATCGCCGGCGGTGCGGCCTTCTGGCTCAATGTCAGTGACGGCAATCGAGTCCTGTTCGGATTGCTTGCGTGGCTCGCAGCGATCAATGTCGTGCTCGCAGTGTCCAACCTGCTCCCGGCGTTCCCGCTCGATGGTGGCCGGATGCTGCGTTCGTTCCTCTGGCGCCGAAGCCACCGGAAGGCGCCTGCCACCAGGTTGGCGTCGATGATCGGACAGATCCTCGCCGTCGCCCTCGTCGTCGCCGGACTGGCGCTCGGCTTCCGTTCCTCGTGGTGGACCGGCGCATGGACCGCAGCGCTGGGACTCTTCCTCTTCACGGCGGCGCGCGCCGAGTGGTCAGCGGCTCAAGCGCAACCGGAGCTCCTGAGCGAGTCCGTCGCCACCATTGCGAGGCAACTGCCCGAGCCGCTCCACCCCACAGCGTCCGTCGCAGATCTCGAGCGTGAGTTGACCCAGAACCCGGGTGCCCCGTTCGTCCCACGCGTCGATGAGCGGGGCGAGATCACCTCGGTGCTGCCACGGGAGGCAATTCGCCGGGTGCCACCGGCGCACCGGGCCGACGTTCCGGTCCGTTCTCTGGACCTGCCGCTGGTCGGTCTGCCACGGGTCGATCCCAACGAGAGCGTCGCCGACGTGCTCGCCCGTATGGGGCAGGGTGGCCAGTGGTGGGCGGTGGTCGTCGAGGGCGGCTCGCTGACCTCGGTCGTGTGCTCCGAGGACGTCGAGACCCTGCTGGAACAGGCATCGGTGTGAGCAGCTTTCCTCAGTCACCCTCCGTGGCGTAGCGTTTCGGCGTGGCCGGCAAAAGCGCGGGGCGGCCCGGCAGGGGCATTCGGACAATTCTCCAAGCGCTGTTCCGGCAGCGCCGACGACTCCTGCTCGCCACCGTGGCCATCGCCCTCGGGGTCGGCTACCTCGCCGGAGCGTTGACACTGCTCGAGAGGGTCGGGGCCGGACTCGAGACCATCGCCCAGACCGGGGTCGGTAGCGAGGACCTCGTGGTCGAGGGCGAGGTCGCCTACGAGTCGTCGTTGGAGAAGGTGCGTCGACTCGTTCCGACGTCGGTGGCCGACACGGTTCGGACCGTGCCCGGCGTCGCCGCAGTGACGCCGAGGATCGAGGACGTTGCAGTGATCCTCACCTCCGACGGCAACCCGGTGGTCGCACCGGGCCTGTCGGAGCAACCACTGGGAGCCAACTGGCCGGCCGGATCGCCTGATCCGCCATACGACCTCGTGAGGGGTGTGGCACCGAGCGGTTCCGGTGACGTCGTGATCGACGAGACCTCGGCGCAGACCGGGGGTCTGGCACTCGGTGATCAGGTGTCCATCGTCGGCCGCAACCGGGTCGGGACGTATCGCATCACCGGGTTGGTGGCCGCCGGGGCCGACGGGTTGCCCCCCGGGTCCAGCCTCGCTCTGGTCTCCACCGCCGAGGCCCGCGACCTCTTCGACCGCCCGTTCGACGACAACTGGTTGGGCATCACGCTCGACGCCGACGCTGACCCCGTGGCGGTGGAGCGCCAGATCCGGCAGGTGGTTCCAGTCGGAGTGGAGGTCGTCGACGCTCAGGTCGCAGCTGCTGATCGTCAGGACGGGCTGACCCGCAGTTTCGCCCTCGTTCGCACCTTGTTGATCGGCTTTGCCGCGCTGGCACTGCTCGTCGGCATGGTGACCGTTGCCAACTCGCTCGCACTGCTCTACGCCGAGCGTCGCCGGACGTTCGCGTCGTTCCGTCTGGTCGGTGCCCGGCCCAGGCAACTGCTGACCGCAGCGCTGCTCGAGGCAGCGGCGCTGGCACTCGTGGCGTCGCTCATCGGTGCTCCGCTCGGACTGCTCATCGGTCAGGGGATCGAATGGGTCCTCACCGAACTCGGAAGTCCGATCCCGGTTGCGGGTTCGATCATCTCCTGGACAGCGCTGGCCTGGGCCATCGTGATCGGTGTCGGCGCCACCGTCGCTGCAGCGGTCTTCCCTGCCCGACGGGTGTGTCGGGTCGCCCCGATCGAGGCCGTCGACGACGCCACGGTGGCACGGGGTCCTTCGATGCTGGCGACGTTGCGGAGCGCATTCATCGCCGCACTGCTCGCCGGCGGTGCCGTGTTCATCCTGTTGATCCAGGGACAGACCACCTCGCTGTCCGCCGCGGCGGCAGCCGTTGCTGCGACGATCGTGTTCCTCCTCGGTCTGACCCCGATGGCCCTCGCTTCGATCGTGGCCGGCGGGATTCGCTCCATTCCGGTGCCACCGGCGGCGCTGCGGCGGATCGCTGCCCGTGACGCTCGCCGGAGTCGGACCCGAACCGCAGCCACGACCGGCGCCCTGGCGGTGGCCACGGCAGTGATCGTGACGTTGGCCGTCTGCTTGACGTCGTTCGTGGCGTCGCTCGAAGCCGAGGTCGAGCGGACCATCCGAGCGGAACTGGTCGTCGATTCCGGCACCTTCACCCGGGGTGGACTCCCGGCGGAGTTCCTCGCCGAGGTGAAGGGGGTCCCCGGGGTCACCGCATCGACCGGCTGGCAACTCGCCCGAGGGACCACCGGCGCCACGCCGCTCAGGATGACCGGCATGGATGCCGATGCGGTGCTCGAGGTGGTCGGTCTCGATTTCGTCGCTCCTGCGCCGAGCCGACTCGACAGCGATTCGATCCTGCTGTCCGAAACCGCCGCCCTCGACGCCGGGGTGACGCCAGGTGACCGGATACCCGTGCTGTTCACCAGCGGCGGCACCGAGTTCCTCGAGGTGGCCGGAGTGTTCAGAGGGGGAGGCGCCCTCATCGGTGACGGCGTGATCGATCGGAGTGTCGTGCTCCGGCAGGTCCCCGCCACTCCGGACCTTGCGGCGCTGGTCTCGCTCGACCCTGCGGTCCCCGGTGCCCGTCAGGCAGTCGTGGATCTCGCAGCGACCTACGGCGTCGCCAACGTGCTCGAACCGACCGAGTTCGTCGATCAGCGCTCGCAACTCCTGCGGGGATTCCAGCGGGTCATCCAGTGGATGCTCCTGTTCACACTCCTCCAGGCGCTCGTCGGAGTGATCAACACCCTGCTGTTGTCCGTCGGTGAACGCCGGCGTGAGTTCGGATTGCTCCGCGCCTCCGGAGCGACTCGAGCGCAGATCCACCGGATGGTGTTCCTCGAGGGAGTGGCGCTCGCAGTTGTCGGCGCTTCGATCGGACTGGGCGTCGGACTGGCGCTCAGCCGTGCGGCCATCATCCCGCTCGCCCCCCTCGGGCTCGACCGATACGAGGTGCCCGTCGGTGCAGTGGCACTCGTCGGGGTGCTCGCCGTCGTCGTCGGGGTGTTCGCCGCAGTGTTGCCGGCCCGCTGGGCGTCCCGCGTGCCGGCGCTCCAGGCCGTGAGCGACACCGGCGATCTCGAGCTGCGTCGTCGCCGGACGCAGGTCCCGGTACCCGCTCCGGTGCTGGTCCCGACTCCGGTTCCAACGCCGGTGCCTGCGGTTCCGCCGCCGTTCGTTCGTGCGGTTCCGCCGCCGTTCGTTCGTGCGGTTCCGCCGCCGTTCGTTCGTGCGGTTCCGCCGCCGTTCGTTCGTGCGGTT
>Ga0194130_10005480_pt1 | contig 15261 bp, 12 predicted proteins | sample TA2KigsurfametaG_FD_160084 | JGI IMG/M metagenome (GOLD analysis project Ga0194130, IMG submission 160084) | Freshwater microbial communities from Lake Tanganyika, Tanzania - TA2015050 Kigoma 12 surface | ecosystem: Environmental > Aquatic > Freshwater > Lake | place: Tanzania: Lake Tanganyika... | reverse complement strand
TATTTCGGTGCCAAGCGTACCGGCGATCTGATTGCTCGGATTGGTAATGAATCAGATCGTATCTGTATATTTTTATCGCTACACGCACTGGATTTCGCCACCGATGTGCTGCTGCTGGCGATGACCACCGTGGTGCTGTTCACCATCAACCCGTGGTTGACTGTAGTGACCTTGCTGCCACTGCCACTAATTATGTGGTTGATTCATTCAGTACGTGACCGGTTGCGCACTGGCTTCGAAAAAATCGATCGTATCTGGGGCGATGTCAACAACGTATTAGCCGACACCATACCCGGCATTCGCGTGGTGAAAGCGTTCGCGCAAGAGAAGCGCGAGTCGCAGCGTTTTCGCGAAGCGAATATGCACAACCTTGCGGTGAATGACAAACTGAATCGCACCTGGAGTTTGTTTGCGCCCACCGTCACCATGCTGACCGAGGTTGGTTTGCTGATCGTGTGGGGCTTTGGTATCTGGCTGGTGATACATCACGGGGTGACAGTGGGTGTGCTGGTTGCGTTCATCGCCTACATTGGTCGTTTTTATGGCCGGCTTGACACCATGAGCCGCATTGTTTCGCACACTCAAAAAGCTGCAGCCGGTGCCAAGCGGATTTTCGATATTCTTGATCACAGCTCCAGTGTGCCAGAGCCCGCCAACCCGGTGCCGGTGGCACGGGCACCGGGCACCATCGCGCTGCGTGATGTTGGTTTTCGCTATGGTAGCCGTCGAATTTTGAAGGGCATACATCTCGAAATTCGTCAGGGTGAAATGATCGGTCTGGTGGGCCACAGTGGTTCCGGTAAGAGCACACTGGTCAACTTGATTTGTCGTTTTTATGACGTGACCGATGGCTCAATTACGATTGATGGTGTCGATCTGCGTCGCTTCTCGGTAGCAGATTATCGTCGGCATATTGGACTCGTTCTGCAAGAACCTTTTCTTTTTCACGGCACCGTGGCAGAAAACATCGCCTACGGCAAACCGGAGGCGACACTCCACGAAATTATTGCCGCGGCACGCGCTGCACATGCGCATGAATTCATTCTGCGCTTGCGTCATGGCTATGACTCCATCGTCGGAGAACGCGGGCAAGGCTTGTCTGGCGGTGAGCGTCAACGTATCTCGATTGCGCGCGCCTTGCTGATTAATCCGCATATCCTGATGCTGGATGAGGCGACCTCATCCGTCGATACAGAAACTGAAAAAGAGATTCAAAAAGCGCTCGATAACTTGGTGAAAGGCAGAACCACGATCGCGATCGCGCATCGCCTGTCGACCTTGCGCCGTGCTGATCGTTTAGTGGTGCTCGAGCGTGGCGAAGTCGTCGAGATCGGCTCGCACGATGAACTGATGGCGCAGCAAGGCGCCTACCGGCGCTTGTACGAAGCACAGGCGCGAAATGTGGATACTGAGGACGAAGTGTCGGATGCGATTCGTGTTCCGCTGGCGAAAGCGGGGAACGCATGATTGACGAATCCAGCGGCAAGGCCTGGATGCCTGTGGCGCATCGCTTGCGCCGCGATAGCTACGGTCGTCTCAACTTCACAGATGAAGCGGGCGAGGTACATGTTGGCGTCGTGCCGGCGCAGGCGTTTCCGATTGATGCACCCGGCGAGCAGGTATCACTCATGAGCGCCGATGGCCATGAGCTGGTGTTTATTAATCAACTCAGTACCCTGGATACTGATACACGCGCCATGATCGAGCAGGAAATTGCGCAGCGCGAGTTCTTGCCGGTGATTGAGTGCCTCATTGCGGTGAGTACCTTTGCGACGCCGAGCACCTGGACTGTCAAAACCGATCGTGGTTTGAACAGTTTTGTCTTGAAGGGTGAGGAAGATATTCGCCGCCTGCGCGACGGCGGGCTCATCATCACCGACAGTCACGGGGTGACTTACCGTGTTCACGACATCCGCGCGCTCGACCGCCCATCAAGAAAGCTGCTTGATCGCTTTCTTTGAAGCGTTCAGGCGTTTGATGATTCGTTTGGTGGCGCCGTTTCAATATCGGTCTGCCGACCGACCCATGCTAACCAGACTGAGCCTAGCACAGCTGCGATTAACGACCCGCTGAACACCGCCAGTTTGGAGACATCGATCATCTCGGGTTGGTTGGCAAATGCGAGGTTAGTAATGAAAATCGACATGGTGAAACCGATACCGCCCAGCATGCCGGCACCGAGTATGTGACGCCAGTTCAAATCTTCCGGTAACACGCACCAACCTAACCAAAGCGTGAGCAATGCGCAAAGCAGGATGCCAACCGGTTTGCCGATCACCAAGCCACCGATGATGCCTAGGCTGTTCGGATCCAGCATGGCAGACTCCAGTGAGCCATCCAAGACCACGCCTGTATTTGCCAGCGCAAATAACGGCAGAATAAAAAACGCCGCCGGTTTATGCAGCAAATTTTCCAGTCGATGGGAAGGTGATGGTCGACCATCAGTCGTTGACCAGAATGGAATGGCAAACGCCAGCATGACCCCGGCGATCGTCGCATGAACACCCGACTTCAGCATCAGTGCCCACATGACAACGCCACCGATTAAATAAATCGGGATTGAATGCACGCGAGCATAGCGATTCAGTAGCAGCAAGACGCACCACACCGCCAAGCCACCCACCAAGTAAGTAACAGATAAATCACCGCTGTAGAACAACGCGATCAGGATGATGGCACCCAGATCATCAATCACCGCAAACGCCACCACAAAGACTTTGAGTGCCGGCGGTACGCGTGTCCCAAGCAGCGCCAGTGCACCGAGTGCGAAGGCGATATCCGTCGCCATCGGAATGCCGATACCCGCTTGGGTCGGCAAGCCAGTATTGAACGCAAAGTGAATCAGCGCCGGCGCAGCCATACCCCCGATAGCGGCCACCACAGGCAACAGCGCATTACGAAAATTAGATAACTCGCCGACATACAACTCGCGCTCTAACTCAAGCCCGATCAGCAGAAAAAATATCGCCATCAAGCCATCATTAATCCAATGGCCCAGACTGAGTCCGGCGACATCGGCGTGCCAGATCGCCAGCCAGGTTGGCCCGAGCGCCGAATTTGCCAGCGCCAGACTCAACACCGTGCAAGCGATCAGTATGATGCCGCTGGTTTTTTCAGAATCAAAGAACCGTTTGAATGTTTCGCTGAGTATGTACATGAATGGCTAGCCAGTTGAGCAAAGCGTGTGCGTGTCGATTTGAATACCGCCGATCAAACAACTGATCGTATTGGCGCCTGCGATCAGTGCGCGTGCTACGCGCGACGCCAGATCGGCGAATGACGGTCAATGATGGCTGGCGCCGTCGGCAATAGCATTCTCCGGATTCATGAATATCGGGCGACCATCCGGCGTGTTGAGCGGAATGATGACTTCTTTGCCGTTGTCATCTTTCAGCAGCGCACATAGCGTATGCGACGAGCGCATTTCACCATTCAATTCAACTTCAAGATCAGCAATCACCAACTCGACGCCAGTGAGGATTTGTTTTACTTTCATATATTCATCCTTTTAAAGACAGCAGTGGCTGAATCGCCATTCCTCCGCACCAATCGGGTCATCCAGCGCGGTTAGGTTTTAAACCATTCAGATCGCAAGCATTCAACTCATTTGCACGACGATTATTGATACCCACGCTTGCAGAGTGTTCAAGCTCAGTATTTTAACGGCAGCCTATAATTCCTGCGTGAGTTCCTCCTTGTCCTTTTTTCGATGGCCATTACCTGCGTTGCTGGCTTGGGCGGGTAGCTGGGTCATGTACGGTGTGCTGTCGCGATTTGGTGTTGCCGCTTGGTTGGCGATGTCGCTCGCTACACTCGCAGGCGCCATGTTGTCGGTGTTCGCCGCGACATTTTGGCGTCGCATTGCGATCGCCGCGGGTTTCCCGCTATCCCTTCTAATCTCGGGCAGTATCGCATTGCCTGCGTGGGCGTGGCTGCTACCGCTGCTGCTGGTAGCGATTGTTTATCCGATGAATGCCTGGCGGGATGCGCCATTGTTTCCGACACCTGCGGCCGCATTATCCGGATTGGCCCAACGCGCGCCACTCAAAGACGGTGCACGGATTCTGGACGCGGGTTGCGGTCTCGGGCATGGCTTGATCGCGCTACATAAGGTTTATCCGAAGGCTGAGTTGCACGGCGTCGAGTGGAGCTGGCCATTGCGTGCGTTGACGGGATTGCGCTGCCCGTGGGCGAAAATTACCCAGTGCGATATGTGGAAAACCGATTGGTCACCATACGACATGGTGTATTTATTCCAACGCCCTGAAACCATGCCGCGTGCATTGGAAAAGGCGAGGGCAGAACTACGGCCTGGTGCTTGGCTGGTGAGTTTAGAGTTTGTCGCTGAAGACCTCGTGCCGACTGCGAAGTTGCAGCATGTTGAAGGCAAGCCTGTTTGGCTTTACCAATCACCATTCACCAAAAGCCTTTAAAAAATGTGCATCGCTAGGCGAGGTGTGCTGAGTGGGCTGGAGCAGGGAATTCTTTCTGCATGCAGTCCGGCCGTGCAACTGTGCTGACTTGCGAGCCAGCGCGCGCGCTGCAAGGCGCGGGCATCGAACACGTTATGTGACGTACAGCGAGAGTGCAGCAGCGAAATTTTTTGGAGGCTTTAAATATAGCCGCCTGCGTAGGTAACAACCTCACCACCGGTATTGATCTTGAAGCGAGAAATCCCCGGTAGATCATGTGTATTCACGCCACCAAGATCGAGTTTCACGATACCTTGTTGCTTGAGTCGCTCCATCGCGCTCCACAGAATCAGATTGTGTGCATTCAGCGCGCGACCTTGCGGATTGGTCCAACCCAGTTGGTAGGTCGCGCTGCTGCCATGAATCAGGAATAACATGGCCGCTACCGGGCGTGATTGCCAAGTGGCTTGCAGTATCAGCATTGATTCCGCGCCACCCTCTTCAAGATAATGCTCGATAAAACCTAGCGGTAGCGCATAAAACCGTTTGCGTTGTCGTTGCCGGTTTTCTTCGGCGAGCACGCGGGGTAATTTCGGAGAGTCGTGCGCGAGTTCATTCAGCTTCAGCCCCGATCGCTCCGCCGACGATAAACGATTACGCCAATACGGATGCAAGCGTGCGCGTAACTCAGCAACCGATTGGGTCAGATCGAGCATCACTGTTGAATACCCAGTCAGCACTCGGGTAAGTGAAGCCATGCTCGGGTGCTGAGGGTCAGTGATGTCAGGTGAAAACAAGATCACCTTGGGCCATGCCATCGGCAAAGATCGTTTTAGCGCACGATGAATACGCGATTTGTCAGCATCTGTAATTTCGGTCAGCCACATCGGCCCACGCGTGCACAGTGCGACCCCAAATAGACCTGCGTAGCGGCGACAAACGAACTGGGCCATGGCGACCGTACGTCCATCGAGTATCACTTCGGCGCGATGGATGCGCATACCGGGCAGACGCATGCTGGCGCCGTAAACCCAATGCTGCTGCATGACCGCACTGTATGCCGAGTGCGCAGCATCCCAGCGTTCGCGCGATGTTTGGTTCCAGATGATCTGCATTGCTATGGCGTGAATAATTGCATGTCGATCGGTTGAGCGCGGTCGATATAATCAGCAGTCATCGCCGAAAGCCGCAACAGATGCCCCAAATCGTCAAAACCCAGCATCAAGATCTGCGCCGGGCAGTCAAACCCGATCGGCGTGTTCGTGGCCTTGATCTGGATAAACCGCGACCGACAGCAGCAGGCTGGGCACTCATCATGCTTTATTTTGCGTTACCTGCCATGCTGATTGGCGCCCTGATTGATATCGTTATTCAGTGGGCACGCGGGCATTGTGTTGGGCTGTGGTGCTGGTTGATTAGTTAATATCTTTTCAAAAAGATAATTCGGTAGCACCGAATATTTTCTTTGAACGCCAAGGGTAGCGTTATTTTGGAGTTTGTTTCACAATTGCCATGATATCGTCCGCCACGAGCTTGAATTCTCCGATCTCGTGCCGAATTAAGAGACGATAGCGTGCGGCCTGGGTCATCAGGTCCCGAATCCGCTTGCACAAGGAGAGGCAGATGTTTTTTTTCGTGGGACTAGGTGTCGTGTTTGGCTGCGTATTCGGCGGCTACATCATGGCCGGCGGGAAGATGGCGCCGATTATCAAGGCGGCGCCGATCGAGGGCTTCATTATTGTGGGCTCGGGTATCGGTGCGCAGCTGATCGCCAACAGTATGCTGATCTTCAAAGGCGGTTTCGGCGGTATCGGGCGCTGTATCGCCGGGCCGAAATGGAAGCCGCAAGATTATCTCGATCTGATTCTGCTGGTCGGCAAGCTGCTCAACGTGATGAAAAAAGAGGGCGCCGTAGCGCTCGAAGCACACGTTGAAAACCCGGACTCCTCAGGTATTTTTGGTGAATATCCCAAGCTCGCCAAAGATCACTCCATCGTTCACATGATCTGCGACACGCTGCGATTAGTGGTGATTGCGCAGGGTAACCTCGATGCGGATGCAGTCGATGATGTGATGAAAAATGCCATCAAGACCCACCATCACGATGAATTGAAATTCCAAGGCATGCTGCAAAACGTGGCCGGTGCGCTCCCCGCGCTGGGTATCGTGGCCTGCGTGTTGGGTGTGGTGAAAACCATGGGTGCGATTGACCAGCCACCGCCTGTACTCGGCGCGTTGATCGGTTCCGCGCTGGTGGGTACCTTCCTTGGGGTGTTCGTGGCCTATGGCGTGTTTGACCCGCTCTCCGCTCGCCTCGGCCAGATCATTGACGAAGAAGGCCAAGTCTACAAAGTCATCAACGAAATGATCGTGCAAACCCTGCGCGGCCACCCCGTGCCGCTGGTGATCGAAGCGGCGCGTAGCGTGATTTCGCATCATAATCAGCCTGGTTTCGCCGAAGTCTTTGACGGACTACGCGGCAAGTAAAAACGTCGCTGGCGTTGTTGTAGGTGTCTTGCCGTACGTCTTGTACTGTCTGCGACACCTACGCCTAGCCAGCAACGTTTTACAAACGTCGTTGGCGTTTTGGTAGCATCTTGCCGTATGTTGTGTACTGCCTGCGACACCTGCGCCTAGCCAGCGACATTTTACAAATGCCGCTGAATTGTTGAGGTCCGTCGCCGCACTTCGGGTGCTGTCTGCGACACCTAAGCCTGGCCAGCGACTTTTTGCCAAAATGGCTGTCGCGGTTCACGCCCTCCTGGTTTTAATTTGCGGCACCCAGCTGCAAAATATTTTCAATTTTGCACCTGACGGAATGTCGACTATTTTCAGGCATGTAGATTGCTTGTTTCGGAGCAACCAGAGGCCGTATCTTTGCCAACGTTGCTACAACTGCAAAGATCGTGGCTTTGAGCTTATGACGAAAGGAGCGGCTATGTACGATCAAGCAAGAATGATTATCGAAACGACAGCCAAAGCGATGGCTGCCAATACGCCGGTATCGCATCAAGGCCGTGGCGCCTCGGACAACGTACAGTCTGTTTGGCGCCGTCATGGCTGGGTACCACCCACCGAACAAGGCAAAGATTTCCGCGCTACGCTTCGTAACACCGCCGACCGCATCGCGCACGTGTATTGATTGTCTCCTCCCTGTTCTTCGGCAACGGAGTTTCGGGTTTTGCCCGCGCATTGCGCGGGCAATTTTTTTGCGGCAGCCAATAAGGGGGGGCTCACCTGAACTAGGCCTTTATTCCGGTTCCAGAAAAGTGCTTGCTTCAATGCGGTAACACTGCATTATTTTATAACCGGAATATCCCTTCAGGAGTACTGCAATGCGACGCTCAGTCGATAACAGTCAACATCTCTCATTGCCTAACCAAGGCACAGCAAAACCCTTGAATACCGGGGCGAATTTCAACCAAAAAAATAATTCAGCCATACCGAGCACGCACCAGCCCGTACTTTCTGGTTTGCCGGAGGATGTCATGATGCAGCTATTGCTGTGGACGATGAAGCAAGATACCTTGGAGACCAGCGCACGAGCTCTACGATGTACATCACATCGATTCAACCAGATGCTTATGTACTATGAGGAAAATGGGTATTACAAGAAATTTCTTGAAGATAGCTATATCGAGCGCTCGAATGAATTCGTTACAAACATTTTTTCATATCCCTGCGAATTCTCAGGGAAAAATTGTATTTCTGATCTCAACGATCTAAAAAAAAATCAATGGTTTAGGGGAAATCTATTACAGATCCGAAAACGGTTACATAAATTTTTTATGTATTGACGATAAGTTTAAAGATAAATTTGACGATGAATGGATTAAACAATTTCAGTGTTTTAAAGGTTCCCAGTTGCCTGTTGTGGTGTCTTGCGGAACTGCAGGGCTTGAGGTCGTGGCAAAGATTAATCAGGTACTTCCCCCAAAGGTAGCACTGCAGCTCTCCGTCGGTTATGTTGGCGAGCGAGACCATGAGGAAACCATATGCGAAACTTTATCAGCCTTATTTTCTAGTGGGCGCCCGCTAGGGCTTGAGCTTTACCATTACTCGCTCATGCCAAAGCCAGCACAAAAACTGATACTAGAAGCCATGTGCGAGTCAAAAATAATTTCTTACATAAAATTTTCGGACATTGAAACAAATCTTATCTTGGACGAATTAGTGAATAGATGGTCAGACTTTCGCGATGTTCATCTGGTTGTCGTGGAATATGAAACCTTACTTTATTCAAGAATGTACGGTGGACGAGAACCTAACATCGTCAACCGAAAGCTGCTTACAAAGAGTATCGAAAAAATTTCATCACGAGACGATCAGCTGCTACCGCCGATTCCGTTGCTTCTGCAGAGTGTAGATGATGACAATCTCTCAGCTGAACTTTACGGTTCTCAAGCCTCACGCAGCCGTCTTGAGCAACTGAATTTTTTCTTTTTGCAGAACCATGATTTCCCCGACCTTAAAACAGTTGAAGCAATTCAAAATTCATTAAAATCCTTGCCCAAAAAATATGCTGATTACCAGTTGCTATTTAGCTTGACGGGTGATAAACAGGAATTTTCTAAATCCAATACTACGGCACTAAAACCGGCTTCGCCACCTTTGGATTCTGAGGATAGTTCGATTCTTGTGTCGAGTGCGAGTGACTCCGAAGATGAAACGAGTGAACTGAGCGACGAGATAAAAGTAGTTAGTTATTCGAGGCGGGATGCGGCGTTTAGATCAACACAAAATCGAATAAAAACCGTCGCTGATCAGTCAGATGAGGGTGCGCCGAAAAGAAAAATCAAACCTAAAAAAGCGCAGTCCGCCGACAAAACCCGAAGCCGTACCCGGACCGAGCCAGCAAGGAGCGCACCGACGAATCATAAAGAGCCGGCAAGGCGCGTGATGGAATCAACCGAGCCAAAGATTAAAAGGCGAGATCGGTGTGTGATCAGCTAGTGCCTGATGTATAAATCCTGGGGTGCCGGTTCCGGCACTTTTTTTTGCCGATCGACAAGTAAACTCAGCCTTTTGGGTAGTGATCTTCTGATCTTGGTATTATCCGTTCGTTAGCTTGTTTTCCAGATCGATCATATTTAGGAGCCGCCGATGCATCTGCGTCTATCCGCTTTCGTCCTCTTGCTGTGGCTTTGTTCAAGTGCCTTTGCGCAATCGGTTGACTTCATCGAGCCTAAAAATAATGCAACCGTGTCTTCGCCTTTCAAGGTGAAATTTGGTCTGAATGGCATGCAGGTCGCGCCCGCCGGAGAAATGAAGGAGGGCACGGGTCATCACCATTTGCTGATCAATGTCGCCGACATCCCGGAAGGTACGGTCATCCCCATGGACGACCAGCACCGCCACTTCGGCAAGGGCCAAACCGAGACCGAGATGATGCTACCGCCCGGTCCCTACCGTCTCACCATGCAATTTGCCGACGGCGCGCATCGCTCCTATGGCGAGAAAATGCGCAAGACGATTGAGGTGACGGTTAAGTGTCCGCCGACCGACCGCCTCACAACAATTTGCGTGGCAGTGCAGTCGTTGTAAGGTACTTCAACCCGTAGCGCGATTAACCCGGGAATACTTCTCCGGGTTAACCATGCTGAGCGAGTCTTAGACTACACCTAGTATTGTTTTCTGTGCCGCAGATAGTGCTGCTTTCTGGGCCGCGGTGAGTACCGCCTTTTGGCCAGCAGTGATGCTACTCAGTTGTGTATTAGTCATGCCTGCTATCTGAGATGGTGTCATTGAAGGTATTTGCGTAGCCGTGATTGATGCAATCTGGGTGGTAGAGAGGCTCCGTACTTGAGCGGTTGTTAACTGACTTAATGCCGTCGTACTCAAGGTTGGGATCTGGCCGGAAACTGCAGTCGTTGTCAGAGCCAGAAGCTGCGTAAGACGCAAGGCGCGGATCTGCGCAGAGCTCAGCCGATTCAACTGAGTGCTGCTCAATTGAGCTATTTGCTGCGCCGTTAGTGCTTGAACTTGAGTAGGTCGTAGGCCTGGAATAGCAGCGCTGGTGAGGCTATTCAACTGCGTTGGTGTCAACGCGCGAAGTTGGTCGTTAGTGAGCGATGCCACTTGGGCGGTGCTAAGCTGGCTCAGCATCGCGGTGGTAAGTTTCAATGCTGCAGGATTCAATGCAGCGATATCGGCGCTATCTAGTCCCGCTAGCTGACTCGTCGTTATTGCATTCAGCTGTGCCGACTTCAGGCCTCGTAGCTGCGCTGCCGTCAGGCTGCCGATTTGATCAGAACTGAGAGTGCTTAGCGAAGTCGACTGCACGCTCCCAATAGCATTCGGTGCTATCGATGTCAGTTTATTTGCTGTAGCGATCTGACCTATTGCACTAACGTCCAAGAAGCCAGCCTGCGTAGATGTCAAGGCTGAAATAGCTGATAAGGTCAGTTGCCCAAACTGCGTGCTGGAGAGTTTGTTCAGATCAGTAGATGTCGTGAAGCTTCGAATTTGTACCGGCGTTAGCGCCCCGACCTGTGCGCTAGTCATAGATCTCAGCATTGTTGAGGTCAACGATGTCAGTGCGCTCGGATTAAGGGCAGCGATGGTTGCCGTATTCAAGCTGGAGAATTGAGCCGTTCCAAGGTTGGCAAGCTGGCCAGATGAAAGCGCTCTTGCTTGGTCTGCATTCAAGGCTGCTAGCTGTGTGGTCGTCAACAGGCCGAAGTTTGCTGCAGTTAGTGATCCAATTGTGGAGGGTGGTAGCGCCGCAATATCACCCACGTCAATGGCCTGTAGCTGAGCCTCCGTTAACTGGTTTAGCTGAGCCGGTGTCATCGCTCGGATCTGTGCCGAGGTCATTGCACGCAATTGCTCATCCGATAGTCCAGTAAGTTGGGTAGCGCCTAATCCCCTGATCGCATTTGTACTGAGGGCTTGTATCTGCTGCGTAGAAAGCGCTGCGAGTGTGTCACTACTTAGTCCGGAAATTTGAGGTGCGGTCAAAGCATTGATATCTGCAGTTTCCAGGCTGGCGAGTTGATCAGCGCTGAGTACATTGATTTGGTCTGCGCGTAATACCCGAACTTGCGCTGCGGTCAGTCCAGCTAATTGTGTAGTTGTCAGGTTGGCGAACTTCACTGCATCGATTTCTGCGATTGTTGCAGGAGGTACAGTTGCCAGGTCAGTCGCATCAATCGCCTGTAATTGCTCTAATCCAAGTGCCTCGAGTTGAGCCGCATTGAGGTTGCGGATTTGCGCAGACCCCATCGCGCGTAGCTGTTCCTCTGAGAGTGCCTGCATCTGAGGCGCACTGAGGCCTTTGACCGCGATTGGGCTGATCGCCGCAACCTGTGTACTCGTGAGGTTCGATATCGTTGTGTTGTTCAGACCGCCGATCTGAGCAGGCGTCAACGCTGCAATATCAGCGGTCTCAAGTGAGACAATTTGTTCAGCCGAGAGATTGTTGATCTGTCCAGATGTCAATGAGCGTACTTGTGCAGAGGTGAGAGCAACAATTTGACCAGTCGAAAAGCGGGCAACAGCGTTATTGGATATTTGAGCGATGGTCGCATTTGAGATTGCGGCCAGATCGGCCGTCTCGATCGCCTGCATCTGATATTGCGCTAATCCATTCAGTTGAGTTGCGCTAAGTGAGCGCACCTGTACTGATGTCATGGCACGTATTTGGTCCTCAGACAGTGCGTCTAGCTGTGACGTATCCAGGGCAGCGATCGCAGAAGTACTTAGTGATTGTATTTGACTGGTTCCAAGGGTTGAAATTACGCGATCGGTCAGCGCCCTGACTTGGGTGGTTGACAATGCAGCAATATCGCTTGTTTGTATATTTGTGATTTGGTCTTCCGAAAGTCCATTGATCTGGTCATTCGTCATTGACCGCATCTGAGCTGAGGTGATTGCTGCAATTTGTGCCGGCGATAGATTTGCAATTTGTGCCGGTGTTAGTGAGGCGAAAATTGCGGTATCGATCGCGGCAAGATCACCTGTATCAATAGCTTGTAGCTGATAATCAAGCAGCCCATTCAATTGTTCGGAGGTTAGCTTTTGCACTTGTGTCGAACTGAGCCCTTTAACTTGATCTTCGGTCAGGGCACGTAGTTGGTTGGATGTCATTCCCTGAATCGCCTCAGTGTTCAGGCCTGCCATCTGTGTCATCGTGAAGAAGCTCCCGGTTGGCGTCAGAAGCGTGGATACTTGAGCGCTATTAAGGGCCGCAACCTGAGTGTCGGATAGGGCGGCTACTTGCTCCTCGGTGAGACCCGCCAAGTCAGACGATTCGAGGGAAGCGAGCTGTATTGAAGTCAGGCTTCTCAGCTGTGCCGTACCGAGGGCGTTCAGCTGTTGGGCACTCATGCCAACGATTTGATCTGTGCTAAGTGCCTGTACCGATGTCAGACTTAGAAAAGGTACTTGCTCAGGCAGAAGTGATGCCGCTTGATTTACCGACAAACTTACTATCTGACCCGAGCTGAGGCCACTTACTTGTTCAGTATTTAATGCACGTAGTTGATTAGCGGTGAGTTGGCGTACTTGGCCTGAAGCACCCGTCGTCAGGCCTACTAGCTGCTTGGAGCCTAGTGCCACCAATTGTTCACTGCTGATCGAGCTAATCAGTCCAGTTGGTAAGACCGCAAGTTGAGTCGAACTGATTCCGGCCAGAGCCTCTGGCGATATCTTGGAAAGCTGTTCTGCCGTCATGGCGCTGATGGATGTCGTACTCAGCCTGCTGACTGCGGCTGAATCCAGCGCAGCGAAGTCCGCAGTGGTCACCGGCACGAAAGTCGTGGTGGATGTGCTGGAGCTTATGGGAGAAGTTGCCATATCAATCCTCTGATGGGTTGGTGTTGTTAGCGGCGAGTGTGCTTAGTCCATGAATTAATTCGTTTTCGAGTGAACGTACGCGTCGATGATTAAGTTGTTCGGCGAGTGCCGGGGTAAGTTTCATGTCGGGTGCGTGCATTTCGCCATGCGCTAGCGCCACTGCAAGTTTTTCGTATTGATCCAGATCGCGCGCGACCATGGCGCCGGCGTTCAGTGCGTGCAGTACGCTGGACCCCATGCGCGAGACCATGCTGCGCCCGGTCACCGTCAGAATTGGTGTGCCTACACCGACCACGTCATTGGTGGTTGAGCCGCAGTTGTAGGGCCAGGTATCCAGAAACAAATCAGCTACAGATAAATAAACGCGGTACTCCGCATGATGAACGCGCGGGCTGAATCGAATACGCGATATGTCCGCGCCGGCCCGCCGTGCGTAATCCATTAGATGATTGCGTGCACTCGGGTTGTCATCAATCAGCCACAGCAGCGTGTGAGGTGCTCTATTCAAGATGGACAGCCAGCGGTCGAATAACTCGCGGTGAAGCTTGTAGACGTTGCCAAACGATGCCATTACAAACGCATCTGCCGGCAGATCAAACTCCTCACGGCTAGCTGATCGCACCGGTGTGCTAGGTGCGCACAAGGGCAGAAAGCCGCCATCAACGTAGAGCGGCTTCTCCGAGAAATAGGGGCTGTCAGACTCCGGATGGACATGCCGGTCGGTGATCACAAAATCCAACCATGGCATCGCCGTGGTACCAATGAAACCAAGCCAGGTACCTTGCAGTGGCGCCGGGTGAAGCGCGAAGATCCCCGGGCGAGCGCCGTTGGACAGGCCATGCAGATCGATCAGTACATCAATCTCGTCGCTAACAATCAGCTGCGCAGCCTCGCGGTCGCTCAGGCCATGTATCGGTCGTACATGGTCGAATCCATTGAGCAGGCGCAGACGGTGCGCACTACCATCCTCAATACTGAAGTCATAGCCGTAGATCTCGAACCGCTCGCGGTCATGGGTCGACAAGGTATCGGCCAGCAGTAATCCCACAGCGTGTACGCACAGATCACCCGAGACATAGCCAATTCTTATCTTTGCGTGTGGCCAAGGTTGGCGTGGCCCCAGATATTCTTCTTTAAGGCTGTAGGTACGACCAACAAATGCGTGGGAGGTGAGAAGCTGCTGTACCGGATCGTCACTCAGCGCGAGCATGGCTAATGGCGAGGTGGCCATCAGTAAGTCATTCATACTCAGGCCGGGTAGTGTGCGGTAGACCGGCCACATACATGCCTTCTGACGAATATGTACCCAGTGCTGAATCGCTGCAGGTTGTTTCGGGTTGATCAGCAGGCTTTGGTACAGGGCGCGTTCGGCAAGGTCGTAGCACTTATGGTTTTCATGGACGCGTCCGATGTGGTTTAGTGCCAGAGTCACCAACTCATCGGTTGCTTGATCTTGCAGCATGCGTTGGCCGGGTAGCGCTGACCAAACACTCAGCGCTTCGTCGGTTTGACCCATAGCCTCGAGCACGAGGCCAAGGTTGATCACAGCTTGCGGGAAGCCGGGTTGCAACAGAAGGCAGTTGCGATAAGCATTTAGAGCGCCTTCGGGGTCGCCATGGCTTTGTAGCAGCGAGCCCAGATTAAACAACGCCAGGTGGCGTAGCGGCTGGGTCTCATCGGCCAACCAATTTTGATACAGCGCGATGGCAATGGTTTGCTGCCCCGCCTTGCATAGCTGCTCGGTGGCGGCAAACAATTGCCCAAGCGGCAGCTGTCCGCCGTCCCCCTCGGGGCCGGCAGGCAGCGTAAGTTCGGCAACGTCGTGTTGTTCCGCAAGCATGTGCAAATTCCGTCAATCGGGCAATGAATACAAAAGTCGGAAGCGTCGTTGCAAAGTCTGTGCCAAACCAATAAAAATTCTAAAAATAGTAAGTTATGGGGAATGGGTGGTGGGTTACCGTGCTCGATAATCAGGCCGGCGAGGCGCCAGTCGAAAAACCGACAGGTGATACGGCGCACTTAACTAGTAGAGGTGCGACGACTTGTCGCTGAG
>Ga0194130_10005478_pt1 | contig 15267 bp, 11 predicted proteins | sample TA2KigsurfametaG_FD_160084 | JGI IMG/M metagenome (GOLD analysis project Ga0194130, IMG submission 160084) | Freshwater microbial communities from Lake Tanganyika, Tanzania - TA2015050 Kigoma 12 surface | ecosystem: Environmental > Aquatic > Freshwater > Lake | place: Tanzania: Lake Tanganyika... | reverse complement strand
GAAGCAAGAGCGCAAGCATCACGTCCGAAAATGACCCGTGATGGAACTATTATTCCTGATAAGAATCGCGATAGGCGAACACCACCAAAGTCATCACCAAGTTCATCACGCCCTGGCTCCGCAGACGCACAAGAGCGTCGCGCAGAAGATAAATAAAGGCGTCGTAATCGGCTTATTTAGAAAGATAAATAATCATGATTGACCCATATTGGTACACAGGAACAGTCCTAAATGTCGTAGATGGAGACACCGTTGATTTGATGGTGGACCTTGGATTTAGTGTTCACCACAAAATTCGCGTTCGTCTCTATGGCGTGAACGCTCCAGAATCACGCACGAAAGACGCAGCCGAAAAAGCCATGGGCATCAAAGCAAAAGAGTTTACAAAAGATTGGCTAACTAACCATAAGAGCGTATTTATCAAGACCGTAGTTGATAAAAACGAGAAATACGGTCGCGTTCTAGCGGAAATCTACTCATCTGGCGATGTCTCAAACCCATCTACTGCATGCCTAAATAAGGACATTATTGGCGCTGGGTATGCGCGTGAATACTTTGGTGTTGGCGATAAAACCTGGACCGAATTTAAGACAAAATGAAGGTTTGGATTGACCAAGACCTGTGTACCGGGGACGGTCTTTGCGCGGAAATAGCACCAGACGTTTTCATTATGCTTCAAGATGGCCTTGCCTATGTTCAGGAAAATGGTAAGGTTTTTGCCGAGTCGGCGGGAAGCGTTGGCGGTGCGGCTGGAACGGCGAATGTCCCCGATTCCAGAATTGAAGATGTTATTGAGGCCGCTGAAGAATGCCCCGGAGAGTGTATTTTTATTGAGCCCTAATCGTTTAGTTACGGGGTTGTAATTCGCAATAAGTGTCCTTTCCCGCCAAGTGTTATAATAGGGAAAGTCTATGCGCAAAATCAAGCCACTGAAGCAAGGCTCGCCGACACCACCGGACGAACAAGATCCAGTATAATTGACAAATGTTCATCGAGGACGATTTCCTAACAAGCCCCTCAGAACGTACGTTTTCCGGACCGTACGCGGATAACGTTCATGCCCTCAATGTCCGTAGTGGCGCCGTGAGGAATCGTTATCGTGGACGTTCGCTTCCCTTTGAGCCAAACTATCTAAACGCTATTCGGCTGATCTTGGAGGAAGTTAGACCACAAATAGTAGTTGAATTTGGGGCCCTTGAAGGTGGCCTGACGGAATATGTTAGCGACTGCTTGTCGCCCCTCGATTATGAATACACCATTCTGGCCTTTGACCTAGCCGGTAACCCAACGTCGCGCCTACCGGTCCAAGGTGCTGAATTTCTATTCATGGACCACTGTATCCCCGTAGCCGAAATGGGGGATCGTATCCCGTCAGCTGCGCTGCGAAGTACGCCTTTGGTTATTCTGCACAACGCCGGGGATCGAATCATTGAAGACATACAAAGACTGGAGTCACTGCTGAAGCCCGGCGACATACTGGCCACGACAATGGCGGTCGACCAGGCAGACCACAACCTTTTGATGAAATGGGCAAATGGACGCTACTTGGTAATGTCGCGACTATGCGATCTCTTCGGCGTCAATAACATTCAAAATCCGAACGGATTTCTGATCAAAGTTTAGTTATGATAACAGATCCGCGAATGTGCTCCGGTGGTGGGAGCTCTCTCCGAACCATCACCCTTTTGAGCCATCTGTCTGTACCGTCATAACGCGGAACAAACGGCCCACGACCATGTATTGCCTTGTGATTGTCGATAACAAGCAGGTCGCCCCGACGGAGCGTTAAGCTCATAAGATTTTTATATACGGCATACCTAAACTCGTCCAAGGCGGCCTGAGCTTCTGGATCGTTTGCGCGCATCAGGGCTTGGTCGAATGTCATTTTTGAACAATCGCCCGACAGGACCGGCATTTGTATTACCCTGTCTGTCTGACATTCATTTTGAAAACTTACATCAATCGATGTACTGAACCTATGTGTCTGCAATATTTCTATTGTCCTGCTCGAAATGCTGGACAAAATATCTACCAGCAACGCAACGGTTGTTTCTGCTCGACGATCTTCTTTCAGGCAAAACAAGATCAAATAATCGGGCTTCCATGGGTGGAAAGCGGTTTCGGTGTGTAGCTCTAGCTGTACTTTTGATGAAGATGATATTTGTCTATTTTCATTGCCCGCGATAGGAAACAGATTCTGGACCAGGGAGCCGTTCTGCTCCTGAACATACCCAATTGGTTGACCGTACTCTTGCGAACGGGCTAGTAAATATTGGTCAATGCCGTAGGTACTGTCTGGGTTATGTACTTCTAGGTTGGGCGGGGTTGGAATATCCAAATAGTCGACATACTTACTCTTGTGGATTGAAAGCAAAGAGATAGCAGCCACGTCGCATCACTACTACTGAAACTCTAATTCAATTTCATCTGAGTCATCTGGATACTTATCATATGGCTTGACATCAGATTTCAGAATTACCAATTTCGGTCCACTCATTCCTTGGCTTTCGAAAAAATCTAAATGTGCCGCCAATACCATGCGTTCGTCGTTTTTATCATACTTTACCGCCGATCCATATGGTTCAACATTTACCATATTTTCCTGCGAACTAATAAATGAGTTAATCAACGGCATCAACGGCGAGCTCAGGCCGTCCTCGGTACTTTCAATAATCATGTCATCGACTGATATGGCCCAGCTCACATCACACCCCCACCAATAGGCCCAGCAAAAAGTTTAGGTAATCACGATCATAAGAATCAAAATCATCACCACGTACAAGTAGCGCTTCTAGCCCCATTGTAAGTAGTTCATAATAATCATTTGGATAAATCTTAGATACATAATGATGATATTGTGGCTGACCAGATTCGTCAATCATTCTCACTTTGAGATTAAGCGGCCAGTAATATTCACCTGTCTTATATGTCCCAAGCTTGACATTTGTATCCGTGATGCCGCGCTTCATAGCTATGAATCGGAAAAACAGTTTTTCTGCTGCGGTGATTCCGGGCACAGAATCCTCAACCGCATGCCCGAGCTCATGAACCAGTATAGTGAACCCCCTGGGGTCAAGTACGAGGCGATTCTTCCACCCCTCAGCCCATTGACCACGTTTTCTCCATTCGAGATCTTTTCTGCCACTCCCTCCAAAGGCCCTCAACAGGGCATCGATCCACTCAGATGGGAATATTGTTCCAATTTGTTCTATCATTTCGCGAGTTTCCTCTTGCGTAAACCCTTCGCCGCCGATAACCTTAGTAAACATACCCTGCAGTGACCTGTCCGAGTAACCTAAGTTTTCGCGATTGGATGCTAGTACGTCCAATACGGCATCGCGTCGCGCCCATGCCATTGCGGCACGTAATTCGTTTGCTTTGGCATGTAGTTCCGATTCATATGAATCCGAATAGCTTTTTTCTTGTGGTCGCAGGAGATCTTCTCGCAGCGTTCTATCGAGCCCAAGTTCGAGCGGGCGCAGGCGTAGAGAACCATCGTCGTTTGTCCCATCGTGAACAGATACTGTAATTTTCCCAGAAAGAAGCCCTGGGTTGAAACTAATTTCTGCTTTTGATTCCCGATCTTTTGTTACCTCAACACTCTCAGCTCTTTCGACCAACTCGCCAGTAGTCCTTTCTAAAAAGGGCATACGCAAGAATTGGGGTTTTGGTTTATTTGACCTCCGCCCTGGGACTACATCAGCACCACGAGCATCCCAGAATTTTTTCATGAAGACGATCCGGGTGGATTCCGGCAAGAGAGCCATACCAGCAACATGCCAACTTATTTTATCGTACGAACGATTCTTATTCCAATCATCTGAAGCCAGAAGTGCGTGAAGAAGGAAAAGCGAATCATGGTCAAGGCCTTCCATATCGGGAAGTGAGGCGTTGTATTTAATAGCACCCTGCTTCACGGAATTTTTTATCGTTATGTGGATATCCCGTGTGCCTACTGCGTCGACCGATCCAGACCTCACCATCGACAGGAGAGAATCAACTATTCTTTCGCGAATGATATTCTCTAGGTCAGGATTTGATTTATTCTTTTTCACCGCTTCTATTTGACGGTAACGACGAAGAACTTCGTTTATGAAGTTGGGCGGCAGGTGTTGCCACGACGGCGTACTAAAGATTGATCTAAGCCGTGCCGTTGCGCTTTCGAAACTGGTACCCCCGCTTACCATTATCTGCAGTTCAAAGGCAAATCGCGCTGCATCATCGAGATCGCCATTTATCAGCCGCAACTCGTGTAAGTCAAGCAAATCAGTTATTCTTGCACGAAGTGACTCATCGTCCGGTAAATCGCCAGCCGATATTAAATCAACAATTTGTTGTGCAAATTCATCCCGTAGATGCGAGTAGTCAACTTCATCAATATCAACTACTTTCATATCATCCAATATGGCGTTCATAATCTGTCGTATGTTTTTGGCTGGTGACTTACCCTTCACGGTCATTGTCGAATACAATTTCGACATCTCGCCCTTGGCAATTATTTTGAGTATTTCGTCAAGCTTCTTTTTTACCATCTCAGCTGTTTTTGGATTTGGATAATTTTTTCCGATAAGTGTTTGCTTAATGTTCGTAAGAGCCTCAATAAGAAGCCGTTGCTCAAGATTGCGCATCTCTTGCCTGTAGGCAACTTCTTCATCTTTTGCTTTTTTAAGTTCTTGCTTGGCCTTTTCGGCTTCGTTTTTGTCCGATTCTGATGTCCTCTCGCGGACCAGTGACTCAATTCTGGCACGTATTCTTTCTCCAGCCTCGATTACAGCAGCTAGTGCTTTTTCGCCATCATCGTGCGCGCCATCACGCCACTCCGTTCGCCTATCACCCTCTTCCCCTAGAGCACCCTCCACCTCAGGTGAACGAAGCTTGTCAATATCATCTTTCAGGTCATCAATATCAACGGCTAATTTTTCGTCAACCAGTGGTCGTTTTGGTTGACTGGCACTAAATTTATGTGACGCTATCAGTTTTTTGGCAGATTCCAGAATTGTTGCCGAATTTAATGCATGTTCATCCCGCCCAGGTAGGGATTGCATCACTCTAGAATCCAAAATTCCTTCAATATGCTCGTCTGTAAGATTTGAGTCACTGGGGAAAAGCGCAACAACGGCTTTGGTGAATAATGCCGCTCTAATACGTCTCTCTATCTTATTTTTCTCCTTTGTTCTTCCGGTAAGTTTTTTCAGTGTGCCAAGAACATTTTCTTGACCATAAATTTCTTCAACTATACGGTATAAAATATCCGATGAAAACGAGTTATTAATTCTCGAATTAATTCTCGAATTAACTCCGTACCTCAATGTATCAGTTAGTACATATTCGAGCGCTACGCGTACTGGCGATAAGTCTGGAGAGTTGTTTTTCAGATTAAGTTCGTCTATAACCTGTTGCGGATCCGACAGATATTCATCAATTAACCCAGATAAAAAGGGCTCTGCCTCAAGCGCGCGATTGCTAAGCATCGCTCGATGACCTCCCGCATCGACGGATAAACTTCGTGCTATTTCATCAGAGAATGTTGGTTTATGATACGGGTCTACACTCGACAACCCCCGATCTCTTGCCGCTATTTGCTTGACATCTGCCAGTAGGAGTTCCTGCAGACGTTTAATGATGTCGGATTTTGTATAAACCGCTATAGACGTACCATCATCTTTTGGTGGGTAAGTAGACGCACTGCGCGTGGTAGACCTAGACCCAGAAATGAATTGTGCACCATTTTCCCTGAGGGTATTTTTCAGGATACGCGCTCGTGGTGTAGTGAAGTCTTCATCACTGAACGTTGCATGAATGATTGGCGCGGGATACTCCTCGGTCTGACCGCCACCATCACTAAATAGATATCTTACGATCTGTGGTTCAATGACTATGCGCGTATCGTCGTCAACCGAGACTGTGGTTAATTGGTTTCGTTCAAGTGATTCTGATTGGTCGCCGATTGCAACGTTATACAACTGGGCTCCATCAAAATTAATGCCTATCGAGCTTGGCCCCATTGCGCGATACATCAATTCTTTCTCGCCACCAGCAAATTCGCCGTAAGAGGCATAGAATGCTCGCTCGGGAATATTTGTTGAATTGATCGCAATCGCAAGCGATGCAAGTCTGGCATTGGTGAAGTCCAACAGTGCGGCCCTACGTGCACGTATTTCAGATAGTCCGTGCTGCGAAAACAGCAATCTCGCGCCAGTAAAATCGACATCAATCATCGTATCTACTGATATGTTGAGCGAACTAGGACCACGTGTTGCTTCCATGAGTACCGATACGGCCGGGTCACTAGCTTGGCTTATTTTTTGAGTTTCAGCGAAAAGTGTCTCTGCTTTACGAAACGACGAACCGCTTAGATTTATGCCACGTATATCGACAACACCAAGTTTCGTTTCTGCAAAATTCATGAACGTTGGTTCGTCTGATGTATCCTCCGCCATCTGGCGTATTTCCTTATCGGCATCACTGCCATCAATTCTCAAATAGCGAAGACGTGATTTGACGAAATATGCGTTCGTCAATCCACTCGGCTCAATAATTGACATGTGAAGATCGGCACCATCAAACATAGCTTCACTCATGTCGGATTTAACGAAAGTTGATGATGAATCCCCTTCGTCGTGCATAATATTTCTAAATCCGGTAAAAATTGCTCTTACAAAATTAACATTTCTCGCCTTGATTGAACCATATCCCCCGCTAAATGATACCTCGGACAAATCGGCATCCATAAATCTTGGTGATGACAAAAATGCCCCACTAAAATTTGAGCCACGCAGGTCTATGTTCACAAATCGAACATCTGGTCCAATAAATGCTTTTTCAAAGTTCATTGGGCGGCGTCCGGTACGTCTGCTATCCCTGAAATCGAAGAGCGCCATATTCGGCAAATCCAATATTGCACCACTAAAATCAGGAAAATCTTTCTGTAGCTCTTCATCGATTTCAGCAACTGTGAGTTGCCTGCCCCTCCACTTCGTATCCTTTAATGGTGATTTATCTCCAGAATCACCACGCAGCAGCTTGTAGGTATCTCGCAAAAGCATGTACTCGCCGGAAGTACGACTCTTCGACCCAGAGATCCCAGCTGGCTCTCGGTCAGGTATGCCGTTCTTTCTATTATCGTGCCTTATTGCCTCACTTACCAATCCAGCGAGCAGATCGTCGTCCACCGCGTCTATGTCGTTTAGATTTTCACGATTCCCAGATGTTAGTGATTTACTGCCCTGCAGGGCAACCCTGTTCATTTCACCTTCATCGATAAGCCTCATCATTTCGTCAACATCAAAGTCACGGAATCTAATGGGATTCGCAAAGGCTTGCAACATCTCTGCAAATCGATCCCGTATTTGGAAATATGTCTCGTCATCGATGCGTCCAAGCTCCCGGTCCTGGTTCAATTGAGTCAAAATAATAACGTAGCCCCCGCCGAAAAAATGCGTGAGTCTCACTATATTGCGGAGCTGTTGATCCTCAATTAGTGGAGGGTTTGTTTGAGCAAGTATTGAGTCAATCGCAGTAAAGTTTGCCCACTCTCCATGTCTATCAAAGCCTCGACCAATCCCAAAGTGACCGAAAAAGTCATGCCAATCTACGTTCCTAAGTAAATCGTTTTGACTATCGTCAGCAATGTCTTCCCCTAGTCTCGATCCAAAAAGAAAATGAAATGGATTCATCAATCCATCAATATAGACATCTAGCCAATCGCTTGGATCGTAATCGGCATCGAAGATGCGTTTGTCCTGCATCGCCTTTTCTACCGATTTTCCGGTCAGGTCAGCAAATGTACGAGACGCATACTCGCCCAGTATCTTGTCCAATAGGTTGCGTTGCCATGATTTCTCTACTGTGCTAGCCGCCAGTATCGCTTTAGAAATCGGTGATCTATCAGAAAACGAAGTTTCCAAGTATTTGAATTCGTAGTCTTCGATAAATTTTATAATTTCTTGAATGGTTGCAAATGTTGGTGCTTCAATACTCGACCAATCTCGCTCTATTGGAATAAATTTTTCTATCCCTGGAATGGGTTTGCCAATAATCATGGGTATTCCATTGGATGCAACAGAAAGTGTCACGGCCTTAAGAAAATCCTTGACATCATTTTCGCTCAGAGTTCCATCTGTTGCTATCGGTATAAGACCGGCAACAACATCCTGGAGTCGCTCAATCGAAAACTCTATCGCGTCGCTAGCAATACGGACCTCCTGTGGACTCAACTCCAGATCCTCGGCAATTTGCTGAAGAGATCTTGGTTTACCATCTTCGTCAGGTTCAGAAATTCGAATACGATCTGTTCGTGATTTTGAACCCGGAAGATGGTGGCTTGGCGTTTCCTGAGCCACAGATTCAATTTCATCAGAACTCATCTCAACAACATCTATCGACCTGGCTGTTGTCGACTTTGATCCATTCACCGGTTGTCCACGGTCATCTTTCGGATCAAGTAGGTCAATAATTTGATCGGCCGTCAAGCTGCTATTACGGATTTTGTCAGCCATGGCTTCAATTGTTCGTTTTGACAATACTCCATCCAAGTCAAGCTCTGTGCCAAACTCTGGGAAATCATCTTTCATAATTGATTCGGCCCTATCAACCACATAATCGAAGATTCGGCCTACTCTAAAAACCGCGAGCTCCATAAAGGATCGATCTCCCAAAATCGGTCTAGGAGTCGGCGTGTCCTGGAAAACTTTTTCCAATAATTCTACTGGAATAACAGAAGCCGCCATTACTGGCAAACGATTCATCGACCCGAATATTTTTCGCTGGTTTCGATTTTCCCACAAATCAACAATTTGGTTTATGAGTTGGTCTTGATCTTGCTTTGACAAATTTTCAAATTTATATGCTTCTTCTTTTTGGTTTTGGGCCAACCCGGCCAAATATGCGACAACAGCGTCACGCGCAATTTGACGAAGTCTCTCTGACCTATCTGAGTCGTCGTATCTAGAGGCATATTTGAGGAATGTGTCTACTTTATGAGAATCTAATTGTGCAATAAGTTGCACATCGCCCTGTTCTCTCAGCCAGTTGCTTAATATGTCTTTTCGCACAGCATCGATGACGTCTTCGTTTTCAATCATCAACTCATCAGCAAAATCTTTTATTGCCTCATCTTGGTGCAGCATTCCTGACAAAAAAGCTGCCCACTCTCCATGCCTGTCAAAACCGCGACCAACACCAAAGTGCTCCATCACATCATGACTTGACAATATCCCCAGTGAACCGTACGGGTTGAGGACTGTTGAAATCAAGGTACTGATGGCGCTGTCGGAGTTGGTAATAAGTGAAATCAATTCATCATAATCCAAGCCTTTTGATTCAGCATATGCCCTTTGCAAATCTGAAATTTCATTCAGCGGCACACCCAAGTCATTTAATGCCTCTTCAATCAAGTAGGAGGTTGATTGATCACGTAGGGCCTGAGGGTCCTGTACGGTAATTTTCGTATACTCATCTTTGTTTTTTCGCGCAATTGCTCTGGTTGACTCAGACCAATCTTCAGCCATTTGACTTTTATCAAGTGCTTCGATTAATCGTTTAATTTGTTCGACACTTAACGCTTCAACAGTCGACCAATCACGTTCGCCAGGAATCAAATCAGACGTCAGGGGGTATGGATCGAAAGTGATCATCGGCACGCCGTTTGACGCTATTGACAAAGAAATTGAATCAAGCAGTGCGCGTACTTCATCACGAGTCATGCCGGGATGCATATATTCCGGCAAGTCATCAGAGTCAAATAAATCGCGCAATTTCAACAGAACATCTAGGTCAGCCCTAATCTGATCAACTGCCACGTCGCGTTGACGCCTATCTAGCTCCATTTCATCAAACAATGATTCACGTCCACCTCCTAGTCCGCCAACGGGCAGTGCAAGGGGGAATTTTCCAGTACGCGACAATGATCCATGTAGGTAACTATTTGAGCTCTCTTCGGCGACCTCATTGAGTAAGTCTTTATCAGCACGAAATATTGATGTCTTCTTTGTTGTTGACTTGCTTCCGTTTATGTATTTGCCATCTTTGTCACGCGGATCAATAACATCAAAAAATTCATTTTCTTCAAACGCGATAGCAATTGGAGTTGGATCCACTATGAGATCATCCAAGAATACCAACATGCCTTTTAGTTCGTTATACTGCTCACGCGTAGCATCATCCCAGTAGTTTTCTGGACCTAGATCAGCTAGTGCTTTGCGTAGTTGCATGCGCATCAATTCGATGCCACCACGCTGAGCTAAATGATCGGCAAGAAAGCTTCTAACCGAAGCATCACTATCAAATGATTCACCAATGTAGTCAAGTGTGTCATAAAGTGCAACAAGGTAGGCCGCCCACTCTCCATGTCTGTCGAAACCACGACCTATGGATAAATGCTCGATCTCATCATGCACCTCACCCTGTAGGGGGTCAATTATTGATGAAAGAACTCGATTAACTACCGTTTCAGTCCCAGTTCGCGACTCTTGCAGGATCGCTTTCGTAATTTGCTCACCAGGCAAAGATTGCACTTCTTTGCGATACTCCTCATACCAATTAGCTCCATCGGAGCCAAAACGCTCATCCAGAACTTGATAAACCGTTTCGCCCAAGTAGTCCTGGCGCTGTTCATCGATGTCGGGTACAAAAATTGGATCGCGATCATTGGAAAGTTCTATACCAATATCCGTCGACCTATTTTTTTCCAACCCATCTTTGACGGCCTGAATAAAACGTCGGATTTGTTCAATGTCCGGCGCTTCTACACTGAACCAATTTCTGTCATCTGGAGCGAATCCCAAAAAGACGGGGTGCGGGTTGAATGTTATGGTCGGGATGCCGTTCGATGACATCGAAATTGAAAGTGACTCAATCATGGCAATTGCCTCTTGGCGAGTCATTCCAGGATGAACGATTTCATCATTCCATCTAGTTCGTGTCGGGTCACGAAGTACGTCCAGCAAGAATCGTGCATTATCCAAGCTCAATCTCAATTGATCTCGGGCAACCTTCTTTTCGTCATCGGTCATCTCTAGGTCATCGAGGATCTCATCAACGGGGCGCTCTAATACCCGGTAGCGATCTGTCCTAGACCGCGAGCCAGCCATCTCGCGTGCGGGGGTCATGCCCTGTCGCTCCTGGTACATCCGCTCAACGTCTGCGTCGGTCATCTCCCGGCGCTTTTTGGGGCCATCTCCGCGCCGCTTGCTCTCATTTTGTAGTGCGCGCTCGTTGGCTTGGGTCTGTTGGGCATCTGCGACACTCTTGGGGATAACGGCGCGGGGGATAATGGGCCGCTGGAACTTGGTTCTATCAAAGACAATGCCGTCCCCGTCACCGTCTATGGCCCCCGTTATATCGACGTAGACCATCCCAGGGGGAGGAGCAAGCAATCCACTGCCGATGACGCTCCCCAGGCCCCTGCGGCCAGCCAGACGACTGCCTATGGCCTTTTCAGAGACGCCAGAGGTCGACGCGGCAGAAGTCTGTCTGCCGTCATCGCGCTCATCTCGGGTAAGAATAATCGAGACGTCGCCATTCAGGATTTTGTCAAAAAGAGAATCACCCACGTACGACCTCCGTGCTTACATTATCGCACGAAACACCATTATAACGCACTAACTTGCGGTATCTCTCTCGACCAGCATGCGGATGTATTCGGTGATTGTCATGTCGTAGGCCTGGGACTGCCGGAGGATCGAGACCTTCAAAGTCGAAGGGATTTTCATTGTGATGGTCGTGTGTTCCTTGGTCGGGACAGTGGGCGGCCGCCCGGTATTTTTCTTCATGACTCCACCTTGTAAGCCTCGGTCAAAAAGCGCATCCTGTTGCGCTCGTATGTCTCCATAAAATACTCCCTGTCGCCATTGGTCGACAGCGACAAAGCCGTATCTCCCAAAGATTTAATGGTTTGCACCACCGTGGGGTGTTGGGGCGTATCAGAAGGCTGGGTTCCCGAGGAAATCTTACGAATAATTGACTGCAAAATCACCCAAGCCTCCTGGGGCGACGGCGGCATGTCGGCAATCCTGGAATCCTTGTAGTGGCGGCGGATCATCCCTGGTGTTGGCATGTATTTGGATGTCAACGCAATCTCATTCAGGACGATATACAAATCATCTAGATGGATATCTTTCAGCAACGACCACCAAGCGCGCAAAATGGGCTTCCTGTCCACCTCGAAGAGGGTTTGGTTGTATGTCGCGAATACCTGTTTAACAAATTGTTCAAATTCATTCTTGAGTTGAGACGGCTCAACTTTCCCGTCGGTCACCAATCTGCTCCCTGTTCTCCATCTGCCTTGTTGCAATAGCCAATAAATCTCTCGACATGCTCTTGATCCCGCAGGATCAGCTCGATGTCGTCGTAGCGCCGGTTATGTTTGTTGCGCCCCATGTGGAAATCGGATTTAGCACAGCCGTCGATGGCCCTCATGCAGTCCTCGATGCCAAAATCATGTATGGCCGCCTTGATAGCCACCATGCGCCTGATATCCAGATGTGGAACACGCTTGCGGCCAGGTCGCATAATCTCACACCAGTAGCCATACAACTGTTGGGCTAAGTCATCCACCACCGTGGCGGCCTTCTCCTGCTTTTGTTTAGTCAAAGAACTCGGGCCACGGGTTTTCTTGGGCTCAAGAGCAGGGGAAACGTCCACTAACTCATCGGGGAAAAGCGATTGCTGGTCGGGGTCAGGGATCATACTCACTCGCATCAGGTTAACTCGTCGGCGTGATGTCGTCGTCATGGAAAACACGATAGCCGACAAATACTGAAACTCCAACATCAAGCAAATAAAAAAGAAAAAAGTAAATATTACTCCTCGCGCGCGCACGCGATAACGTGAAGAGTCTTTCTCTGTTTCAACAAGACTCGCTACAGAGAGCAATCGGATTAGTGCACATCTCAATGCATCTCTCCACGAAGAGAAAACTCAACAGGAGGTGTACACCCCTTTGGAGGGGGTTCCAGGGGGAACCTTTATTTTTGCTCCGCCTGATTTTGGACAGCACAAAGTAGGCATTCGAATTTCGAGTCGATGCCGTCCAAGGTGCTGTGGGGCCCCTGAATTTGTGAGGACACAGTACACGGTCGCCCATCAAAATACTCGACATTGAACAAAAAGTTAAAAACAATAATTAGTTCAAGAATTAACACCCTGGTGATACCCGCGACTGCCTAGTGTTCAGTTCCGTCGGCCGGGTTTCCCCTTTCCCCTGCCTGACACTGGGGTTGAGTGGACCCGGAGATGTGGACGACTCCGGGTTCACTCCCTCACTAATTATAAATTACTGAATTATCCCGACGCAGCTCCTCGAGCTAGAACTGCGCAGATTGAAGAAAATACAATTTTCGAGTTATTCAGCCTCAGGGTTGTACGGCCGCTGCGCTTTCCACCACCGTAACGGGTTGCAACGCGAGGTGGAATGTATTTTCTTCCCACATGGCGCCAATGGCACAATAGCCAATAACGTCGCCGATGTTATCCTCAATGGATTCATTATTAGGCACATTGCCGGACCCCAGTAGGTTCTCCAAGCGTGCTACCTTATCGTGCAGACGAACAAGAAGACCGATGCGACCGAAGCGCGCGATATTCTCGTGCCCATAATCGCGCTGCTTACGAATAATCACATTGAGGAGCCCGGTGTGTTCGAGAAAATATTCTGAATTCAAAAATTTTAAATTATTCCCCAGGTCCAGGGCGATCCGCCCAAGCTCGATAAACATCTCGGCTATTTTTCCTGCGGGCACATCTTGCAGTTCGGCGATCATCACGTCTAAATAAGAACGCAGCTGAACAAGAGGGGGAATTCCCTGCATCTTTTCCGCGGCGGACAGAAGGTCTCGCGAAAAAATACGTACAATTTGAATTTCTGCAGCTTCTTGCCAGGACTGATCAGTCGAAGAGAAGGGTGTCGAACGTTGGAGGAGGTTGTTGCTCATGGGCATGAACAATATCAACTGCGTACGCGTTCATCAACTGTGTCCAGGCATCATTCTGTTCTTCAGTTGTGTCGTAGTCCTGGTGAATCTCATTAGCTCTTTCATTAATAAACTCATCCGCATATGCGCCTATAATTAAAAACTTTGATGACGTCGGAAGTAAAATCGGTCCGTCTCCTCCGATAACATCGCGCGGATAGTGTAGGCACTTTACGACATGGCTACCTGATGAGCCGATGAATAACACGTCTTTGCGCGGGCCCCCATCAGGGTCTTCCTCACCGGTGACTTCGAGCAAAAATGTATCAATGACGTCTTTGAGGTTATTTCGCTGGTCCAGGGGAACTCCGCGTAGGATTTCCAGGAAGAACTCAAGCTCGTTGACCGATTCGAAGCCATAGTCTTCGTGATCCATATACGCCTTTCCACCACCGTATGACACTAGTTTAACAAAGTGTTAAGAACACTGGAGCTAACTGTTGTTGGTATGTACAGTTGTCGTTATGGACAACACCACGCGTTTCAACAGATACATCACCGCACTGCAACAGTACATTACCAGGGAGGGTAATGCGCTGGTACCGGCCAGTCACGTCGAGATACTCGAAGGGACTTCTATCCATCTGGGTACCTGGGTTGGCTACATGCGCCAACGCAACAAGGCGGACAGGCTCAAAGAGTCCCAGAAAATGATTTTGGAGCAAATTCCAAGTTGGAGCTGGGGCCCGCTAAAGCCAGGACCCAAGGATAAGCGCGAGCGCAACAGCGAAATTGCACAGATGCGCAATAACGGCAAGTCATTGGCCCAGATCGCCGATCAGTACAACTTGAGCCGCCAGCGGGTGCATCAGATTGTCCGGCGAAGCATCTCTGCCTAAGCATCCCGGGATGGGCCCGGTGCTATTCATCTGGGCACTGACGCTGCTGATCCTGGATCTCGCGATCTGGATAGTAGCCAGAGTACTCAGTGACGCTGACATCATCGGCAATGACCTCGAATGGCGTCAATCCGGGATCTTGGCTGCGATCATCCTGTGGGTCAAGCTCTGGATGGCGGCCCTCATCGCCAAAAAATAAAACAGATTTCCGCATCGGAGTCCTTCGCACGGCACTCCGCGCAGAAAAGCAGTTCCCGTCGAGTTTCCAGGTGGCCAACTCGGCGGGAATTTGTTTTCCGAATTATTTTCATCCGATCCGGCGGAGGACTTTATCCGACCCGGCGGCACCCAAAAAAAATCAATTCCGCAATTTTCTCCCAGCCCCCATCGAGCGGCGCCACTAGCCATAAGGACCCGCAGCAGAAAGCGAAGCTAAAGCGATTTTTTTTTTTCGCGAG
>Ga0194130_10005475_pt1 | contig 15271 bp, 12 predicted proteins | sample TA2KigsurfametaG_FD_160084 | JGI IMG/M metagenome (GOLD analysis project Ga0194130, IMG submission 160084) | Freshwater microbial communities from Lake Tanganyika, Tanzania - TA2015050 Kigoma 12 surface | ecosystem: Environmental > Aquatic > Freshwater > Lake | place: Tanzania: Lake Tanganyika... | reverse complement strand
ACTTTGGATCAACATTTAACGCGGGTCATCTACGGCGGTGCGCCTAGCCAGCGACATTTTTTACAGCCTCTAGGAGAAGCAGGGCAGCAGATTCACTGCCTGCTTGAGGACGTAGATGGTCTACTTAGGTTGATAGATTCGGTCGAACGAACCGCCGTCGGCGAAGTGGGTTTTTTGCGCTTTGGTCCAGCCACCGGCAACTTCATCAACCGTCAGTAGCTTTAATTTGGGGAACTGTGATGAATACTTGGCAGCGATTTTTTCATTGATCGGCCGGTAATAATGTTTACCCGCCAGTTCCTGACCTTCATCTGAATATAGAAACTTCAGATAAGCCTCGGCCACTTTGCGCGTACCACGTCGATCAACGACTTTGTCCACAATGGTGACTGGCGGCTCGGCCAAGATACTCAGCGAAGCCGCTACGATTTGAACCTTGTCGGGTCCAAGTTCGCGAATCGCTAATAGCGCTTCGTTTTCCCAAGTGATCAGTACATCGCCGATCTCTCGTTCGACAAAGGTTGTGGTCGCACCACGCGCACCTGAGTCAAGCACGGGCACATTTTTGTAAATCTTGGTCAGCAAGTCTTGCGCGGTTTGCTCATTACCGCCCGGCTGCTTGAGCGCGTAGCCCCATGCAGCTAGGTAGTTATACCTTGCACCACCTGAGGTTTTTGGATTGGGGGTGATGACCGAGATGCCCGGGCGTGCCAGATCACTCCATTCTTTAATGTTCTTCGGATTACCTTTGCGGACCAAGAAAACGATCGTGGAGGTATACGGTGCGCTATTGTTTGGTAGTCTTTTTTGCCAGTCCTTGGCGAGGATGCCGCGTTGTGCAATCTCATCAATATCATATGAAAGCGCGAGTGTGACGACATCAGCCTGCAGGCCATCGATCACTGAGCGCGCCTGCTTGGCAGCCCCGCCGTGCGACTGCTTGATTTTCACATCTTGCCCAGCTGTTTTTTTCCAGTGCTCACCAAAAACTTTATTGAAGTCTTGATAGAGCTCTCGCGTCGGGTCATAAGACACATTCAGCAAGGTCACTTCGTTTGCATGTGCTGGGGTAGCGAGCGAGAGCAGCAGCGGTACCCAACGCCATAGGGTTCTGAGATTCATTGGTAAAGCTCCTTTTTTGTGGGGACATCAATCAAGTTGGGATGAAATGTAAAGGTTACATATCCGGATTCCAACAAACGATTTCGTCATAGCAAAGTACGTTTACGCATATCTCGGGTTTCTATCGATTGACATGTTGAAAACTAAATAAGCTAATTCACTTTTTGTTTTTTGTGCATCGATGGCACCGAGGCCATCGTTTAACCGCATGGCTTGGATGGACAAAACCAGCGTAGAAAAAAATGAGTGAATTCATGGGCTTACTATTGAATAGGATTGGCGTGGCGTATGGCGCTGGCCTCGCATAGTCAAAACTGCTCGTTACGCAGGGTGACTTGTTGGTACCCCAAAGACGAAATTTTTTTTGTCGCTATATGATCATGAGTCATTAGCACACAACAAAACTGTCTTTTGAATGTCAAACTGCCGGTACTATCGTCCCACTCAACAGCCAAATTACGGAGGAACAAATGGGATTACACCTTGGCGATATTGCGCCTGACTTCGAGCAGGATTCGACAATTGGACGGATTAAATTCCATGAATGGGCAGGCGATTCCTGGGTCATTCTTTTTTCTCATCCGGCTGACTTTACGCCGGTATGCACTACCGAGCTTGGCCTTACCGCTAAGCTGAAACCCGAGTTTGATAAACGCAATGTCAAGGCAATCGCGTTGTCGGTTGATCCAGCCGACAAGCACCAGAGCTGGATATCAGATATCGAGGAAACTCAGAAAACCGTAGTTGGGTTTCCTATCATTGCAGACGCTGATCGTCGGGTATCGACACTGTATGACATGATCCACCCAAATCAATCCGAAACAGCCACCGTGCGGTCTTTGTTTGTGATTGATCCCAAGAAGAAAATTCGTTTGACCATCACCTACCCGATGAGCACGGGTCGTAATTTCGACGAGGTATTGCGTGTGATCGATGCGCTGCAACTCACCGACGGCTATTCAGTGGCGACACCCGGCAATTGGAAAGATGGTGATGACGTGATCATTCCATTGACGGTCCAAGACCCGGAGGTCATCAAGCAAAAGTATCCGAAAGGGTTCAAAGCACCCAAGCCTTACCTTCGCATCACGCCGCAACCTAATCGGTGAGTTAGTTTTGCAAGGTCACTACCCCCAGTAGGAAGAGGGCTGAATTGAGATCGGTTTAATTTTCATTGAATCAAATTAAACCGAATCTCACATTAGTCTGCCGTTGCCTGTCGGTAATGGCGGGCTTAAAATCACGGCTTGTTTTTAAGTGAGTAGGGGCGTGTCGTGACAGATTTCACTACCGGGTTGGAGCGACGTGTGGTTAACCATGCGCCACTGACGCCGCTCGACTTTATTGCCCGCGCGGCTGATGTTTACGGTGATCGCCTGGCCGTAGTTCATGGCGATATCCGGCGTAACTGGCGCGATACTTACCAACGTAGCCGCCAACTTGCCAGCGCCTTGCAGCGGCGTGGTATCGGTAAGGACGATACGGTGGCCGTGCTGCTACCGAATATCCCGGCTATGGTGGAGTGCCATTTCGGTGTGCCGATGGCTGGGGCGGTGCTCTATACGCTTAACACACGGCTTGATTTGGCCTCCATCGTGTACATGCTGCGGCATGGTGAAGCGAAGGTACTGATTGTCGATATCGAGTACCTGTTACTTGTCGAAGAACTACGGCAGAGTTTGCCCGGACTGGAGATTATCGGCGTGCGTGATCAGATCGCTGATACACCTACCGTTCTAGACGGCTGGACAGATTACGAAGCGCTACTGCTCACCGGGGATGCCCACTTCGACTGGAAGCCACCGGCAGACGAGTGGGATGCGATTGCGCTGAATTACACCTCGGGTACGACCGGTGAACCTAAAGGCGTGGTGTATCACCATCGTGGCGCGGCGTTGAATGCGATCTCGAATATTCTAGAGTGGGACATGCCCAAGCATGCGGTGTATTTATGGACGCTGCCAATGTTTCACTGCAACGGCTGGTGCTTTCCCTGGACGCTGGCGGCAAGAGCGGGGGTGAACGTTTGCTTGCGCAAATTCGATGCGCAGCATGTGCTTGAGCTCATCGCCAAAGAAAAGGTCACGCACTATTGCGGCGCGCCGATTGTGCAAAGCGCGTTGGCCAATGCACCCGCTGAGTGGCGTGCTGGCATACAGCATAAAGTGTCTACTATGGTCGCGGCTGCGCCACCATCATCGGCGATGCTCGCACAAATGGTCGAGATGGGTTTCGATATCACGCACGTATACGGACTCACCGAGGTTTACGGCCCTGCCACCGTATGTGCCAAGCAAGAGGCATGGGCATCATTACCGCTTGCTGAGCAAGCACAGAAGAATGCTCGGCAAGGTGTTCGCTATCACTTGCAAAAAGCAGTCACCGTGATGGACCCGAAGACCATGCAGCCAGTACCTGCAGATGGTGAAACGCTCGGTGAGATTATGTTTCGCGGCAATATCTGCATGAAAGGCTATTTAAAGAATCCTGCTGCCACCGAGGCATCATTTGCCGGCGAATGGTTCCACACGGGAGACCTTGCGGTCATGAATCCTGATGGCTATGTGCGGATCAAAGACCGTAGTAAAGACATTATTATTTCTGGTGGCGAGAATATTTCTAGCATTGAGATTGAAGACGCGTTGTATCAGCATCCGGCGGTCGTTGCCGCTGCTGTAGTGGCAGCGCCTGATACCAAATGGGGTGAGGTGCCTTGTGCATTCATCGAAACTCGCGAAGGTGTCACGCTAACTAAAGATGAGGTCATTGACCACTGCAGAAAAATGCTCGCTAGTTTCAAGATACCGAAAATTATTGTGTTCAAAGAATTACCCAAGACCTCGACGGGAAAGATTCAGAAATTCATTCTACGAGAAGAGGCGGGCTCGATCAAAGCGATCGACCAGAATTAAGTCTGGCGCACAGAGAAACGAGCGCCATCTTATGCTCAATAAATTTGACTGGCCCACTGAGTGGCTAATTGCTGACCTTCTCAATTGATCGTCCCGTCCAGTTGCTGACGGTGTTATCTGTTGACGAGTTGCTTCGGCACCGCCAGCGTAAGTAGTACGCCGACCGCCACGGCTATAGACAGCATGTAGACGCCAGCATCCGTTGAGCCGGTCGCATCTTTCAGCCAACCCACTGCATACGGGCTGACAAAGCCGGCCAAATTACCGAGCGAATTAATCAGCGCAATACCTGCTGCCGCCCCGGTACCTGCGAGGAAAGCGGTGGGTAAACTCCAGAACAACGGTAGTGTCGTCATGATGCCGGACAAACCGAGCGTGAGTGCAGCGATGGCCAGCGTGCCATCTTTGGCAAGGACGACTGACAGCGCTAATCCAACTGCACCAAGCACACCCGGTATGGCGACATGCCAGCGACGTTCACCTGTACGATCTGCGCTGCGCGCAACCAGCAGCATGACGACGACCGAAACGCTATAGGGAATGCTTGAGATCAGACCGATTTCAACCACATCGGTATGACCCATTGATTTGATAATCGTCGGCAGGAAAAAAGATACCCCATACACGCCCATCACATAGCTGAAGTAGATCGCAGCACAGAGCCATACCCGACCTGAGCTGATAATGCGTCCAAACGATTCATCTTCTTTATGCGCTTCATCTTTAGCAATATTGCGTGCCAATAGCGCTCGTTCGTCCTCGGTCAGCCATTTCGCATCGACGATGCGATCATCCAGCATGATGATGACGACGACACCGAGTGCGACTGATGGCAGGCCTTCCAATAAAAACATCCACTGCCAGCCTTGCCAGCCGTTGATACCATCCGTGTACTTCATGATGATGCCGGATACCGGTCCGCCAATCACACCGGCGATAGCAATACCTGTCATGAACATGGCAGTGATTCTTGCGCGTCGGTCAGCCGGATACCAGTAGGTGAGATAAAGAATAATGCCCGGAAAAAATCCGGCTTCAGCAACACCCAGAAAAAACCGCATGACATAAAACATTGTGGGTGTGGTTACAAACATCATGGCTGCGGATATCAACCCCCAGCTGATCATGATGCGGCCGATCCATACTCGTGCACCCATTCTGTGCAAGATGATGTTGCTCGGTACCTCAAACAAAAAATAGCCGATAAAAAACATACCAGCGCCGAGACCGTAGACGGTGTCCGAAAATCCGAGCTGATCCATCATCTGCAGTTTGGCAAAACCTACGTTCACGCGATCCAGATAAGCCACCACATAGCTCGCGAGTAGCAGCGGGATTAGCCGCAGCGCCACTTTGCGGTACAGCGCCTCCTCAACAGCGTGCTGAGGGTTTTCGCTTGATATTTTTTCCATGGTCTCCCCGCAGTGATTCAGGACCTAATGAGATAGGTTCTTGGTGTGGGTCATTGTAGCTGCCCGGCCTGTACCGAAGGTATTTGATGTCTGGAGATGTCAGATTGACTATAATCCCGCCTTCGCAACGCTTAACGTCTGACCATGCGAGTTTTCAATTTCAGTGCGGGTCCCGCAGCGCTACCTGAGCCAGTGCTGCAGCGTGCGGCGCAAGAGATGCTCGACTGGCATGGTAGCAGCATGTCAGTGATGGAGATGAGCCATCGGGGTAAAGAGTTCACCTCGATTATCCAGAAAGCGTTGGCAGATTTTCGTCAGCTGCTGAACATTCCGTCAAATTATCAAGTCTTGTTTTTGCAGGGTGGCGCGCTTGCAATGAATGCGCTGATTCCGATGAATCTGCTGGGTCGAAAGACATCTTCGGATTATGTGAATACTGGTCAGTGGTCCAAAAAATCAATACAAGAAGCACAGAAGTACTGCCGCGTGAACGTGATTGCTTCTTCGGAAGACCGGCATTTTAATTATGTGCCACCGCAATCAACATGGAAACCGGATCCATCAGCAGCTTACGTGCATATCTGCACCAATGAAACGATAGGCGGCGTCGAGTATTTTTGGGCGCCTGAGATGGGTGACGTGCCGCTAGTGGCTGATATGTCCTCACATATCCTGTCACGGCCTATCGATGTGTCGCGCTACGGTGTGATTTATGGCGGTGCTCAAAAGAATATCGGTCCGGCCGGCCTGACCTTTGTCATTGTGCGTGATGACTTGCTCGACCGAGCGTTGCCGATTACGCCATCGGTATTTCATTGGCAGGCGCAAGTGGCAGCCGGGTCGATGCTGAATACGCCGCCGACATACAGTATCTATATCGCAGGGTTGGTATTCGAGTGGTTGCTGTCGCAGGGAGGCTTGGAGGCGATAGAGAAAAAAAACAAAGCAAAAGCTGATCTTTTGTACAACTATATCGACAGCAGCGATTTTTATAGCAACCCAGTGGATGCGTCCTGCCGCTCGCGCATGAATGTACCTTTTTTCTTGCGCGACAATCAGCTGAACGATGCATTCTTGAAGGGTGCGGAGGCATGCGGTTTAGTCCAGCTCAAAGGACATCGTGTTGCAGGCGGTATGCGGGCGTCGATTTATAACGCAATGCCCATCGAAGGCGTCGAGGCCCTGGTTGCGTACATGAAAGACTTCGCGCAATCCCACACGGGTAGCCTTTAAAAATAGGGCTGGTGTTGGTCTCGGTGGCTCGCCGTAGATCCTATCTGAGGAATTAATATCGATTTGCATAGTCGAACCAAAGGTTTGGTTCTGTTCGGTGGCCACCGCAGTAAGCGGCCTAGCGAGATAGGTTCTTGGTACCGAGATTATCTTTGGGGTACTTATGCAGCTAACTGAGGGTACTGTGACTTCCTCTCGCGCTCAGTCTGTGCCAGCAGATAGACAACGTGATGAGGTGATGAAATGCCTTGAGTCCGCGGGGCGGCGTCCGGTGGCTGAGTTGTCTGATATGTCAGATGCAGAGCGTTGCAAATGGCTGTTCTGGAACCTACATCAAAATCTTGATGCCATGCGCCAGATGGAGCCAGCGCTACAAGCCCGTGTCAACAGTATGCAATACAGTGTGCTCGATGAATCACGCGTTACCGATCAGCGTGAACTCAGTAAACGACTTGACCTCGCATGCCGATGGACGATGGAGTTGCGTTTTCCTGGCTAACCGGATGAAGTGACTTTTCCAATTGGAGATGGCTGGGCCAACCTCGTGATCGCCAGCGAGCCGCCAGCCTACTTGCATGTAGCGGCTGGTCAAAAGGCTTACTTGGATGCGGATCACACCGCTTATCCGAATCAAATTTACTTGGAGGGTTGGATTTCCGATCAGTTGTGGCAAGACATACGCACACACTTGTCGAATACAAACCCAAGTTGTCGGACCGATGTGGTGTTGTTAGACAGCGTGCTATTTCCGGTGCGACCCGAGTTTGAATTTGTGGCCGGACCGCCGGGCACAATCGGTGTCACCAAGCTCGAGTTTCGTACGTTTTCACATCCGACAGAGCGCCGCATGGTGCGCCGTGCCGAGCCACGCCGGCCTCGCTGAGATGCATCGCGCACCCGTACCGTCGCCGGATGATGAACCCTATGGCGATGATTTGCCCCAGCCTGTTCCGCCGCAAGATCCCATTCCTGATCCAAACCCCGAGTAGCACGGATCAATCATCCCACAGCTTCACGCACGCTTTGTACATGTCGCATATACCAATACAAAGCCGCAGCAACCAGCGCCAGACTGACGCTGTTACCTAACCAAAAACCTGCAGCACCAGTTAGCGCCGGTGGTATGTTGCCTGCTACATTGAAACCCATCCAATAGCCTCCGCCGAGGCCGACACCCCAAAGACCAATCGCATACATCAGCGTTGGTACGGTCGCTACTTTGTAGGCACGCAGTACAAATGCTGCGCCGACTTGCATCGCGTCGAAGAACTGATAAAAGGCTATAAATAAAAACAAACTCAGCGCGATAGCGGCGATCTGTGGGTCAGGCGTATAGAGCGCGACGATATAGGCACGCGAAAAAAACACCAACAAACCATTCGATACGGACACTACTATGCTCAAGCGTATACCGGCATCCCCGGCATGACGTGCTGCAAGCAGTTTTCCGGCACCGATTTCTTGTGCAACCAAAATACCAGTAGCACTCGCAATTGATAGCGGCAGCATGTACAACACGGTGCCAAAGTTGCCAGCGATTTGATGCGCGGCCAAGGTCTCACTGCCCATGCGTGCGATGAACAGCGCCATGAAGGTAAATGATGTTACTTCGATCAGGTAGGACATACCCATCGGTAGCCCAAGTCTGAGCAGTGCCAGCTGGGTGCGCCACGCGGGTCGCTCGAAACCGTAGCCTTGTACCTCAAATGTACGATAGGACTCGCCCTTGGCGGCAAGCCACCAGCCGACGAGTAGGGCAATCCATGCAGCTATACAGGTTGCAATCGCTGCGCCGGGCGTGCCGAGTGCAGGTATACCTAGACCGCCAAAAATTAGCAGCGCATTCAACGGTAGCTTGAGCAATACCAGCGTACCGACTTGCAGGGTCATCACGATGCGTGGTCGTGAAACAGCAGTATTCAGGGCCGCAAACACTCTGAAGCCAAGGGTCGCAGGTAGCGCAAGCGATAACAGGGCGAGGTATTCGCGTACCTTGTTGTCGAGTGCCGGTGGTGCTTGCGCAATATTCAGCAGCGGGTCGGGAAATAGCAGCAAGGTACTGCCAAACAGTGACAAGAAAATCGCCAACCAAACGCCTTGCCGTACTTCGTGACCAATCGCGTTGTACTTTTTTGCGCCGTACAGTTGGCCGATGGTGGGCGATAGCGCCTGCATTACGCCGGACAAGCCAACAAAAATACTCACATAAACCGAGGCACCCAAGCCTAACGCTGCGAGATCAACTGCCGAATATCTCGCAGTCATCATGGTGTCGATCACACCATTCATGATCACTGCGAGTTGCCCGACAACGATGGGCCATGCGAGTGAGGCGACGCGGGCAGTGAATGAGGATGTGGTATGTACCTCGTTAGTTCCGCTCATGGGGAGTCGCGTCGGAACAGACGGAATAACTCGTAGCGATCTGCGGCCCGCCGGCCTTGCCAGAGAAGGGTCAGGTTCTTGTCAACAGATTTAATCTGCGCACCTTTGCCACGCAATCGATCATCTTGTACCAGTAGGTAATCACACGGCTGATCGCCGGGCCGACTGAATTTGACCTGACCCAGGTAAGCAAACGAGGCACGCTGTGCAGGGCCGAGATCACGTGTATCGACACAGCGATAAGTCGACGGCAAGTTGGCACTGATTTGCTCGGCGACATTGGCGTAGCTTTGACGATAGTTCAGCCACGGTAGCCACAGCGTCATCAACAGTACCCAACACAATACAGATCCCCCGGTAGAAAGTACCACCGCACGCCACAGGACTGGGGGGCGGCGTCCAAGTCGCCAATACAAAAGTAGTAGCCAGCCCAGGCTGGTGGCGAGCGCTATCAGAAGCGCCATGCTATTGAATTCGGGTTGGAAGCCCGGTGCAGTTCGGAATGTATTTTTTGCGAGTTGTGCGGGCCAGCCGGTTTGCTTCGCCAGCCAGCCCAGCCAGATGAATCCGGCAATCGATGACAGTGTCATCACTGAGAACCAGTCGATCGCATTGATGGCACCGCGCTTGAGCGTTGGTAGTCCGAAGGTGGCGAGTATGGCCAGCGGTGGTAGCAGCGCAAGCAAGCCATGGTCGCGAATGGTTGGCGCAATGAGTGCATTCGCCGACAGCCCAACTACGGCCGATAACGGCAGCAAAATATGTAGCGTCATTTGGGCGCGCCACGCATACGCAGCCCAGGCGGCGATAGGCCAAGCGGGCCACGCATACCAAACGAATGTTTTCAGCACCCCGTGTAGGTTAGCGGCACTGGGTGGGCCAATTTCGCGCCACCCAAAAATAAACCAATCGACAGCATCAACGCCCGTGATGAATTGACGAGCACTTAGCCAAGCCACGGGCAGGAGGAGGGATATTGGTAGCGCAACCAACAGCAGATTGCCGAGTGCAGAACGGTAGCGCAGTAGCGCGACCGTCAGCAAGCTAACAAACAGCAGTAGTGGCGCTACCCAACTCGTCGTCAGCAGCATTAACCCGGTTGCTACACCGAGGCCAGATGCCGCACGCAGCGTCGGTCGGTCAAACAGACATGCTGCGCCATACATCACCGCTGCCACCAGTGACACCTGCAACCCGGCCGCCGCGGTTTCGTGACTGCGTAGAAGTAATCCAAGCGAGGCCACGTAAATCAGCAGTGCACCATCGGCGAGCGTGCGACCGTAATCCAGCGCGGCAGGCTGTCCACCGAATGCAAGCTTGAGCGGCTGCGCTTCAGAACGTCTGCCGAGTACAAACGCAGTGCGCCACACCGCGAGCACACCGATGGCAAAGAAAATCAATATCGAGAAACGTGCCGCCAGCGCATCACCCGTCAGCCAGCCCAAGCTGCGAATCAAAAGTGCGCCGATCCAGTAAGCCAGCGGTGCTGCACTGGGCATGGCAAGACCAACGATATTCGGCGCCAGCCAATCGCTCAAGCCGCCATGCGCCATGGTCCACATGATGCCGAAACCTGCAGCATCATCGACCTTCCATGGGTCACGCCGAATGATCCCCGGCAGGATATACAGCAAGCACAGCGCGATCAGGCCCCATCGCGGCAGGGCGATGGTGGCGGCAGCGGACAGTCTGACGGGCTTCATCCCTGATCGGTCGATTGGATGCGAATCATGGGGAAGTATTTTGAATCAATCCAACAAAAATGCCGCGCGAGGCGGCATTTTTTGGCGGTGGTGAAGTCACGCAATTAGTCGCCAGTTGCGCGGGTCTTGGAGCCGACCTTGCCGAATTTCTGGCGGAACTTGTCGACCCGACCTGCGGTGTCGACGATCTTGTGCTTGCCCGTGTAAAACGGGTGCGACTCGGACGACACTTCGATTTTTACCAGCGGATAGTCCTGACCTTCAAATTTGATGGTCTCGCGGGTTTGTATGGTGGAGCGGGTCAGGAATTTGAAGTCGCATGACAGGTCATGGACAACAACTTCACGGTACTCGGGGTGAATGCCTTCTTTCATTGCAGTCTCGCTTTATTTGGGTAGCCAATCGTCACTTCGTCGGTCTGGATTGCTTCTTGACCCGGTTGACAGTCACTTGCCCGGTTGACATAACCTTGAATTATATAAGTAAACCGGCCCTGCCGGGAGGTCCGAGGCAATCGAGCGGCCTCTGGGCCCAACATGCGCAGTTAAATGGGTGGTTGGCTCAACTACCGTCATCCCTGCGTAGGCCGGGATCAAGTGTTTTTCTGCTAACGCACTAAGGCACTCGAATCAGGACCCGCCGCGTCGCATCAGGTCGAAGAATTCAGCATTGGTTTTGGTAGCCTTCATCTTGTCGAGTATGAATTCCATCGCCTCGATCTCGTCCATCCCGTACAGCAGTTTGCGCAGGATCCAGATTTTTTGCAGTACATCGGCCTTGATGAGTAACTCTTCGCGGCGGGTGCCCGATTTGTTCAGGTTGATCGCCGGGTAAACCCGCTTCTCGGCGAGGCGGCGCTCAAGATGGACCTCCATGTTGCCGGTGCCCTTGAATTCTTCGTAGATCACATCATCCATGCGGCTACCCGTCTCGATCAGCGCCGTTGCAATGATAGTGAGTGAACCGCCTTCCTCGATATTGCGAGCTGCACCGAAGAAGCGTTTCGGACGCTGCAAGGCGTTGGCATCAACACCACCGGTCAATACTTTGCCGGAGGCCGGGATCACGGTGTTATACGCGCGTGCCAGACGGGTAATCGAGTCGAGCAGGATGACCACATCCTTTTTCATCTCGACCAGGCGCTTGGCTTTTTCAAGCACCATCTCGGCGACTTGTACATGGCGCGTGGCTGGTTCGTCAAAAGTGGAAGCGACCACTTCACCGCGCACCGAGCGCTGCATCTCGGTCACTTCTTCCGGGCGCTCGTCAATCAGCAGCACGATCAGCGTGACATCGGGATGGTTCGAGGTAATGGCATGCGCCAGGTGCTGCAACATGACGGTCTTGCCGGACTTTGGCGACGCCACCAGCAAACCGCGCTGGCCTTTGCCGATCGGCGCGATCATATCGATGATGCGACCGGTAATATTTTCCTCGCCGCGCATCTCGCGCTCCAGCAGCAGCGGCTGGTTCGGGTGCAGCGGGGTCAGGTTTTCAAACAGAATCTTGTGCTTTGATGCCTCTGGCGGCTCACCATTCACCTTGTCGACTTTGACCAGTGCAAAGTAGCGCTCACCATCTTTGGGTGTTCTTACCTCACCCTCGATCGAGTCGCCGGTGTGCAGGTTGAAGCGGCGAATCTGCGACGGAGAAATGTAAATATCGTCGGTTGATGCCATGTAGCTGGCGTCGGGAGAGCGCAGGAAGCCGAAACCATCCGGCAGTACCTCGAGCACACCATCACCGAAAATTTGTTCACCAGATTTCGCGCGCTTTTTCAGGATCGCAAACATCAGCTCCTGTTTGCGTAGGCGCGCGGCATTGTCGATATCGAGACTAATTGCCATCTCGAGCAGTGCGGACACATGGAGTGCCTTGAGTTCAGAAAGATGCATGGTCAGGTGCCGTCTCGGCGACGGACTTTCAAGGTGGGGGAGGGAACTACGGTGATCAGAAGGAGAGAGGGGCGGCAGCGGTTAGAAAACGCTGCCGCCATGCGTATCAGATATTACTGTCAATGAACGAGGTTAGCTGGCCCTTGGCCAAAGCACCCACTTTTTGTGCGGCCGGTACACCGTTCTTGAACAGGATCAGGGTCGGGATGCCACGAATACCAAACATCGCAGGTACCGCCTGGTTCGAATCAACATCCATTTTTGCGACTTGAATCTTGCCATCGTATTCTTTGGCAACTTCTTCCAAGATCGGTGCAATCATTTTGCAGGGGCCGCACCACTCTGCCCAGAAATCAACCAGTACAGGCTTGTCGGACTTTAGTACATCCGCTTCAAATGAGGTGTCGGAAATATGTTTGATGGTGTCACTCATGTTGTCCTCGGCAGGAGGGGGAATCGGCCCGCTTGTTATTGTCTGGCCTGACGGCTTACGCTTCGCCTGCGATCGTTGCACACACTGGGATGTGGCTCTCTTCTTATGTTGGGGAGTGATGCAAGGGGAGGCGCGGCGGAAACTCGAAGAGAATCATAACCGATTTTTCGGGAAAGTGCGGTCAGCCACGGCCGCCCTTGAGCGGTCGCATACAATGCCCGCGGGCCTTTGCAAATCAGCGGATGGCTTGCTTGTCGCCTGATGATTTTTCGCCGCCTGCATGTCGATTACCCACCATTTCATCCCACCTGGCGCTAGATTCTGGACCGACGCGGCCCAGCGTCTGACAGATCGTGCCGAGGCGCTGCATGTTCCGCTCGCATCCTGCATGGTGTTGGTGCCAACCCCCGGGCATGGTGCGCTACTCCGACAGGGGTTGAGCGAGCAGCTGGGGCCGAGCTTCTTGCCACCGACGATTCAAACGCTCGATGACTATTTGCGATTGCGAGCACCACAAGATGCAGCTGCGTTGCCGTCAAGCCGCGCCGAGCGGTTGCTTGAGTTGTACGCGTCGCTACGCCAAACGCCCTGGCTGATGAAGCTATTCGCAGCGCGACGCAATACAGATCTGCTGCCGCTTGCACAGACATTGATTGATATCGCCGACGAGCTGACTCAAAGCTTGTTACCAGCGGCGTTAGCCCAGCCTGATTCAGTCGGCGATCGTTGGCGTGCTGCACTTGCCTCGCTGTCACCGCGTGGCATGACCTTGCTTTCGGATGAAGCCCAACTGGTTTGGCAGTTATGGCAAGTCGAGCGCGATGCGCGCGATCCCGGTGTGGTGCGTCATCAGGCATTGCAATGCCTTGCTAATCAGGCGACCGCACCGTTGTTTTGGTGCGGGTTTGAACAACCCGATGCGATTGCAGCGGCGTTCTTGTCGACCTGGAATCAACATCAGCCCGTCGAAACCATTGCGCTGGATTGGCGTGTTGACGCGCTGCCGGCGTTGTTTGCCTTGAGCTGGCCAGAGCTAACGTCGCCTGATGCGAATGTAACGCATGCGGCTCAAGCAGAAAATCTCATCGCAGGTCTTGAGCAAACTAGTGCTCATCGTCAGGTCCGAGCAGCGCAAACATTAAGTCTATGCCCCGCGGCTAGCATGGAGCAGCAGGCACAAAGCGCCGCGCAGTTTATCGTCGACTGGGTCGCGTCAGGTCGTCAGCGCATTGCAGTGATTCCACAAGACCGTTTGGTTGCGAGGCGATTGCGTGCATTGCTCGAGCGGGCCGACATTGTCGTCGCTGATGACACCGGCTGGAAGTTATCAACCACGCGTGCGGCAAGTGTGCTGCACGCTTGGATCGCGTTGGCGAGTTCGGGTGGTGATGTGATGCGCTTGCTGGACTTTTTGCAATCACCTTTCCAGCAACATCCATCGCTTGAAGATATCGGTCAGCGCAAGGCAATGGAAGCAGCGCTGATTGCTGCCGGCGTTGGCGGGGGTTGGGACGCGATTGATCACGCACTGAACGCACAAGCTGAATTGCGTGCCTGGGTGGCAGCGATCGCACAACATGCCACTCGTTACCGCGCTGCGCGGTATGTCAGCGCATGGGTTGAAGCCACCAAACAGATGTTTGATGCTGCAGGTTTAACTGCGGCCATGGTGGCAGACAGCGCCGGTGCGCAAGTCTTGGCGACACTCGAGCAACTTGCTGCGCAAACCGAGCACCTTCAGCAAACTTTGTCGCTCGCCGAGTGGCGTGCTCTGGTTGATTTACAGCTTGAGCAAACCGTGTACAGCGCAGCACGCCATGATTTACGGGTGATGATGGTGCCATTGAGCGCGAGTACCTTACGGCAGTTCGATGCAGCCATCGTATTGAGCGTCGATGCCGACCATTTGCCCTCGCGCCCGACTGAAGCCTTGTTCTTTGCGGAATCTGTTCGGCGCGAACTTGGGTTAGAGACGCGCGATCAGCGTCAACGTACCCAGTTGCGGCAGTTCGCGTCGCTATTGATTAGCTGCCCGGAGGTGGTGCTTTGCTGGCAAGCCACGCGCGATGGCGCGCATGTCGCGCCCAGCCCTTGGATACAGCGTCTTGATTTAACGCTGGCACTCGCCGGCCTTGATTCGCTGCCACTAATTAAGCCGGTGCTTGGCCAAGTTACG
>Ga0194130_10005472_pt1 | contig 15277 bp, 22 predicted proteins | sample TA2KigsurfametaG_FD_160084 | JGI IMG/M metagenome (GOLD analysis project Ga0194130, IMG submission 160084) | Freshwater microbial communities from Lake Tanganyika, Tanzania - TA2015050 Kigoma 12 surface | ecosystem: Environmental > Aquatic > Freshwater > Lake | place: Tanzania: Lake Tanganyika... | reverse complement strand
ACCAACCGGCAACATGGCTCTGCAGCCCAGCAGCCATGACCGCCAGCGACAAGCTTTTCTACTGGTTGTTTCAGAACCAGCCCGATCGCATCCTGCAGCTGCTCCCGGATCTGCCGGCGGATGCGGGCGGCTACCGCTTTGTGGCCCCGGTGTTCAAGGCGTTGGAGCACCGGCCGGATGGACTGTTTCTCGCGGCCCGGGAGGGCAGCGAGCTGCCGGCCTTGGTGTTGGAGGCCCAGATGCAGCCCGATCCCATCTTCTTCCTGCGGCTCTATGCCGAATCCGGCCGGTTTCTGCTGCAGGAGAAAACCATCCGCCGCTGGCAGGTGGTGGTGCTCTGCCCGCTGCGATCGATGGCCTTTGGCGATCCGGAACCGGTGGCTGAGTTTTTGGAGCACCGGGTGCGCTGGCTGGAGCTGCTGCCCGCCCTGGCCGACCCCGACGCCCCACCCATGCTGCGCACCCTGGCGCTGCTGCTGGAGAAGGAGGAGCGGCTGCCGGCCACCACGGCCCAGATCCGCTCGGCGGTGGCCGGCACCGAACTGGAGAGCCAGATCGCTGATGCCACCGCCGCTATCCTGTTGGCACGCTTCACATCTCGACCCATCCCGGAGATCTGCGCCATGGGCGGCATCACCTTGGAGGATTTCACCAAGAGCGTGGCCTACAAGGAGATCTTTGGACTCGGGGAAGAACGGGGGCTGGAGAGGGGCCTTGAGCAGGGCCGAGAACAGGGTCGCGAGCAAGGTCTGGAAGAGGGGCTGAAAACCGGCGAGCTGGAGATCACCCTGCGATTGCTGCAGCGCCGCTGCGGTGCCCTCACCCCCAGCCAGCAGGCTCGCATCCGCGCCCTGCCGCTGCCTCAGCTGGAGGCCCTGGCCGAAGCCTTGCTGGAGTTCCAGGGCCCAGACGATCTAGAGGTCTGGCTGGCGGCCGGTTGAACGCCGAGACAGGAGGCTTTGGGGCCAACCAAACAGGCGGTGGCAATCCTGCGCAAGGTGCAAGCACACAGGCCTGAAGAACGGCGATCTGGCGATAGCACTGAACAACCTGGGCATGCGTTGCTGATGGGCCAGGAGCAAGGCTGCCTTCTGCAGGCGCCGGGCGTGCGCGCTGCCCTGGCCCGGCTCAACGGGTTGGAGTGGCTGCAGGCGAATGAGATGCCCCGGCTGTGCAGAACCGCCCTAATGTTTGCACAGGTTCCCTCAATCGTCTTGCAGCTACGTTGGCAACACCGATCAGGGCGGCACCCCGCCTGACATGACAACAACCCCGGCCCGTTTGGTGACTCGCGAGGCCCTTCGTGCTTTCACGCGGCGGCTGGTGGAGTGCTACGCGCCTGAGAAGGTGATCCTGTTCGGGTCTTTGGCCCGTGGGGAGGGGAGCTGGGATTCCGATGCCGACATCCTGGTGGTGATGCCCTTCGAGGGGCGCCACCTGGCCAAGATCCGGGACATGCGCCGTCTCTGCCCGGTGCGTTTCCCCCTGGATTTGCTGGTTCGGCGGCCGGAGGAGATCGAGGTGCGCTACCGGGGGGGGATCCGGTCGTGCGCGAAGCGCTCGACCATGGCGAGGTGTTGCATGGCTGAAGCATGGTCGGCATCATCCTCTCCGTCGGATCCGCAAGCTGGCTGATCCGTCCCTTGCTGAGCGCTATGGCACCTTTGAACTGCTCTATGCCAGCCCCTTCTCGATACCAGCGTGATCATTCACCTGGTACGGGGCACTGAGTTCAGCCAACGGATTCTCCGTTCGTACGACATGATCCACTGCCAACCAGGGCCTGTGGTCAGCGTTATCTGCTTGGCTGAGATTCGCGTCCTGGCGCCGGTGAACCACTTGGGGAACGCAAACGCCAGACGTTGGAACGGCCACTACAGAGCCTGGTGGTGGTTGACATCCCAAGTCTGCCCGACATCTGGGCGAGCTGAAACGTCAGGTCCCCCGGATCCAGGAGCTGCTGGGCCGCTTCGGTGCCACCCATTTGGCCATGTTCGGCTCCGTGGCCAGGGATCAGGCCGGAGCCGACCGCGATGTCGACCTTCTGGTGGATCTGCCCGATGGCACCAGCTTGTTTGATCGCGCTGAGCTGACATTCGCCCTGGAGGAGCTGTTGCTGACGCGCGTGAACCTGATCCGGCGCTGCACTCTCAAGCCCGCGATCAAGGCCCTCGTTGAAGCCGTATCGATCGCACTCTGATGGATCTGAGCGATCATCAGGCAGTGGAAGACATCCTGGCTGTTCTGGATCGTGGCCTGGCTTTTCCCATCCCAGACATTGAAACACTGCAGGAGACGACCTCATCCGCCTTGTGAACCCCGCTGTGCTTTGGCGTGCGATGGCAGGCATGCGTGATGTTCTGATCCAGGCCTACGTGCTGGACGAATAGCGGGCGCGATCGACTCCCCCTGGTGTATTCGACAAACCGGGTGGACTGCTTTCCTGGCACAGGGGGACTTGCCGCTGTAGTTGGGCCAGTCGGGGCCGAACTTCTCGCGCAGTTCCCGCTGCCACTGCTTGAGCACCGACGCGGGTGCCATCACCAGCATGCGGCGGGCCCGGCCGCTCAACCAGGCCTGGCGCAGCAGCAGGCCTGCCTGCACCGTTTTGCCGAGGCCCACCTCATCCGCGATCAGGAGCCTGGGCGGCCACTGCTGCCAGAGGCGTTGGAAAGCGCGCTGTTGGTGGGGCCAGGGAGTGACAGCACTGGTCCCCTCACTAACCCGTTCGGCCCCGGGCAGATCGCTGGCGCCGGCTTGGAGCACGTAGCTCCACACGATGCGGCGCCGTTCATCGATGTCGGGGACGCTCTCAACGACGGGCTCTGGCTCCGGCTCAGGCAGCTCATTGAGGAAGGGCTGGAGGCGACGGGGCAGGGCCTGCTCGGACGGTGCATAGATGGCCAGTTGCTGGCGGATTGCCTCGGGCAGGGTGAAGGTGCGGGCACCGGAGTCCTGGTTTTCCCAGAGCCGCTAGAAGCCGGCCTCAAGATCATCGATGGCCTCGGCACCACCGGGCTTCCAAGAGCAGAAGGTCTGGATGGTTTCGAAGTTGCTGGTCCAGCCGTTGGGCGTTTCATTGACGCTGCCGCTGAAGCCCAATCGCTGCCCGTGCTTGTCTTCGATCACGCCTTCCTTGGCATGGAAGATGGCGCCGTCGTTGACAATCCGCCCGTCGATAAGTGGCAGCCCCACGCGGATCTCAAGGTGCCTGCGGCTCACCAGCCAGGCCAGGAGCTCGGCCCCAAGGGCTGTAGCTCCATGTCCGCTCGGTTCCACTCCCTTGAAAGGGAAGTGGGATGAGAGGTGATCGGCAAGAACGGTTTCAGCAAGGGGTTCCGGCTGCCAGGGCGGTGATATCGGCCTCGCTGAGGAACACACCAGTGATCAGCCGCATCTGGCCGTGGCCCAGGCCATCAGGGTAAGCAGCCACCAGGTTTTCAACCTCCTCCAGCACCTGAAGCAGGGAGCGGCTGGTGAAGTAGCCGGTGGATGCGCCAGTAGCGGGCGGCATCCATCAGGGCGGGCCTGTAGAAGCCCTCCAACAGGCTCTCCAGGGAGCTGCTGAAGTGGCGTTTCCACTGATGATCCGCGAGGCCGGGCATCGGGACCAAAGTTGTGCACATATGATAGCCAGCGGCCTCAACCATGACTGACCCCTTGGAAACGCATTACAGATGAAGGCCCACCTTGTCCTGGCACACTACCGGTGCCAGTCGGGAACCATGGGCCCAGTAACGCGCCCGTTTTTCCGCAACAAGGCTTTTACCAAGCTACCGACGACGGCCAGCTGCCACGCTATGGTCGGAAAAAGGAGGTAGTAACATGAAGTTCCAGGCGAGAATCAAAAAGAGATCGTCACTTGCCGCCCTCGAGCTTGGTTTCGCGCGATTGCTTGACTTCTCTGGGTCGCTGACCACCTACACCTACGAGCAGCATCCGGGTAGCGCCGATGCGGCAGCGATTGCTTCCGATTGGATGCACGTCGGCGGTGATATCCGCATGGCATGCAACAAGGACGATTAACTGATCGCCAGCAGTGGCCGCTGAACGCGACAACCCAATGTCCGAGCCATCAAGTACTGAGGGCGATGAGTCCAGCGAAAGACTGTCGGCCGAGCCTTGTGTCGATCAGGAGGCAGAAACCAAAGTCTTAAAAGACGATAACTAGGTCCCTCTCGCCGTAGAGGGCAGCTACAGCTTTATGGGGCCAATCCCGCCGCCAGGGATCTTGGCTGGATACAATAATGTTATACCCTATGGCGCAGATCGCATCATAAAGATGGCCGAAAAAGGGCGGGCGCATAGACATAACATTGAAACAGCAAAAGTCAGCAAGGAATCGTTCGAGAAGCGTGTCGGCCTCGTTTTCGCATTTATCCTTGCCTTGTCCATTCTGGGAGTATCAAGCTATCTCTTGATATTTACCGAGAAAAGTGGGTACGGCCTAACCGTTTTTATCATCGAGCTTGGCGGTCTTGTCTGGGCGTTTCTAGGCGCAAAAGAGAAGAGGCAACGAGACATCAGCGAAGAAGAATCGGCAGAATAAAGTCGGTCAAGATTTCTGGCAGATATGAGCCCCTGACTTGACTCAACTATCTGCTAGTTCCGCCAGCTCAAGCTGCTTGGGTGCAGGCACCTGCTCCGCCAGGGCCAGACGGCGCAAGTTCTCCAGGGCCTCGAAGTCGGTCGCAGCAAGCTGGGCCGCCTTCACCGGTTCGAAGCCAGTGTACCGGGCGGAGAGGGGCAGAACTTCGAGCACGGCCTCCAGGGCGGTGAGAAAGTCGGCGCTGTTCGCCAGGCCGTTGTCATCGAGCAGCTGGTTGGCGGCGTTGAGGTCGATGCCGCAGACGCGATGGGCGCAGTGGTGGATGGCATCGGTGGAACGCTTCTACGCCTTGCTCAAACAAGGCATGGCCGCCGATCAGGCGGTGCGACAGGTGCAGGAGGAGTTCCGCAATCAGCCCACCATTGGTGGCCAACCCAAGCCCGACGGCTGGAGTGATCCCTACTACTGGACGGCTTGGCAGTACAGCGGGGTGCCCGGTGACAACAGTCGGTGAGGGAGTGCCCACAGCTGCGGACCTGGCTCGGGAGCCAGCAGCCCCGCCTAAAGCAGCACCCAAGTTCTTCCCTTACCAACATCCCATCGGATCATCCCTTGAGGAGGGAGCATGCATGCGGTGAGCATCAGCGGCCTGAAGCACAATCCCGCCGAAGCCCTGCGCCAGGCCAAAGCGGGCCCGGTGTTGGTGCTCAACCGCGACAGGCCCGATGCGTTGCTGATTGGCCTGGAGCAAGGCGGCCTGCTGCAGGTGCCGGGCGTGCGCGCTGCCCTGGCGACGGCGCTGTTTCGTGATGGCGAGCTGTCGCTGGCTCGCGCAGCCCGTGTGGCCGAGATGGAGGTCGGCAGCTTCATCAACCACCTCGGGCGGCTCGGCATCGCCGCGATCCGCCTCACCGCCGCCGAAACCGGCGCCGATCTCGGCACCCTGGAGCAATGGTTGCAGTCGTCATCGCCGACGCCAGCCCCCTGATCGCCCTGGCCCGGCTCAACGGGTTGGAGTGGTTGCAGACGAATGGGATGCCCCGGCTGTGCAGAACCGCCCCAATGGTTGAACAGGTTCACTGAATCGTCTTGCGGCCTCTGATCGCCTCCATGGCGACCTTTATCTTGAACTCGGGGATGGGAGTGCGGATCTTGTTTCATTCCCGCAGAGAAGGCTTCGCATACGATTGAATCCCCGATCATGGGTGGTACCCGACTCACATGACCACAACCCCGGCCCATTTGGTGACTCGCGAGGCTCTTGGTGCTTTCACGCGGCGGCTGGTGGAGTGCTACGCGCCTGAGAAGGTGATCCTGTTTGGGTCTTTGGCCCACGGGGAGGGGAACTGGGATTCCGATGCCGACATCCTGGTGGTGATGCCCTTTGAGGGGCGCCACCTGGCCAAGATCCGGGAAATGCGCCGTCTCTGCCCGGTGCGTTTCCCCCTGGATTTGCTGGTTCGGCGGCCGGAGGAGATCGAGGTGCGCTACCGGGGGGGGGATCCGGTCGTGCGCGAAGCGCTCGACCATGGCGAGGTGTTGCATGGCTGAACAATGGTCGGCCGTTCCCGAATGGGTGGCCAAAGCGGAAGGCGATTGGGAAGCCGTGGACATTCTCCTCAGCAGGAACAGCCCACGCTTGCGTGATTCCATTGTGTTTCATGCTCAGCAATGCGTGGAGAAACTGCTCAAAGCTCGGCTGATTCAGCTTGGCCAACCGGTCGACAAGATTCATGATCTGGCTGCCTTGTCCCATCAGCTGGGCGCCGTGGATAGCCAATGGAGCTGGGACGCCGAGGAGCTCTCGGATCTCTCCTCAGGGGCGGTGCTTGCTCGCTACCCTGGCTTTGAAACTTCAGCCGAGGAACAGACTGAATTGGTTCAAATTGCAAGCAGGCTGAGGGAAGCGCTGAAAATCCTGCTGGAATCGATTCAGAAAGGGGAATGAGTAGGTGGTCGGATCACGTTGGTTCCCAAACCGCCAACCCCACCACCGGCAGCCACCCCACCGGGATCTCCCGCTTCAGCAGGCCGCAGATCGCTAAAGGTTTCTTGATGCTGAAAGCGTAAGACCACAGGAGTGAGCCAAGAATTATTTCACGACATCATCAAGGTCAAGTGAGGAGCCCTAAAGCAGTGAAAATCACTACGCTGATCGGATGGCCGAATCTTCCCCTCAGCCCTGCCGCGGCAGGTGGCCCAGTGGCCCAGGGCCCAAGCGTTCACGGTGCGCTCCCATGACCGCCCTGTGGCCATCCTCGCGCCTGATAACGCGAGCCGCGAAGGGATCGGGGCCTCCCGCCGCGTGTTGTTGCCGCGGCTGGCCACTCAGCCCGCCAGCGGCGAGCCCCGCAGCTGGGGGCGAGAGGAGCCCTACGACTAAGACACGCCGCCCTTGATGCCAATTTGTGTGTCTACGCGGAGGGCTTCGGGGATGCAGAACGGGTCGACGCGAGCCGGGCGCTGCTGTGCAGAGAACCGCTGCCGTCTGGCACGATGCCAAAGCCCTCTGCGTGGCCCATCAGCTCCTGAGCTGGGATGCCCTGGTGCCCAACGTTGCCGCCGAGGGTGGTGCTCGGCTGCTGCTCAGCAAGGGCTTCCAAGGTGGTTTCTGCTGGCGTGTGAAACCAGTGAGTGCTGTATTGATCCAACAGGAGGCCTTTGGTGAATGGTGGCTTTCGGTCTGTCCTGCAGGGGCGCCTGTCCGTTAGGGCGATGATCGTCAGCGGCGGACGTCCCGCGAAAGGTAAGGTTGGTCGGAATGATTGTGAGGCTGTGCATCCATGTCCCCTGCGGGCTCTTGGGGCGTTGATCGGATCGCAAAACAACGGGCATGGCTTGCCATTGGGACAGAAAGCCAACTCCTTACGGCACGGAAACGGGTTTCGCGGCACAATGCTCATAGATGCGTGGACCAGTGACCAGATCCAAACGACGCCGAGGCTTCGCCGCTCTGCTCGTGTTGCTCTGGCAGGGGCCATGGCTCGCATTGGTGGCGGATGCCGCTCATCCCGATGAGTCGAGGCCGATTGTCCAAAGCCAGCGCATCGCACAGACGACCGTCGCGCCTGCGACCAAGCCTGCGACAAAAGGGATTCCAGCAGAGGTGGACAGGTGGCTTGAAGGGATAACTGAAGCGGTAGATAAGGGTAATGGACCGGAGGCTATAAGATTGCATGATAAAGTTCTTGAATGGGTCCAGACTAATCTTCCCGAAAAGCATTTGTTCCGCGCACGCCTTAAGGTTCGGCATGGTTCTATTTTAAGGCTATTGGGCAAACCACACGAGGCGCTGCTTGCCACGATTGATGGCACAAATATGCTTAGGGGTCTTGTGAAAATCAACCCTGATTCCGATTCTCGTTACTTTTTATCAATGGCTCTATATGCATTGGGGCGTCGATATATGGAGCTCGATCAAGCTAAGCCAGCAGCAGCTTCTTTTCAGGAGGCGCTGCCGATCTTGAGGGATCAAGCAATGACATGGAGCGACAGCCTGGATCTGCTGCCCCAGAACATGGTTCTATTAGGACAGCAGCTCGAAAAGATTAGAGATCTGCATGGTGCGTCAAAAATTTATCTTGAAGCCCTGCCTCTTTTCCGTGAGCAAGGCAAAACGAACCCCCAGAAACGGGAGATGTATGGCATGGTACTTGCCCTTTCGGCGTTTATCGATCTTAATTCTAAAGAATATGAGCTGGCATTATCTAAATATAAAGAGGCACTTCAGATTTTTCGCGATCTCGCTCCAACACAACCACAAAGTCGACAGATGCTTCCTTTAACGCTAAAGCTAACGGGGCTTAACTACTTCGTGTTTGCTGTAGCTAAGTCGAGGAATGATCTGCATCTCCTGGCTCAAGGCTACCTTCAGGAAGCTGTCGCGGTCTGGCGCAGTTACCCCAAAAGCCAACAGTCTGATTTGGAAATAGCTCAAGTTTTGGACTCCCTGAGTCAAAGCTACTCCCAGACTGGACAGACGCAGAAATCCCTCAACTCAAAAGCTGAGGCTATTAAGATTCTCCGAGAATTGGCAAAGTCATCCGTGGAGGGTAAGGAAGCTTTGGCTTCACAGCTGAAAGGGCTAGGAGACAGTTACTTCATCAGCAAGGATACAAAGTCTGCGTATAGCCCTTACGTGGAAGCTTCTGATCTATATCGAGATTTGATTGTTGTCAGGCCTGGATTGAAAGCAAAGCTTGCATCTGTGCTCAATGATCTGAGATTTCTTCTTCTGTATGAGCGCGGAGAAACAGAACTTGCCCTCAAGGCTGCCCTAGAGTCGGTGCAAATTTTCCGAGAGCTTAATGCATCAGATCTCGAGGGAATTACTTCTTTTGCATCTTCACTTTCTGGTTTAGCACGTATTTACTCAAACCTTAGTCAGTCAGAGAAGGCATTAGAGATCTGCAAAGAAGCTGTTGCTCTAAGACGCCGAGCCGTAGAAGCCTTCAAAAGTGATCAGCAAATCATTTCATACGCCCGAGTGCTTAACTTAGACTTGAAGCTAGAAGCAGACTCCTATTCATTTTTAATATTAGATATATCCCATCTTGCATCCATTCTTTCTATCTTGGGAAAGAATGAAGAGGCGCTTTCTGCAACACAGGAAGCTATTTTTCTTGCCCGAAGACTTGCCAAGAATTCTCCCGACGAAAGGGAATTGCTCGCTGGTCAATTAATAAATCTATCATCTCGATATAGGGATGCTGGTCAATTCCAATCTGCTTTGGATACCAGTCTTGAAGCGGTACAGATCATGCGAAACTTGAACCCCAGCACAGCTGAAGGTAGAGATCAGCTTGGCGATGCCTTATATGAACTATCCCTGCAATACAGTGTTCTCGGTCGCCGGCAGGAAGCATTGGCTGCTTCTCGCGAGGCAATGGCTTTACGACAAGAGCAGCCATTAACTGATTCGTTCAAAAAAAGTCAGCTCGCCGACTCTCAAAGCGTTGTTGCGTATAATCTTACCAATCTTGGCCAGCCAAAGGAAGCGGCAATGCTCGCCCTGAATGCTGTGCAAATATTTCGACAGTCAGAGCTTAGGAAGCATTGGCAGAAATATGATCTTGCATGGGGTCTTTCTCTGCTCAGCTACCACTATAGTCAGTCTGGTGAATACCGTGATGCGCTTTCAGTGGCGGAAGAGTCTTTGCAGATTATCCGTGACTTAGCAAAACTCAAACCATCTTATTCTGATGCCGCAGCCAGCCCGCTGATAGTGATAGGCCTCTCCCAATATAACCTAGGCAAGCCAGAGTTGGCTCTATCTAACACGCAGGAGGCGATTCGCCTGCTCCGCAAACCGAGCGAAACTGATCTTTCCAAGCGCGCCGAGCTAGCTATTGCCCTTAATAATCTCAGCCAATTTCAGGCTGAAACCGGTAGAAACGATCAAGCCCTGCAAGCAGCAAAGGAATCCGTCGCAATCTTGCGGGACTTGTCAACAATAACTCCCGAGGTGCTCGACCAGCTATCCGAAAGCACCACAACCCTGGCAACCCTCACCCTCCGCAGCGGCCAACCCACCGCCGCCATCCCCCTTTTGCAGGAGTCGGTGTCCAGCGACGTGCGCTTCCTGCAGCAACAACTCCCCCTGATGCCAGAAGGCCGCCGCCAGGCCCTGGTCGACACCCTCGGCCGCCGCTGGGAAATTCCCTACTCCTTGGCCCAACAGGGAGAGGCAGGAGCATCCCTTGCCCTCTACACCCGTCTCAACCGCCACGGCCCCCTGCAGGACATCGAACGCCGTCAAGCGCTCATCTCCCGCTCCAGCGGCGCCACGCAAAACCTGGTGAACCGGCTGACGATCCTCAACGGCCAGATCTCCAATCCCATCCTTACGGTCCAGGCCCGCCAGAACGCCTTGGCCCAGAGCGAGAAGCTGCAGGAGGAGCTCAATCGCCAACTGCCCGCGCTGCTCCCCCGCCTGGTGGAGATCGCCGACGTGGCGAGGCAACTGCCCGCCGATGGCGTGCTGGTGGAGTTTCAGCGGTTCTCCCCCTACAACGCCGCCAAGCCGGAAAAGGAGGCCTGGGGCAGGCCCCGCTACCTCGCCCTCGTGCTCGATCGCCGTGGCAGCCCGCGGGCGGTGGACTTGGGCGAGGCGGACGCGCTGGAGCAAGCCATCGCCTCCGCGCTTGATCGCACCCGCTTTCAACAGCCCGGCGCTGAGGATGCTTGGGCGCTCGTCGCCGAAAAGCTGTTCTCCCCCCTGCGCGGCGCTCTGGAAGGCAAGCGCCAGCTGCTGGTCTCCCCCGATGGGCAGTTGCACCGGGTGCCCTTCAGCGCCCTCGCCCTGCTGGCGGGCAACAGCGGCGCCCTGCCCACCTCGCTCAGCCTGCAAACCATCGGCAGCGGTCGCGACCTGGTGCCCCTCACCAGCCCAACCCTCGCCAGCTCACCCCCGCCCGCCACTGCGCCGCTCGTGCTCGCCGATCCCCAGACCACCGGCTGGGATGCCCTCGTTCGTGCCGCCAGCGAGGGGCAGAGCGTGGCCTCCGCCCTCGGCACCCAGCCCCACCTGGGCAAGACGGCCACCGTGGCGCTTCTGGAGCAGACGCGGGGACCTCGCCTCGTTCACGTGGCCGGCCATGGCTACTTCGACCCCCAGGCCAGCGGCGATCCCCTGCTCGCCAGTGGCCTGGCCCTCGCTGGCGCCAACAAAGCCCGTCTGCCCAGCAGGCCCCCCAGCCAGGCAGCCACTGGTCCCTCCCCAGCCCCTGAGGCCTTGCCCGCCGACGACGGCTACCTCACCGCCAAGGAGGCCGCCCGCCTCCAGCTCGATGGCACCACCCTGGTGGTGCTCTCCGCCTGTGAATCGGGCCTGGGCCGCGAGCGCACCGGCGAGGGGCTCTTCGGGTTGCGGCGGGCCCTCACCGTGGCCGGCGCCCGCGGCACCCTGCTCTCCCTCTGGAAGGTGCCCGAACACGCCAGCGAAGCCTTCATGACCCGCCTCTACGCCCTGCTGGGCCAGGGCCTGCCACCAGCCGAGGCGGTGCGGCGGGTGCAGGCGGAGTTCCGCGCCCAGCCCCACATCGATGGCTGGAGCGATCCCTTTTACTGGGCCGGTTGGCAGTACAGCGGCCTCCCCGATCCCGTCCGATGACCCCCACCGCCCCCCACCAACCCCTGGGTCTGCTGCTGGCCCTGGTCGCCACCCTGCCCTTCCCCCTGGCAGGCAGCGCCGCTCCCGCCAGCGAGACGGCCCTGCGGCAAGCCACCGAGCAGCTCCGGCAGGTGTGGCAACAGGATCCCCTCACCGCTCGCCGACCCTTCCCCGCCATCCGGGTGTTGGATTCCATCAGCGCTTCCGATTGCCCGGCGGCGGCCTTCCCCGCCAGTGGCCCCCTGGTGCTCAGCTGCCCGGGCAGCGGCGCGGTGCTGGTGCGGCGCGACAAGCTCGACGCCTTGCACGGGGTGTTCGGCGAGGCGGCGGCCTTGTTTGTGGTGGCCTATGGGCTGGGGCAGAGCCTGATTCCGGCGCAGCCTCCCGCTCCGCAGGCGCCCGGCGCCCCAGCCCCTGCGCTTCCGGCCGCCACCCCGGGGCTGCGGGCCGCCTGCGCCGCCGGCACCCTTCTCGCCGCCGTGCCCGTTCCCGCCGCCGATCGCCGCCTCCTGCTCAACAACGTCATCTCCGCTGGCGAGCAGGGTTTCCCCGCCAGCGCCGCCCCCCAATTGGGCACCGGCCCCCAACGGGCCTATGCCCTCTTCAGCGGCATGGGCGGCACTTCCCTCGATTGCGGAGCCGCCGCCATGGGTCGCCTGGCCAGTGGCGCTGAACCGCTGGAGGCCTTCATGGCCACCCGCGGCACCGGGGTGGGAATCGCCAAATTTTGCAAGCAGCCTCCGACATGTCCAAGAGGGTTGAGTTTCGGCGTCGCCGGGATCTGATCGGTTGAGTCCGACACGGAGGCCATCACGGAGGTCGTCAGTTAGGTCTTCAGTGAGGCGTCACGACGACATCACGTTGGTGCTCCACCAGAAAAGCCTTCAGCGTCTCCTGGCACTCCTGGGTGCGCGGATCCTCCAGCCCCCAGGCTGCGCCCATCAGCTCCAGAGCCAAGCGGTAGTGCGCCTCCGCGGACTGGAGATCACCGCGTTGATCCTCAACAATGGCCAGGTGTTGCAGCAGTTCACCACGCCGCGGATGGTGCTCACCCAACGCCACCTCCGCCAGCCGTACCGCCTCCTGCAGCTCCGCCAGCGCCTCCTCCTCCCGGCCCTGCTCCATCGCCAGCCAGGCGAGATTGTTGTGCACCGCCATTTCCGCCTCGCAGGGGTCATCCCGCAACGCCGCCAGTGCCTGGCGGTAGAGGGCCTGCGCCTCTGGAAAGCGGCCGAGGCGGGCGAGATTGAGGGCCAGGTTGTTGCGGCTCACCTGCACCAGCGGGTCGTCGTCGCCGAGCTGTTGCTGCCGCAACGCCAGCGACTCGCGCAACACCTTCTCCGCATCGGCACCGCTGAGCTCATGCAGGACAAGCCCCAAGCCGTTGAGGGCATCAGCGCACTCCAGCAGCCATTGCGCTTCCGCCTCTGGCGGTTCGCCAGCACCGCGTGCCAACAGGGCCAGCGCCTCGCGACACTGCAGCTCGGCTGTCGCCAGCCGCCCCCGCTCTCGGGCGATGCCCGCCAGTCCCACCAGGCAGCCTGCCAGCACGCGATCCGCTGCATCACCGCCAGCCCCGGCCCTCTCCATCCCTGCCTGGAACGCCTCCTCTGCCGTTGCGTAGGCGCCGATGGCCGAGCGCAGACGCCCGAGCGCCAGCAGGGGCAGGCCCGCTGCGGCATCGCCAAGCGCATCGGCGGGCCAGCGGGCCAAGGCCTCCAGCAAGGGAAGGCAGCCCTGGCTCCGTTCCCGCGAGCGGGCGTCCAGCACTTCACTCACCTGCGGCAGCCAGGTTCTGAGCGCCTCCATCAACCGCGCCCGTCGGCTGGCATCAGGGGCATGGGCGGTCTGGGCCGCGAACAGGTCATGCAGCAACGGATGGCAGCCCACCATCCCCGCCAGAGGTCGGCCAATCAGATGCTGCTGCTCCAGCCCCAGCCGGGCCTCCACCCAGTCGTCGGGGTCGAGGCCGGACGGGGCGCTGAGGGCCAGCAGCTCCCAGGGCACAGCGCAGGCGGGCAGCGCCCCGAGCAGCCGCGCCAGCTCCCGCTCCGCGTCGCTGATCCCTTCCCAGGCCAGCAGGAAGCCTGCCTGCAAACCGCGGGCTTGCAGCGGATCGGCGGTACTTCCCTGCAACTCGCGCGCCAGCGCCCCCTTTGCCCGCAGCCGTCGCTGCAGCTCCGCCAGTTCCAGATCGCCATCGCGGGCCAGCCGCCGCCCCAGCAACCACAGCGCCAGGGGCAGACCGCCCACCTCCTGCGCCACGGCGCGGGCCTGGCGCTGCTCCGCCTCCGGAAACGTGCCGCGCTCCGACACCGCTTCCAGCAGGGCCGCCGCCTGCTGATCCTCCAGCGGCTCCAAACGCACCCGTTGGCTGGCGGTGCCGTACTGGCGGCGACTGGTCACCAGCAGCTGAAAGCGCTCGGGCAAACCGCGTCCGAGGGCCTGCAGCGACGTCGGATCATTCAGCTCATCGAGCAGCAGCAGCACCGGATGGGGCAAAGGCCAGCGGCTGTACAGCCAGGCCAGGCGGGCCTCCGGCGGCAAGTCCTCCGGAACCTGCTGGTCGAAATGCACCAGCGCGAACTGCTCCAGCTGCTCCACCAGGCCCGCCAGCGGCCGCTGGCCATCGAGCACCACCACACCGCCGCCGTAGTGATTCAGCTTCTGGCGCAGGTGCTGGAGGGCAAGAGCCGTTTTGCCCACACCGTCCATGCCCGTGATCACCACCGGGGTTGTGCCTTTCGCCAGCAGTTGCGCCAGCCGGGTCTGGGCGGCTTCTCGGCCGATGAGCGGCAGAGCGCTGCCACTGGCCTCCGGCAGGTTGTGGGGGGTGTAGGGATTGGAATTCAGCTCCGCCTGCTTCAGCAGATCCAGCACAAACGAAACGGATACCTCCGCCACCAGCTGCTCCTGTCCGCCAAAGACGGTTCCTGGATATCGGGCGACGTCCCGCAGCCGAGCCAGGTGAGAGCGTTGCGACCCCTGCTGCTCTGGCTCGCAGCGGTAGTTCTCATCTCTGGGCGCCCCGTCGCTTGGTGTGGCGATGAAAAGCTTCTTGCCGTGCCACAAGGCCAGCCACGCCTCCCATTGCGTGTAGCTGAGCGAGGGGCTATCCGGTTGCAGAAACTCCGCCAGCGGATAGCGGCTGGCCAGCTCGGGATAGCGCTGCGCGATCGCCGCCACGGACGGGGGCTTGGCCATCGCCCCGGTCATGTCGCCCACCAGGTGGATCACGCCATCGCAGCCCTGGATGTACCGATCGAGCATCTCCAGGGTTTCATCGCCGCTGACGATGAAGTCCTCCTGCACCTTCACCTCCACATCCGGGCGGGTGAGCAGCTGGCGCAGTCGCTCCCGATAGCTCAGGAACTCAGCGGAGACAGTGGAGAGGAACAGCTGAACCCTCGCCATTCAGCGGTGGCCGGTTGGGCGGATGCTACCGGGATCCGCTGGGCCCACTTCACCGCTCTGGCAGTTCCGCTCCATCACCTCCTCCGGCCCCCCGCAACGCTCCAACAGCTCCTGAAGAGAAGGAGGCCTGCGGGGCAACCGGGCGCTCAACGGCCAACGAAGGTCAAATTTGAATCAAATTAGAGAATGGCTTGACGATGTGC
>Ga0194130_10005461_pt1 | contig 15290 bp, 14 predicted proteins | sample TA2KigsurfametaG_FD_160084 | JGI IMG/M metagenome (GOLD analysis project Ga0194130, IMG submission 160084) | Freshwater microbial communities from Lake Tanganyika, Tanzania - TA2015050 Kigoma 12 surface | ecosystem: Environmental > Aquatic > Freshwater > Lake | place: Tanzania: Lake Tanganyika... | reverse complement strand
AATTCTTTTAATATTTTTTTTTCTGCAATGACTGTAGATAAACAAATATCGCAAGAATTTAGCAATTCTGAATAAGAAGTATTATTTGCAGCAATTTGTCTACCAACTACTATACTATTTAAATTTAAAATTCTATAAGAGGTATGGGAAAAACTGATTTTATTTCTTTTCATAAAATCTATTTGTAAAGCTAACTTTTTTTTATCCCATAAATCATCAGCGTCTAAAAAAGCTATATAACCTCCTTTTGAATATTTTATTCCTTTATTTCTAGAAGGTCCGGCTCCCAAATTTCTTTTATTTATCAATAAAGTAATCCTTTTATTAAGTTTTACTATTCTTTTTACATATTCAAGATCAGTTCTTGATGGATCATCATAAATAATTATAATTTCGAAATTTTTGTAAGTTTGATTCAACGCAGACTTTAGAGCAGCAAGTATAAACAATTTTTTTCTGTAATAAGGTATAATGATACTTACTTTGTAATTCACATTTGAAAAAATATCATAAAGCTACTTAATATCATAAGCATAATTTAAAAAATTATTATTTAGTTTTTATTTATTTTTTTAATTAAAGTATTATCACTTGATCTTCCCATGACCCCTTTTGGTTTATCAAGTAGATAATTCATATTCACTTTATACGCAGCAACTTTTTCATTAATTTCGATCATTTCATTAATCGAAACTTGCTATTCGCTACCAACGTTAAACACGTCTTAATGATTATCATGAAAAACTCTTATTTTTCCATCTAAACAGTCATCAATAAACATAAAACTTCTATTTTGAATTCCACTACCCCAAAATTCAATGGAAACTTCATTATTCAATTTCGCGTTGATAATTTTTCTACATAGTGCGGCTGGAGCTTTTTATCTTCCTCCTCCATAAGCACCATAAGGTCCATAAACATTATTATATCTAACCACTCTTGTTTCTAAACCAAAATCTTCAAAAAAGTGTCTACACATCCTCTCGCTGAACAACTTTTCCCATCCATACCCGTCTTCTAGGTCAGCTGGATATGCATCTTCTTCCTTCAGGCCAGATACAAAACTTTTATCCTGTTTAGTAACATTATAAACACAAGCACTTGATGAAAATAAATATTTTTTTATATTATTAATCTTTGAGGCTCTTAAAAGATTGGTATTTATAAAAACTGACAATATACATTCAGCTTTTTGTTTTCTATAAAGCCCATACCACCCATGTTGCATACCATCATAGTCAATGTTTTTTGAAATATTCAAACAATTTTCATATTTTTTTAAATCAAGAGAATAATTTATATTTTCATCAAAAATTTGAAACCAAAATTCTAAAGGTTTTATATCAACACAAATAATTTAAGAATTTTTTTCTTTTAATAATAAGATGCTAGATGGCCTCCTATAAAGCCTCCAGTTCCACAAATTAAAACTTTTTTCTTTATATTAAAATGATTGGTTGCGGGGCTTGGATTTGAACCAAGGACCTTCAGGTTATGAGCCTGACGAGCTACCAGACTGCTCCACCCCGCGAAGTTTTTTTACTATACAATTTTAATTAGTAAAAATAAATAGAAACAAAATTTTGTTATAATGACAAAAGATTATTTAGTTTTTGAAAGTGTCTAAACATACTATAATCTCTTGTTCTTTTGACTAAAATTTTTTTATTTTTTTTATTTTTTAATTCAGTATCATTTAAAACGGTATCAAGTAACCTCAAAAATTGATCTTTATCGTTAAGGTCAAAAACATAACCAAAACGTTTATTATCAAAAAAATCTCTAGGCCCGTTAAAACAATTTGAAGATATAATGTTGGCCCGAGAAAAGGCAGCCTCTATTAAAACAAAACCAGGATCCTCCCATAAGGAGGTCATTAGAAAACATTGGCAATTATAAAAAAATTTATAAATATTTTCTTGATATCCAATTAAAAAAATTCTTTCTTCGATATCATATTTTTTTGCTAATGATCTTAAATAATTTTCCTCTTCACCCGAACCTGCAATAACTAAATTTAATGATTTATATTTAGAGGAGATTTTATAAAAGCAGTCTATAAGAAAACCAAAATTTTTCTGCTTTGTTAATCTTCCTGCCGCAAAAATATATGTTCCAAAATCTTGATTAATTGCATCTCTTTTTAACTTACAAATTTTTCTAACAATAATTATAGGATCTTGGAGTACAAACACTTTATTAGCGTTAAATAATTTCTCTTTAATTATAAAGTCTCTTGTTTGATTAGTAGGGCAGGTTATAAAATAAATTTTTTTTAATAAAATTTTCCACAAAAACTTTCTAAAAAAATTAAGTTTCGGTAATCCAGATATTCTTAGAATTACTTTAGTTTTTAAATTAAAAAAGAAGTTTAATAGTAATGGCAAAGAAGTTATTAGGTGGATTATCAAGTAGTCGGGATTATCCCTTTGCAAAAGTTTTTTTAATTTAGCTATTGAAAAAATAAAAATAACAATAAAAGAAAATCTGCTTTTAAAAAACCCCTTGCTAGGCAAGTATTTATATAAAGATATATTGCTTAAACTTATTAAATTAATTTTTTTTTCAAGTAATTCCTTGCTGTACGCATTAAATTCACCAATGGCATTAATTATTGAACAGTTATAATTTTCAGAATATCTGTTCATGCTGTATGCAGAATTTATCACAGCATCTCTAGTAGCAATTTTACTCAAAAAAGGTGACCAGTAATAGATTGATTTTTTCATATAAAATTAAAATAAGAATAACTAGTCTGGCCAAAAATTAAAACATATAAATTAATAATTTATGGAAAAAAAATTAATAATATTTATTCCATCTATTGAAGATGGTGGAGTTGAGAAAAATCTTTATCTTATAAGCAATTATCTCTCAGATAAATTAAGAAGTATTGAAATTATAACTTGCAATAACAATTATAAAAAAAAATTTTCTAGCAAAATTAACATTGTAAGTCCTAATAGTAAATTTTTTTGGAATCAAAAAAGATGGGTTAAGTACATAATATGTTTAATAATTCTCTTTTATAAAATTATTAATGACAGAAAAGTTGTAATATTTGCATTTCAGGCAAATATATATGCAGTTTTAATAGCAAAAATTCTAAATGTTAAAATAATAACAAGATCAAATTCATCTCCATCTGGATGGTCACAAAATTTCTTAAAAAATTTAATATTTAAATTTTTACTCAAAAGATCAGACTCAATAATTGTAAACTCATTAGCATTTCAAAAAGAATTTTATTCTAAATTCCAAATCTCTACTACTTTTATATATAATCCTTTTTGCAAAAAATTAATTAATAAAAAAATTAAAACTAAGATTAAAAATGATTTTTTTAAAAAAAAAAATCTTAAGATTATTAATGTTGGCAGACTTACTAAACAAAAAGATCAAATTACAATTTTGAAAGCTTTCAGATTAATAAATAAAAAACTTAAACCTAAGCTTATAATTGTCGGCAAAGGTTCAGAATATAAATTTTTACAAAATTACATTAATAATAATGGCCTCAATGCTAACGTTAAACTATTTGGGTATACTGATAACCCTTTTTCATTAATTAAAAGCAGTAATATTGTATTATTAACATCAAAATTCGAAGGTCTACCAAATATTTTATTGGAAGCTCAATATTTAAAAAAATATATTATCTCAACAGATTGTCCTACAGGGCCGAATGAGATTTTATCCAATGGTAACTATGGAACATTAATCAAAATTGGGGATTATAAGGAATTGGCAAAAAAAATAAATAATTATTATAAACAAAAAAAACTAATTAATAAAATGATTTTGAAAGGATATAGTGCGATGGATAGATTCGACTATAGAGCTAACTGTGAGAAATATTTTAAACTTATAAAAAAACTAATCTAAGTAATTTATGGTATTAAATAAATTCTATAAAACTTAATAAATCTAAATATTTTGATTATATAATTTCTACTTTTTTTTTTACTATAGTTTTTTTAAATTTTTAATAAATTTTAAAATTAAAATCATTAAAACCATAATTTTATTTTGTCCATTATTTAATCTAATTTTTATTGTTTCCATAAAATGATCAAAAAAAACAACTTTACTTGAAAACCCACCTCTTCTAAAAGTGCCAACTAATTCATGTTTTTTTGTGCTAATGCCTTTAAGTTTATGATGGACAATCATTCTATAAAAATAATCATAGTCTGAAGAAAATTTATATTGGGTGTCATAATAACCAACTTTTTTAACAGCATTTTTAGTTATATAAAAACCAGTCGAGTGACTTGAATAAAATCCCCAGGTAAAATAAATTTTCCACGGTTTATAACCATTTAATACACCCCAATGTTTTCTTACACTGCCAAATATGAAATCAATGTCTGGATTTTTATTATAATAATCAGAGATAATTTGAAGAGCATCAGGGGTCAAAGTATCATCAGAATTAACAAATACTATTAAATCACCATTTGCAAAGTTTAATCCTTTATTAAATCCAAAATATAAGCCCTCATCTTTTTCTGATTGCCAATAATTAATAATATCTTCATTTTTATTTATAATGGACAAAGTGGAATCAGATGACTCTCCGTCAATAATTATATATTCATAGTTTTGGTAAGTCTGATTTCTAATACTTAAAATAGTTTCTTCTAAATACTTTTCTCCATTTAGAACACAAGTTATAATAGATATTAGTGGTTTTTGGTCATGAGATTTACTTATAATCCCTTTTAATCTTAATCCTCCTTTTTTTTTCTTAGAGTAATTATTCATAAACTATAGTAATTTGTTTTTAAAAATTTTATCTATAACAAAATTACATTTTTTAAGTTCTTTTAATTTTAAAGTCTTTAATAATTTATAATTATCAGCACAATTCTGTTTAATATCATTTTTTCTTAAAAATTTTTTATCTAAAATTATATATTTTTTGTAATTTAAATTATATTTTCTAAAAATATAGTTTATTAAATCTTTTAATTTTTTTTTTTCTCCTGTTCCTATAATAAAGTCTTCTGGTTTCTTTAACTGTAAAATTTTCCAAAAAATTTCTACAAACTCTGGAGCCCAACCCCAACCTCGTGAAATATTAATATCTCCTATTCTTAATCGATATTTTGGATTGGTAGCTATTTTTTTTACTGTGTTTATAATTTTTATAAGAATAAAATTCTCAGTCCTTAATAAGGATTCATGATTAAATGAGAAACCAGTGCAACACCATAATCCAAAATTTTCTCTATAACTTTTTATTAAATAATGGCAAATAACTTTTGATAACCCATAAGGACTAACAGGATTAAATGGGGTTAATTCATTAATTTTTTTTGTAGAATTACCAAAACACTCACTTGAGCCAGCATTGTATATTTTTCCTTTAAAATTTAACTCTCTACAACTTTCTAAAATATTAAATAAACCAATGGTATTTTCGTTCATTGTTTCGAAAGGTTTGTAAAAAGAATGATTTACTGAAGAAATTCCCGAAAAATAATAAATCTCATTGCATCTAGTTTTTTTAATAACTGACTTAACTTCCTCTGCATTAGCAGGATTTACTTTGAAGACTGTTAATTTATTATTTAAATTTAATTTTTTTAAATTTAAAAACTTTCTTTTTTTTCTTGAAGTGCCATATACTTTATAATTTTTAATGTTTAGAAAACGAGCCAAATATGAACCATCTTGACCATTTATTCCAAATATTAATGCTTTTTTTTTAAATAACACTATTATAAATAGCTAAAGTCTCTTTCGCACACTTAGTCCAACTAAAATTTTTATTTTTTTCAAAACCTTTCTTAATTAAAGTTTTTCTATTTTTTTTGGAATAAATAGTTTGCTCAATCGCGTCTGTCATATCATTAATATCATTCGGTTCAAAATATCTAACTGCATCACCACCTATTTCCTTCATTACGGGTATATTGCTGCATATAACAGGACAGCCCAACGACATTGCTTCTAATATCGGTAATCCAAAACCCTCATATAGAGACGGATAAACAAGAGCTGTAGAATTTAAATAAAGTGCTTTTAAAACATCGTTATTACCTTCTATATGGTTAATAATTCCACTTTTAAAACCTTCATTTGCAAATAAAATTAACTCTTGTTTAGAAAATGGATATAAGCCAAAACAATTTATATTGACTTTGTTCTTTAACATTTTTGAATTGGACACTGACTTTATAAAATTATGAAAATTTTTATATCTACTTCTCTCACCAACGTATAAAATTGAGGGAATGTTATTACTTGTTGAAGCAATTTCCTGATTATAATTAAAATTACTAGCAAGATAGATAACTGATATTATTTTTTCATCTACTTTATAAAAATCCAATAAATCTTTCTTGGTATTTTCTGATATACAAATTATATGGTCTGCTTCGTGTAATGCTTTTTTTTTTGGAAAATAATTATTTCCGTAACCATTTAAATTGAATTTTTCATGGTTCAAATCATATACAGTTAATATTTTTCTTTTATTATTTAAATTAAAAATTTTATCATAATACGTTAAGTGAACAATCTTAGGGTTAATTTTTTTTAAATAATACTCAAATAAAATGTTATTTGAAATTCTAAATAACTTATTAGTATACATCGGAATATTTTTTATTTTACGTCCTATTACGATATCTAAAAAAAATTTATCATTTATTAATTCGTTAGTATAAAATGGAGCAATAATTTTTACTTCATTATCTAGTGCAACAATATTTTTTACTAGATTTGTAAAATAGGTAGAAATTCCACCATATCTTTGCCAAAAGAATACTTGATAATCAAAAACAATTTTCATTTTTTATCTTAAGTATTTTTTACTTTAAAAGAGTACTTATATTATTTTCTTTAAACCATTTAATTATTAATTGTATTTCACGTTCAATACTCTTAAAATTTTTATATTCTGTTATTTTTCTAATTTTAAAATTGGAACCATGAGTATCTTGAACGTCTGCTAAATCCTTAGATTTATTTTTTACTTTAATATTTTTAATAAATTTTTTACTTACCGAAATAAACTTTCTTACAGAATATGGTTTACTAGAACAAATATTAAATACTTCGTGATATTTTTTTGTACTAACTTTAACAATTTTATATAATATTTTAACAATATCATTAATGTGAGTAAAATCTCTTAAGTGGTTTCCATTATTATTTAAATAAAAAATTCTATTGTTTAATTGAGAATTTATATATTTAATAACAAGCATATCAGGTCTGCCCCACTCTCCATAAACAGAAAAAAATCTCATCCCTAAAATATTCATTTTGTAAAATTTTGCAAAAAAATTACTTGTCATTTCATTAGCTAATTTTGAGTAACCATAAAAACTTTTAGGACTAGCGGGCCTAATTTCATTCACTGGTAAATATTTTTGATCTCCGTAAACAGAACTCGAAGAGGCATAAATAATTTTTTTGACTTTAATCTTTGCTAAAGAACTTAATAAATTATTATAACCAAGAATATTAGAAGTATAATATTTTCTGGGGTTTTTTAAGGAATACCTTACTCCTGGTTGGGCCGCGAAGTGATAAACAACGTCAAAAGTTTTCTCTTTTAAAATATACTTTTCTAAATAATTTTTATTTGAAATATCAATTTTTTTGAAAAAAAATTTTTTATATTTCTTCAACAAACGAATTCTTTCTTTTTTATAACTCACTGAATAATAATCATCAAAATTATCTAAACCATATACCTTAATTTTTTTTTTCAGAAAAAAATCTGCTAAACTGTATCCAATAAAACCAGCTACTCCTGTTATTAAAATCTTCATATTATTTTATAAAAATATCCAAATTTATAAGAATAAAAAATATTATTATAATTTATATACTTTTTTATTTTTTAGTTGATATACAACGTCGCAAAATTTTAAAACATTTCTTCTATGACTGACAAAAATAATAATCATATTCTTTTTTATTTTTTTTAATAGTTTTAATATTAAAATTTCACTATCATAATCAATTCCATTAGTTGCTTCATCTAATATTAATATTTTTGGCGAATGATAAAGCGCTCTGGCAATGGCAATTCTTTGTTTCTGCCCACCTGATATTCTCGCACCTCGCTCTCCTACTTTTGTATCAATTCCATCAGGTAGACTTTTAATAAAACTTTCTAATTGTGTTTTTTTAACTAAATTAAAAATTATTTTCTTATTGATTTTTTTTTCTTCTACTCCAAATGCTATATTTGATTTTATGCTATCGTCTAATAAAAAAACATCTTGCTGGACATATCCAATAGTTTTTCTCCAACTATCATTTATATCTAATAAATTGTGATTATTTATTTTTACAATACCACTATTGGGAGATTTCAAACCCATTATGATATCAATTAATGTTGATTTTCCTGATCCACTCTTTCCTGTAATGCCAATTATACAATTCGTATAGATATTAAGATTTAAATTATCTAAACAAGATTCTTTTTTATCATCATAAGAAAATTTTATATTATTTATTTGAATCTTTTTTATAACTTCTAATTTTAAATTAATTTTTTTATTTTTTGAGACACTATAACGATTTTCTTCAATTTTTTTTAATTCGTTCAATAAACTTTTTGCGCTAGGTATAGAAAATCTAATCCGATTAAATAGATTAAACAATTTATTAATAGAAGGTAATAATCTAAAAATAGCAGCAATTAACAAAAAGAGAAATGGTGTGATAATTTCGCTATTATATTCTGAATTTAACTTAAAGATTAAAAATAAAATTATAAAAAAAACAACAACGGTTTCAAGTAAATATTTAGGATAAGTTCCTGCAACTGAAGATTTATAGGTGGTAATATTTAATAAATTTATATTTCCTTCAATTTTTTTTCTAAAGAAGCTTTCTTTGCCAAAAATTTTTATATCTCTTATAGCAGAAAATGTTTGTTGAATATTTTTAATAAAAAAAGTTGATTGAGTGTTAGAAATGCCTCCATATTTTGTCATGCTATTTTTGTTAATAAGCAAAATTACCCAAGAGAAAATTAACAAAAATAAAGCACAAATCAAAGTAACAATAAAATTAAAATAAAGTAATACACAAATAGTAAAGAACATTACTAAAATCTCTAAAGCAAGATTTAGCAGAGGTAGTAAAAAAAAATTCGTATAAGTACTACAATAAGAAATTAAATTTTGCAAAAGAACTGATGAGTTTTTTTTGCTTAAAAAAAGTATCGACTGATTTAAATAATTATCATAAATTTTCAATCTCAAATTTTTAAGAACTTTATTTACGAATTTTACTTGATATTTGGCTAATAAAAATAAATATAAATTTTTAAGAACTAATAAAAATAAAAAACATAACAACACAAAAATTGTTAAATCTTTTTTTTCAATTGAATAACTTTCTTTAAGATAGTTAATAATAAAATTCTGCTCAGATAACAAAATTGTTGAAACTGGTATTATAGAAGAAAAACTAATAATTTCGAAAAAAACTCCTATTAATATTAAGAAAAATATAACAAAAAATTTTTTTTTTTCTTTAATTGATAATATGGAAAGTGACAAACTTAACCTTCCGAATAAATCTTTATAAACCAACATTAATCTAAAACTATTAATTAATCTTAAGTATATATTTTTAGTTGAAGATACAACTGTATTAATTTGGCTTTATAAAAATTTTTTATTATTAAAATTAATAGTGATTCTAAATAGATCCTTAACTTTTTTATTTTTTTTTAAAACTAATTAAACTTTTTTAAATGGTCTAAAAAAGAAACTCTAGAATGATTAAAATTTATTACAAAATCATTGCTTTTAATAAAATTTCTTAATATTTCTAACTTTTTATAGTGTTCAGAAAATGAAAAATTATTCATCCAATAAGTATAAAATACATCTCTATAAATATCATTTTAATTTTTAAAAAAATTTCTATTTTTTAACCAATCGTATGCAAACCAGCTTGGTGAGTAGTAAAAATTACTCATTAGATAATATTGAAATATTTCTTTTTTATTTATTTTTATTTTTGATTTAAATTTATTTAGATTACTAATAATATTCTCATAATTTTTCCTACTATAAGGAGAAATAGAAAATGAGAAATTTACATGTGGATTTGATCGAGAGGCATTTATAGAGGGTATATCAAAATAAGGATATTCACCAGCAACTGAACCATTACAAGTTAGAACAAAATTAATGCCTATTTTCAGTATTTCACGATGTGGAGTTTCAGGGCTAACTAATTTTACGTTTTGATATTTTGTTTTAACCAAATCTCTAATAATTTCGTTAGTTTATTAGGCATTCGACCTGAACTGAGTCTTGCTTGGACAAAAATAAAAAATTTCATTAATTTAACACTCTAAATATTTTTTTCATTGTAAATATATTTTTTACTTAAATAAAAAGTCATAATATTTTTTATAATTGTATCCACCTGAATATCTGTAAGGTACTTATTAAAATATTCATAAACTTTCTTAGACTTATCTAAGTATCTATAATTTTGATTAATAAATTTAGTAATGCGATTATAATCGTCTATCAACCAATTATTAGAATAATAAATAAAAATCATATAATAACATTCTAAAATTTCTTTAATCTTAATATTTCTTTTTAAATTTTTAAAATTCAGTATTTTAGCTCTGTATTCTTTAACGTTTTTTGGATGATAATTAAATTTATAATTAATATGGGAATTAAATTTACTGGCATTAATTACTGGAATACCAAAATAAGGATATTCTAACCCTATGCTACCATCAACTGTTAATGCCAGATTTATTCCTTCTGATATAATTTGTTTATGAGAAGTACTTGGGTCAATCCATTTAATATTGGGATATTCTTTTAAAAGTTGCTTAATAACCTCTACAGTTTTATCAGTATATTCATGAAAATTTGGATGGCATTTAATATACCATTCATAATTTGTATCTTTGCTGAGTTTGAACAAAAATAATAACCATTGGTAAAAATCTTCAAAAATACCATTGCCTCTTACATGAGGGGAATCTGAAAAGCTATGAGCGGCTATTAATACTTTAGTTTTTTTTGAATCTTTTAAAACCTTTTTATTTTTAATATCTCCATAAGCAGTTTTGGTTAAATATATCATATCACCCAATTTTCCATCAAACCTTTGACTAATTTTATTTTTAGCAATTTTTAATAATTTTTTTTTCGTTTCTAAGTCAAATTTTGAAAATTTTTTTTTAAGATCAAGATGTTCTTTATGAGGGTAAAAATTTTTTTTATTTAGGCTGTAAATTCTATAATAACTTACAATAAAAGTTCTTATATTTTTACTAATAGCAATCCTCCCCGGCAAACCTTCAATATACGTTGGATGGGTTGATATAACCGTATCAACTTTATTTAATTTGAAATATCTTCGCCAAAAAAAAAAAGTGGCAATAAACTTTTCAAAAAAATTCATGAAATCTTTACTATAAGGATTAATTGTTTCTAAATTATTTTTCCTTAAATAAGAATCGTATAAGATATCACCTAATAATATCCTGTTTAATTTAATATTAAGAATAATTTGTCGGGTTATTTTTTTTTTATAAAAATTCTTTATAAATTCTTTAGACTTTTTTAAATCAATAAAACTTGGATTTACATTAAATATTTTACTAACACCAAAATTTTTATAAATACCAAAAGTTCGTATATTTAATGTTTTTCCTAATAACCATTTTAAATAATTAATTATAAATATAAAATTTTTACTTTGAAAAAAAAAAATATTAGAAAATGAAAATATAAATTTTCTTTTTGTTAATGCAATTATATTTGCAAAAATTAATTGTCCGACATGAGTTGCTTCCCACCCGTTAAACTCTAATAGGACTATTCCGTTCTTTTTACGTTTATTGCTATAATGATTATTTTTTGAAACCGCTATTTTAATTCTTTCATACAAATTTTTCAACATATTTTAATATAACACTAAAAAATTTATTTACAAAATTTAGTATATCTCTTCTGTGCGTAATCATAATAATAGTCTTATTTTTAAAAATACTCTTAATATTTTTTAAAATTATCTGTTCTGTTTTTGGATCCAAAGAACTTGTTGCTCCATCCAAAAATATAATATCAGCATTTGAATATAGAGCCCTAGCAATTCCAACTCTTTGTTTTTGTCCTCCTGACAAACTAATACCTCTTTCGCCTAAAATAGTCTTAGATTCATGTGCAACAAATCCATGTTCTTTAGTCAAAAGTGATAAATTTATAACTTTCTTTAATCTAGAATAATTGAATTCTTTTTTCGGATGACCTAGAATAATGTTACTCTCTAAAGAGTCATCTAATAAATAAATATCCTGAGGAACATGACTTAAAATAGATTGCCAACCCTTTAAGTAATCTTCAAATTCAAGTTAAAAAAAGAAAAAAAATATCTAGTTTTGGTGATGGATTAAAAGTAAATCTTCAAATATTAAAAGCTTTTTTCAGATCTATATAAAATTTTTTTAGGAAGACCTATATGGTTTTAAAAATTTTTATATGATAAAAAATTATCATTATGAAAGCCAATAATAAATATATAGTATTAATTATCAGAAGACATTACGGGGAAATTGATTGGATTTTGCCTTTAATTTATAAATTAACTAAAGATCTTAAGCTCATAACTATATTTAACAATCAAAATTCATTTGAAAGTCTTAGTAAAAATAAAGCATTATTTAATCTTTGGAAAAAGAAATGTGATAAATTTTATATAGTAAAAAAATATGACAGAATTTTTTATAAACTTTCTCATAAAATATTAATTACGCTAAAATTAAATAAATTAAGATTATTTGGTCAAATAGAAAATTTCTTTATAAAAAATACCTTTAACTTTAGTAAATTTTTAAAACAAAATCAAATTAACAAACAAGAAATAAAGATTATTTTTACTCCTATTAACAATTTATCAAGTTTACCTGCTATATTTAAAAATAATTTACCTCATGTCAAATTAATTAGGTTTCCTGAATCTCAATGGATAAATACTATCAACAATATAAGTTATATAAAAAACTATTCTGATAAATTTACAGATTCATATTTAATACCTAAAGAGCAAAACGCTAATTTTTTTTTTGGGGCCAAAATCACAAATTCAATTAAAAAGAAAATTATCAATTGTAAATTTTTAAAATATGAAAGCTGGTGGATTAAAAAATTAAATTTTACAGATAAAATAGACAAGAATTTAATAACAATTTTCACCAGACCCCCGAGTAATTCTACTTTAACCAAAGAGTCTTATAACTATTACATAAAAACAATTTTTAAAGTTTTAAGTAAATTTAAAAATGTGAAAGTAATTTTTAAAGTACACCCAAATATTATTGAAAACAATATGATAAAAAATTGTGCAAAGATTTTTAAAATACACCCAAATATTTCTGAAAACAATATGATAAAAAATTGTGCAAAAAGTTTTAAAAGTGTTGATTGGAAAATTGATACAAATCACCCCATGGTTTTGGCTTCAAAAAGTAATTTTTGTATTTCATTACTTACATCAGCATGTCTAGATTGTCTTGCTGTAAAAAAAACAGTTATAGAATTTTTTGACTATACTAAAGAAAAAAATAAAATAGGAGCTGTATTTTCAAAGAGTAAAAAAAAATGGATTTCAATATATTCAAAAAAAAAATTAGTCAAAAGTGCTATCAACGAAAAGGAATTGGATTTTGCAATAAAGCATAATTTTTCAAAAAAAAATATTAAATTTTTAAAATCTAATAATAATTTCTTAAATTTAATAAAATATGGACTTAATTCACAAAATATAGCTAAAAAAATTTTAAAATTAGCAATGGATAATTAAAAATATGTGTGGGGTATTAATTATTTATTCTAAAAGAAACCAAAAATTAAATAAAAGAAAATGTTTTCTTGCGTCAAAAAGATTATTCAACAGAGGGCCCGATCTTCAAAAAAAAAATTTTTTTAGAAACTCTACATTATTTATTTCCAACACGATATTATCTATAACAGGCTCACGTGATAAAAATAAAAATTTAGAAAAGTCTTTAAGTAATAGATACGTTATTTCATTTAATGGTGAAATTTATAACTACAAAGAATTAAATAATGATTTTAAACTATTAAATAAAAAGAATTATTCAGATACCAAAATCTTAGTAAATCTCTACGATAAAATAAATCACAATCTTATACCTGAAAAACTCAATGGAATGTATGCATATGTAATTTTTGACCAAAAAAAAAATAAATTAAAAATAGTTAACGACCCACAAGGAGAAAAAAATCTTTATTATTATAATGACAATAACTTTTTAATAATATCATCAACAATAAATCCAATTTTAAGTTTTATTGAAAATTACTCAATCAATAAAGAGCCGATTTTTAATTATTTTTCTACCAGGCATTTCATGCCTTTTGAACAGACTTGTTTTAAAAGAATTAAACTATTCCCAATTTCTTCAACTACAGAATTTTGTTTAGATAAATGTTATCTAAGTACAAAAATTAATGAAGACCCAGTCTCATGGATTTCAGAAAAAAAATATATTGAATTTAAATCAATGGATGAAAGTGATGTTATTAATTATTTTGAAAATGAAATTAAAAAACAAATAAAATTAATGATACCAAACAAAAATTTTGGATGTATTGTTTCGGGGGGGATAGACTCAACTCTTCAAACTGCTCTTATAACAATTTTTAGAAATCCAAAAATTAATTTAACTATTAATCATGGAAAAAAAGACCCAATTATGAAAAACATTCATCTTTTCAATAAATTTTTTAAAAATAAAATCAAAAAAATACCACTTAACAAGCATGTTTACAAAGATCTTTCAAAAAAATGTTATGAAATTATTTCAAGCCCAATGCAAACTCATGATTTGCCAGGAAGACTTTTACTCTCAGATTTTTTTAAAAAAAATAAATGTAAGGTTTTTTTTTCTGCAGATGGTTGTGATGAGCTTTTCGGAGGTCAACAAATTTATCTTAAAACTTTTAAAAAAAAATATAATTTTCATCATAATAGATCACCTTACACTTCATTGATAGATTTTGGATATTACAACAAAAGCAAGCTTAAAAAATTTGATAATTTTTTGAAAAAAAATTGGAAAAAAGTTTTCAATAAATACTCCTTTATTACATCAATGAGAGAAAGAAATATACAATCTAGTTTGTTTATGGATTATTTTCTTCAAAGTACCAGTGTAGCAAACCGCTCTAATGATTTAATTTCATGCGAAAATTCTGTTGAACCCAGAAATGTTTTTATACAAAAAAATATTCTCAAAATAATTT
>Ga0194130_10005459_pt1 | contig 15296 bp, 12 predicted proteins | sample TA2KigsurfametaG_FD_160084 | JGI IMG/M metagenome (GOLD analysis project Ga0194130, IMG submission 160084) | Freshwater microbial communities from Lake Tanganyika, Tanzania - TA2015050 Kigoma 12 surface | ecosystem: Environmental > Aquatic > Freshwater > Lake | place: Tanzania: Lake Tanganyika... | reverse complement strand
TTACCGGAAGAACCATGATGGAATTGAAAAACATGATGGAAAGTGGGGCTATAACGGCTGCCCATGTTACAGAAGCTCTGAAAATAGAAACTGCTGCTGGTGGACGGTTTGCCAATATGCAAAAAACTATGGCTAATAGTTTAGGAGGAGTGAGGTCGCAGTTAGTGGAGGTGGCAAATAATATCAAGGTGGAACTTGTAAAAGTGATGGAAAAAGATTTGATAGCCAGCATGAAAAGGACTATCGGATATTTGAAGCTATTTCAAACGTATTTGCAATCGCCTGCCGGTCAAATCATGGCTAAAAAGATGGTGGCTCTAGCTAGGACTGTTTTCATATCAGTAGTAGCATTCCACGCAGTGGGTTTTGCAATGGCCTCTTTCATGTGGTTCCTATCTTCGATAGGAAGCACTGTGAGCAGATTGTTATCCGTATTTCGTGGATTGCAGATGGCTATCATGCTAGTAGTTGGGATAGTAAGCAGCCCATTCGCATTGATAGTCGGCGGCGTTGCCGCCGCCGTTGCTGCCTTAGCCTATATGTACGGGGCCGTATCTGGCCCCGGATCGATATATCAGGCATTCTTGGATCTTTGGAATCTCTTATCATTTTTCTTTACGAATGTCATTGGATTCTTTCAGAATTTCCAAATGAATATGATGATATTGACCGGATTCTTCCGGGCACAGTGGCAGAACGTATTGTCAGACTTATTAGAAGCCGTATCAAGAATGATACCAGCTATGTTATCTAATTTTGGCATCTTGGTACGCATGATAGGTCGCATGTTCGTAGTATTCTTTACATGGCTGGTAACATCATATCAAAGCCTATTTAGTGGTTCTATATATGAAGCTATGGTCAATGGCTTTATCAAAATCTTCACTTGGTTAGAAAGCAAGTGGAAAGATTTTGGTACATTCATGGGCAAGATTTGGGAAAACTTATTTGACCCTGCCGCATTGTATGAAGTCATCGCTGGTGGTATGGGTATCGATAAGTTAGCCACGGATATGGCTGATGATATTGCTACTACGATGGAGAACGGTTTGGTGGCAGGATTGCAAGGGGTGGCATCTGATGAACTGAGTAAGATGACCACAGGTCTTGAGGGCATGACTCCTAAGACTGATACATCAATTCTCGACATGATAAATACTGCCTACACTCCTCTTACGCCGCCAAAACCTCCAGAGCTTGCGGACGCAGCAGCCTATAGTGGTCCTGGTTTTGGTAATTTTGGGGCTGGAGGGAAAATCGGAAAAACTGCCGATACGATGGCTTATCAAAGCTCCGACTACAACAAAAAGCTCGCCGAGCAAGCGGCTCGCTTTGATTTTAGCGGAAAGCCGAAATCGGCTAATCCGCAACTTGCTGCGCAACAGAACACTAATGTTCTGTTGCAGAAGATTCTTAATGCACTGTTGACGGGTAATCCGATACCTCTAATTCCTGCTGCTGTAGGCGGAGGGAGCAACACTCCATAATGACGATCACGCATGTCGGCATACGAAATCAATCTATGCAGCGAGATGACGAAGGTCATCGTACCTATTCGATTACTCGCCATTTCAGGTCCGACGACTACCTCGACGGACCCGAATCTGTATTACAGCTTGTTAATGTTCTATTCCCAGTTGGCTCCGCCTACGTCGAAGCCAACGATTATGACCCTTGGGCATTTCTAACGCCCAATATGAGCATAGCCCCACACGGCGATGTAAATGAAGGCGAACCGTGCGTGGATTGGATCGTTACCTTAGAGTACACGACCAAGCCTATGAATCGATGTAATGATACCACCATCGAAAATCCATTGTTAGAGCCGTTCAGCATCTCGGGGGATTTCATTCACATTAGCCGTGAAATGAAACTAGATAAAGACGGCAAGCCTTTGTTGCATGTCAACTTCGAGGCAATGACCGGACCTGAGGTTGAAGAACGAGTAAGTTCTCCTACCGTCAGCATATCATTCAACGCAGCATTCTTACCGCTTAATATCATTACGTTACTTCTCAATAAAGTAAACGATGCTCCGCTTTGGGGATACCCAAAGCGAAGTGTTAGGTTTACTGATGCTAAGTGGGAAAGATTGTTGTACGGCACTTGCTTCTTCTATTATAAAATATCATATACGTTTGAGACTAATCTCGAAACGCACGATAAGTTCATACCAGCAATTGGTTATAAGACACTTTTGCCTGGATCTCTACCTCTTATACAAAGTAGCTATGCCGTACAGAAAGATAAACTAGGAGAAAATTCTGAATCGGTTATGTTAAATAGCTTCGGAGGATTAGCCGACCCCAGTCAAGAGCCGCTGATTGTAAAAGGTGTTTATCCTAACCAAGTTATCGAAAATCCAAATACTGGAAGTGTTTTAGGGCCTTTGATACAACGGAGAGAGATTGCCAAAGAAGGTAATATGTTACTTTTAGGAATCCCAACTAATTTAGTCTAATATGAGCCAAAAGCAGCAAGAATTTGTAGTCCGCACTGCCGGATCTCCAAAGAACGAAGATCGATTCACTGTAGTTCTAAATGCTCATTATTTGGAATGGGACAGTGGAGCCATGACGGACGTTCGCTGGGCTTACGACCGTCTTATGCCTACTGGAAACGGCACCTGCTATCAATCGACCCTTCGGATCGATCCAGGCAAAAAGAAAAAGCTCGAACTCCCCGAGTTCGAGCTTTCTCGCTGTGAGCTTATTTTGGGCCATAAACTGCCTAAACTTTCCAGCAATCCAGAATTGGAATCCATGCTTGCGGAGCAGCAGAAGAATAATGTCATCGAAATTTGGAACGATGAAAAGATGATAGGAGTTATCGGTCCAGATAGAATGATGTTCGGCCAGTTCTCTGGCGATTTATATGCTTCCACGTCTCGAACCACGGCTCTATTACATATAACAGCGGCACCTCTGTAATGGATAACAAGTATTACGTCCTGACAGCTAAAGATCGTCGAATCCTCGACGATCTTCAACGCGAGCAATCTATTGCACCGCCGCCAGCGATGCTGCCTAACAGCAGCAAGAACTATGTAGCTGCTCCTGACGTATATTGGGCTTTGCCGCCATGTGAAACCGGGTTGCCAGCGGCAACCCGGAATAGCGATGGATCTATCACTCCTGGGGTGGCTATTTGTTGTCTTTTTAAGTATGATGGAGATTCGGACAGAGTAGTTCCAATTCTAAATCCAGTTGGATTGCCATTTCATATAGTCGTTCGTAATCATTATACGCGAGTGGCTAATGATTATGTTCAGGTATGGCGGCATAAAAATGGTGCATGGACTAATGAGCGTCCAGAATTAGTCGTAGATTCTCAAGCTACGACTACAACTACTTCCGTTCCTGGAGCAGTTACGGCGGCTCCGGCTTGTCAAGGAGAGTGTATATGGATAGCAAAGCCGGTAGGAAGCGGATACGGATGGGGAGAGCCTACCGGAGGCTGCTCTAATGTTACCACAACGACCACTACCTCTACCACAACGACTACAACGACTACTAGCACAACGACCGGTACGACTACTACGACTACTACGACTACCCGTCCCCCAAATCCCTGTGAAGCTAATGTCTGTAGACTACGATGCGTAGCCGTTCCGGCTACGACTACCACAACCGCCGGTCCTGGCACTTCTACAACCACTGCTTGGCCTCCAGCCCCGGCTACGGGTTATAGCTATCAGGTGATCGGAACGGCTTGCAACTCCCCTTGCAATTGCTTCGGGGCTGGCGATCCTTGCTATTTATTAGACGGTGAAATAGAAAGCAAATGCGTCTATGTAACCACTACTACTGCCGGGCCTACTACATCTACCACAACTCCTGGCCCTATCGCAGGTCCACAGACCTGCGATATAGCTAATACGCAGTTAGGTGCCCCAACGGCAGGATCTTATAGAGCCGCTACATTAAAAAGTTTTCCAGAAGGATGGGTAGTCTGTCAGGATTGTCCAAGCGGTGAATTTCCTTTATATCCTAGAGGATCTAAGGATCTGATCGATTCTAGTCCGAGTAGTCAAGTAATAGTTCACGATTCGCCATGCGGCAGAGATCCATGCTCTCTGAATAATACTGCATATACATCAGGCAAAGCAATTTATCGAGCATTTAGCCTTCAAGATCAGTATTGGTATTGGGGAAGTAAAGAAGGCTCTGATGATATAATAAATAGTACAGAGACAAAATTTTTAGCCAATTGGATAATTTGCCAAGCCTGTGGCCCTGGGCTTCGTCCAGCCGTACCTCCTCCTGCGTGGCTTTTCTTTGATTCTGGTAATCCATCTTCTGTATCTATAAGTACGGCAGATGGTATGTATATATATGAGACGTCGTGCATTGCTGGATCTGCCTGCGCGACTTGTGAAATGTCTCATGTAGGCGATGTAGAAGATTCAGTGCCTCCAATTACTACCTCTACAACTACAGCATCCCCCACCCCAAGACCAACTACAACTAGACCTCCTTGCGGCTGTGCGCCGCCTCCGTATTGTCCAACTATTTCTGGAGAGTGTTCAAGGACAGAATGTGGCCCAGGATTAGCAGGAACAACTCCAGTATGCCCGGTTTCTACCACATCTGGTCCGAATCAATGTTGGGATGGTACTAAGATTTGTAGTTGCAATACTACTACTGGCACTACTGGCACTACGACTACAGCTATACCTAATTGTGGAAACCCTACGACCACATTGCCTCCCTGCGGTCAGTGTACATTCTTAGCATCTCAGATCGGGTTTGGGCAAATAGGTTGGGTGCAAACAGAATTTTGTAATTCTGGATGTTTTTGTTCCCCCCCTGCAGGTCCGGCATCTATTTGCGGAGGAACGGCTACGTCTCCATGCGTTAGACCTACTCCACCTGAAACTACTGCTCCTCCTCCGTGTGTTTGTACTGGGGCTTGTGGATGGTATTCTATTTCTTTAGGTGGTGGAAATTATGGGTGGGCATTAGGCTATAATACCTGTTTATCAAATTGGTGCGCTTGCAATTGCTCCAGTCCCAATTCAACTCCTGGAAATATCTGCCAGCAGACAGAAACGCCTTGTGTCACCCCTCCTACCCTACCACCAGCAACTACAACCTGTTACCCAGGGCAGCCTCCAGCTTCTACTACGCCTAATCCAGGCTGCGAGTGCTGCACTACGCAGGCTTGTGAAAAATACTGCATATTCAAAGGGAACGCCAGCGGTAGCTGGACTAAAATAGAAGATCCTTGTCCTACTACTTGTCCCTGTCCGCAATATCCGACTTCGCGTAGTGAATCGGACTGTGATTTCAGGCGATATCGTTGCGGCACAGTTCTTCCTACTACTCCTCCGCCTACTACAACTACAGGAACAACAGGAACAACAACAACAACGCCTGCTCCTGGAGCTTGTTGTGCTGGCGGAGTATGCAGCGTCATATCTTTCAGAGCTTGCCAATTAGCAGGTGGGGTTTTCCAAGGAGGTGGGACAAACTGCACTGGCGTTGTATGCACAACAACTACGACAACGACAGCAAATCCCGTAGGAATTTGCTGTGTCGGAAATGCTGGAACTGGTACAGGATCTACTTGTATCGGTAACACTCTTAAATCCTACTGCGACTACCTCAACGGTCAGTTCATAGCTGGAATAACCTGTGCTACAGCCGGTGCGCATTTATGCGCACCTACTACTACTACTACATCTTCCCCGACTGGAAGATGTTGCTATGGAGCCAATTCGTGTGCAACCAATACTAAATCTCAGTGCGATGCCCTTAGTGGGGTATGGACTTCTGGGCTGGATTGCTTCTCTAATCCTTGCACCGGACGATGTTGCTCCATTAGTGGATATGATGAAATAGATGGGATTCTTGTTCCTAGATGGGCCTGCGTTAGTGGGCAGACTCAAGCGTGGTGTAATAATGCTAGTGGAGCCTGGACTATGAATACTGCCTGCACGGATATGTATCCATTTGGTTGTGCAGGTACGACTACGACTACGACTACGACTACAACAGCCGCCCCGTTGGGACGCTGTTGTATAGCTGGGGTTTGCAGCCAGAAAACTCAAGCGCAGTGTGCGTCTAGTGGCGGTACAGATTGGGTTGCTAATGCCTCTTGTACTGGTTTTATGTGCCCAGAAGTATAATTGAAGAAATAATAGACTTGTGGCAGCTTTTGGTAGAACCCAAAGTTTGGCAGAGTGGTGCAGGGAGTGTAATATGGTATATGCAACATTTGCCAGGAGGATTCGCAATGGGGCGAATCCCGAGCAAGCAATTGCAGAATTAGCGGGAAAAGCAAAGAAATGACTGCACTGAAACTAAGTATAGGGATGGCTACTTACGACGACTTCTCGGGGATTTTTTTTTTCCGTCCAAGCACTTCGTCTATATCAAGATATTTCTGATTGCGAATTGATTGTTGTTGACAACAATCCAGATTCTCCTGACGGCGAAGCCGTCCGAGGCTTCTTGCAGAATATCTCTGGATTTGAACTGCCTATCAAATACATTCCGTTCGTGGAGTCTAAGGGGACTACACAAACGCGAGAACGCATCTTCACAGAATCTTCTGGGGATGCGGTACTGGTAATGGATTGCCACGTTCTTCTTCAAGCGAATGCCTTGCATCGCTTGAAGAAATTCTATGCGGAAGCCGACGAGTCGGCTCGCAAGAATCTCTATACCGGACCATTGTTGATGGACGGTCTGAATTTTGTGATGACCCACTTTGAGCCGGAATGGCGAGATCAAATGTGGGGAACATGGGCCGCCGCTTGGCAACACCCCGACGGAACCTTTGTGGTTTGTCGATCATCCAGCCAGTCTGATCCAGGAAGCGGGACTGTAGAAACCAAACAATTGAATACAGATGGCCCTTGGAGATCCACTCAAATCCCTTGGATCAACCATGAAGAGCATTTGATGGATCGCGGATACAAAGTCTACGGCTTTGACTCCGATGTGGCTCCTATGGAAATTCCAGCCCAAGGGCTTGGGCTGTTCTCTAGCGTGCGTGAGCATTGGCTAGGATTCAATCCTAACTTCCGATCTTTCGGAGGGGAAGAATGCTACATCCATGAGAAGTATCGCCAAGCAGGCAGAACTACGTTCTGCCTGCCGTTCTTGAAATGGAATCATCGTTTTGGTCGCCCTGGCGGGCCAAAATACCCGCTGACGGTAGAAGGCAAGATCCGAAATTATCTAATTGGATTTGACGAGCTTGGCTTGGATCGAGAGCCTGTTCGGCACCACTTCGTAGACGAAGTTAAGGTTTCTCAAGAGCGATTCGATATGATCGCAGCCGATCCTATCGCATTTACTCCATATGTCGCTCCGGCAAAGCCGGAGCAGCCTCAGCGAGTAGATGCAGTTGCAACTAGCAATTTAGGGCATCCTCTACCTCCATCGGCCAGAGGATTGGGTGATGTTGTGGAGTTCCTTCTCAAGAATCCTCGCGATCTTGACCAACACATCAACGCATTCATGAAATGGACTCTCGGCTGCAATTCCGCAGCCGAGATTACAAAACGACGAGAAAGCTCTGCTTTCTTGTTAGCTGCTCTAGGTAGGAAGCTATGCGGAAAATCCAATTGCAACAAGGAAACTTGTGCTAAGACCGGGTGTAAAGAAACTGCCGAACTATTCTCTTGGCAAGAAGAAGGCGATACACTTCTAGGACTTCTCCATGAATTGGTAACTTCCCATGAAGGCCGACCGCTTTCGTACACTGTTACCCAAGCAGATTTGACCAATATGATTCCAGAAATCCCCAACGTGGATTTCTTGTTCCTAGATACGCGACACACTGGAGAGCGGTTGTTGGCGGAGTTGCAAGCCTACTCGCCAAACGTCGCAAAACGCATCATGGTGCATGATACGGCTTTGTACGGCCTCATAGGCGAAGGCAATACAAAAGGGCTGTGGTGGGCCATTAGATCGTTTACAGATGCAAATCCAGAATGGTTCGTAGCGGAACATACCGATGCTCAGTACGGCATGACCGTACTGAGCCGAGTTCCAGAGGATAGGCCAGAGGCTTCTTTGAAGCCTTGGCCGAAGACGGATGCTGATGGAAACGCTTGCGGCTGCGGAACCAATTTGAAGGCGTGGCTCAAAAAGATCGGCATCGAAGCTACCGAAGGGTGTAGCTGCAATGCCCGAGCTAAGGTTATGGATGCCCAAGGGCCTCAATGGTGCCGAGATAATATCGAAACCATCTTGGATTGGCTATTCGAGGAAGCCAACAAACGCAACATGGGTGGTTTGTTCTTCCGGCCTGCTGTAAAGTTGATCGTTCAAAGGTCAATCAGCAAGGCTGAAAAAGACGAAAAGGCAGGACTATGCGGCTAGCCGCATAGTCCATCGTAAAGCCGGGGGATTCCTCCGGCTTTTTTTATTGATACTCAATGCCTCGTTCTTGGTAAATTCTTTTTGTTCCAGGAACGATTTCATTCTCAGTGTAATCATCCAGCTTTGGATATAGCAGTCCTCCCGCTGGATATACTGGTGTTTTCCCCCACCATTCAGTACAAGAAAATCCACTAGAATGGCCGCTAGTATGGTCACTTCCAGTGTCGCCCCAGCGATAGACGTATGTAGGAATTTGACTATCTACGACCCCACAAGCATCTTTCAATTTACCTAACATCTCTTGATCGAATCCTACGATCTTCGAGTCACCAAATCCATTTATTTTGGATAAGGCATTTTTGGTAAAAGCTACCGAACTCCAAAATCTTCCAGCCGTTGCTTCGACTTGGATGATTCCGGCGTATGTCGTAATGACGATTGATGGGTAACTAAAGTCGTCTTGAAGCAGCATTCTGGCGTGGTGTTCCAGATGCTTAGGAGTGAAAAAGTCATCGCCATCCATGATGGCGATTGCGTCCCATTCAATGCCTCGGGCTTCTGCCTCTGCTACCATTCCAGCATATTTTTCTCCCATGCTAGAACAGCGAGTCGAAAATTTTTTAAGTACGACTCTAGGATCGGGATCTACTAATCCCGATAACTGAAATGGTTCTGGGCGATCATCGCCCAGAACCCAAATCCAATTAGAATGCGTCTGATCGATCAACGATTGATAGACGTTTTCAGTCAGCCATTGACCGTGATTGTATAACGGAGTCAAACACAAAAATTTCATATCAGGCCTCGTCAGTTCTATCTGTAAATGCTTCGGCCAGCTTTAGCAAGCCTACACCATGATAATCTACTCGGTCGTTCTCATGGAATAATGGCTGCCCCAAAGAGCATCGCCTTCTAAGAATTTCTACTTTCTCGGGACTTCCAGGTTCCGCATCCGTAGCTTTGAACATAGTATCGGCGACATCTAAATCCATCTCATGCGGACCATATCGCAGAATATACTCGAATTTGTCACTCGGCATTGATTTCCACCCTGTTTCCTATATCTATTAGTTCTGGTAAATGCGTGACCATAATAATTTGAACTCCCATTTCTTTTGAGAGTTCGGATAGCAATTGACAGACGGCTGGGCGATAACTCGCCGAAAGCCACTTAAAAGGTTCATCTAGCACCAATACTCTCGCAGGCCGTGGTCTGCTCAACATCATGCAAGCTAGACGTAAGCCGAAAGCGGCTACGTCTAGCACACCTCCGCCGCAACTATCTACTGGATCTAATTCATGTCCCTCGGAGTCCAGTAGGACTCCTCGTACCTCTGTCTGCCCACGCTTTTGCTCAAATACTAGAGCAAATTTCATAGACCCTACGCCGAAGACTGTTTCTAAACAGCGGGTCACAACGAATCCTATTCGTTGTTGACATTTCTGCTGGCAATCCAAAGAGATCGTTTGAACGATCTCTTTGGCTTTAAGCACAGCCTCGTATTCTGCTCGCTTCTCGTCTAGTGTCGCTGCTGAGTTTTCCAAGGCTGCTTTAGCGGCGTTGTATTTACTTGAGGCTTTGTATAGTAGCGATTGCGTCTGCATGATCTGTAAGGAACTTGTCGAGACGTTGCTTGAGTTTTGGTTCGTTTTCATGGATGTACTTTTCCAGCTTTTCTAGTTCTGCCTTGGCAGATTCGATGCTTTCATGCCCTAGACTTTTAAGCTCCGCTTCCAGGCGGTCGCGTTGTCCCTCCAGCCTCGCCTTGGCTGCTTTGGCTTGCTCTAATTTCTTTGTTATCTCTTGGCAATCCAACGAATTTGAGGCAGTGTTTTGGTTACGGTTCATTTTGCTTTTCCTTATAGCGGATTTCGGATACTTGCTTTAGTGGCATGATACTTTCCTTTTTCTAATCCTTCGGCATTGCCAGAGGGTTTGTTTTGATTTCGTTTTTCGCTTCGCGGCAAAGTCCACAATTGCTTCTCTTTGCTACTAGATTACAAGATCCACCATTGCCTGCCCCATAGGGGCAGGCAATGTACTGTACGAGTTCCGGGTTAATTCCCGGAACTCGAAAAATGATTTCTTCGCAGATGATACAGCGGAAATCAGCCATTGGTAGCCTTCTGATAAATATCTTCCAGCTTCCTACGCACGCCAAAATCTGGCTCAAGATCGATTGCTAATCGCAATCGATCTACGAATGTATCGCCCGTGTTTTCCAATGAAGTCAATTCCTGGATCAGACTATCGGCGATAGTCTGATCTATGGCTTCTGGAACCCATTCATCCACCCATTGTGGTTCTGGGACATTGTACGGACTTCGTTCGATATGTCCGTCAGCGAACAAAACGCCATAGTGCGGGATATAATCCCTTTGATCGGAGTTCTGTGCAATGAATCCCCCGTGGTTCAAGATCCTTGGCAATTCCCAAGGGATATGGTTGTCGCCAATAATCAAGGCATCCAAACCGGGGAATAGTGACTCCAGTTTGCTGGAGTCGTCTGCCATTGGGTATTTGTTGTTAGGATTACTCCACCGGTACTGGTGGAGTACGCCTAGCTTGAAATCGTATGTAGTTTCAATAGCATCGGGAAGATCATATTTCCCCCAAGGCATCGCCCAAGCCCAAAGGTTTGGGTGATTGCGGTTCCCAAACACAATCGGCTGAAATTCGTTTGCTCGGAGATCCGTAATGATTCCAGCCTTGCACAAAACGCCATACGCACCGCGATGGCGTTCTTCGTAGGAATGATAACGCAAATCATGTTGACCTGGGATCGCATACATCTTAGGAAGATGGTACATAGCGAAATTTACTAACTCGGAAGACGGATTCCATTTGTCGAATACGTCACCGGCACAAATGATAGGGGCTTTGAGCGAGGTAGCAGCCTCAGTTAGAGCTACTAAATGATTTTCCATGACCTGATACCAGTCCGGTTCTGCTCGGGATCGCGGAGTCGTTTCCCGCAAATGCAAGTCAGAACAAAGGACGGCTAGAGGGGTCGTTTGCAGGTCGGACATATTGGCTTTTCCTTTTCCAGTCTGGTAATCTCGGATTCTTGCTTGGTTTTCTCGGATTCTACAGTTTTCCAATGCGTGAAAACATCCCGTAATCGGAAAACTTTCGATTTGACAATCGAAAGTTGGTCCTGGTCGCCTGTAACTTCGTCCAAGGCGACCCAGAATGCGTCCAAACGCTCTAAACGAGCGTAGGACTGCACTACAGCGTCCAGGCGAGTAAAACTAGCCTGGACTGCTTGGAGTGCGTCAGAATCAACGCTAAGGGCCTTTAACGCCTTCCCGGCAGAATTGACTACGGAGACTGTTGACAAGACATCCCGCAAATTCCCCATAGTCTGCGCAATTTGCCACTCTCGACTCCTCGCAGAGTCGAGAGCTTGCATCAGTTCTACTAATTCTACGAGTTCTGCTAGATAGGATTCTAATGCTAGCGTTGCCGTAGTATTTTGGCTGACTTCGTAGGTCAGCGATTCCAAAAGCACTTGTTTTAATTTAGCTGCCTGCAATTTTTGGTCTAGGATTTGAATCTTCTCAAATTCCTGCTCCGCTGCCGGTAGCCAAGCTAGCTTGGCTACCTCGGCTTCTCCTGCTTTGACGATTTCCTCCATTGCCGAAACCTGCGACTTAGCAGCCGTAACGGCTGCTGTTGTCGCAGACATGGTTTTGTCGATCACGGAGAGATCGACAATCCGGTTAAGTTCTTTTGCCATTTGACCAGGGGTCAAAGTCAAAAGGAACGGCGGATCGTGCTGCCCCTGCAAGTTTATTTCAGCAAGTCCGAGGACTTGCTGAACTTCAGAAGGTTGATTAGTCCCACAGGCTAGGAATACGGGCTGGTCATCTATTTTGTACCCATAGCCTTCCTCATTTTTGAATCTGACGACCATCCCCAATTCTGTGGAGATCCGAACCTGCGTATCATCTGTTCCAAAAGTCGGCAATCCAGAAATAGGTCGATGCTCGACCAGCCATCGCACTGCTCGGAAAACAGAAGATTTGCCGATGTTTGTCGGCCCGACGATTGTGTTTACGCCGGGCGAAAATGTCAGCAATAGCTGTTTATGAGCCTGGAAGTTCTTTAGGCTAATCTTTGTTATCATGGCTTGGGAGGTATTTAGCGGGTACGAAATGTTCGTCTATGATCTCATTCTCTTTCATCTGGATCGAAGCTAGCATCAGTTCGGCAATGCTGTCTACACCGTTGTAAATCAATAGACTTTGAATAGGCACCTGATGGATTCTATTTCGCTCGGAGTTTCCAGACGATTCGAAGTAGCCGTCTACCTCTCCCGCAAAGTACGGCATTCCCAGCTTTGCAAAGGCTTGAAATTTCAAGCCTTTGCTACCTGGATTAGGGTCGATCCAATGTGCCGCCTGCATGATGTCCCACCACCAACTTTTAGGCCAAATGCCAAGTTTGGCGTAACTCCAGCGGTCCTCGAACTTCATATTCGCGGCTATTTTCTTTACCGGAGATTTAAGGAATTTACCCATAAATTCCTTAATATCCTCATACACTGGAAAGGCGATGCACTTGACGGCATCGCCTTCTATCCAAGCTACGGACATGCTGACTATTTCTTGATTCGGCCATTCCGGTTTTAATCCGGTAGTTTCGTAATCAAATGCCGCAATTTCGGCGGTAGCCGAAATATGCTGTAGCGTTTCGTTTATTTCGTTTGGATTGTATACACACTGTACTAATGACTTAATATCGACCAACTGTTTCCACGGCCTGCCAGAGAGACGCATCGCGTCTCTCAGCCATCTATATTCCCAAGCGGCGGATACTTCGGTCACTCGTTTGTATGAGCCTGGATTGCCCACCGGGCAAATCCAGGCATTGAGTTCTCGACATGGGATTTGTTGACCATACCAGCGGTCGTAGAGTTCGGCGGGATTTTGCCAGTATCTACCGACTACGCTCTGCGTAGCTTTGGGTCCGTAGGGAATGATTACTTCTGGATTCAATCTAGCTAGCTCGGTTGCCACCAACGGTTGGCAGTGTTTCCACGCTTCTCCAGAAGCCCCAAAACACGCAGCAGAATAGACTTTGGGGTAAGCATCCAGAGTTATACCAACTCTGGATGCCAACGTCGCTAAACGGCCAAATTGGCCGTTTACGAGGCTGTTGGCAGAATCCTCGGATGGACTGTCCACCACGAATACGATCTTTGCCGAATTGCCCTTCCAAGTCTGCTTGGGGTTTTCGCATCCGCGACCCGCCCCGCAGGCATTACAATTAGGCAATACAGCCAATTTCTTGGATAGCGTCACCGCACTGAATAAGGGCATGACTAGGCAATCGTTTCAAGGCTGGAGATATATGCAAAGTTCTCGCCTCGGATTCGTAGCGAGTTCTCCGTCAAGGCTAGCGGATAATCGTATTTCAACAAAGTCTGCATATACTTCGGATTGAGTCCGAATGTTCTGGACGGACCTTCGTATCCAATATCTCGGATCTCCTCGTAGAATCCATCCGTGTTTTGTGCCCTGAGCATCAGTTTCTTCTCTTTGAGACGAAACTGAGCCTGCTTGCCGTTTCCAGTATCCGCAAAGAAAGCAGCCGCTTTCTGGATGCTATCCAGAATAGCAGGCGGAATCGCAAGCGTTGCTTGCGTTTCTGCCTTGAATGCCGAAGCTAAATTTGGAAATTCCCCTGAGTATCGACGCATCGATACTCGCAAACCCGTGTAAGTTTTGAAGTGCATCCAATTTTCTGTTTCGGCGATTGCAGCTACGCCTAATCCGTTTACTGCGGCACAGGCAGATCGCCTGATAAGAATGTTGGACGAAATAGGTACGGTCAGCTTGTAGCGAATAGCTTGAAAAGCATCTGTCGCCTGTAGCCCTTGTGGGGATAGTTCGATGCAAGTTAATTCAAACGTATCGGAATCTTTCGCGGCACAGTCCGCGACCATAGATAGAGCGTCGGCAAAGGCAGGAGCTACGTCCTGCCATTCTTCTGGAACTTCTACAGCTTCGTGATGAGCAACGGCATCGACATGGACGGTGATCCCAATGCGGCGAACGCCTGGACATTTGACGATGAGTTGGCTTTCTTTGAGAGAAATATCAATCTCATCTTCCGTCAATTTTCTCAGCGTTTCCAGCAAAGGCTTTGCTGGAACGGCACAAAAGATTCCGTCTAGGACGGAATCTTGTCGGCAGAGAATTTCATCATTGAACGAAACAATCTGTTTCGGTGAAATGATGAAACAGTTGGATTGCTCAATGTTCTCGGCGTTGCTAATTCCAGGCGTGCAGCTTTCAAGCTGCCTCAGAAATTCTTTACGATCTACTAGCATTTTGGGTTTCCGTCTTTTGTGTTTTTTCCGTAAACAGCATCGCGATCTGACCAGCCAACTCTAATCCTGGAACGTATCGTTTCGTACTTTGCCGCCTCGGGCTGCTCACTCCACTCTACAATGTTTCGCGAAATTCCGTTGATGGTCAGGATGCGGTTATTGCGTTTGTTTCTGCCTTGTGTTTTTCTATCCGTCCAACGACAATTCTCGGGACAATAATCGCCGTTGTTATCAATTCTGTCAAGAGAGTGCTGAGGACTGGGCCTTTGGCCCATGTCCTCAAAAAAGTTTTCAAAGGTCTGCCATCTTGGGCAGACCTTGATTCCCCTACCACCGTATCTGCCATATGCTTTGTGTTTAGAGTTGTTACATCGCCGCTTCATGGACTCCCATGTATAGTATTCCGGCGATTCGTGCATTCCATGCTTTATGTGGGATGCCGACTGTAGACGCCGGTACTGACATCCACAGGACTCCTGATTAGCATGAGATACTGCCTTTTCGCTAATATCTTCGCAATAACTACATTTGTAATCTGCATACCGTCGTCGATATATGTTTCCATTTCGGCTCGTAAAGAGCCGGAAGCGGACTTCCGAAACTTGTTCTAATGGCATATCAC
>Ga0194130_10005458_pt1 | contig 15302 bp, 19 predicted proteins | sample TA2KigsurfametaG_FD_160084 | JGI IMG/M metagenome (GOLD analysis project Ga0194130, IMG submission 160084) | Freshwater microbial communities from Lake Tanganyika, Tanzania - TA2015050 Kigoma 12 surface | ecosystem: Environmental > Aquatic > Freshwater > Lake | place: Tanzania: Lake Tanganyika... | reverse complement strand
GGCGATCGAGCGGCTGCTGGGGGAGCGGTTGCCGCGGCGGGAGGTGCCGGGCTTTGAACCCACCGTGCTCTCCGCGCCCCCCCTCGACCTGAGCGGCGGCCGGGGCCGCACCCCCCGCGGCGGCGGAGGTGGGCGGGCGTCGAGCGGCGGGCGGGCCGCATCGAGCGGTGGGCGGGCGTCATCGAGTGGTCGGGCGGCCGGCGGCGGACCCGCGCCAACCCGCCGCCGTTGAGCGCACGACCGCCCGTCTCAGCTGGCGACGCGTTCCGAAACCACCCAACAGTCCGTGAAGGGGGAGGGGCAGCCATCCGAGCGCAGCAGGCGCTGCAGGATGAGCTCCCGATCCACAGCGCTCAACTCTCCGTTTCCCTGCCATTTCATGCAGGTTTGTCCCAGGCAATCCTCACGGGCAAGGGGGCGGCTGGCGTCCATGGTCCCTCCTTTCAGCTGGGTCCACTCTCCTGCTGACGCGAAGTTTTGAGGGGGGAATGACCGATCGGCATCTCTACTCAATGTGTCCGCCATACCCTGCAGCGAATGGCGGCGCGGTCGGCACAACGACTGGATCCACGCCAGCCTCAGCCAGCTGGTCCGCGCGCTCGCCCTCGCGGCCCGACCCGTGGTGTTGCTGGAGGTTGAAAAGCAACAGCCGGGCCAACGCGGAGCGTTGGGCGCGGAGCCTGGAGGCCCGTCGACCGGTGGGTCGCAACCAGGCCAGACGGTTGGAACAGGCGGTGATGGAGCGGTATCCGTCCATGGCTGGCGGAGCACGGCGTGGCTGAGCTGCGAGGGAATCCATGAAGCCGTCGATGGGGTTGCCTGAAGGATCGACAGGCCAAGATCTCAGCCAGCGTCTTGGTTATCAGTTGTAATCATATCTCTACAAGACTCGAACATGACTTGCTTTTGCAATCAGCAAATCAATCAGGATTGTGGCGCAAAGAGCTCGTGTTATATTTCCGTCGAAGTTGCAATCTTGTCACTATACGCTGTTGGCAATTAATTGCGCGAGCAATAACAATCAAAGCAGCATGCCACTTGTTTACACTTCGGGGCCCAGGATGTATCGCATTTGAGTATTACTCAGAAAAGAAGATATCCTAATTCTCTATCCAGTCTCTAGTGGCTGGCTTCATGGCCTGGGATCAGGTTTTTGTATCCTGGCGAACGGTTATAGGCGGATCCGTATATGGCGGCAGGGTCTTGGCAGGGTATTATGAAAAGGATTGCCACGACAGGGATCTGGCTATGGCTCCAGCTTGCAGCCGATGTGATAGGCGGCAACAACTGTGCAAAAGCACTTCATACGAGGATCCGTCCATAAAGTATTCGGAGGAAAGTCTCTCCTGTATTAGCATATTGGCATTGCGAGAATCATTGCAATCTTGCAAATTGATAAAACTGCACACTTGAGAGATATTACTTTTCAGGCTTTGCTAGGAAGCAGCTGAAAGTATAAGAGTGTGAAACTCTTCAACCTCTTTGACCTGTGAATCAGGAATACTGGAATGTGGAGAGCGAGATATTGCGCCTGAGATGCCTTGCTTGAATGTCATAATTGTAGTTGCGATGGAAAAACCGTTAGGATTGGCAACCTTGAGATTTGAGGACCACGAGTCGAGATCTACAAGCCTACGAAGAGGATGAAAATGCTCTAATATCATTAGCTGTACGGCTTGAGCCGTTTCGATTACAACTTCGCGGACTTCGTATGACCATTCAGAGGATTCGAGTTCAATTTGTCGGTCACCGGTAGTCTCTCTGATCCGCAAGATAGCGCGGACGAAGACTTTCCACATGTCGTCATACATATCTTGTCGTCGCATGACGGAAGTATGTAAGAAATAAAGATTCCGAAATGTTGCTGATTCTGGATCTAACTTGCCGCTGGTTACCAGTCCAAATAACTTAATGCGAGCATCTGCAAAGCTACGCCTAATTCGGTCGACTCGTACTAATGATCTGGCATGAGTTGCCTGCCCCCTGGCGATCATCGCACCAATTCCAAAGATTATAGTAAAACTGGCTGACCAGATTGTGAAGACGAGAGCGGAAGTGAGCATTGTTTCGCGGCGGCTCCTTAGTCTAATTCATTTTCGAGCTGGCGGCGAGAGCTAGGGCCGTCCGGGGGAACATTTTTCATTACAATTCGCTCTGCCATGTCAGGCGTCATACCGCCATGAATCAGTGCTTGAACCCTCAGAGTCCTGTTGTCGTCTGCCAAGCGCTGTATGTCTTTCTCCTTTCCCCGTAGGGCCACCTTCCATGCTTCGTCACGCTGATTGACCCAATAAACAAAAACCGCCAAAGCAATGATTGGAAAGATGATGAAAAAGATCCATGCACCTACAGTGCCAAGTGTGTTGTAAACCGTTTGCAATAGATGGTCAAATGCTTGGAGAAAGCCGGACGCGCTCCCTAGATTGGCTTCTTCTCCCATTTCAGAAGATCTGAGTCAGATGACATTGGCTATCTCGAATATAGCGTGGAATGTGTGGAACAAGCCATGCATGACAGGAACTTATGCATGGCGACGAACGCAATTGTCACGCATTATGCTACTGCATCCTTCCCCCGAACAACGAGATGCACCTGATCCGCCACCACAAGCGCCTGTTCACACCCACAACTCATCGCGGCCAGGTGATCCCGAGCGTTCGGAGGATCGGATTGGTCAGCCTGCGTTCCTTGGCCTTCAAACGTGCTTATGGCGGGTTTGGTCATCCGATCTGGGATGTGTATTTTGCCGAACATGTGGTTATCGGACCCGCAAACCACGCCTATAGTTGGGGTGGCATTTGACAAGGAGCACTGCACCGCAAGCGTTTTGCCGGTATCCAGTCCGATGCCACAGCGTGGTTCACGGAAAGGGGGGAGACTCGGGGTGTGGTTCTCGGAACCTCCCAATAAGGAGTTAGACTTATAATGCTTATGGCTAATAGATCCTGATCATCTCATCATGAAATTCCTCGATTCCATTGAAATACAAGTGCATGGCGATAAGCGAATTGAGCTTTATGAAGGTGATCTGACTGAAGTTGGTCAGGCTGATGAATTTGATCTTCTTGTTATATCTGCATTTCCTAATGACTACATCCCTACGTCATCTTCATTGATTGGGGCCTTGTATCGGAAAGGCCTGTCAGTTGGCGAGCTGGCAACAGATAAGGATATTGATCTGAGGGCATCATTGTCATGTTGGCTCTCCAAAGAGCTAAACCCAGAGCATCATGGCTTAGTCTTTAGAAGAATCTTGTGCTTTGAGCCACAAACCAGAGGCCGCCGCCCACCAGAAGTAGTTGGGGATATCTTTCGTGCCTTGACTCCAATATTAGCTGAAAGCCCAGATATACAGAAAATTGCCATGCCTGTTGTTGCTGCTGGGGACCAAGGTTATTCAATAGCTGGGATGCTTGAACCACTCTTGGACGCCGCAATACATTGGTTGGAAATTGGTCTCCCACTTACTCGGATAAAGATCGTCACGAGAAATTCTAGTGGCAGTATCAATGATGCTTTACGTGTTTTTGATACGAAGAAGAAAAATTACCGAGCCATCGACCTGAACTCTCAAGTTATCCCCGTCCAGTACGATGTATTTATTAGCTATTCACACAAGAATTCTTCAGAAAGTAGCCAGATTGAGCGATCTCTCCGTGATGTAAGCCCAAGCCTCAATATCTTTGTAGACCGCCAATCCTTGAACATAGGATCTGCATGGCAGCCAGAGATCTTTGAGACACTTGATAGATGCAAGAAAGTGATAGCATTGCTATCACCAGATTATTTGGGGTCAAAAGTGTGCATAGAAGAGTTTAACATTGCCTGGATTAGATCTCGCGAAACAGAACAAAATATCATTTTTCCGGTTTATCTATATACTGCACCGCTGCCTACGTATATGAAATACCGCAACTTTTTTGATTGCCGTGAGGGCGACACTTCAAGATTTGACGAGGCTGCCAGACTATTAGTAAAATTGATTTCAAAAGTCTAACCCGCCCCTCGAGTGGTCAAGCCACCACCAGTACTCTGCTACGCCACCCCAGCTCCATGCCTGCCACTCAGGGGCAGCGTTGGACCAACCCGCGAAAAGCGGGCCGACCTTTCTGCAGTAAGCGGAGGCTCTAGAGTTGTATGCTTGTCCAGCACTGGATAGATCTTGGCTGCGCACGATCTATCCAAGCCGTTCAAGCCGTTGGGGAAATCAGCATCCCCGAGGGAGATCATCCCTCAGCTGTGCCAACAGCCTCCGGTAAACTGCGTGTAATCGGCGTGGGCTTGTTCCTTGAGCGCGATTTTTTCAGCTACACCGGCCGTGACCCTGAGGGCGACGCTTGGGCAGACCGGCTGATGGGATGGTTCAATCAGTGGGATATGGCTACTTTCGCGATAAAGACCACAGGCATGGGGTTAAGGCAGGTGATGAATGGCGTCAGTCGCTGTTCCAAGAGCTGGGGGATGCCAGGGCGATGGTTAGCCTGTGCAGCGAGCAGTACGACAGCTCACCTTGGTGCGTTGGCGAGGTGGCGATCGCTGTAAAGGATGGCAAGACCGTGATACCGATCCAGCTGTCAAAGGAAGCCGAGGCACTCAAACTTGAGCCGCTCTCCCCTCGAATCGGGATCTGGCTTGCGTTACGCTTTTCAAGAGTCCATAAGTCGCTGATCTCCAGGCAGACAGGTGCCATTGCCAATCTTCGGATTGTTCACTCGCTAGATTGAATCAACAGGAGATGCCCCCATGAGCCGCCAGTTTGATGTGATTGTGGAGCAGGATGCCGAGGGTTACTTCGTAGCCACTGTTCCTGCTCTGCCAGGTTGCCACACACAGGCTCGATCACTTGATCAGCTTCGTGAACGCATGATGGAAGCGATCGAGCTCTGTCTTGAAGTCCAGGATCACGATCTGCCATTGCTCGATTTCGTCGGCGTTCGATGAGGTCGACCTCCAGGCGGCCCCAGGCGTGCTCACGATCCGGGCTGTGGCCAGGCCGCGGGCGAGCTACGGCTGTAGCGCCGCCGTAGAGATTGCTGGATGCTCCCAGCGCCACCCGCTTCGACGACGAAGAGTGGCACTGGTGAGCCATACCATGGTCGTCATACGCTTGGGAGCGCGCCATGCGGACCATTTCGGTGCGCCTTGATGACGGCAGCGAGGCCAGGCTCAACAACCTCTGTCAGACCCTCGGCCTCAGCCAGAGCGAGGTGGTCAAGGCTGGCCTTGCCTTGTTGCAGCTGCAATCCATCAGCCCAAGCGGGAACGACAGAGTGAGCCACAGCCGTGAGCCGTGTCCTGTTTCGCGGTGCCACCTTGCTGGACACCAGTCCACTGGTGGCCTGGTTGGAACGCAGTGATCAGGACCATCAAGCCTGCGCTGGGTTCTTTCAGCGGCATCAGGGCGCTTTTGTGTCCACCTGGCCGGTGTTGACCGAGGTCTGCCATCTGATTCCTCCGTCGTCCCATACCGACAACCTGGAGCAGGCCCAGGCCATCAGCCATCCGTTCCGTGCTCAGCAGCCCCCCTGAGGTGGTGGACGAGGCGCTGTTGCGCACAATCACCGCCGAGGTCCAGGCGGCGATCCCCGCCGACCGTCCTTTGACGATCAACGCCCAGGGCCAGGCGATTCTCCCCGCCCTCGGCGCGGCCGCGCTGCCGCCACCGCCTTCCCCAGCAACCGCCGCCCCCCATCCCAGCCAGGAAGTCCCTAACCTGCGCCAATGCCTGAGCTCACCCTCCTCTACGACGGCGGTTGCCCCCTCTGCCGCCGGGAAGTGAACACCCTGGAGCGGCGCGACCATGCCCGCCACGGCACGGCACGGCGGCTGGCCTTTGTGGACATCGATCCATCCACCTACGACCCGGCCGCCCATCAGGGCGTCACTTACGCCCAGGCGATGGGTCGGATCCATGGGCTGCAGGCGGATGGCACGGTGTTGCGCGACCTGGCGGCCTTCCGCCGCGCCTATGAGCTGGTGGGCTGGGGCTGGCTCTATGCCCCCACCCGCTGGCCCCTTGTGGGCGCCCTGGCGGAAGCGGCCTACGGGCTCTGGGCCCGCTGGCGGCTGCGCCTCACGGGCCGCCCCAGCCTCGATCAGCTCTGCGCCGTCCGCGCCGGCGCCTGCGACCGCGACGCGGTGGATGCGCTCCTGACGGAGGGTTGACCCCCACCGCCCATGCCCTCCCCCTCGGCGCCCGCCTCCCCCACCGCTGACCACGCCCCCGTGGAAGTGGATTTGATCGTGATCGGCAGCGGCCTGGGGGGCCTCTGCGCCGGAGCGGTGGCGGCCAGCCATGGCCTGGAGGTGGTGGTGCTGGAGGCGCACACCACGGCGGGTGGCGCGGCCCATGGCTTCCGCCAGGGCGATTTCCACTTCGAATCGGGCCCCTCCCTCTGGAGTGGTTTGAGTCAGTGGCCGAGCGCCAATCCGCTCGCGCAGGTGTTGCGGTTGATCGGCGAGTCGGTGCCGGTGGCCACCTACGACGACTGGGGGCTTCTGCTGCCGGAGGGCCACCTGCGGGTGGGGGTGGGGCTGGAGCCGTTCCTGGTGGTGTTGCGGGAGTTGCGGGGGGAGGAGGCCGCGCGGGAATGGCAGGCCTTCATGGACAGCCTGCAGCCCCTCTGCCAGGCCGCTCGCGCCCTGCCGTTGATCGCCTTGCGACCGGGGCTGGGCACCGCCGCCGTGCTCGGGGCCCGCGGGATGGCCCTGCTAGGGCAGGCGGGCCGCCTGGCCCAACTGGGAGGGGCCTTCGGCCCCCTGGTGCGGCAGCGGCTCAGCGATCCCTTCCTCCTGCATTGGGTGGAGCTGCTCTGCTTCCTGATCTCCGGATTGGGGATGGAGCAGACCAGCGCGGCGGCGATGGCCACCCTCTTCGGGGAGTGGTTTCTGCCGGAGGCGCGGCTCGACTATCCGCTGGGCGGCAGTCCAGCGGTGGTGGACGCCCTGGTGCGAGGGCTGGAGCGCCATGGCGGCCAGCTGCGCACCCGTGCGTCCGTGGAGCGGATCCTGGTGGGGGAGCGGCGGGCGCGGGGCGTGCGCCTGGCCAGCGGCGAAACCCTGCGGGCGCGGCGGGGCGTGATCAGCAACGCCAGCCCCTGGGACACCCTGGGCCTGCTGCCGGAGGGCACGGTGTCCAACCGCTGGCGGGAGCGGCAGCGGGCGACGCCCGCCTGCGCCAGCTTCTTGCACTGCCACCTTGCCCTGCGCGGCGACGACCTCGCCCACCTGCCGATCCATCACGTCTGGGTTGGCGACTGGCAGCGCGGCATCGGCGCCGAGCGCAACATGGCGGTGCTCTCCATGCCCTCGCTCCTCGACCCGACCCTGGCGCCCGCCGGCCATCACGTTGTGCATGGCTACACCCCCGCCAATGAACCCTGGGAGCTCTGGAAGGGGCTGGAACGGGGAACCCCCGCCTATCGCGCCCTGAAAGCGGAGCGCTGCGCTGTGTTCTCCAAGCTCCTCGATCCCCTGATCCCCGACTGGCGGGACCGGCTGGTGATCGAGCGCTACGGCACACCCCTCACCCACCGCCACTACCTGCGGGTGCATCAAGGCAGCTACGGCCCGGCCTGGCCCGCGGATCGGGGTCCCTTCCCCGGGGGGCAGACGCCCTTGGAGGGGTTGGTGTTGTGCGGCGCCGGGGTGTTTCCCGGCATCGGCGTGCCGCCGGTGGCGATCAGCGGCGCCATGGCGGCCCATGGGTTTGTGACCGCCAAACAACAGCGGGAACGGCTCCAGGAGCGGGGCCTGCTTGAGTGAAAGGCGTCCGTCCAGAGCGCGTTGATGACCACCATGTTCTGCGTCTACGGCGGCGAGCTGCGCTGCACCTCCCGCCATGACGCCTCCGGCAGCCTCCTGGAAACGGACGCCCCCATCGACAACCAGGGCAAAGGCGAGCGCTTCTCCCCCACCGATCTGGTCGCCACGGCCCTCGCCACCTGCGTCCTCACCGTGATGGGCATCGTCGCCGGGCGCCATGGCTGGAGCCTGGAGGGCACGACGGCGCGGGTGGAGAAGACGATGACCAGCGGTGGCGTGCGCAAGATCGCGCTGTTGGAGGTGTGGCTGGAGCTGCCTGCGGACCTGCCCGCGGAGGCGGCCGAGCGGTTGCGCAAGGAGGGGGAGGGCTGTCCCGTGAAATGCAGCCTGGAGGGAGCCGTGCCGATGACCCTCCACTGGGGACGCCTCCAGGTCGCCGCCAGCGCTACATCCTCCCCATGAACCGCTGGAGGTACTGGTTGGTGCAGCGTTCAGTCAAAACCTCAACGGTTTCATTGGGCTTGGGCTTGCTAATGCACGCGCACACGGCCTCAAATGAGCCCGGCGGAGGTGCAATCCCCTGCGAAAACTCCAGATACCGCTGCCGTCCACTGGCGACACACTGTTTCTGGAAGCCGGGCATGCTGGTCACCGGCCCCGCAGCCAGGAGTGATGGGTTTGGCGGCGCGGCATTGACCCGGGGGGGCCGGGCCTGACGCTCCCGAGCCTGTTGCGCCTCCACCGCCCGTTGCCGCGCCGCGCGCGCCTTGGCCTCAGCGGCGGCAACGCGCCATTGCCAGGGGCGTTCGCTCCCCCCCTCCACCTGCCACACCCCCATACGGCGGAAACGGGCGCTGTTTTCCGCTTCCGCGTAGGAGAGGGGATCGCAGCGCGGTTGCGCATCGAGGGTGGTGAAGGCCTGTCCCGCCCGCACCAGCTCGACATTGACGACGCTGGCGGAGGTGGCGACCTCGGCGGTGACGACACCGTTGGCGGCCTTGGTCTCCGGGAGCGGTGTGTGCGGTGTGAGCGGCGTCACCCGCACGGCGGTGCCGACAGGCGCAAGTTGGGCAAGGGTGGCTTTCGCCTGGGCGCCGATGAGCCCCTGGCCCAACTCTGGCGCATCCAGGCAGGCCAGGCGGATCGTGCTCACCTGCCCCCCCTCGCGCACGCGCAGGGTGTCGCCGGAGTCGACGGCGATGACGGTGGCCGCCAGGGCGGTTCCGCTCAACGCGATGGCGCTCGTGAACAGCACCATGGCGCCTGAGGCTTGTGTGTGGCCTGCCAGAGTGAGCCAGCGACGCCATGACTGCGGTTGATGGGTCCTCTCGCGCTCGCTGAAGTGGTCTTGCCTGTTGACTGCCCCCAAAGCCTCTCTCCAGCGTTGGCTCAGGTTAGAGAGGGCGAGGCGTTGGGGCCAGGCGTGTGGGGTGGTCAGGACAGAGGGGTGGAGCTGAGGGATCAGCCCGACGCATCAGTCGGCGAGGAGTCAGGGAAAGGCCATGGAAAAAATCATCTCTTTCCTGCAAAACCCTGCATGACCATGACATGGTTGCTCGAATTGCCTTGTCCAGGATGGCTCTGCCTCTTGTGTGTCACCCGGACAAACAACGTTCTGAACAGCCTGTTCGAGCCTGAAAAGACTGCCTCAAATGGCGAGATGTTCGATGAAAGCCCATTCGCCATCTCAAGCGTCGATGGACACCCATGATTGAAGAGTCGACGTTTCCTTTCAAGAGAGCTGCCCATACCCAAACTGGATCCATATCTTTGCAGTCGTTATGCCAACTCTGGTGTGAAAGTCTCCAGCAAGACCAGCATGCGACACAGTCTCTATCCTGGATCGTGTGACATTAATTTAAAAAAAGTTGGCTTCCGGTCGATTTGGACGCTTTCAAAAGACAGCAGGCCTGGAAAGAGAGTTGTATCACTTGCGTGATATTGGATATATAGATGTTTCTTCGATATCCGACATACCTGCTGAAGCGGCCAACCTTTTTGATTCTATTGGTATTACCGAAGCCGGGCAACGTTTTGTTTCGTTGCGCGTGGATCTTGAGCATCGTCAACGAGCTGTTTAGCGCCAAGACTGCTGCGGCATGAAGCGAACAGGCATCCCGGCGCGAAACGCCAAGCGTTCCACCGCTGTCGTGAAGCCTCGGGCTGACTGACGATCAAACATGAGAGCGCTCTGAAGACCTGGTGATGCTGTGTATTCTATGAACTTGTTCTAAAGATGCTTGTGGGTCCTTATCAACGGCTGGTCTGTAATCAACATTCCTCACAAAGGCGAGCCTATGGTCAGGATTTCTGGATGAAAAGCTGCCGCAAGCGCGGTCTTTGATCCATGCGTATTTTCTGTGCTGGATCCGCTCAACATCGGGACGCTGACCTTTTCGGCGAGCATGATTTTCGGCGAGCATGATTCTCGGCGAGCATGATCAGGTGTTCTCGGAGCCGGAAGCTGATCAAGAGGATGGAGCAATGTGATCGCAACATGGCGCATCGGAGCCGGCGAGCACCACTCCTGTCCCAGGGCTGAGGGAAACTCCAACCCCCGAACGTGCAGTGGGGCTCATCGCGGACAGTATGATTTCGACACGACAGTTCATCCCGGTCCGACTGTGAGGCGAGCATGCTTTCCCGGCCTTCCTCTGGTGCTGGCAGCCACCGTCACAGTCCTTGGTCCCCCGGGACAACCCCTCAACGCCCAACAGCTCATCCTTCCGGGGGCAACGGTCAACATTCTTTGGCACGCTCCCTCGCGACAGTCGCTCTCCATCCAGCGGCAATTGAATTTCATGGGTACGGTCACGGCTGACAGCACAACGGAAACCGATGGACGTTCGCCAGCCCTGATCGCTCTTCTCTCTGGGCCCGTGAGCCTGGAACGGCTGGCCGCGACGCTGCTCACGACGTACACACAAGAGGGATACGGCGGCATCGTCCTCCAGCGCGGGTCCACTGGTCAGCTGCTGATCAGCCACCAAACCAGCCTCCCTGACGGGACGATCCACATCAATAACGGCCCCCTCGGGATCACGACTCTCAATGCCAGGAGCAAGCCCGGAAAGGATGCGCTCCTCCAGGCGATGGAACCCCTGTTGAAATGACCTCAGACAGACAACACTTGTGGCCACCACCAGCCATGGCCACCGCCCAACAGTGGTCGCCGAGGCGAACAAGAGCGACGGGCGCCAAGGCGGCTCTCGTTTCGCTGCGCATCCAGCCCTGGTTGGCGCTGGTGGCTTCCCTGATGGTCTGGCCGCTCCAGGCCCGAGCCACTCCGATCGAGGTGAACGATCCGGGAGGGAGTCCGATCATTTCTTATGGCACCAGCCAGGCGTTGGTGATCTGGTCTGGCAACTATCGCAATCCCTTCTGGAAAAAACTCAATAACATTCGAAGCGAAGCTGACCAAGTGCAAGCAGCGTTGCAACGGCAGGGTTTCCAGGTCACGATGGTTGCCAACCCGACCTCGGCAGGATTACGAAAAGCAATGGAAGACTTCATCGAGAAATATGGCTACCGACCGGATGCGCGTCTTGTATTCTATATCGCCGGTCATGGGTGGACGCGCAACAACGATCTCGGTTATTTGGTGCCTATTGATGCCCCCGATGCCAGCTCCATCAACGGTGATCTGGAGTTCGCCAAAGAAGCGTTGAGTATGGAGCAAATCATGTCTTGGTCCAAGCAGATGGAAGCGAAACACATCCTCTTTGTTTTTGACAGTTGTTTCTCTGGCTCCATCTTCAAGGTCCGATCCGCCTCACCACCGCCCCGCTACCTGGAGCGCAAGCTGAGCCTGCCCGTCCGCCAATTCATCACAGCTGGCGACGCCAATGAAGTGGTCCCCGCTCAGAGCCTGTTCACACCGCTTTTGGTGCGCGGCCTCGATGGCGCCGCGGATCTCAACCGCGATGGGTACATCACAGGGTCGGAGCTTGGCGAGTATCTGCCAGAGGCGATGGCCACCTACACCTCCTCCCAGAACCCGCAATACGGCAAGATCCGGGATCCCCGGCTGGACCAGGGGGACATCGTCTTCCGCGCCCTCAACGCCGCTCCCGCCGCCGATGCCCTGGCTCCGCAAGCCCGACCCGCTGCCCCAGCAGCCCTCCCGCCAGCGGCAACCCCAGCAGCCCCCGCGCCTGCGGCAGCCCCCGCGGTCCCCGTGCCACCCGCAACCCCAGCAGCTCCTGCGCCAGGGGCAACCCCTGTGCTCCCCGCGCCCCCTGTGCTCCCCGCGCCCCCCGCGGCACCCCGCTCCGCTCCGGCCGTGACGCCCCCGCTCACTGCCCCCGCCGCCACCTCTCCCCTGAAGACCATCACCGCCGAATCGATCGTCGATCAAGCCAGCGCCGAAGGCCTGGCGCGCGAACGGCTTCCCCAAGGCGCGATCGAACAGCGCAGCGTTTGCCGCGTCATCAATGTGGCCAGCACCTTGCGCTACAAATGCAGCATCTGGTTTTCTCTCCCCGGTCCGGGCCCCGGCGCGACAGCACCCCCCTGATCCGCAGTGCTCGACCCCTGGAACGTCTTGCGTAGGCTTCCATTCCCATCAGTGGCCAAGCCAGGATGACCAGTGGCGCCACTGGAGAACGCGACAAGATCTTCATCAGTTATCGCCGGGATGACGCCCAAGGCGCCAGCGGCCGGGTTTGGGATTGGCTGCGCCTGGGTTTTGGCCCGGATCGGGTCTTTCGCGATGTGGCCAGCATCGGGGCGGGCAAGTGGCGCAAGAAGATCGATCAGGCTCTGGCCTGCAGCGTGGCCTGCGTGGCGGTGATCGGCCGCCGCTGGGCGGACGGCGGCAATCTGGCGCGTCTCCAGGATCCCGATGACATGGTCCGCCACGAGCTGGAAACCGCTCTGGCCGCAGGAGACCGCGACGACCTCACCGTGATCCCCCTTCTGGTGGAGGAGGCTCAACTGGCGCGGATCCCCGTGGAGGCCTTGCCCGAAAGCCTGCGGCCCCTTCTGGCGGATTGGAACGTGTTGACTCTCAGCGAAAGCGGCTGGGATCAGGACACTCGGCGGGTGATGGCGGCCATGGCCAGCGCCACGGGGCTGGAGGTGAATCCGGAGTTGGAGGACTGGCTGGCGTTGATGGCGGGGGCGCGTCAGGGTCTGGCTCGGGTCCGGGCCGGCCAGGTGCCTTCCGCCTCCGACGGGTCGGGGGGAGAAGAGGCTCTGGAACGCCTGCTCCATCGCGCGGCGAGTGCCGACGCCAGCGAACGCCCCACCCTCCGAGCGGCCATGGCCGCCCTCGCGGCGGGCGACACGCGGCTGGCGGAGGAGTCGTTTGAGCGGGAGCTGGAGGCCAGTCGTCGGTTGCGAGAGGCCGCCGAACGGCTCCTCCTCAGCGAGCGTCGCCGGGAAGGAGAGGCCGCGCGCCATGTGGCCGCTCTGGCCCAGCTGCGAGGCGATCTGGCCAAGGCGATTCGTCATTACGAGCAGGCTTTGGACGCCAATCCCGACGATCGGGAGGCGGGGTTGGAGCTGGCCTACTGCTGGATCAGTCGTGGCGACCTGGATCGTGCGGAACAGACCTTGGACCGCTTGATCCAGCGTTGCGGCGCCCTTGCGGACCGGCGCCAGCAGGGCCGGGCCTTGCGAGGTCTCGGGGATGTGCGCGTGGCGCGGGGAGACGGGCCCGGCGCCAAAGAGGCCTACCAAGCAGCCCTGGACATCGCCATGAAGCTGGCGGCCAGCGATCCCGACCATGCGCTCGGTCAGCGCGATCTTGCCCTCAGCCAGGACCGCATCGCCAACGGCCTCCTCTCGGAAGGAGACAGCGCCAGCGCCCTGCGGGCCTACCAGGCCGCCTTGACGATTCGGCTGGCGCTGGCGGCGAGCGATCCGGCCAACAACCAGTGGCAACACGATCTCTCCATCAGTCAGGAGCGGCTCGGTACCGTGCTCCTGGCCCGGGGCGAGCCGAACGACGCCCTGCTGGCCCACCAGGAGAGTCTGCGACTCCGACGGGATCTGGTTGCGCGGGAGGCGTCCAATCTGTTGTGGCAGCGCGATCTGTCCGTCAGCCACGAGAAGGTGGGTGATCTGCTCTCCGCCCGGGGCGACGCCGACGGGGCGCTGGCGGCGTACCAGGCCAGCCGGTCGATCCGCGAGGACCTGAGCCAACGGGATCCGGAGAACGCCCAATGGCAACGGGATCTGTCCGTGAGCCAGGATCGAATCGGTGATGGCCTGGCGGCCCGGGGGGAGCTCGATGCCGCGCTGGAGGCCTACACCGCGGCCATGACGATTCGTCAGCGCCTGTCATCGCGCGATCCAGCGAACGCGCGCTGGTTGCGCGATCGTTTCGTCAGCGGCATCAAAATCGGCGACGTCCTCCTGGCCCAAGGCGACGGCGCAGGCGCGCTGCAGGCTTGGCGTCCGTGCCAGGCCATCGCCGCGGATCTCAGCGCGCGCGATCCGGACAACACCCAAGGGCAGCGGGATTGTTTTGTTTGTGACACCAAAATCGGCGACGCGCTGCTGGCCCTGGGTGACGCCCCTGGATCCCTGGCCAGCTGGCGACGCGCCCTGGCCTTGGCGGAGCGGTTGACCGCCCGGGATCCCGCCAACAGCCAGTGGTCCCTTGATGTGGTGACGACCTGCGCCAAGTTGGCCTCCTTGGACGAGGCTGCCACCCGCGCAGAGCGCCAGGCCTGGCTTCAGCGAGGACGTGCCCTTCTGGTCGCGCTGCGGCAGGCGGGCCGCCTGGCGGGAAAGGAGGAGTGGCTGGAGTGGTTTGCGCGGGCGCTTCAGGAGCTGCGGGACGACGCCGAAACGGAGGGCGAGACGGGCTGATGCGTCAGAACTGGAGCACGCTGGTGGGGCGCAGGATCCAGCTGGCTTCACCGTTCCGGAGCTTGTAGCAGATCTGACGAAGACCTCCGGTCGCCTTGGCATTGCTGTCGCCGGGCTTGTAGATCGGGAAGCGGCGCACCAGGCATCCCTCCACCACGCTGAACGCGTCATGGCCCTGGTAGCCCTTGGCCGGATCGCCACTGAGTTCCTGTAAATAAATTGGCGAGAGTTGATCGCTGTTGATTACAGAATAGGCCACCAGCTGGCCGTAGCTGCCGCTGCCGGCACTCTGCACATAGACATAGATCTCAGGCAGGCTGTTGCTGTTGAGGTCCGCCACCTCGGCCCCCACCACCCGGCCGTCAACTGTCTGGCTGATGGGTTTGTACGGGCGCTTGGCGCTGCGGGGGGTGATCGTGAGCTGCTGCTGGGAGCCTTCGCCCGTGGCTTGCACCTGGAAGCTGACGCCCTGCAGGGACAGGGTTTTGGCGAAGCCTCCCGGTCCCGCCCAGGCGCTGCCGTTGATGCCCGGGGAGAGGAGCAGAACAGCGAAGGCGAGCGGGCGGAGCAGACGCTTCATCGGCGGGGTTGGTACCTCCTCAGGATGGGGCCTTGGCGTGGTGGAGTCCAGGAGCTGGAGATCAATAAATTTGATCAACCTGCGTTTCAACGACATTGGCGCTTGCTGGCGTCAACGCCGGTCGGAAGCGTGGGATCGT
>Ga0194130_10005454_pt1 | contig 15311 bp, 13 predicted proteins | sample TA2KigsurfametaG_FD_160084 | JGI IMG/M metagenome (GOLD analysis project Ga0194130, IMG submission 160084) | Freshwater microbial communities from Lake Tanganyika, Tanzania - TA2015050 Kigoma 12 surface | ecosystem: Environmental > Aquatic > Freshwater > Lake | place: Tanzania: Lake Tanganyika... | reverse complement strand
TGATGGCGTTCGATGATCGGGTTTGCGCAGGTGTCGCCAGTGAAGGGGGGATCGCGTTTGCATCGACCAATTGGGATGCCCCATGGTACCTCGGACCATCCGATCGAGGAGCACTCAATCATGCTCAACTGCTGGAGCTGATCGCGCCTAGGCCATTGTTGATCATGGGGGGCGAAGTCGGACCGGGGGCAGCTGACGGTTCGCAGTCGATGCCGGTCCTTCGCGATGCTGCCCCCGTCTGGCGAAGCCGATCGCCGTTGAGTAGGCTCGGGATCTGGAACCATCGATCCGGACACGTATTCGAGGATGAGCAACTGCGTCGTTCCCTGGAATGGTTCGAATCAGCCTGGGAAAACAAGGCTAATTAGGGGGGAGTACTTTTACTTGGCTCAGCGAGTCGGCTTCCAAATTAGGTCGAAAATCTGGAATTTTGGTGAGTCGAGTGATGCCCCAGTACGCTCCTAAATTTTGGGGAAATCGCGCTGTTAAGTACTGATGGAGAGGTCAAAAATCGAGATATTATGCGTGTCGCGTGACACACGCAGAAAGCGTCCCCTCTCTCATGAAAGTTCTGGTATGGCAATCAACCTATTGGATATGGTTAAGTCGGCTGTGGCCGGCCAAGTTGCAGATCAATTGAGCTCTGCTGTTGGTATCGACAAGAGCAAAGCATCTGCTGCTATCGATGCTGTTGCGCCGGTATTGCTAGGCGGTCTCCTGGAGAAGGCTTCGACGCCGTCGGGCGCAAGCGACTTGAGCAAAATGTTCAAAGACCAAGACACCTCCATTCTCGACAACCTCGGTGGTTTGATCGGCGGCGGATCTTCAGGTGGTGTGGACCTCATGAGCTTGGGTGCTAAGCTCTTGCCATTGCTCCTGGGATCGTCGCAAGGCTCGGTGATCTCGGCGCTTGTTAAGCTGCTCGGCTTCAATGAAAAGTCGATCACCAGCTTGGTCACCATGTTGGCACCGATCGTGATGTCGGTGGTTGGCAAGCAAGCCAAATCGATGGGCGCGCTCGATCCATCTGCGCTCACCAGTCTCCTCGGCAGCCAAAGCACTTTGCTCAGCAGTGCTTTGCCTAAAGAGCTATCAGGCGTCATGGGATTGGCAGACGTACTCGGCGGGAAAGCCAACGCAGCAGTTCAAGCTGCAACGCAAGCTACTCAAGAAGCAGCCAACCCACTCAAGTGGCTTCTGCCGTTAGGTATTGTTGGCTTGCTCGGATTCCTCGGTTGGCAATTGTTGAACAACAAGCCAGCCGGTCAAACCGATAAGAAGGGGTCGACACCATCTGCTGTCAGTGCCGGCGGCGCTGATGTGCAGATGCCTTCGATCCCTGCGTTGCCCGATCTGACCGATATCAAGAAAGGGTTGGACGCAACTTTCGGTGGGTTAACCCAAGCGCTGAACGGGATCACCGATGCTGACACCGCAAAGGGTGCTCTCGGCAAGATCGAGGAAGCTGCTAAGGCCTACGAAGGTCTCGGGATCGACAAGTTGCCCGAAGCCGCACAATCCGGTTTAAGTCCCTTCCTGAAGCCATACGTCAACCGCCTCAAGGAAGTCATTGAAAAGCTCTATGCAATTCCAGGCGTCAAGGAAATTGTTGAACCTGCGATCGGCCCGATGCTGACCACGGTAACCAAGTTGGTTGGCTAATCCTTTGGTTCTTTGAGACCAAGACGATCCTTTACCATTGCAAAGGCTCGTGCCACACGACTGGTGCGAGCCCTTTTTTATCATGCCACTGCCGCGGCTAAGTATTGAAATACGGGTCGCGATTCGAGCGGCCGTCAGAAAGATCCATGGAGCGAGTAACGAATCAGAATGACCCTCGAAAGTGGAGAGATATTTCAATCGTGGAATTTGTATTCCCGAATCGTGTACCACAATTGGATGCGCCATCGTGAAATGAGCGGGGCGATCGATAACTGCGTCGCCAGATGCCCGCAACCGATATGCGTTCTCGATCTAGGATGCGGCGATGGATCCATGGCATGTGCCGGTCTGAACCGATTCGACGTCGCGCAGTATGTAGGCATCGATCTCTCGGGCGACGCACTGCAACTGCTCGCCCGCCGGTCCGGTCCCGGTTCACGCAAAAAACAAACCGTATCCCAAGACCCAGTGGATTGCACGAAGGAAACTCTATCCAATAGTGCGACGAGCGAGTCTTTGACTAAGCTTTTGTTCATGGGGGATATGCGCGTACCATTGAGTGAACTGCCATCGGCGAGTTTCGACGTAGTGATCGCAAGTTACTCTCTCCACCATTACACCTCCCTCGAGAAACGGGAGGCTCTCGATCAGGTGGTCCGCGTGTCAGCACCCGGTGGACAATTCATTTGGATCGATATCGCCCGCCAAGGGGATGAGGGGCGGGCGGATTACTTCGACAGGATCGAAGAGGAAATCCACCTGAATTGGGCTGGTATGCCTGTCGGCGAGCAAGCAGATGCGATCGAACATATCCGTAACTGCGATTTTCCAGAAACCACCTCATGGATGGAGGCTGAGTGGATGGCGCGGGGAGGTGCTTTCGTCGAATGCCTTTATCGAGACGCGTTTTATGGTTGTTGGGTGATGCGTCGTGGGAGTAATTCTCAGCGCTCGTATTAAAAACCGCGACGGTCGTACGATCGCGGTGGAGCATACAACGGCTGCGGCGAACGAGCTTCACGGTACGATGGTGGGGTTTGGTACGACGGCGCAGTTTGGTAGGTTGTGGTAGGGTAGGTCGTCGATGGGTAAGCCGGAACCGTAACGGTGCTCTGCGCTGATGGCACACCCCCTTGCATGGCGGTGATCACGTAATCGCTTACCCCCTCCTGGCTCAACAAGATCACATCGTTAACATCAGGTCGTGTGGCCACCCCGTTGGTTTGGATGTGGGCAACAATCACGGTTTCGCTAACCCCACTGCGCGTCATATTGATGACATCAGCCATGGTCACGGGGCGACGCGTTGCGGCGCGTGGCGTAGGGTTCACTCGATAACCATCGCGGTGGACGGGAGTTGTACCATACATCGGGGAGGAGTAAACAACGGTGGGCTGACCAGCGTACCCGTAGGGCGTCTGATTGTGGTAAGCCTGTTGCTGCTGATAGGCTCTCTGCTGTTGCAAGTTTCGATCGCGCTGGTTCCCCATCAATCCGCCCGCCACGGCACCAACAGCACCACCGATCAATACGCCTTCTGCAGTCTGCTTTTTATGGTTGTGACCAATCACACCGCCTATCGCGGCGCCGGTTAGGCCCCCGACCACTGCCCCGGTGCGTGTGTTCCCTTGGGAAAATCCTTGTGAAACCATCCACTGCGGGCCAATCGCGGCGGGTAAAAACGTGGCCGTTGAGAATGCCGCATGGATCGCGAAACCACTCCAACCGCGAGTTCGAAAAAATCCAACGTGTTTTAGGGTCCAAAGCTTCATCGTTATCACACCGATTCCGTTCACCCAATCTCCCCCAATACGATTCCCTCGCAATCACGGTGATTGCTAGCAATCACGTACTGGAGACTCTCCGTTTGGAGACGAAACACCAGGGATTTCGTATCGTATCGGCGTTTTGGAGTCGAGACTGAAACTTTGCCGGAACTAGGATCTTGATTGGGGGTTCTTTCTTCTTTCTTACAACTTCTTTTGAGGTGCCCGGGGCCGATTCATGTTGGCTTAAGGTTTGCTGGATATGCTTTGGGCTGAAGGCTTACGGAAATGTTGGTGCGAAGATCTACGGAGATGCAAATGAAACTCAGGTCAAACAGCCCCCGTTGGTTTCGTTGGCGATGGCTTTTGTTGCTGTTCGTGGTGGTGTCTGGTATCGGGTTGGCCCTGCCCGCTTTTCGAGGTCCACGCGGTGGTAGGGCACGCCATGCAGGAACACCTCATCGTCCTGGCATGCAGTCGGACGATCCCAGGACCGATGCCCCCCTCAGCCCAGTGTCCGCGAACGAGCGACTTGGAAGCGAGCAACATGGAAACGACGTACAAGCAAGTGCTCCGCGAGATCAGAACGATGGTACTGAACAACCAGCAGCAGTAGGTCTGTTGGAAATCAAAGGCAGTCAATCGAGCGAATCAGATACCAACGCGGCCGCATTGGTCTCCGCCAACGTTGTGGCGGAAACGGCCAAGGTAGCGATGCTTGGAAGTGAATCATGGACCCGTTTTCGAGGTCCCAATGGAACTGGTGTCAGCAGCGATTCCGGAGTCGTCACCGAATGGTCCGATAGTAAGAATATCAAATGGAAGACCCCGCTTCCCGGCGCTGGTTCGTCCAGTCCCATCGTTACCGACCGTTTCGTTTTTGTCACCGCTTATTCCGGATACGGAGCACGAGCCGATCAAGGATCGATCGATCAACTGAAACGAAATCTTTCATGCATCGATCGCTCCAATGGAAAGATCCTTTGGACCAAAAGCATCGAAGCCGTACAACCAGAAGATGCTTATCGCGGCATGGGGGTGCCTGAGCATGGTTATGCGACCAATACGCCAGTGACCGACGGCAAATCGGTGTACGCCTTCTTTGGGAAGTCCGGTGTTGTCGCTTACGACATGGATGGAAATGAGTTATGGAAGACGAGTGTGGGAACCGAGTCTGGAAACCGAGGATGGGGAACCGCTGCGAGCTTGGTCCTTTATAAAAATTTGGTCATCGTAAACGCTGCCGAGGAAAGCCAGTCGATTCGAGCGATTGACAACGCTACGGGCAATGAGGTCTGGAAAGCTACAGCATCGGCGTTGGAGTTGGCTTACGGTACCCCGGTCATCGCGCGTGTCGACGATCAGCGCGATGAGCTAGTGATCGCGGTGCCCGGCGAAGTGTGGGGAGTCAACCCGGATACAGGAAAGCTGGCATGGTACGCGGAAACAACGCTTACGGGTAATCTCTCTCCAAGTGTGATTCTCGACGGAGATATCATCTATGTTTTCGGTGGATATCGTTCCTCTGGATCGATGGCGATCCGGATCGGCGGTACCGGCGATGTTACCAAAACCCACGTGGTTTGGACCAGCAGGAACTCTTCGTACGTATCGACCCCAGTGCTCTACCAAGGCAACCTCTACTGGATCGATGATCGTGGAACATACTACTGTGTATCGGCAAAAACGGGAGAACTATTGCATCGGAGCCGTGTTACAGGAATACAGTCACGCGATCGACCTGTGTACGCTTCGCCAATTGCAGTTCATGACGTGTTGTACTTCCAAACGCGGCACGATGGAGTGTTCGTAACATCCTCCAAACCGGAACTGGATGTGTTGCATCAGAATCGATTCGAGTCTGACTCGAGCATGTTCAATGCAACACCCGCAGTGAGCGGTGGCGAGTTGTTCCTGCGATCGGACACCTACCTTTACTGCCTTGGATCCTCGAGTTCGAGTTGAGCAGGATGGAGCGCGCATGCTAGTTACTGCGATGCGTTTACCATCGCGAAATCAATTGAACTAAAAGAACTAACCCTGTTTCTCTCCTAAGGAGTTGTTGTCATGAAAAGATGGATTATGTCGCTCGTCGTATCGAGCGTTTGCGTCGGTGGTGCTTGCGCACAACCACCCGGAGGTGGCGAGCCATCTCCGGGCCCCGCAGAACTTGTTCGTGGTCCCGGTCCAGACGGTCCGGGGCGTGGCCCCGGTGGACCAGAGGGGCGTGGCCCCGGTGGACCAGAGGGACGTGGCCCCGGTGGACCTGGACCTGGTCGCTCGCCAGAACAACTCGTCGAGTTTGCGATGCGCTATGACAAAGACAACGACGGAAAACTCAACCGCGATGAACTGATGGAACTCGCTCGCGAGATGCATTCGCAATCAAGTGGATCCGGACGAGGCCCTGGTGGTCCTGGTCCTGATGCAGGTGGTCCTGGACGTGGGCCTGGTGGTCCCGGTGCCGGTGGTGCTGGTCGTGGCCCCGGCGGCCCAGGCGAAGGACGTGGTCCGGGCGCTGGCGGACCAGAAAATCGCGGTCCTGGCGGACCAGAAAATCGCGGTCCTGGCGGACCAGAATATCGCGGCCCTGGCGGACCAGAATATCGCGGCCCGGGAGGGCCCGAGCGCGGCCCCGGCCCAGGTGGACCTGAAGGTCGTGGACCCTTTGGCCCTGAAGGTCGTGGACCCTTTGGCCCTGAAGGTCGTGGTCCTGATGGACAAGCACACGATCCGATGCACATGGTTGATCATGCGATGGAGTTCGATGCCGATAAGGACGGTAAACTTGATCGGAACGAATTGCTCGAGTTCGCTCGGCACATGCCTCGCCCAGGCGAACAAGGTCCCGGAGGACCAGGAGGACCAGGAGCAGGTCGACCCAATGAGGGTAGACCCGGTGACGCTGGTGGCCGTGGGCCCGGTAGCCCAGAAGGCCGTGGACCCGGTGGTCGTCGAGGACCTGGCGGTCCCGAGGGCGGACCGGAGGGTGGTCGACCACAACGACCACAGCGACCTGAGTAACCCTCAACCTCGCTGAGCTTGCTCACTGCTGTCAGGCATGCACTCGGCGCTCGCAAACCATCGAGACGATTCGATCGCTCTGCTGCAATTGGATCGCTCTTCGATCGGTAGTTAGAACCTGAAATAGAATGAAAAGCCGCTGGGGAACTGGCGGCTTTTTCTCATGCACTAGTTCTTCATCGTTACCGTCTTCAAATTATCGGCGGGGACGCGGTCGATCAACAGGTTCCTCGGATCAATACCAGCTTGATGTGGTACCTCATCGACCAGGAACTCCAGCTCATGCTCACCACCGGTAAGTTGGACCCGTTCGCGATGCAAGAGTTTGCCGTACCTCTTGCCTGATTCGGCTTTGGCGAATGCCCCGACTTCGATGAAGTCATTCATCTCAACGCTGGTCTCCTCGCCGCGATCATCCGCTTTGAATTTTTCGCATTGGACTTTGATCTTCACGCGGTATTTACCCTCCGCTGTTTTCTCCGCAGTCGCTTCCAAGGTACGGTTTCCAAACAACGTGATGTCTTCGAACAAATCCTTGATCAGGTACTGAAGCTCCGGTGGGGTTTGTTCCCTCAACCGATCGACCAGGGCATACGAATTCGGATACGGGGGGCCTTGGTAGGCATACTTGTCCACGATGTCCTTGAGCGCCGCGTTGATCCGCTTTTCACCAATCATTTCGGTGAGGTAGTACAACGCTAGTCCACCCTTTTGATAGTGGATGTACCCTTGGCTCGGGTCTACGGATATCAGCGGTCGCTCCTTGAGCTGCTCCGTCCCGCGAGACCGAAGGTACCGATCCATCTCGAACCGGAAGAACTTGTGCATCATGTCGTCCCCATACTTTTTGCGCATGATCATCAACGCTGTGTATTGAGCCAGCGACTCAGACAGGAGCGTAGCTCCTTGCATCTTTGCTCCGATGACTTGATGGGCCCACCATTGGTGCCCCATTTCGTGGGCGACCACATACGAAACCATATCGATATCATCGGGCTTCTCAAGATTCGCGATGAATCCAATAGACTCGGAATACGGCATGGTTCCCGGAAATGCTTGTGCGAACTGCGCTACCCGAGGAAACTCGAGGATACGAGCTTGCTTGTGCTTGTATGGCCCAAATTCCGCGTTGCAATACGCCAGCGTTTCTTGGATCGCCTCCGACATTCGCGAAACATTCCATGGATGGTCTTTGTGGTAGTAAACTTCGGTATCGACATCCCCGACCTTGCCCCGTTCCACCTCGTACTTGGCCGAAATGAAGGAGTAGAAGTTGAGCGAGGGGTGGTCTACTTTGTACCTGAAGTAATTTCGTCCACCTTCCGACCATTTTTCGACCAAGGTTCCCGGCGCGACCGCAGTCTGGTCGGCGGAGGTGCTGATGACAGTCTCTACAGTGACCCAATCAGAGTCGTCGGCGATGTAATGGACCTTGCAGGCGTCACCACACTCCCTCTCCAGTTCCGCGAATGGCTCGATAGGTTGTAGCCCGAATGCCTTGCGGCGCCGTGGTAGCGCGATGCGTCGCTCGGCAGAAAAACCGAACGAAGGTGCCACGCCGTTATTGAAAAATGTCCCATTCTGTACGAGCTGTGCATTGGAGACGTTATTTTCGATGCCACGCGTATTGCTCATGACGGTATACTTCATTTCAAGCGACTGACCTGGCTCGATCGGTTTCTCCATCCTATACGATCGCATCAGTAACCTCGTATTATCTTTATCAAGTATCGCACCGGGTATCTCGAGGGAAGTCTCTAGAAATGGAGCAACGTTGATATAGAGCGTATCGATGGGTGCGTCCGATCGATTGGCGATCGTTTGCACCGCGCTCATTCGCATGTTGCGATTTTCAGGGTAAATGTCGATCGCGTATTTCACTGAAAGGATCTTGGGCTGTGGGATCGAGGCGATCGACTGGTACGTCTTTTCATAGTCAACTTGACGCCGTTCTTGCTCTGAACTGCCGATGATCGTGTTGAGCACCATCGTGTTGTAAGCGAGGTAGCAACCCATCAGAACCGAAGCAACCATAGCGCACGAAGGTAGGATCCACCCTCGAAATGGGATCGAAGCTAGCCCTTCGCGCAGACGATTTGCCCACGATCGCGCCACTCCTCGGTGCATCACTACCGCACATAACCACATCAATACCGCAGAGACGAAAAGCCAATAAATGCCGAATCCGACGAGTCCAGGTAGGTACGGTTGGATGCCGAACATATCGGAGTAAACATGACCTGGCATGGCTCCAAATCGGAACAACAGTGTCTCCCATCGCAGCCATCGCCAGATCTGGCCGTTGAGCACAATGAACAAAATAAACAGCACGTACCCAATGTACTTGTTGGGTGCCAGCGTATGTGCCACAAATCCCACCACTGCTAAAAACGCTAGTCGGGTTCCCGTGATTGCAATCATCTCCATGAAGTAAACATCGAGCTGGTAACGGGTATATCCATTGATCCACTGATAAAAGCAGCCTATAGCGATACCGACGAGCAAAATGGAGTACAGGATGACCAACATGGTTACCAGACGCGATAGGACAAACACGCCGCTCGGCGTGGGGGTCGCTCCGAGGATCTCGTGAATCCGACTGTCCCGATCTCGCCAAACCAATACTCCGGTGAAGTAGGTGATGATCGCTAGTGGGAATATGAGCAGCGAGCCTGAGATCTGCTCGACCATGTTGTAAGTTACTGGGAATGACGTTCCACCATACATTCCACTATTACCCAGAAACAATCCAGCAGCCGTATTTAGAAGTGAAAAGCACATGATCACGATAAAGGTCGTGCTGCCAACCACAGACCTCATGTCGGATGCAAGGGTCGACACGAATTGTGCCCACCATGAGGGTGACGGTTGCCGCTTGGGAATGGTTGCGCTTTGGTTGAGGACCAAATTTGCTGTGTACTCCTCCTCTTTAGGAGCGTTGGAGCCTTTACGACGCCGACCATTCGATTGGATCTCGAATCGGAAGTAATGCCCAGCGACTGCGAAGATCGCAAAGGAAATTGCAATCCAAATCAAGCGATTGGCAATCAAAAGTGGTGTTATCGGAATCAGGAGCGAATTGCGTTCGCTCACGGTCCAGTACTTGGTTGCCGTGCCAAAGGGTGTAGAACCAAAAGGGTCGATCAAGCATGCAAGTTTTTCATACTCAAGCCACTCGGTCAGCGACTGCGTGACCCCGTAGACCACTAATAACAGAAGCAGTGCCATGAAGGAGTAGAGGGTGTTGCGAGTAACGCTTGCTACCGCAAAGACAATCGATCCGAAAAGCAGTGTGTTGGGGACGACAAAGATCAAAAACGGCATCCAGTGATGCGAGAACGCCGACTCTCCCCATTGCTCCGACTCGGAACCCGCAAATAACCGAGCGGCAAGAATTCCGAGCGAGACACCGATCGCGGGCACGAGAGCAATTGCGGTTGCACCAAAAAAGCGACCACAAAGGAAGCCCCACTTGCTGAGAGGTTTGCTAAACAAGATGTCGGACATCTTGCTGCTGAAATCGCGTGAAGCCGACGAGTCGTAGATCGCGGCCGCCATGAAGCATGTCAAAATGCTCGAGGTGGCGTACCAAAGCGCGATCATGTATGGCGCATTCTTGTGGGTGTTCCCCGCAGGTCCACCGACTTGCACAAAATCAGAGACTGCCGCAAGTCCAAACAAAACGGCAAGTGCCACGACGAAGATGTAGACCATCCAGCCTCGAAGCCAGTACGACAGTTCGAATTTAAGAAATTCACGAAACATAAAGTTCTATTTTCCGGCGGATGAATGATAAAGTTGGGTCTGAAGGACACCGACGGCTAGCGCCCAGTCGCTAACACAGTGCGTGAGCCTGGTCTTGGGACCCACTGGCCCCTACCCTGCTTTGGATCGATTCAAGTACGAGAAAAACACATCCTCTAAATCGGGTTCTGCAGCTGCAAACCCATGGCCTGGATCCTCCTCGCTATAAATGCGAACCAATGGGCTTCCAGCAACTAACTTGGTCGATAGAACGGGGTAGTCCCAGGTCTTTTCACTCAAATCACGCTTACTCATCGATTTGGACCATACGTAACCTCGCAACGACTCCTCCGCGTCCGATGGCGATCCACTCTTGAGCAATCGACCATGATGGATAATCGCCATGTTGGTACACAACTCTTTGACGTCCTGAACAATGTGGGTCGACAGGATCACAATGATGCTCTCACCAACCTCTGCCAGCAGATTGTAGAAACGATTCCTTTCACCCGGATCCAATCCTGCAGTCGGCTCATCGACGATCAGTAACTGGGGATCCCCCAACAACGCTTGCGCGATCCCGAACCGTTGCCGCATCCCACCGGAATACGTCGCCACCGGTTTGTGTCGGACGTCACTTAAATTAACCCGCTCTAACAGCGATTCGACCACTGCCAATCGGTCCCGGTTGCTTGAGCCGACCCCTTTCAAGGCCGCCAAATGTCCGAGCAGCTTGACAGCGCTAGTCCGCGGGTAAACGCCGAACTCTTGTGGTAGGTACCCTAAAATCTCGCGGACCCGGGTCTTCTCGTTTAAGACGTCGATATCCCCCAATCGTGCTGTTCCCGAGTCGGCGTTTTGGAGCGTTGCCAAGGTCCGCATCAGGGTCGATTTACCCGCCCCGTTCGGTCCTAGCAATCCAAACATCCCCTTGGGAATGACCAGTGAAACACCGTCGAGCGCTCGCAAGCCACCAGGGTAGGTTTTGCTTAGATTTTCGATAACTAGCTGCATAGAGGAACACCTTGGAATGGCCGGATTTAGATCTCAAACGGTCGCGACTTCACGCCTCTCCGAAAACCTTGAATTGCCTCGCCTTTACTGCGTTTTGTAGGGTTTCGAATCGGCATTAACTGGTTTTATCAGAAGTTGGATTCGTTGCGAGGGACCGTACAGTAGGTTCGGCCAAGATACCAGGTTCTTAGTTTTTCCAACCAACACAGACCGATTTCTCACCGCACGGAAGCTTCACTACCACCATTGCCCAGCGAAAAAAATCCGGTGGCACATTGGATGGCCTCCGTTCCAACTACCGATGACGGCTTGCCCCAATCGTGAGTGGCAACGCCGCAAATGGTAGCACCGCAAGCGATGCAACAGCCAATACCAACGGGAATGCCACAATCGGTGGATTGGTCGGCCTGCAGAGATAGGCGGCAACAAAGATCGCAAGGACGATTGCAACGCAAAGCCTTTGCGTCCGATTGGCCAATGGATTGATACGATGACTTCGAGGAATGGTCGACAGGATTTCTCTGCTCTCGATGAGGCTCCAATCGCCGGTGATAACGACTCTGGCAATCGCAATCATTGCGAGAGATGTCACTATGGATGCGATGAATGGTGGCGCCCAACCCCTTAGCTTGAACTCGTGCCAAAGCTGAGCGTGGACTGCAGACCTAAAGTTGGATCGAATCGAACTCCTGAGCGTCAGCGATTCCCACTGACGGGACAACCAATCGCTGAAGCCGATCTGCGGTAGTTGTTCGCCTGATCGGGCGATCCGCACTCCGGCTATCGCCATCCTGTAGCAAATTGCCGCAACAAGGGCGAGTGTCAGTAGGTCGCCGTTCGTTGCTTCGCACCAATAATGCGTCGGGGGAGACAGGAAAGACCCGTATCGGGACGACAGCCAAAAAATCAGAAAAAGCAAAGGGCTGGACCACAAGCACATGCCTGACAGAGAAGGCTGCACGCGGATGAACTGCAGTAGTTGGATCGCAGTCCATGCGACAGCAGCAAAAACCGCTGGGCCTAAGATGGGCCATCCCACCTGAAATAGCCAGTTGTACAAAGAAGCAGCCAGCGCTGTTTCCACAGCTAGCAAAAGGGACCCGGACAGAGAGTGCCAAGCGACGATCGCATGCGAAGAGATCGGCCATGTGAATAGGCGTGGCATGGGGCCTTGAGCAATTGCAATCCCGATAGCGAATTGCAAAATAATCAGCTGCAGGAAAGAAAATTGCAAAACCAGGAATGGTAGCGCCGTTTCGTTCAAGCTGATCCTGTATCCCGAGAGGGCCTCATACACCATGCATGGGGTTGCGTTTCCTACAAGAAACATGCCGAGTACGGACCAGCGTCCGCGAACGAGTCCTTCCCAAAGAAGCGCTTGAGGTATCGATCGCATGTTCGTTCTCCGTCATGAGAATTCTGGAAACTTCATTGGGAAACACGGGTCAGGAAGATTTCGTCGAGCGATAACGGTGCATCGCTCATGACGGTCGCGCCTGATGCCTTGGCGGCTTGTTGCAGTTGGTCCGAGTCGCGGGGGACCGATTCGCAGGATCGCTGAAGACTACAGCCGATGTCGAAGATGCTACCTTTAGCCCATTCCCGACCGGCTGGGTTTGGGTTTACGGCTCTATCCCAGCGGTGAATCAGATCCTCGCTGAATTGGAATACGAGCCAGCACCCGGATTCGCAGCGCCAGAAAGGCATTCGCCTGAATCTCTTCGCGTTTCTGTATGGGGTTGTTAAGGTTGATACGGTGATCACTGGTTTCGACATCACGGTCCCCCGGGCGGAACAATCTCCGATCGCGGTAGATGATTACTTCAAGTTTGCATCCCTCGACGGCCCGCTCGAGCTCGATGTTCCGATCAATGACATCGCAAGTAGCAGGTCGTCAAAAGCCGGGCTGCAGATTACCAATATTTCCAAGCCCTTTAACTCCGATGCACGGATTACATTTGACAATGCGACAGGCAAAGTCACCTACTACGGTCGGGAATTTGATTACCTCGGTTTTGATCAGTTTGCCTACACGATCGAAGACGAGTTTGGGGTCGAATCGCAAGGGATTGTAACGGTCGTCAAGAGTTAATGCTCACGAGCGATAGCTTCACTTAAAAACTAGCAGCTCTCGTGCTCAGACCATTTGCCTCTGAGCACGGGGCTTTTTAAGATTCATCAAACGCATCGGTCTCGTCTTCGATGAAAGCTCTCAGAAATGCTTTTGCATAGGTCCAATGTCGATGCGCGGTTCGCACAGAAATCGAAAGCGCTGCTGCAGCCTCCTCCATGTTTAGGCCTGCAAAAAAGCGAAGTTCGACGAGCTTCGCGATTTCTTGGTGACTTGATTCCAATTGAGTCAATGCGCGGTCCACTGGCAAGGTCCGTGGGTTGTCCGCCGATAGGCTTACGTTTTCAAAGTCAACGTCTTATCGTTGAAGCTTCCCGCCTCGTTTCTGAGACATTTTTTGGCGTGCTCCATCGACCAGGATACGACGCATCGCCTCGGCCGCAGCACCGAAGAAGTGCCCGCGGCTGTTCCAATTCTGCTCCTCCGGTCCAGCTACGAGACGAAGGTACGCTTCATGCACCAATGCCGTTGGCTGCAACGTTTGGCCTGGGCGCTCGAGCGCTAGTTTTGCCGCAGCGAGTTTTCGGAGTTCTTCGTAAACAAGCGGCAACAACAACCGACTCGCTTGGTTGTCTCCTTGTCGAATATCGAATAGCAGTTGAGTGATGTCGCCCATAGCCCCTGAATATTTACAACTTTATACCCCGCATGGAAACTGGGAACGTACCCCAAAGATCTCCCGCCGGCAATCCATCGTCTTGGAGTGGGATTGTTTAGATTCAGTTCCTGCGTTCTACAATAGGATACACCGAATGAGCCAACACACACGTCGATCGCTATTTTTAACGAGATTCCAATGAACGAGGCGGATCTGTTTCTTTTGGCGGTCGAAATCGAAGATCCAAAGGCGAGAGAATCGTTTCTGAATCAGCGTTGCGGTACCGATACAAAGCTCCGGCAAAGAATCGATCGATTGCTTCGCGCAGCAGCAACCGATGACGCTTTCCTAGAAACACCAGTATTGGAAAATACCTCGGCAATCTACGAGCCAAGGTCTGCAAGTCAAATTTCCGTCGGCGATTCGATTGGCCCTTACACACTGGTGGGCACTCTCGGTGAAGGAGGTATGGGGACGGTTTTTCGCGCTGACCAGAAGTCTCCGATTCATCGTCATGTTGCCATCAAAGTGATCAATCCGGGCATGGATAGCGAGCAAGTCCTAGCTAGGTTTGACACCGAACGCCAAGCGATTTCGATGGTGAATCATCCCAACATCGCTCAAGCGTTTGAGGTCGGGACAACCGATCAAGGACGCCCGTACTTCGTTATGGAAATGGTCGATGGGGTGCCGATTTCGCGCTACTGCGACGAGCATAAACTCAGCGTTCGAGAAAGATTGATGCTCTTTATTCCGGTATGTGAGGCGGTCCAGCACGCGCATCAAAAGGGGATTATTCATCGCGATTGAAAACCATCGAACGTACTTGTCTCGGCAAACGATTCCCTTGGCGTTCCGAAAATTATCGACTTCGGTATCGCGAAAGCGGTCAACGACCCCTCCAACGCGCAACCGAACCTAACGCAGTTTGGGCAAATCGTCGGGACCATGGAATACATGAGTCCCGAACAGTCTCGATTCAATCCACACGACATTGACACTCGGAGTGATATCTACTCGCTCGGCGCCCTGCTGTACGAGTTGGTCGCCGGAACCACCCCCATCCAAATGCATCGTCTAAAGGATCTTGCATGGGACGAACTGGCCCGATGGATTCGAGAAGAAGAACCCATCGCACCTAGCGCACGAATCGCTGCAGATCTGAACCTGAAAAGTATTTGTGATTCGAGGCGAGCCACGCCAACCCAAGTGCAACGGGAAGTTCGAGGCGAACTCGATTGGATCATCTTAAAGGCTCTCGCGAAGGATCGAGCGAGACGCTATCCATCGGCATACGACTTGGCCAAAGACATTCAGAGGTATCTCAACAACGAGCCTATCGAGGCGCTGCCGCCGTCGACCGCTTATCGTC
>Ga0194130_10005452_pt1 | contig 15317 bp, 8 predicted proteins | sample TA2KigsurfametaG_FD_160084 | JGI IMG/M metagenome (GOLD analysis project Ga0194130, IMG submission 160084) | Freshwater microbial communities from Lake Tanganyika, Tanzania - TA2015050 Kigoma 12 surface | ecosystem: Environmental > Aquatic > Freshwater > Lake | place: Tanzania: Lake Tanganyika... | reverse complement strand
CTTTACCGAAGATGATATCAAACTCCATCTTTCTGAATGGAGCAGCTACCTTGTTCTTCTTAATAGTAACCGTTGTGTGGATGCCAATAGGCATGCCGTTCTTGTCTTTGACTTGATTTCCGGAGCCGAGACGAATACGAACGGAAGAATGAAATGGGATTGCACGACCTCCAGGCGTTGTTAACGGATCTCCGTGAAGTACTCCTATGGCATCTCTAATTTGATTAAGGCAAAGCAGAGTAACATTATTTTGACCAATTACACCAGTAATTTTGCGCATGCCTTTTGAGATGGCGCGGGCCTGAAGACCGATTGAATTTTGTTCGTATTCGCCATCAAGCTCAGCTTTTGGTGATGTTGCTGCGACAGAATCCCAAATAACAAGAATAGGAACATTTTTTTCAACTATCTGCTTCGCTTTCAGAATTGTAGATTCAATGATGGAGAAGACTTCTTCAGTACAGTGCGAGTCGCAATAAACAAATCGCTTACGAACATCAATCCCCATGTCGGATAACTTTTGAACAGGTGTAGCATTTTCTGTATCAATATAAACAACAAGACCACCCATTCTTTGTGCAACGGCCGCGGCATGATATGCTAAGTGAGATTTACCAGATGAGGGAAGACCAGAAATTTCAATGATTCGACCTTCTGGATATCCTCCGCCAAGAGCATTTTTAATTGCATAATTTAGCTGAATAGACCCCGTATCGATCCAGCGTTTTACGACGGTCGGCGCATCCATTTCTGCAAGATTGTAAGCAATTCTAGTTCCAAATTCTTTATTGATGTCACGAATTAGCTCTGCTGCAAAGTCAACTTCATTGCTTTTTAATGATGTCTTTTCTTCTTTATTCTTGGCCATATGTCTTGTTATTATCTCCTTAAAGTAGCAGATAGTATAAACGCCGGAAACCTTGTTTGATCTCCGACGTTTTATGAATTAACCTAGTTCATTCATCATTCATAAGATCTGCAAATGCATCATCCAATGATTGTTTCTTTGTTTCTCCATCATCCTTTTTTAATGATTTCTTAGGATTGGGTTTTTCCGCCTTCACTTCAGCAACTAGATCATCCAATGCATCTGTCTGAACAGGACCTCTAGATTGTTCTGGGGTGGCTTCTGCAGATGAGCCACCATTGAGCCAATTGTTCAATACTGTTTCAATTTCTTGAGTTGACTTGAGACGATACATGTCATCGAGGTTCGGGATTGCGTTAAGCCATGTCTCCATCTGTTTTGCATCATCATGAAGTTTTGAAGGTCTGCGAACAGGATCTACGGTTGTATCGTTGAATTGCTTGCCTGGTTGCTTCGTGATAGATACCTTCAAGTCAAAGCCTTCCTTTGGATCAAGGATGTCACCGACCTCCTCATCAAGGAAAAAGCCTAACATACGTTGGTAAACAAGCTTGCCGAATGCCCAAACTTGAACGCCTTTGTCTTCTTCTCCTCGAACAACGACTGGAGCATAGCAACGCATCTTAGGAGCTAGCTTCTTTGCCAAAGTTCGATCATCAGGCTTACCACTGCTATATAGCTTACGAATCAAATCGTTGATTGGATCTGGCTTACCAAACTGGTTTGGTGCAAGAATGCCTGCATTATCACCAATGTAGTAAAACCAACGTTCTGCGAAAGGTTGTCCATCCGGAGAGTTCTTCCATGGCAAGCAACGAATCTTATGCTCACCGAGACTTGGCTTCCATAGTTGAACTGAAGAAGTCTTTTTCACACCCGAAAGCTCTGCAACACGACGCTTAATTGCTTCTAGATCAATACCCATAATTTTTTTTCCTTTTCCGTTTTCCTATTTGTGGAGGAATATCTTTCTACCTGCTCCATGCAGGTGATAGTTACCCTACCACTCAACCTTATATGTGTTCAACGTATTAGTTCATGACCAACTTGGATTCTTACGCTTTTTACTTTTCTTGCGCTTTTTTGAACCAGAAATTGGCATATCAGGACTCATGCCTAGAGGTAATGCAAACCCCTGAATGGCACCTACTCCGCTGAACTCTCCAAGTTTATCTTCCTCATCCAAATCCTCTTCCTCATCTTTCCCATCGCGGGAAAAGAGTTTCGAATGAATACTAGGATTCTCATTTAAAATTTCAGAAATGAGAAGTCTAATATACTCTCGAAACTCTTTATTCATGAAGATTAAGTATGGTTAAGGAGTCCAGGGACCGCCGACTTTTTCTTGCATTGTAGAAATATAGTCAGCTGTCATCACAGCAAAAACCAGCAGGCTTGTCTTCAAACAGTAAGGCTTGTTTTCATCAAGAACGAATCCATCATTCAATAGAATTGAAAGATACTCGTCAGTCTTTAACTTAAGACCGAATGCTTGACACATGTTAACACTTCTTTGTGGGGTAGACATATATTGCATGTCTTTATTATGTTTGTAGAACTCGCCAAGTTTCTCGCGGTGCCATTCTGAATCCTGAGGAACGTAATAATCGGTGACTGATCCGTCATCATTTGCAAGACCTACCTTACCAATATCATGGAAGAGGCACCCGATAATTAATGATTCCTTGGAGACTTCCCACCCGTATGTCTTGACTAACTTCATCGCGTTCGAAAGGACTCGTAGAGAATGCTCTACTAAGCCTCCGGGATATGCGGCATGAAATTCTTTCCGTGAAGACGCAGGGCACAACGCAAGCTGCTCGCCAAGTTTATCGACCATAGCTAATGCTGCTTCTGATCGATCACCTAACTTCTCACAAAGAGAACGAAACTTATCAAAATTGGACGCAATTTCTTCTGGTTCTAATGACATGATAGAACTATATCGCTTATAAAAATAATTGTTCACGACATTAAAGCTTTTCTAACTTTAGCGGAAATTCATGAACGTATCCAGATACATTCACGGATTGAATTTTTTCAACATCGATTAATCTATCTTCTCTTACGTCAAGAATTAAAGCATCATGTAATACGAATAATGGACGTATACCATCGGTCCCTAATTTATCTAACATAGATGAAAATCCCATCAAAGAAACATCAACTCCCGTAGATTGCGCATAATAGTTGATGAAGATATTGTCTTGTGGGCGTTCAACCTTAATCTTTCTACCAAATTTATTTGTGATATACCCATCTGACTTAAATTGTGACTTAAGTCTTTTTAACAATGTTTTGGTGTCGATGTAGTTCTCGATCTTCGAAATAACTTCTGCAACTTTCGTTTCTGACACTCCTAAGCTTAATGCGACCATCGAACGTGATGACCCATATAAAACAGATAGGACAGCTGCTTTGACCAAGGTGCGGGGCATACCACCAAATCTATCAGCCAGCATTGAATACAAATCTTGATTAGGACAATCATTCCCAGATTCATATAATAATATGCGGGCTTCTAAAGAAGAAAAGTCCAGAGACACGATGCTTCCACCTGGTGATGAAGGTTTGATAACATTTCGATATTCTTTTTTTAATAGCAAAATGTTAGGACCAGATTCAACGATAAGTCTTCCAGTGACGGTTCCAAACCTATCGTATCTTATCGGAGATGCATATCCTCCTGATCGAGGACGAAAAGATTCAACGACTTGAGCATTCATGGCAGAAGCAAAAATAATATCGTTGATCTTTGTCCCATCGACTTTTGCTGGTTTTAAAGCGTTAAGAATTTTGTTTCCGGGGACCCATACATTTTCATAATAAGAAGTTGAAAGATTCGAATTGCTCTTGACATACTCCACGATGTCATTAAAAAATCTCTTATATTTTGACTGTGGTAATATCATTGACCATGGTGGAGATATATCTGGTGCCATTTGTGTCATCATCTTGACATATTGCGCTGGTATTGCTGGTATAGAAGAAGAATGAATGGTCGATAATCTCATGACAGTGTCCCAACACTTCATAGATTCATTCTTTATATCGCCGTTAAAATGCCATGCAGAAGTATCGATTTTGTCGGTCCACGTAAATCCATCTGGAGATATCAATAAATTCTTTTGTGAACCTAACAGACAAGAATCTAACAAAACATCCACAGCAACATTATACCATGATTTAAAACTTTTTTCAAGTTACTAATTAACGTGGAAAATGTTTAGGCGGCGGTAGAGCTATAACGGGTTCTTTAGGGCTAGCGGCGGCGAGGAGGCGCCGATGTGGTTTGGGATTTCTGCAATTCTTCTTGGATCATCTTGACGAGACCTTCTGCCTCTAGAGCAATTTCCTTTGCCGTGGTGATTGATCCATATGCATCCGCAAATCCAAAAGTGATGTCAGTTGTGTATTTACCTGGTGTCAAAGTGTGGCCGACTTTAATAACATTATATAGATTGTCTATCGTCGTACCAGTCCCTAGATCAATAAAAAATTGTTGCATATATTCGATCACAGGACACCCTAAACTTGTCAAAGACAATTGGCCTGGAATGACAGACAAAGGAAGATTACCGACCGATGTTCCATTCGCAACCCCATCGGGGTTTTGGGAATTTCTTAAGATTTGAATCGTATTTAAATTTTCATCTTGGCGGGTCGTATAATTTATACTTGTTATCATGCTTCCGTTGGCTCCAACCGTTATCGTTGGAACCATCGAAGCAACGGCTTGCTTCACAAGCTCGAATCTAGGTTTTTTATTTTCATCAGTAAAAGTATAAAATCTATACTCAAGCCCCGATTCTGAAACAGTAATATTCTTAGTAAAAAGATTACTAAATCTAGCTTTTGCGCGTGTTAGTTTATCATTGGCTGTTTGTATGTCATCAGTCTTTTTTTGTTGATTATCTTTCATTTCTTTTTGTGTTCTACCGACAATTTTTCTTGTCTCTGCTTCGTTTTTTTCTGCTGTAATACCCGCAATCTCGTTAAAAAATGCGCCGGCGCCTTTATACTTTCCTGAAACTTTATATACACCTCCTGTACCTTTTAACAATTTTACCGCCAGCGGCTCAGGAAGAGATTGTTTGTCATAAATGTGAATTCTTAAAATTCTTTTTACGTCTTCGCTAGCATTATATGCGGAATTACCCGTATTAGACGCTGCAGACACTTGGTAAGACTGCAATAAGCTTTGGTATTTATCTGTTCCAGATTGATTTGAATATCCAGATTCTACGAAAAAATCTATTTCAGGTTTTTTAAAACGTTCACCTGAACCACCTAAATTTGCAGTTAATACTCTTTTTTGAAAATCAGCGCCTTTCCTAAGAGTTTTTAATACTTCGCCATCCTTTATTTCATATAAGTCTCTGAACCCATATGCTTGATGCCGTTCATCTGCAAATTGAGATGTTCTCACGATTTCCAAAAAATTTATGAGAGACATTCTTTCGCCCTTCATCTCAATAATTCTTCTAGTATATTCTTTCTCGATGTATTTAACATCGATAGGAAATTCTGCAATATTGAGATTAGAAACCTGTCCAGCACTGTCATTGATGTTATAAAAAAAAATTTGATACTCATCTATAATCGGTGAACTATCCTCCGTTGTCGTCAATCCTGCACACGCTGTGGCAAAGTAAGTTGCAAATAAATTTCCAAATGAAACATAATTTTCAGGAAGCCCTTTGACTTTGTTTTCATTAAGAGGATGATTTTTTTGCATGCTTTTTACAATCTTATTATCTTTAGAAAATTTGTCTAACTTGTCTTTTTTGCTATAAGCAAATAAATCATGTTCTGAATTTAGGTTTTTAAATCTAGATTTATAAATTTCTTGTGCTATAGATTCTAAATTTTGGGATTGAGCGGTTTTAGCCTTAGGATCTGTAGGTTCACCTTTGCTGTTATAAAAAATTTGTAAATTATTTAAAAATTCTTTAGCTGCACTTTTTAAATCGTCTGCAGAAAATGACTCTTTATCCAGCAACTTTTTAATTTGGTCTAATTGATTTTTAAAATCAGTGCTAGATAATTCCGGCATCTTTCCTTCGGTAGCTGAAGTAATGATGATGGGTACCGCTAGGTTTGGTATCTTGCTGTATATTTCAAGAATTCCCAATTTGTTTGCTAAACGTTTTATGTTCTCGATTATTGTTTGAACTTCATTTTGCCTTTTTTGAAATTTAAGAGATGCCCCTGTCGGCGTGACGTCGCGTAATTCACCAACACCTTTCGTATGCAAGGTTAACGTAATTGTTGCAGCTCCTGAATTATCGATGGAAATCATTGAATTTCCTACAGAAAATATTTCAGAAACAAGCATGTTTTTATTTATGAAATCGCTATATTCATCTATTAAAATATTCTGATCATTATTTCGTGATGGTTGAAACGGAGCGACCCACCCATAAATCAACGAAACCTCAAGAGAAGAATACAATTCTGGATTCAAATAGTCTGCAATCTCTTGTAGTCTTGAGCGATCAAATATCTTTAAAATCAATGTTGCTTGTTTAAATGACATCGCATCATGAGACGTTTCTGAAGATACGTTAAATGAAATTATCGTTCCGAATGGTGTCGTGGGATTAATAACAGGTGTGTATCTTGGATTATTCTCCTGATTATAATTCATGTTGATCAATGTTTGAGGCATAGTAAACATTTCCATGCCTGTCTGATAAGATCTTGTCTGTAGTTCTGGGGGTGATTCATTCTCTTGAGAGGAAGGCTTAATTTTAATTACGTTTTTTGAAGAATCGTACAACAATCTATTAGCCGTTCCAGGCGCAAATTCTGGGGTGGTATTACCATTAGTATCTTTTATTGCCTCTGGCCCTAATAAAAATCTCAAAGGACTCATCTGGTATAAATTTTCAGAATTTCCAGGGCCTTCTCTTCTACTTGTAAATTTTGCTTCTAGATAAGGTACCGCCCTAGACATAGAAAGAGAACTAAAATAATTTAAAAATATTTCAGCTTTTGAAGCATTTCTAAGCTTAAAATTAATTGATGGAGAATCAACTAATACCATCATCAAAGTTGAAGGTATTTTTTTTATTTCACTTTTTGTAAGCGTTTTTTCAATAAGCTGTTCAAGACTAGATTGTTCATAATCAGGACTACCACCTTTTTTACCTTTTTTTGATGGGTTAGGGGGGTTAGGGTATGTATACGCAGAAGGGCGTGGGGCGGGACGGCTGTTTAAGGGCAGCCGTTCATTCCCGAAGAGGATCGTGGACGGGGTGGTGTAAAAATCTTGTATTTCTTTACCTGTATTCGGCGAATTTTGATCGTAATAATAGACTCTCAATAAACTAGCGATTTTGTCTTTTGCGTCGGAATCGTTGTTTGGATTGGCTGACGCCAATGCAGAAATATTTTCCCACAAAGTTTTTGAAGGATAAAAAAACCCATTTGTATCTGGGAATATATTAGAAAAGATGTTTCTTACCAAACTTTTATTTATTTCAGTCTGCTCGCTGACTGAAGAATTTCTATTTACCGATTTACTTATCGCATCGTATGATGCATCATCCATCGTTTTAAACGACCGATAAATTCCTTCCAAACTGTTAAATTCATCACTTTGAGTCATAGCATCATCCGATAATCGCTGAAACAGCATCAAGATCTGGTATGGTTATCACTGTCCCTGCAGGAACTTGCAACCCCCATCCTACGTCTGAAGCGGCGGCCAATACCCACCAATATCTTGCATCTGTATAGTATATGGCTGCAAGATGATCTAATCGTTGGTTTTCTTTTATTGTTATTGTGTTGATGATTGGTATCGTTCCGAACCTCACTGCATTACGAATCGCAGAAATAGAAGCCGTAGTACCATATTGTGTACCTAAATTCAGCAATCGATCACTTTTATAACGACTAAAAGCCATAAATTATATTATACAATTCAAAAAAACTTTACCAAACTTTTATATCAACTAGATGATTTCATAGCTCTACCTACAGGATATATGGGAGCTCTATTATACCCCATATGATCAATTCCAGGTGTAATATCATGGATCGGAGTAAAGCTTAACGTTACTTTGCACATTTTAGGTGCTTGCCCTCGATCGTCGCTGCTGATCGTTTCCCAAGTGACTCTATCATACCAATCAAAATTTATCGACTCTATGACGCCGGCGAGACCTTTTCCACCGGCTGATTCGAACGATCGAACAATAGCGTTTTTTTGAGGGTTCAAAAAGCTAAGTAAGTCAGCACTTGCAACCCTATTAGAAAGTGGGAATTTTGTATCTAACGCTTCGTCGGTTGGGTCGACCGCGGAGACGGGAACGTTCTCAATAGTTACCTCAGTCGTGCCAGGTTCATTCGTATTAGGATCAACGACAGCTTTTGATATACTGACTTTAATCGTATATCCGTCTTTTGCGGTGCCGTTGACGATAGTGGGATTTTCAACTTGTATTGTAGAAGTTGTTGTTATTTTATCATTTACAACCGTGATTGATTCAGGAAGCGTATTTCTATTTAACTCTTTTACGGCGTGCGTCTTAAGATAAGTCACAAAAGGCTCGAGCTTTATTTTTGAATTTTTATCATAGTTTCCTTTATAGATATACACTTGCCTTTGTTCACGAGCGGAGGAGCCGATGGCGAAGTCGCCGATGACCTCGACAGATTTGTCTGGATCATCTTCCATCGGTATCTTCATTCCTCCCAAAGAATTTCTCTTTGATCCTGCACCAAAAAGCCTAGCCAACGCAAATTTTGAATAATTGGAACGAAGTAAATCTCCTAGTCTAATTCTAATCAAGGGAGACGCACCAGGTAATTGACTAAATGGAGCAATGAATTGATTGGTGCCAGCCGTGAGAATTCGTCCTTGTGTGTATTGCGGATACACCAGCGTCGTCAATTTATTGATTTTTGCCCACATGTGGTCAAAGTCTTTTTCATCCAATGCGGCGACATAAAAACTCATTGATATCTTACGAGTTGTACCTTTGTAGATTTTTACAGGCTCTACTCTACCGAATCCTTCAGTCGACTCATAAGATGCTGTATAATCATCAGACAACGAAGCAAGAAACGCGTGAAATGAAATTATTTCATTCGTTCGAACATCATGAAAATAGAAAGGAACATACTCTGAATCTAGTTTGTTTTCAAATTCCAATCTTGCGGCGTCGCCAATTCTTCCGTTTACCGAAGAATTAGTTTGAACGTTGTCAGAGTTATCTGTTCCGCCCTTTGTCTTTTTCTCAAGTCCGGAAGGACCGCTGAATTGTCCGCCTATCTTTGCCAATGATAAATCATCTAAATCTTTGTTGATCAAATACATCGCAGGAGATCTTTGAGCACTCCAGGCAAGCGTCGAATCATAAGCCCCTTTGAACGTTAAACGATTTTTTTGGATTGCCGCGCGCGGTGCGGCCGGGTCGATGGCATCGAATCCGATGGAATATTGTTTTTTATTATTCTCGTCAGTGTATTCTGCTCTAAGCTTTTTAATGGCGTTTTGTCTATCAATCAACGTGTCTCCCAAGCTTGCAAAAACATTCATCGCAGATATTATCTTAGAGCTACGAATGACCTTTAACACGATGCTTAGAGTTGATCTAGCTGCAGCATAAGCGCTGTTTCTACCGGCTTTCATGACTGAATCGACGTATTGTGCAAAGAGAACCCCCGAACGAATTATTGTGCGACACACGACTATGTTCGCTCCAACTTTAGATTCATCTGAAATCAACGAATCGACAAGTATTCCTGCGGCGCCTTGGATAGTCGTTAAAAAATTTGCTTCAGGACTATCTGTTCCTAGAAAAAATGCTGTTGCTCCTGCGCCAAGACACAATCTAAAATCGTTATTTGTTTCTCTTAATCCAAAAATTTCAAAGGCGTTGGGTAAGAATGAAGTGAATGCATTAGCAGGCGATTCTTCGAATAAATATTTTCCTTTCACACGTTGACCAACAGAAGAAGATTTAGCCTTGGTGGGATTTTTTGTTTTAAATTCTGCTATACCTGCGAATATTCCTGAAATAGCTGCGACAAGAAGCACCATCAGTACGGCCAATCCCACACTAGAGAATCCGCCATCGAATGGTTCAGAAGGACTATTTAAAGTTCCCCAAGATTGACCATCAAACGGAGCGATTGAAACTAAAGCTCCTGTGTCATATTCTTCTTCTTCACCTTCTGTCAAAGAATCTAGGACATCCCTTGCTTCAAGAAGTCTGTCGTTGACCTTCAATATTCCTAATTGAGCGACTGATGGTACTATAGCGCCTAATTCTGCTGCATTTCCTATTGGGTTAAATTTATCCGTCGGAGTCGAGGTCCATGCAGGAATTTCGGCGGAGGCTCTTTGTGCCAAACCAATACCCACCCTAGCCATGCTCATATGAGATATCTCTTTAAGCGTGCCATCTGTTGCGACCATCTTTAATGTAGGATTAAATGTAGCTGAAGCCTGTCCACGAGGAGCGAAGCGGTTATTACCTAATCCAAGCACCGTTGATTTTAATCTGTGATCAACGATATAATCGTTTAATGGATGTTTATCCGGAACTGCAGGAGTGTCTGTTTTCTTTCCAAATTCATCAATTGCAGAATTTCCATATATGTCGGCATTCTTTTGATAAGAAGCGCCTGAGCCGTGAGGCGGAACATATCGAGCGTCTGAAACGTTGACATTTCCATCAATCTTTCTTAGAAGATTATGACCATCGTATGGAGAACCAACATTTTTACCTTTTGAGAAACCAGAATTTGTTAGATTTGGATCTGTCGATGAAGGTTTAATATCATCACGAGATACGTACGAATTTTGCGCATTTCCGTTTATTAAAGGAGAAGGTACCTTAGTGTCTTTAGTCGTTATCGGACGTAGCACTGCATCCAGGCCTTCAGATTCAAGCAATTGATCAGACGTAAAAGTAGGAAATGAAACTTGATATTTGTTTATTGAAGTTTCATCTTGAGCTTTTAATAAGCCTGTCCCCAATGTTATTTGCGTTTTGAGGACATTATCGCCTTCTAAGCCGTAATACTTTCCAAAAACATTAACGTCATTGACCAACAACCCGCCAGGCATAAGATCGGTCGTTGGTTGTAGTATATCTTGTTCTTTACTCGTGAAAGGAACAGAGAAATTAAATGTGTTTGGTTCTATCGCTGCTTTATAATAACTTTTTAAAGCAGCAGGTAAGGTAACAACGTCATTTTTGTTTTTTATGATATTTTGAAAAAGTTCATTACCATTGAGAAGTTGCTCGCCGGCTTTTTCTTTAGATTTACCCTTTGATATCAGCTGCGTTACTGGACCTCCCAATGATATTAAAATTTCTTTCGCTTTTGCATAATCTGAAGATACAGAACTGCCAGGAACTTTTGTGAAGATATATTCATTTTGGTTTTCAGGCGGCGTGAGAGGTGATGGAAATCCGTTCGTGGTTATCGACGTAATGTTATTATCTTTTACTATAACAGGATAATCATTTTTTGAATCTATCGTTAGCCTTTGAGGCGTTTTTAGCACGTCTGCTAACTTTAAGTTTAAGTCATTCTGAACAACGGCTTCATCGGCTGGGTCAACTTTTAGCAAATTATTATAGATTAACAGCTTAGGATCAAAATCTTCTGGTGGCGATAAAATATTATCTATAGTAAAACCGTCATTAGGATTTCGATAGTTAGGATCAATTGCCGCAGTATAATAACTGTTAAGAGGACCGGGAAGTGTAACAACACCTTCTATTTTTGTGATGCTCTGTAATAATCGATGACCATCAAAAAGAGTCTTCTTTTCAGCAGGTAAAGTTTTACCCTTCGATATAACTTGAGTTTCTTTTAATTTTCCGTTGTCTAAAATCTCCTTTACCGCAAGCTTGTAATCGTCGGATACTGAACTTCCTGGGCTGTCTGTAAATCTTGCAGCATTTATCGATGTCGGAGGCGTTATCCCAACAGGGTAACCGTCTATGTCAGTAAATGAAAATAGATTTGCGAGATTAAAATTTTGTGGGGAGACAACAGGATAAACGTTCTTAGAGCCTGTTGTCAATAACGCTGCATACCCATATGTGTCTTTAAGCGTTAATGATAAACTACCAGAAACGACTGCTTCAGAGCCTGGGCCGACTTTAATTAGATTATTATAATTTAATAAAGCTGGGTCAAAGTTTTTGGCAGGACTTAAGATGTTTATTTCAGAAGGAGCAAATTGCGTATTTGTCACACCAGGAACACGATAGTTTGTTTTGATTGCGGCTCCGGTATATGCGATCAAGGCCCCAGGAAGGGTCACGGCATTAGCAATTTTCTTGATCCCAGGTAAAATTTCATTGCCATCTAATAGCTTCTTCGTCGCGGATTCTTCACTCTTTCCCTTGGACAAAAGAGTCGTGACATCACCGGCCGTGACGGTTCCTTTTGCATAATTATCAGATATTGAAGAAGGTAGATCAGCGGCAAATTTTTTGGAATTTCCTAAAGTGGCAGGGGTGAGGGGTGAGGGGTATCCTTTTTCTGTCAGCAAGGAAGATTCTTGACTTGAATCCTTAGGAGGATCGATCGGATATGCATTCGATACGATCGAAGAACCAGCTTGCCCTAAGGTCGATTTGCTGAGATAAGAACCTAATGTCAGTTTTGTTTTTTTACCAAGATCTTTGACCGTATTATCCACAGTCATATCTCCTGGATCATATCCTGCAAGATTTGGCGAGACATTGACGCCGTCTTCACCCTTTGCGACAGGATCAACGGTATAAACCTTCCCGTCCAGCGGATTGACGAACCCTTTATTTCCTGTCTTTATCCCTGACATTTAGATCCTACTTTTCTTGCCCCTTAGAATTTAATGGAGATCCATCGTTTTCTTTAATTATGCCGTCACCTGTTTTCATGGCCGCCTGTAGATCTTCTGAACGCTCTGCGGCCTCTTTGTTCGCGGCGACGAACATCATCGCATCAAAGAATGATCCGGCAACGTGATCAATCGTCGCAAGAATCTGCTTCCTTTCTTCTATAGAGGCTTTTTTTAAGACAGACATGAATGAAGGATCTGATTTTATCTTTTTTAACGTTTCTTCTTTAGTGGGAATTTTTGTCATAATATTTTATTTACCGCAGATCATCCTTTAGCGCAGGTCTGCGCGAGTCTCGCCGGATTATTCAATTCTATTCTGAGAGGGTTATTGATGTCGTTAAGCATAACTTTCGCGACCTCGCCGGCATCCATCGTTACTTGTATTCCAATGTTAATATTTCCGCCTAGATCAGTAGAGGCGTAACCCGCTAATACACTGGGTGGTCCTGATGGTCTTAATGTAATTTCATCCATTTTTGTTTTTAGCGTGTCAAAATTTTCAGCAAAATTGGAACTCATATAGTTAGCTAAATCTTGTTCACCTTTATTTACTACTTTAGCTATTTCAATTAGTTTGTCGTACCCTTCGCTTATTTTGTTTTCAGGAGCGTGTCGAGTAATTGCGTTATGAAAACCGTATATTCCTGCAGATATGTGTTGTGCATTTGTTGAAAGCTTGTCGACTTGCGCGGTGAATGCATCAAGAGAAATGACCATGAAATCAGTCTTCCATTTTTTAACAATGTCAGCCATGTCAGATGTCAATAACGAAAGATTGCTCATGGCTTTTTTCATGTCGCCGGTTCCTGTTGTCAGCCACCAAGCTGGGTCTCCATGTTTTTGTGAGCTTCCAAATTTCTTAAGAGACAAACCAGCTCTTTGACCTGCATCCCCCAATCCGCCGATCAACATGAAAACACCTGTAAGAACCCTTAATCCTTCGAAGGCTTCTTGAAGTTTTTGCTTTCTTGGAACTAATTGTGATACCGTTGGTGCAACAGACATCCCAAGAACTTTATCGGTGTATCCTGCCCTGTCTTCTCCAATTTTTTCAAACCCAAGAATATCAAAATCAATTCCTGATAACGTTGATCTCATCTCGCTGATCTTTTTAGCAATATTTTCTGCACCACCGCCCATCACACGATTGTGAAGATCACTGATTTCTTTAAACCTAGCCTCTAGAGCTTTCGCATTTATTTCTTGATCAGTAGCGATGCCTAGATGCCTGAGGGTCGACTCTTGCATCTTTGCACGTTCTGCAGCTTCGTCTGCAGCTTCGATAGCCGCTTGTTGTTCACTAGCAGCTTGTGATTGTTTTGCTTCAACTTCTTTTCTAAATTCCTTGCTTTTATCAGCTGATTGATTTAAATGACGTAATGCTAAACCTTGTAAAATAATTGCTCTTTTATCTTCGTCGCTATATGCATCTTTTAGCGCGTTCATAGCTTGCTTATGCTGCTCGCCGACACCAGACATGAGAGCATTCAAAAATTCTTCGTCAACTTTGAGGTTTTGTAAAGAACCTTGGATCGAAGACTGTAATAATTCTATTCCTTCATTACCTTCTAGCTGTTTAGCAAATCCCGTTGCTTGCGTTTCGCGTTCTTGAAGATATTTTTGAATTTCTTCTTCGCCTAGCTTCGGCATAGCCGTCACGACGGCATGCATGTGCGTTAAAAACTCTCCTTCAAATGCTTCATCTACTTCGCCTTCGGTTAAGACCCAATCATTAAGATGTTCCAAAAAGAGCTTCATTGATGAATTTCTTGTTTTTGTTAACTTTCTTGCGATGTCTTGCGACGTTCGTTGAGCAGTCTCGATATCTTCTCTGTCAACTGCATCTAGTCTTATGGAAACCAGACGAGTAATTTCATCCGATTGTTCTAATATTTTTTCAGTAAGTTCTCCGACTATGTCATTTGCTGCATCTTCAGCATTAAGTTGAAGGTAAGCTTCTTTTGAGACTCCTTCCATAACGTGAGCTTTAAACTCATCAGTATCAGAGGCAATGTGAATAGCGGCGCCGATGACGCCTCCTATAATGCCTCCGACCGTCTGGCTAATCACTGGGATGGGCACCACGGAGGCGATCATGGCGCCGAGGCCAGCACCAGAAGCAATTGATCCTGCTAGTTTTGATAATTCTCCAGTCCGATAATTCCCTTTTTCAATTTCATAACCTCCGTATAAGCTGCCAGCAATTCCTAAAATTGCTGAAGGTGACAATAATCCAGTCACGGCACCTTTGCCTGCAGTTGCGACAGTTTTTAGACCAGCGCCGGCGGCCTGCTTCGTCATTCCCGTCGCAATTCCTTTGGCGATATCATCGGTGGCGGCGGCGCCGATCTTCTCGGCGGCGGCGGTGAATGTGACAAACTTTCCTGCTGAAGCAAACCTTCCAGCTTGAAATGTATATCCAGTTTTTGCCAAAGAAGCGGCTTGCTCGGCGGCGGTCGCATGCAAAAATCTAGACGCAGCTAATCGTTGACCCATTTGGGCAAACGCTGGAATTTCGGACGTTCCTAAACGGAATGCAAGGCCGCGACCGCCTTGGCGGAGAAAATTAACGGCTGGAGCTGCACC
>Ga0194130_10005451_pt1 | contig 15320 bp, 26 predicted proteins | sample TA2KigsurfametaG_FD_160084 | JGI IMG/M metagenome (GOLD analysis project Ga0194130, IMG submission 160084) | Freshwater microbial communities from Lake Tanganyika, Tanzania - TA2015050 Kigoma 12 surface | ecosystem: Environmental > Aquatic > Freshwater > Lake | place: Tanzania: Lake Tanganyika... | reverse complement strand
AGGTTCAAGAAAGGCCTGTGTTGAATCTAAGGTGCTGGTGCTGGTGTTGGTATTTGAGTTGGTAATAGTGTTAACATCAGGAAATATACCCTTTGATAATCTACCACCGCTTAATCGTGAAGCAACATAGTCATAAAGTGGACTAGCCTGTTCATCGTATGTGCCAGTGCTGAGTGCTGGCACTGACCAATTGATCTCATCACCATCTAGATCTATACCTTGGAATTCAAACGAGAAGAAATTGCCTTCTCTTACGCTGACGAAATCTGACTGCACAGTAGTTATGATTGGATTATGCTTGTTGCCTGTGTCAATGGTCAGTGGTACGCCTGTACCTAATAAAGTTAAATCTACAGTGATATCATCGCGATCTGCTGTAAGGAAACTACGTGGATATACATCTAAGGTATAGGTGCTGAGATCCGTGTTGACCCCATCGGTAACCTGTATGGTAAATGTAAAACGTTTCTTGATAGCATATAAGGAAGTATCCCAGCTGAGGAAATCCCAGGTACTATCATCCCAGTCAGGGTCTGATCCTGGTGCGGAACTAGGTACGGGTTCAAAATAACCTGATAATACTCCTGCGGAACTTAGAGTTAGTCCAGGAGGTAGATCACCACTTTTAACGGTCCATACCAGATCAGCACCTGGTGTGGCTTCTATAGCCTCTAGCTGTTCTGAGTATTCTGTACCATCAAGGAAAAGTCCCAGGAAAGAATTCCTAGTTGGCACATTAATTATTGGCGGATTTATATTAGTTACTGTAAGGCTAAATGTGCGGTCTGCGATACCATTGGTGGTTGTATTTTTAACACGTACAGTAAATGTATATTCAACATTCTGATCACCACCTAGTTCGCTTACGGGTATACCCTGCAGTCTACCAGTGCTGACTACCTGTATACCCGGAGGAAGGCGCCCTGATACTCGGCTGTAAACCAGTGTGCCTGCACTAGGATCATAGGCATCCAGAGTATATTGATAATACTCTGTTTCAGGTATTATACCTAGGTCACCTGCGGGTGTGATCCACTTAGGTAGGGCCATTGTTTTATCCTATTTTAAACCATTTTTTTTCAGTAACATGGTATAAAAAACTTACGCTGTTGCCAGCGGATAATTGCAAATTACCAGTAGGGTCAACCGTGGTTATCCATTGTGGAGTTACTGCTAAGGTAGTGGCCACGTTGGCTGAAATTGATATCAGTGTGCCATCCACAGTGGCGTTTGGCAATGTTACATTGGCGCCAAAACTCACTATGGTGCCAGTTGGAGCCAATAATACCCGGCTCTGTCCTACATTGGCAGTGACAGCTACATTGGCAGTGGGTTTAAATATTTGATAATAGGGAGCTTCATTGGCTAATGCAAACCACTCGGCACTATGTGCAAAATACATCTTTCCGTCATCATGGCTGTGCGCGATAGCACCATGATATGTGGTAGCACTAGGAAATATGTTGGTATTCGCAAAGAAAAATGGTATAACGCTGGGACCAGCCTCAGCTACTATCGAACCAGTTACATTAATGTTGGCTGCGTCAAATCCTACGTCGCTGATATTGCTAAAATTTTGATTTACTTTTACGAATGCCGCACGTAAACTGTCACCTGTGCCGTCATTGGCCGCGGCGCCTACACCTACTGCTAGAAATGCTTCTGTTGTTATGGTCATGATATTTCCTAGATCCTGTTGTATCTAGTATTTATCGAAGTTTAAAGAATGGAGACTATGGTTAGTTTCTATACCAAATGTCCGCATTACTTCTATAGATATATCTAAACGTGCTGACTAGTATGTTGGCACCAGTGAATGTTGGTTGCACTGTACCAGTGCCTGCGGTTATCGTAAGTTTGGCGTTGGCACTGAATGTAGCTACCTGTCCATCTACTGCCCCTACTGGCATGTTGATAGTTGCAAATAATCCTGTGCTAGTTACCAATAATATATTGTCTGAAACCGTAGAACTTAGCGTATATACCCAGTTATTTGATACCGTGATGTAGTTGGGATTTGATATCAATACACCATCATAGGCGATATTACCTGTTGAAGTCGCAAGCAATGATAGAGTTTGGACATTTGAATACGTTTGACTGTCAACATAACTGGCCATGCTGGTATTGGCCAAGTTTATATATCCGATGATTCCTACATTTGCAGTAGTCACGGAGTTATCAACATAACCTTTTAGCCCAAGATTAGCTGAGACGATTCCAGCAGTCACTATAGTATTTGATAGTGTGGATCTGGCATTGGCCGCATCTGCTTGTAGGGTCGCTTGCTGTACTGCATATCCAATTATGCCAATATTAGCAGTTGATACCTTATTGTCTACATAACCAACCATAGCTATGTTTGCAGTATTAGCTGATGTATTTGCCGCGGTGACTTGCCCGCCAATATAACCAATGATACCTACGTTGGCCGCTAATATCTGTGCATTCTGGATGGTATTGCCAAGATCGATATAGCCCTTGATACCTATGTTAGCAGTTGATATCTGTGCAGTTTGTATGGTATTACCTAGATCAATATAGCCCTTGATACCAACGTTAGCAGTTGAGACTGCATTGTCCACATAGCCTTTAAGTCCGAGATTAGCAGACACTATACCTGCTGTGACTATGGTATTACCAAGACCAATATAACCAATTATGCCAACATTTGCCGCAGTTATACGTTCTTGCTGTATGGTGTTAGCCAGATCTATATAGCCCTTGATACCTATGTTGGCTGTTGACACTTGATTGCCGATATAGCCAATGATACCCAAATTGGCTGCTGTAATCTGTTCTGATTGTATAGTGTTACCGAGACTTATACTAGAGTTTACACTTGCGATGCTGGTTTCTATACTATAGATATTGCCTTGCTGTATTTCTGCATTGGCTGCGAGATTTACAAACGCTGTGTTCAGTGAATTGATCAATACAGATTGTGCTAGGGCATTGGCCTGCCAAGCCACGTTGGCTGCATTGACCTGATTACCAATATAGCCAATGATACCTATGTTAGCTGTTGATACTTTATTATCTACATAGCCAATCATACCTAGGTTGGCAGTAGTTATACCAGCTGTGACTATGGTATTACCTAGACCTATGTAACCAATGATACCTATATTAGATGCAGTGATGATTTCAGATTGTATGGTATTAGCACGATCAATATATCCAATTACGCCAATATTAGCAGTTGATACTTTATTATCTACATAGCCAATGATACCTAAGTTTGCTGATGCGATCTGTGCTGATTGTATGGTATTAGCAAGATTTACATAGCCAATGATACCAACATTAGCAGCCGAGACTTGTTGTCCAATATAGCCAATGATACCGATGTTAGCTGTTGATACTTTATTATCTACATAGCCAATGATACCTAGGTTTGCTGATGCGATCTGTTCTGACTGTATGGTATTTGCTAGGTTCACATAGCCAATCATACCAACGTTGGCTGTATTGGGTGCTGAATTAGCCGCCGTGATCTGTCCATCAACGTAGTTCTTCATGGAACTATTAGACACAGTGATGATGGAAGATTGTATAGTATTAGCAAGATTAACAAAACCTAGCATGCCAATATTAGCAGTGTTGGGTGCTGAATTAGCTGCCGTGATCTGTCCATCAACGTAGTTCTTCATGGAACTATTAGACACAGTGATGATGGAAGATTGTATAGTATTAGCAAGATTAACAAAACCTAGCATGCCAATATTAGCAGTGTTGGGTGCTGAATTAGCCGCTGTGATCTGTCCATCAACATAAGCTTTCATCAGGGTATTAGCAGTGGTAATATTTGCTTGGCTGGCAAAGGTAGTGGCTAATCCAACTATATCAGCTATGGTTAATGTTACATTACCGGTACGGCCAGCTACTGAACTAACACTGTTAGTCAAAGCATTAATATTGGATTGAACATTGGCGAAATTTTGATTTACTTTGTAGAACGCAGAATATATAGATTCTCCGTCATTGGCACCATTGCCTGAACCGATATTAACATTAGAAATTATCATGGATTACACCTTCGTTATTCTAATATTTATCGCATTCACTTAATAAAAAACCCGCAGTCTGCGGGTATTTTTCAAATGCTTTTGTTATGGAATCCACCCGGCTTTCCAGGAGGACCAAAACCCGGATCCAATGGATCTATGGCTAATTCTATATCTTGTTCAGTATAGACCCGCAATTGATTATTGACCAATGGATAGAATTGATAGCCTAATTGATTGACTATCCAGCTGGCTGAATGCCATTGCCAATCCTGATAGCCTGGGCTACGTGGATCATCTATGTTGGTCACAGTATTAGTATAGCAGGCATAGTAAGAGGATATCTGATCCATGAGCTTACTAGGACCAATCCATAAGATATCTTCTACACGTGTCATACCATGTATAGGCCAAATGCCATAATGATCGCCAAACACGAACATATTAGGATTTTGTATCAGTGTTAGATCATCTTTGAGACTCTTGCTAGAATCAAATACTAAATCACTGCGTAGGCGAACTGTGTAATCATAGACTAACTGATTCTTTTGTGCATAATCCATCTTTAGTTTGTTAGCTTCATATAGGCTACGCCACATGCTAACGTGCCACTTTTTCTCTACAGGATCCCAGCGACGACCACCCCATTTAGGACGGTTAGGCTGTAGATCATACTCCTCTACCATGACGGTGCGTGGTGTCCAAGCACGATAGAACTCTACATTCTTTTCTGGATTGGTCGTTTGAGGACTGTGCCATTCTGCGTCCGTGCTGACAGCACCTAGGCGATTAGCATAACCCGTGCCACGGGTTTCACTGTCCCAGAAGTGTGCAAATACATCACATGCTGGCAGTAGATCACCTACATAACGTTTGATATTGTCAGCGGTCACATGACCAGTACGGTTTTGCCCACTGAAGCATAAGGCAATTCTCATTGGATCTTAACTTGACGCCACCCTGGGGTAGGATAGCTTACCCATTCATAGTATTCCATGTTTTTCCTTATACGCTAAAACTACTACCGCAACCACAGCTGGTTTGTGCGTTTGGGTTTTTGATTGAAAATTGACTGCCTTGTAGGCTTTCTGTATAATCTACTTCTGCACCATGCAGATATTGGCTGCTCATGCTGTCGATCAATAGATGTATGCCATCGAACATAAGATCAAAATCATCTTCGTTGGCTTCTTCCTCAAAGGTAAATCCATACTGCATACCACTACATCCACCGCCACTGACAAACATCCTTAATTTTAGATTAGGATTATTTTCTTCTGCCATTAGCTCTTTTATTTTAGCGATAGCACCTGGTGCCATTTTAACTAATTGTGGTTGTTCTAAGACTTCTTCCATGTTATATTACCTCTCTTGGCCAGGCTGATGCCTTACCATTTTTAATTAATTTTGATATTACACTATTCATATGTCGTTGTTTATTCTGTTCAGGTGTTAAAGCAAATATTCCTGTTTTATTTTTCTTAGCATATTCTCCACCTTTCTTTCCGCCTATCTTTCCTGCTTTTGATGCATGGCCTAATCTAAATCCACATTTGCCTTCTTTGTTTGCTCTACTTGCCGCCAATGATGCTAATCTACTTTTTTCTTCTTTTGACATTCCTATTCGCTGTGCTATTCTAAATGCCGCGGCATAATCACCTTGGGCATGATGAATGTCATAATGTTCTTGTAATGTAACCAGTTTTAGATTAGTAATATCATTGTTATTATGATTACCATCTATATGGTGTATATCCATATCTGAAGGAATTCTAATATTATAGAAATCTTCATAAATTCGTCTGTGTTTTTTAGTTGTTCTCATACCCGTGTTCCCACGAGTATTTATCTCTTAAATACGCTGATTTATAATATCCCAATTGATAATTTTCCACGTATTCTTCAGATAGCTCTTTTTATCACTTTGATAGTCCAAGGAAAATGCATGCTCCCACCAGTCTATTAACAATGCTATATCTTTGCGTATCTCGTGATTCTTGATAGTTTTAATCTCTCCTAGCCGTGACAAGTAGATCCAACCACTACCCTGTATCTTCATAGCTTGTTCAGCTAAAGTTTCCTGGAACTTTTCATAAGTGCCAAAATGTTCTTCGATCAGCTCTAAGCTCTTACCAACTGGTGGATTACTAGTTTTGGGTACACGGAATTGTGTGAAGTATATATCATGTAGGAACGCACCAGCTTCGTTGAACTCAGGGTCACCTTCGCCTTTGTTGTAGCGTTTGACATAACCACCATACAACTCACCATAATGATAATCTATGGTCTCTTCTGAGATGCTGGGTTCTAGTGCATCACGCTTGTAAGGCAAGGGAGTATGCGTAAGAGTCCGAGGCTCTTTGGCTTCTGTGATGGTAATGTATTTGATAAAATTATACATATTATCTCCTATAGGTTATACGGGCTTTGGTAAGATCATATGGCGTCATTTCAATGTCTACTTCATCACCTAGGATGATCTTGATCGTGTGCATACGTAGTTTCCCACCTATGTAAGCAGTAACCATATGTCCGTTTTCAAGTCGAACACGGAACATACTATTACCTAGTATTTCCTCTACTCGTCCAGTGAATTTAAGTACGTCCTCTTTCGCCAAAAGTTCCTTTCCTATAATATGTATTTAACTAATTATTGATCTGACAGTTTAAAATAGCGTAGGTCATCTATTATTCTCACCCATTATAATTGCTCAATGTAAATCACAAACAGGAGGATACAGGCCGAAATCCAGTGTCCATACAGTGCTAAAAATGCTAGCGCAAGCCATTTGGCCATTAACTGTCCCCACTGCACATCTTATCTAACATTAGGGTGATGTGCTCGTAGACGATCTTATCACCAGCATGACGAGCATAGCTCTTGCTGATGCGTAGATTACTACAAGCATCAAATATGTCCTTTTCTTCAAACTGTGTGACAGCTAGATCAAAGTGCTGTTTGGTTAGGTTAAGATAGTATTGATTAGCTTTGGGCGGATCTTCTGCACGCACAAATGGAATCATCAACAATAAGAATAGCACGAATAGTAACAGTGCTACGACTAATTTAGTATGAGGTAATTTTGACACGATAGTTTCTCCTTTTACTATTTTTTATAATTTCCTTTGCCTGGTATAGTGTTACGCACACCACCTACAGGATCTTCAACGTCACCATAGCGTCTAGGTATTAGATGTATATGTGGCCACATGACGGTCTGTCCAGCGGCTACACCATTGTTCATACCTATGTTGAATCCGTCCCAAGAGCCTACTGCTACCTGATGTCGTCCGATGCTAACAGCATATTTTAAAGCTTCAGCTAGACTGTTTAGATCATCATGTTTGGGCACTACCAACAGGTGTCCTTCTGTGACAGGATACCGGTCTCTATAAACAGCTATAACTGCATCTTCTGATATTTTGTCCCGCCAGGGTATGTCTTTGAATTCCATCATAATTCCCGCCATCTCCATCCTTGTTTAAGTTCTTTCTTGGTCCAACCCATTTATAATAAATCTTTGTTCCATGATTCGTACCAACTAATAGTTGCTTAATAAAGTTAGGCATTGAGTTCTTCCCATAGTATATAAGCCGCACGACGGGCAGTATCATTTAGATCATTAGTGAGATCACTGGCCTGCTCACTAAATTCCTTGCGCATAGGTGGAGCCCAAAAGCGTTTAAGATGTGAAACCACAGCCTGTGCGCCTGCCTCAAAGTCATTGGGATTGCTAGGACCATGAAAGTTTGCTATGTCATTGGCCATCTTGATTGAGTGTTCCTTACTACTTAACATTCTTCACACCTTTTTCTTTATTTGTATTACCACAATAAGGACACTTTTCACCCAAGGGTATGTATATCAACGGATGTCCATCATGCGACACAGTTTTGCCATCACAACGCCAGCGTTGATAATCCATCAGCCTCTCCTCATCTTAGCGATATCTACAGCATCTTGTGCCTTAAAGATAGGCACAGTATTTGATTTATGTAATTGCCCTAGGCCAATCATAGCATCACCTGTATACTGTTGCACAGGTTTCTTTACAGCGACACCCGCCCCAGTAACTAGGCTAGGAATATTGTGGGTAAGGCGCTTAGGATCAATCACAGGACTATTACAAACAACTGGATTGAACCGGGTAGGTCGTCGTATTTTGGTAGTTTTAGCTGCAATTTTGACATCCCATTTTTTGAGTAGTTCTTGCCAAGCTTCAGCGTTACGGCGTGCCTTGTTAGCTGACTCAGCATTACGGAATTTTGCTTTACCCTTCTTTTTACCTGTGGTACTAAACATAGGCGGTAGTAAGTGCATGGTCATAGTTTCTTTACCTCCGAGTTGACTGTAGTTGACATTACTTTGACATTGGGGAACATAGCATTAGCAGTTTCCCACAGTTCTTTTTCTGAAGAGGCTTGGCAGATATAGTGATGTGTGAACTTGTCGTGCATGCGATACATGCCATCTACCTGTTCAACGTAGACCAGTTTGGCAGTTTGCTTGAACTTTTGGACATCTTCTATTAGATTGAGCTCTCTGCGGATATTACGTATGAGATTGATCAAAAACACAGTGGCGAATATCACACAAACTCCGCTGTAAATTATCCAAATAGTATATAAGATTTCCATATTGTATGTTATATTATAGCATCTTTTGGTAGGAATGTCAAGTATTTATAGGTGCTGTAGGATAACCTGTAGGCGTGTTTTATCGCACTCAAAATGGAAACGATAGTCTGGTGGATTGATAAGATTAATAGCTGTCATATCCCATTCATGCTCTTCCAAATTAGCTTTACACCATTCCGCAATGCTATTGATCTTATTGGTGTCATGGACACGAATGGTTAGTTTACTCTTGGACATCATGCATCCTTGGCTTTTAATACTGCTTGGCTTGGGTATGGATATACTTTAGTCCTTGCCTTACGTGGTTTACGTTTGGGTTTGTTCTTCATGTCTGACGTATCCCAATTCAGTCCACTCCACTTCTTTATTCCTATTACTTCTTTAGGTTGGTCATACTCATATTCTAACCAACGATCGCCCGTCCACTCTAATGATCCATGTCTGGTACCAAAACAGTGAATCCATTCACATTTATAGTCACCTGGTTGGGGTGGCTGATTCTTTTTGGTAAATTTAAAATCTTTGGTCTGTTCATAATCTTCTGGCCAGTAGTTGACATAGTTACTTACAGGCTCTGAATAGTGTTCGATCTCTTCACCGTCTTCTACTAAATAGAAATAAAAATCACTGCTCTTACCATCAGTGCTACCACCCGAGTTATCGAGATCTTCACCATCGTAGGTAATATTATAAGCGATCTCTTCACCTTCTATGTTTTCAGACAAGATACATAATTTAGCAGGATCAAACGGTGCTGTTAACGGTATCCCAGCATCAAAGAATGTGCCTTTTTCTCTGCTACGTCCAATGTATATTACTCCATCATCGGTTTTATTGATATAGTATTCGCCCACAGATGATAGTTGGATATCCGTGCCATCCAGACTTTCTAACTGACGATTATACACTTCATTGCCGTTTTCATCATCTACCTGTATGGAGCCGGCACTAAGAGCTACACCGTTTAAGTGACAGATGTTGTCACACTCATACCAACTGCCTGGTGGAAATGGCCACATGTCTTCTGGAATCTCTTTGACATCAGCGTAATCGCTGTCCCAGGCAAAATCACTAAGGCTTAATCGATTGGCCTTAAAGTAATCGTAAATCTCACGGCTGACTGTGCCCATGACAGATTCGCCACCATAGCCCCACATGCTGACTTTGTAAGTGCGTGGAGTAAATTTCAGAGTGTCGATCAGTTTCTGTTGTTCTGCTTCTTTTAATTGTTTTTTAGTGGGTTTCTTAGTTGCCATTATGCTTTCCTTTCTAATAACCAAACGATGTATAAGAATGCGGCTAGGTGTGCGAAGTTATAGGCACCCACGGCGCTGAATAAGATGTAAACTAACAAGAACACGAATATACGCAGATCATGATTGTCATCTAGTTTAAGGTCATGTGTGAGATCTTTTAAAAATAATTTCAACCAATGTAGTTTGTTTAAAACAAATAATTGTATGTCTGCCCAAATGCTTTTAAGTTTCACTGTTTTCTCCTATGCGCAAGTCTGTTGGATCGTTAATTTTATTTTAGATAGGTCTTCTAATTGCTGTGTATTTTTTATAGTCACACGCAGTGTTCCATAGACATTACTCTGTCCTTGGATATAAGGTCTACTTTCTGCATGCATGTCACGCAGATTATAAGTGCCTCTGGGTCTAGCATATTGTATGAATAGTTCGTTATTGATCCTAGCACATCTAAAATCAATGATATTTCCGCCAGCGTCTAACATATCAACTCTCAAACCTAGATGTTGTTGTCCTTGTGTCTGGAGATTACTGTTGATCAATTCTAGTGTATTTTTATCAGCAAAATAATAGGCCTTTGTATCTGCAAACCAACTGCGTCGGGCAGACACACGTAGATCAGGTTCTGCGGCGCAGATATCGGCAGCTAGTCGTTTAACACCATCACCAACACCCACTTGTGTTTGTGCTAGAGCTCGGGTAAATCTAGACTTTAGGTTACTACAGGTATTAGAATCAACTGCTACCGCATCCAGAGTCTCAACAAATGCTGTCAACCAAGGTTGGCTCATGGTTATTGAATAAGGCACATCCACATAGGCCTGCCTGAGCCTACCTACCCTGAATTCAGTATCACCTGAATTGATCACATAGGCGTTTTCGGGGTAACTGGCTAACACTGAGGATATCAGCTGATCACCGTCTGCACGTTGTTCCAACTGACTGTCTAATATGTCTTTAGCTCTAAGACCATCGACTAGGTCTGTGCGCTCACCACGTGAAAGTTTACGCTGTGCTATCTTGCTACTGGCTATGGTAATAGACATTTCTAATCGCCACCAACCCAGATCATCTTTCTGTTGTTTTTTAATCACATAATCGTCTATGTATCCCGCACTGTAACTGGCTACATTATCTTTGGTGATCACATCACCGCTGACTTCCAGATCACTCACAATCAACTGTCCTACTACTTGTTCTATAGCACTATCAAAGCAGGATCGTTTGGCTGATTCGAATGAATATCCCTCACAGGTTTTTTCAACTATGACACTAGGATGTGTGCCACCAGTCTTGGCTAGAACGGCATGAGCTAGGGTAGAACCTAGCAGGCCAAGAGCAACTAACGATTTAAGTTTCATCAGTTAGCCAATTGCTGGCTGGTAGTTTTTACCTTGTTGACTCCATGATCTAAGATCTGTGCAACACCTCCAAATCCTACTGTAGATACGATGATTCCAACTACCACACCCACGATAAATGATTTCATCTTAGTTGGACCCCATCAATCTACGTAGCTCATTAGCGGCATTAATATTTTGCACACCTGTTTTAATTTCTACTACAATAGTGCGTCCAGCTTGATCGATTTTCTCATCTGTGATCACAGCGCCACGTAATAGTGCTGTAGAACTAGTAGTGATATTTTCGCGAACTATTTCAGCGATCTTCTCACTGTTAGTATTAGGATTTCCTTCAACTGCTGGTTTAGGTGCTGTATCTTTTGACCCATCATTATAGGCATTGATGATTACTGGATCACCGTTAACGTCAAAATCTTTGTCATCAATCTTAATTTCTTCACTCATACCGTTGGTAGTATTTTCTAAACTCTTTTGAACTGCTGTGGACAATACTTTAACCGAACGTGTAGTTTGTAATTGGGTCGAAATAAATTCAGCGATGTTACGTTTAGCACGTAATTGAGCTACTTGCGCCGCTTGTTCAATTGAAAACGCATTATTACCTGCGATAGGTGCTGTGCCTTTGGAACTAATGTCAACAAATTTACCATCTGGACTGAAAGTAATAGTCATAGTACCTTGTGGTCTGTGGAATACAGTAGACACTGGTTTAGGACGGATACTGTCGGTCTCTGGTTTTAGATCTGCGTTTTTTATTACACCTTGATTGGTAGCACACCCTACTACTAACAATGCGCCAGCAACTGCAAGGCTAATTTTTTTAATGTTCACGAATGAACTCCTTTCAAGTTATGTGATAGAATAATCACGTTATATAAAGTATAGCATCACTTTTGATTTTTGTCAATTGGTTTATCTTGCCATTGGTCCATCCACTCTTTGGGCATTTGGATCGGACCGGGACCAGCTGTTGGGGTGCTGTTGCCTTCTGGCGTTTCTAACAATTTACGATATGAGGCTTCTCTTTTGGCTTGTTCTAATATCTGTACATTAGCACATCCAAATGTAGCAACGGCTACAATTAATATCAACTTATTCATATATCCATATCCACTGATTTGAACGTGATCTGGCTTCTAAAAGTTGTTGTTGTCTTAGTCCAAACTGTTTATATCCTTGTGATACCATACTGTAATAGCCATCGCTTGGTGGATGATTCTGTTCTCTTGGATTCATAATGTAGGTCATAGCAATATATGTTTGATCCTTGTGTTCAACTGACACAGTCTTTTTATCATAGAATTCCGGATAGCCTTCTAGCATGTCCAGTGACCATTCGTCTGATTCTGTAATAGCCCAAAGCACACCTTCTACTTCTACTGAAGCTTTGGGATTTGGAACGATAGTGGCAAAACTATTGAACTCGAAACGATATCCAGGTAATACTGCCCTGCCCATTGGTACGGCAGTGGGACAGCGATAGGACATTTCTTCTTGATTGGTATTCATACCATAACTAAAATATAATTTTAAAGGCTTATCCATGATCACTTGGCTTTGGTATAAAAAATGTGTTTACCAATTTTGGCAACTTGTCGCTGGTCATCACGCCACGGTGGGACAGTGTAGTCAGCATGATAATACAGAGCTTTCCTTAGAGTCTTGATGCGAAACCCTTGCCCTAATACCGCCTGTGCAACTGCACGGCTTTCATGCCAATTATCACTGGAGAGTTTCGTATTAGCTAGTTCTCTGTCAGCGGTCCACGAAAACTGTTGTGGACTGTAGACCACTGTGCAGATGTTATGCCCCCAATAACCGCTAGACAGACGATTAAGTGTAACCTGCGCCACTGCATATTTACCTATGGTGTCTTCTGTACCTGCTTCAAAATATATATTGCGGGCTAGACAATCTAAATCTCTAGCGGTATATCTAATAGCATGTGGTTCTTTGAATAGTATCAATTCTTTAGTTTCTTTTATTTGGTTGTTTTTTAAGATAGCCATAGTGCGTTCCATGTCTAGCATAGCTTGATTTTTAGTAATAAAACCATAACTTAACCATGCTAGTAAACCAAAGATGGCATATTTAAACATAGTTTTACCTCCATATTGTCAGACTATTTTACAGGATATTTTGATAAAAGTCAATGAAATGATAAATAACTTTATAGAAATATCTTTTTTAAGGAAATAAAAATGGCATTACTTTATTATGTAAAAGTCACTAATCCGAATAATGTTGACGTATTACCTCCCTCTTTAAGAGAAGGACCATATAATACAAAATTAATGGAGGCATTATCTAATACACCTAGATTCGTTGATACTGATGGATCGTATGTTCAAATATTCGCCAATCAGGCCGCTATTACTGCCTATGGTAATTCTATTGCTATGACCGCTGCAGAAAGTGCAGCATTGGTCGAGTATAAAACTGCTAATAATATTACTATTAGTTATGAAGTTTTTGATTTACCGACCGCTAGCGGTATTACGATACCTACACCATTTGGAAACTAAATTGTTACGTAATAAAATAAAAAAAGCCCCGTTAAAGGGGCTTTTTTTATTGGTCCAAATTACAGGAACTATTAGATTACAAACATTCTTGCACGTGAACCTTTTAAGTCACGAGCTGACATACGGTATGCAGTATTACCTGAAGTGTTTGTAATTGTCTTAACATTTAAACCAGCCGCACGTAACTCTGAAATACGGGCAGTAAGTTTCATAATACCATAGTTAGCTTCTGCTTGTGCTACAGAAATAGTGCGACCTGTACCACGTAGATGTTTTTCTAAGAATGATACTTGATTTTTAACTTTGTTCAAGTTTGTTGATTTACGTTTTGCCATTACTAGTTTCTCCGTTTTTGAAAATAAACTTAAAATTGACATTTCTGTCCTTTCATAAAAAGCTGACAACCCATCAGCAATATGTTTATTATACATTGGGTTAAAAAATGTGCAACCTGGAATTTAACCAAAATTAGTTAATCTGCAGATCTACGACATTGTCCACACGGAAACTACGCCATTCCTTCTTGTCTGTGCACCAAACACTGACTACGCTTTCATTTGCTTTTTTAGTTCCTTTGGGTTCTATAGTGGGAACAACATCTTCTTTAAGTGTGCAGGGCATGACCCGAGTTTCACCATTTACTTTGGTAAATGTCACTGTGCATACATGATTTTTTAGTGCTTCCAGCAATATATTTCTATCCATTATTTCTTTTTACCTTTCTTAAGATCTAAAATAGCCTGGGCTTGTTTACGTTGTAATTCTTGTGTTGCGTCGAGATCTTTGTTAAGAGCTTGATTAGCATTAGTCAATTTAACTATCAGACGTTTGAGTTCTTGATCTTCTGTCTTTATTTTATCGATCTGTTTTTGAATGTCTACTATAGAAAGCCTTGAACGCTCTAGTTGATCATTGACCTGTATTATAGTAGACAACATTACTAATCCTGTAATAACAGCTACAAGGAATATAATCCAAGTAATCTGTTTATTAGTCATTTTGCTTCTCTAGTGATTTCCAAGTTATTGATTTCGCACGGTCATCTAAGTCAAGTTCTTTGGCCTGTGATAATAAAGGTAACAGGGCAGTCATTGTCTTTAATACCATGTCACAACCCTTGGGGGTTAGTTTGCTATATTGCGGCCCAACATTACTGTTATAAAAATAGTCAGGATTGTCAACGATAGCCTTAACACTACCTTCTATCATGGTCATAACTTCTTTTTGTGATAATTGTTTTAGTTCAGTGATCACAGCTTTTCTCCTGGGTCAAAACCCCTAAAACGTAAGAAACGAGGAAAGCGGAGCGAATAAGAGCCATCCTGATTTTGTGTAACTGCATCTGCACGTACCTCAACTACTTGATCAACCAGCCGGCCGCGACTGTCCCAAAATATTCTACGATCATCATCACTAAAGCCACTACCGCAATTAACAGTAATCCTACGGCCATGGTCCTCACCACTGCATACCAAGGCCCCGAGCCTACCTTGGTTCCTACCTGTTCCTTCTTCAACATCTTTTACCTCCAAT
>Ga0194130_10005447_pt1 | contig 15326 bp, 16 predicted proteins | sample TA2KigsurfametaG_FD_160084 | JGI IMG/M metagenome (GOLD analysis project Ga0194130, IMG submission 160084) | Freshwater microbial communities from Lake Tanganyika, Tanzania - TA2015050 Kigoma 12 surface | ecosystem: Environmental > Aquatic > Freshwater > Lake | place: Tanzania: Lake Tanganyika... | reverse complement strand
AGGGAAAACGCAGTCTTGTAAAACAATACGAGCAGAAAGATTCGGGGATTAAAGGCAAGCCTATTTTCTTTATCCGAATCTTTAAAGATTTGGATGGCGAATGCCTAAATTTCAAATCAAAACAATGCTCCCAACGCTTTATGCCGATTGTGGTGTGCCCTGATTTTGAGACTTGGTTTCAGGGCGGAATTCCGAAGGAATAGCATCGTCGGGCAGGTGAAGTTCGGGCGCTCTGGCTGGCTCGGCTTTCACCTCATAAGCCCAAGCGATTAGCGCTGCCACAGCGCGATACAGTGGCTCTGGGATGGCAGCGCCCACTTTGACAGCACCATCAAGCGCTCGAGCTAAAACAGGACTTTCGGTAACAGGCACTTGATGCTCTTTGGCCACATCCCTAATCCTTAGCGCAAAGTTGTCGTGACCCTTGGCAACGACAACAGGGGCAGCCATCTTGTCTGACTCGTACCTAAGGGCGACTGCGATGTGGGTTGGATTCATCACCACCACATCGGCTTTCTCCACGGCGGCGATCATACGACTGCGCGCCATCTCGCGTTGCTTTTGACGGATCCGACCTTTTAACTCTGGATTACCTTCACTTTCTTTAAGTTCATCGCGTAACTCCTGAATCGACATTTTCATGCGCTCTTTAAAGAGCAGAGCTGTGATAAAACCACCACTCACCCCAAGAATCAAGACAACAGCAATCAACACCAATAAGCCGCCACCAATCAGACGCAAGGCGTATAGGATCGCGGTGGTAAGACTCATGCCAGCAAAGGCGCTCACCCCGTCGATCACAGCCCATAGGTAAATGGCAATCGCAGCAAAAATAAGGCTTGCCTTTAACAAAGCCAAGCCCAACTGACTTAGGCCCTGTTTTGAGAAGATCCGTTTCAGCCCATTGATAAACGATATCCGTTCAGGATCGATCTTGAAATTGGATAACTTGGGTTGAAAATTGACAAGCGCGAAAGGCCCAAGTACTGAGCCAACCCATAAGATCAATAAAACAAGTACGATCCAAATAAGGAGCGTACCGACAGGCCCCAAGAGCCACTCAATCAAAAATGGTGTGACTCGGGCCGGGTCGCTGAAGGACAATGCCATTTTCGTCGAGTCAACCAAGGCTTGTAGAAAGCGTCCGCCTGCGACCCAAATCGCAAGTGCACCAATGCTGACCAGCACCAGCGTAGTAACGTCTGGGCTTTGCGGAAACTGCCCCTCTTCACGCGCCTTCTCGAGTCGTCGCGGTGTAGGGTCTAGTGTTTTTTCTTGGCCGCTTTCCTCATTGGCCACGCTTTATCTCCTCGACAACCTGATCGATACTGCAATACGCATTCGTTGAGGATAGCTACCGAAACACCTAACCCTTGACCGGCGCAGCCTCTTCCTTGAGCAAGCCATCCTTCATACGCTCGGCTTTCGCTACATCCTGCTCCGGAATCAAATCGCGCAAATTGCGCAAATGCTCCTTCGCAGTAATCACACCCAGGTCTTCAGCAACCATAAACCATGCATAGGCGCGCACAAGATCACGCGCTGTTACTCTTCCCGCGCGATACATAGTGCCAAGGTTGAAAGCAGCAACCCCTGAACCATTTTTTGCAGCGGTCTTCCACCACTGAGCGGCCATGATCCCGTTGGGTTGCCCGTCAGCGCCAGCTTCGTAGTGAGCACCGAGCTCAACCTGCGCATCGACGTTTCCGCCCTTCGCAGCGCGGATAAACCAATTCCAAGCTTCTTCCTTGTCTTTAGCAACGCCAATACCATTGTTGAACATCATTGCGACTTCGTATTGAGCCTTGAGATGCCCCTCCTTAGCAAGCTTAAAGAGCTTATTGAAGGCCTCCTCATGTCGCCCAGCCGCATAGGCTGATCGAGCATCGTTATAGTCTGAGCAAGCAACAAGAAAAGAGCAGCCAATCGCGACGAGCATCACGCAGCAGAGCTTGGGTATACGCGACGAGGCCCAGACGTCAACGACCCAATCCCGGAACAAACTGCTCGCCGCAATTTGCAGCGATTTCGCAGAATCTCGAGTTTGCTTAGCCAGATGCCGCGGTGAATCGGCCTGGACAGTTTCGGTAGCTACCGGCTCGTTGCAGATCACACGTTGGATGCGACTTTACCAGCCGCTGGCTTTGCCTCTGGCGCTGCTGGCGCTGAAGGGGATGCAGGAGCACCTGCTGCTTTAGCGGGCGAACCTGGTTTTGCGCCAGAGCCAGGCGTGTCCGAGGCACTGTAATTAGCACCCAACAAACTGCCAACGGTGCGGGTGTAGGAGCCAACCATGCGCCTAGTGAGATCAGGATAGTGAGGAGCGCTTGGCAAATAGCCTCGAACCTGCATGCACCCGGAAGGATCCGGACAAACGCGGCAAACAGCTTCGGCCTCGAGACGACCGATCTCGAGTCGTTCACCAATCATGAATACGCCGCCCGCTGCAAAAATCGCAGCGCCAATGACCTTGAATACCAACTTTGTCCAGTTGCCAAGGTATTGCATCACTTCCTTGATCATGATCGTTTCCTTACCTGTCTATACTCATCAATGCGTTTTACTCGAAGGCGTTTTCGCCCGATCCTCTGCTGGACCAGGTACATTCCCCCACCCTACCGACTTCTCCAACAAGGCCGCAGTCTCCGAAGGTACACGCCACGGATAATTAGGCTCGCGCGTTATTAGTTTTGCATAAAGTTCGACAATATACATGTGGTTCGAGGGCAAGAAACCACGCATCTTCCCGATCACTTGCGCAACCTCATCCTTGCGCCCTTCCTTCAAAAAACCAAGACCGGCGCATCGATAATATTCGGCAGCGCGCTTGACATCAGCATGCATGCCGTAGCCATGGGCGAGAATCTCAGCAATCCGATCGCAGGCATCGGGCGAGCCTTTATCCGCAGGTGCTTGCAAGAACTTCGCGGCAGTGCGGAATTCCTCGGCACCAAAAGCAGTGATTAGCATCGCTTCTTTACGAGACCCCAGATCATCCGAATTGAGTTCACCTCTATTCACCTGACGCCTCGCCAGTTCCATCGCAATCGTTCCACGCCAATACCCGGCCTCCAAATCCCCTTTTTGTGCTCTTGAAGCAAGCCTATCGAGCAATTCGCGCCGTTGAACCATCAATTGAAGCACTTTTCGATCCGATGACAAACACTTAGGATCAAAAATACAAGCAGTTGCTTTTTCAGCCTGTTCGCTCAAACGTTGATAGGCCAGGGCTAACTCTTTCGAGCTACGAGCGTCGTCGTCTTTCGCGTCCTTAGCTTCTTTGCCGCCTTTTGGAGAAGCGGCTTTGGCAGGATTGGTTGAGGCTGAAGCCTTACCAGAGGGATCAGGAGTTAAAGCCTTGCCAACGGAATCGGCGGTTGAAGCCCTACCAGCAGGATCAGGGGCTACAGTCGTCGAGCTTGACGAGGCAGCGCTATGCGATATGCCACTTAAGCAAAAGGCAAAAACAAAAACGATCGCCTGGAAAAACCAGGCGTGTAGGTGGCTTGGCAAACGCCGCATCGGCTACCTCGAAGGTGGCGGAAGCGTTAGCCCAGGCGAACGCGCGCGCGAAGCGGACTGACCGTCCTGGGTGCTAGCGGGCGGCATTGCGCGCGCAGGAGAAGCTGCTGGCGAGGAAACGGTTGGCGCAACCGCCCCAGCAGGTGCTGAGGGACTCTGGCCGCTCGACTGGCCTGGGCCGGCGCCACCTTGCGGCCCAGCTGGCGAGACAACGCCAGGGGAACCCGCAGCGTTAGCGGGAGCTGCGCCATCGCTGCGCACGCCCTTACCGAGGAAAGAAGCTGCAGGAAACGCTGGCAGGGTGTCAACGATCTTTGGCATGGTGTCCTTGATCGCGTTTTTCGGTGACCCTGGCGTGTTGGGGACCCAGGTTGCACCTCCACCCGATGATGGAACCGACCCAGCAGGTTGCAATCCGCCCTGATTTTGGGATTCAGTCTGCCCGCTCGCTTTCGCTGCGCCGCGCGCATTCAAAATCGTAATCGAAATGCGCCTGTTCATCGGATCATTGGGATCTTCAGGATTGAGCTTGACCGAATCGGCAAAGCCAACAACTTGAGAAACCCGTGCGCTTTCAAGGCCACCAGCAATCAACTCCCGGCGTGCTGCGTTTGCTCGATCAGAAGACAGCTCCCAATTGGTATAACCCGAGGCCGCCCCTGGAAAAGGTTTGCCGTCGGTATGGCCCTCAATCCTTAAGGGCTGGCCGCCACCCGCTAGAACCTTACCAATCACACGCATGAGCTTTTTGGCGTAATCAGGCATGCCCGCAGAACCGCTCTCAAACATGGGCCGATTTTTCTCGTCAACAATTTGAATCCTCAAACCATCGCTCGTAACATCCATGAAGATCTGCTTCTGGTACTCCTCGAGCGATTTGTCGCCAGCAATTTGCGATTCGACATCCGCTCGCATTTCTTCAAGCTGACCCTTTTGTTTCGTGTTGTACTGCTCGTAGGCCTCGCTTTCCGACATCTTGCGTTGCACGCTGTTGGAATCGGCGCGCTGTTCCTGTCCTGAAGCCTTGGTGACGTTATCGCCACCGCCTTTAACGATGCTTCGAGTATCGCCTGAACCCTGCCCACCATCCATGGCAAGACGCAAGGGATTTTGGAAGTAAGCCGAAATACCTGCCAAATCGCCTGAGGTTGTTGAGCCAAGCACCCACATCAGCAAAAAGAAGGCCATCATCGCCGTCACGAAGTCTGCGTAGGCGATCTTCCATGCACCACCGTGCCCGCCGCCAACGACCTTCTTGACGCGCTTGACAACGATTGGTGCTAATTCTTTACCGGGTGCTGAAGCCATGAATATTCCAATGACAATAAACGCTGAGGCGGCGCATGCGCCGCCTTAAATTACTTACCCTTGACCTCCTTGGCCTTTTCGTCGAATTCCTTAAAGGTTGGACGCTGGTCAGGGAACATAATTTTGCGGCCGAATTCGCAGGCCTGTGGGGGCGTGAACCCGTTCAGACTCGCCAACAATATGGCCTTCACCGCAAACAAGGACTTGATCTCTAATTCGCCGCGTTGCGCCATCGCAGCTGCCATGGGTGCAACAACCGCGTAGGAGAAGAGAATCCCAAGGAAGGTACCCACAAGCGCTGCCCCGATCAACTTACCCAATTCTGCAGGTGGCAAACCGATCGAACCCATGGTTTGAACCACACCCATCACCGCCGCAACAATCCCGAAGGCGGGTAAGCCCTGGGCCATGTTGTCAACCGCGTGCACAGCAAGGTGTTCGGTCTTCAAAAACTCCTCAAGTTCTTGCTCCATCAAACCTTCGAGCTGAACAAGATTAAGTGAACCGCCGAGCATCATCCGCAGGTAGTCGGTAAGAAACTCAACCAAATGATGGTTTTCAAGGACGGCGGGATATTTCTTGAAAATCTCACTGTTTTCGGGCTCTTCGATGTCAGCTTCGAGCGCCATCAAACCATCTTTACGGATCTTGTTGAGCAACTCGAACATCAAGGCGAGCACGTCAAGCAAGAACACCTTGTTGACTTTTGAACCCTTAAATACGGCACCCAAGTCATGCATCATCAGCTTGATCGTGCGGCTCGTGTTCGATGAGATCGTTGCACCAATTGCTAATCCGAAAATCGTCAACATCTCGGTCGGCTGCCAAAGCACCCTGGGATTTCCACCGTGCAGCACATAGCCCGCCAGGGCACAGCCAAAACCAATGACAATTCCAAGTGGGATGACCATGATGCTTCCTTATTCCGTACCGAATTAAACCTGTTTATCAAGCTAACAAAACGTTGTTGTAGTTTATCAGCCGACGATGCTTCCTATCGATCAACCAAGTCTTTGAAATAAATTCATCGACCCTATTGTGGCGGTTATTGATTGCGCGGCCTCGAGCAGGGCCTTAGCCTTTTGCACTTCCATCGTCGATTCAGCGAAATCGGTATCAACTTCATTGGAAAGCGCTGTGGAAACCGAGAGCTTCAAATCTTCAGTACGCTGAACCGAACGGTCCACTCGAGCTTGAGCAGCGCCAACGCGAATCTGCTGCTGAATCATTTCGTCGGCAGCCGCGCGGAACTCGTTGTTTCTCACCACTGAGCGTTCGTTGTTCGCCCTGATCGCCTCAGCGTCCCCCGCCTTAAGGGCTGCGACGAAACTATTTAGGACACTATCTTCGCCATAGACCAACTTTTCAACAGCCTCATCCAGCTTCTCATTATCTGTAACCGTATCCCAGTCGATTTCAGCACTGGGGTTTAGCATCTCTAAACCAGCAAGTACGCCAATTGTGTTAATCGACACCGGGTCAACACCCGCTGTGCCACCATCAACGATTACCTTTAGGTCCGATGTATTGAAAATCCTGTAACCGGTAGCGTCCGCTCGGGAAAGAATCTGCTTCAGCTCTTCCTGCAAAACAACCGCCTGACTCGATAACCCGACGAGTTGCTGCTTGCCAATCGAGGCATTCTGCGTCATGGCATAAAGTTGGTGCAAGTCATCAAGTACCGTGCCTGCATCCCGCAATGCGGCCTCGGTTTCTGTCATCCGATTTGCTGCAGCCGACTGCAATCGACCCAAGGAATCGAGCTGGGCGGCTGTTGTTCGAAGATCTACCGCTTTACCCATGGCTAGCGGGGAATCGGAAGCTCGCAAAAATTTTGTGCCACCGCTCAGTCGGACCTGCTCGTCGGCCATCTGCCTTGCATGCCGTTGAATCGAGGTTAGTGATTCACTAAATCTGTTTGCTATCGTTGTTCTCATGTCTAAATTCCGGCGTGGTCAGTTATCAACGACCTGTTGTGGTGATAAGAACATCAAACATACGCATCGCAGCTTGAATCACGGAGCTATTTGCCTGATAGAGCTGTTGAAATCGAAGTAGATCGGTCGCTTCCTGATCCAAATCAACACCAGAGATTTGCTCGCGTTGCTCGTTGAGCGAAACATGCACCGCGGTAAACGACGCCTCTTCCGCACGCCATTTTGACAAGACGCTACTGACACCGGATACCCAATCGGACCATTCTCGCATAAGACTTGAGCGACCACTGGCAGCCTTCATGACGAAAGACTGATCCACGGAGGCTGTTGGGTCATCGCTGGTTGACCATGGCACCATTGCCCCAGTAGTCATGTTTGATCGGAAAGTTAGCGAGGGTCTAAGGCTACGAACTAGAACGTTCACATCACCGGAGTCGTTAACTTCAAATCCATCTGTATCGACGCGGAACATGCCTCCGGCAACAAGGTTACCCTCATCGTCGTAGGCGCCCAATTTAGCGAGCGAGTAACCATCACTAACCTTGGTGTACCACTGAACGTCGCTTGAATCGGCGGATGGGTCACCAAATTTGACAAAAGAAAGCGCAAAATCATCAAGCCGCTTAAGCCACTCCTCCGCACCTTCGGCGTATCGCATCAAGCCGCCAAATTCGCCACCAACGATACCGCTACCTTTGAGTGCCCCAACGAACGTGAGCGCATCGTTTCTATTTTGTTCACCCCGAGGGAGTGCCACCTTGATCAATCCAGTCGGTAACCCATCCTGATTACGGTCCACTGCGAGTCTGGCGGCCTGACCACCATCAACCAAAGCCAGACCATCAAATCGGAGTGATGCCTGACCGAGATCTGATGTATCGATTGTCGCACCGACGAGATCAGTTAATTGCCCGCTTAAGCGATCTCGCTCATCAAGCAAATCTGCAGATGGGAGCGGTTTGCCAAATGCAGATGAAGACTGAATCAAAACATTAACTCTCGCCAGGGCCTCTGCCTTATCGTTGATTGCATCAATAACCCCTGACATCTGAAACAAGGCTTGGCGTCGGGTCTCTTCGATTGTTGCTGCCAGATTACGTACCCTGTCCGTCATCTCAACTGACGTCGTCGCGAAAGCTGTCCTGGCTGTTCCCGAGGCAGGATCTGCCGAAAGATCCGATGCTGTCGTGAAAAAACTATTAAACACCTCAGTCAATCCACTTGATTCATCAACAAGCATGCGATCCATGATCTGAGCAGCATTATTCATCGTTGCGGCCTGTCTTACTTTGGCATGGTTAGCCAAGTACTGTGATGACACCAAAGCAGAATAAGACCGAACAATCGAGTCGATGATCACCGTGCCGCCCTGAACGAGCGGATTGGTTGAGGCTGAGGTCATTAATGGGTGGGTCTCTCGCCGATGAAATCCTTCGACCGCCGCCCCAGAAACGTTGGTTGCAATGTTGGCCATGCCCGTCTGGGCAGTTTGGAGTCCAGCCAAGCCCAGACTATTGATATTTGTAATTCCGGTTCCCATGAATCCTCTCGTTAGCGCCTTGCTACGACTTACTCTGATCCAGCTATGCTGGAGCCTGATGTACTTCCTGACGTCCTAGAGAGATTAACGGTTGGAACCATCGGACTATTAAGGCTTGTCGCACGAATAAACCCCTGCGATTGCTTTGAAGATCTAGAGTCTGGACCGACTTGACGGGACCCCTGCGCTTGCGCAATCAGAGATTCAACTTGTTTGCTGAGCCCTAAGCCACCAGCCTTGACCAGGTAGCCCGCCAAAGAATCATCGGCAATTTCACGCCAGCCAGACTCAGATTCTTGTTGATCGCTAAGCCAAGAGGTTGAGCGTGCGTTAGAAAGGAACTGTCTAATGAGCAAGGCTTCGAACTGCTGAGCAGCTTGTTTTGCCGTACCGCTGACGCGATCAGCAGCTTGCTTACTGCCTAGCGCTGCAACCCAAGGATCAAAAGCCGTTGGGGCAATCATCAGATTAATTCCAACTCGGCTTTAAGCGCTCCAGCAGCCTTCATCGCCTGAAGTATCGCGACGAGATCCTGGGCATTGGCGCCGAGCAAGTTCAAAGCACGTACCACTTCCTCCAATGATGCGCCTCTGGGAAGGGCACCCAGTGCTCCAGAGCCAATATTCACATCCACATTGGTACGTTGCGTCGCAGCGGTCTGTCCCTGAGATAAGGGAGCAGGCTGACTGACCTGAGTGTCCCGGTTGATTCTAACGGTAAGGTTGCCATGTGCTACGGCAACCGGATCAAGCCTCACGCCTTGATTCATGACGACCGACCCAGTGCGGGAGTTAATAATCACCCGAGGAGCTTCTTCTACCGAATCAACCGTCAAGGATTCAAGGTCTGCGACAAAGCGAACCCGGTCAAGCTGAGACTGAGGCAGTCTGACTTGAATAGCCCTGCTGTCTAAAGGAACAGCTACATTAGGTCCAAAACGTCTGCTAATCGATTCGACAACTTTTTGCATCTGCCCAAAATCGGCACGGTGCAAATCAACCTGCATCAAATCTTCATCGATCGACTGTGGTACCGCCCGCTCAACCAGTCCTCCCGCAGGCACCCTACCGACAGACTGGTGGTTGACGAGCACCGCGGCACCACCACCACCAGCACCCGCGCCCGGAACAAGGACTGAACCCTGAGCCATGGCGTACACCTGACCATCGGCGGCTCTCAGTGGCGTTAGTAGGAGCATCCCTCCGCGCAAAGTCTTAGCATTTCCAACAGAGGACACCGAAACATCGATATTCTGTCCTGGCTTTGCGAATGGCGGGAGGGTTGCTGTGACCATGACCGCAGCCGTGTTACGAAGCTGAACGCGTTGGCCCTCAGGCATCTTCACACCCAGAGCTTGCAAGAGTGATAAGGTCGTTTGCAGCGTGAATGGGGTTTGCGTTGTTTGATCACCGGAACCATCGAGACCAACGACAAGACCATAACCAATCAGTTGGTTACTACGAACACCAGCGATTGAACTGATATCACGAAGCTTTGTCGCAAGCGCATCGCCATATTGCAAACAGAGCAACAGCGGCAACAGGACGATCTGAAAAAACTTCGAAATTGATGATTTCGTATTAAGCACAATCAGTTCCTAGAACGGCCAAGCCTTTAAAACCCCTCGGGTTAACCATCCCGGCCGAGTCGCATCATCCCCACTTCCGCGCCCTCGATACTCCAACCGGGCATCTGCCACTTGAGTTGAGGATACTGAGTTTCCAGTCAGATCGGATGGATTGATAATGCCGGAGAATCTGATTATTTCCTCCTCACCGCCTATCGCAACTTGCTTCTCTCCGGACACCACCAAGTTGCCGTTGGAGAGCACTTGGGTGACCATCACCATAATCGTACCGGTAAATGCATTTTGTGCACGTGATGCACCCGAACCTTCGAATTCTGTCGCAGCATTACCTGAAAGGTTTGCCCAGCTTAGCGTATTTGTTATTGGGCTTCTCGTTCCGCTTTTGGCAGCGTCAGCCGGCATAATTGGTTTGACCGAAAGATCTACGCTCGCTTCTCTTGATGCACGATTTGAGCCGGACCTACTTGCCAACGTATTTTCCTGTAACTTTACTTGAAGAATATCACCCACAGCACGCGCCCTCCTGTCCTCAAACAAGGGTCGAGGGGTACCAGTGCCAAGAGAGGCGGGGAACAAACTTCCCTGGGACGCGGGCGTTACAGCTAGGGGCTTGGGGCGGACGACCGCCGGTGCAGACTGAATTGATCTATCCGCGGTTGCACAGCTAGATAAAGTAACTACTAGGCAGAGCAAACACCAAACCCAAGACTTACTCATTACATCAAACCTGCGCAAGGCGTTGTAGAACCTCATCAGAGGCTCTCACGACGCGGGTGTTGACGTCATAGCCGCGTTGGGCTTGAATCATATTAATCAACTCTTCCGCAACGCTCACGTTTGACTGCTCAACATAGCCCTGCTTAAGCACGCCGAGACCATTTTGGCCGGGCGTGCCCTGAGTTGGACTTCCCGAGGCAACGCTTTCAACGTAGAGATTTCCTCCAATTGCCTCCAGACCAGCCGGATTAATAAAGTTCACAATCTGTAGCTGCCCTAACTGCTGGGTAGCACCATTGACCTTGGCAGTAATCTGACCAAACTCGGAAATCGTGACTGACTCCGCACCGTCTGGGATGGTTATGCCAGGGGCGACAACATAACCAGCCATGTTAGTGAGTTGGCCTTGGTTATCCTGGGTGAAGTTACCATCGCGGGTGTAGGCCGCAACCCCGGTTGGCAAATTAATTTGGAAATAACCGTTACCATTAATCGCAACGTCCAGACCATTACCTGTTTGTGACATCGCTCCCTGGTTTAAAATTCGGGTAGTGCCCAGAATTCTCGCACCACTGCCAAACTGTAAGCCTGTTGGCGAAACGCTTTGCTCTGAGCTTTGTGAACCGGGGGCTCGAACCGTTTGGTAGAGCAAATCTTCAAAGTTGGGCTTGACACGCTTGTATGAAACCGTCGAAGCATTTGCCAAGTTATGAGCAATCACATCCAAATTGGCCTGATTGACATCCATGCCAGTTTTTGCTACCCAGAGTGATCGAATCATTGATTAGCCCCTGCTCAAAGTCATAATGCCATTAGCTGAGCGCGCATTTGCATCAGCGTTTTGGATCATTTTTATGTTTAGATCAAACAAACGTTGCTGTCCAACAAGGGCAACCATCGCCGCCGCAACGCTCACATTAGAGCCTTCAATAAATCCCTGCTTAGCCGCCACAGAGGGATCAGATCTCAGACCCTTGACATCGGCAGCTTCAAACAATCCATCCCCTGTCCTATTAAGTGACTTTGGATCAGGCTTCACCAGGCGAATCTTCCCCAATACGAGAGGTTGGGGTGAGTTACCGTCAAACACCACCACGGTGCCGTCGTCACCGATTTGGGGCGGAGAACTGTTGGGTGGAATAACAATCGGACCAGACTCACCCAGTACAACCAAGCCCCCCGCGTTGACCAGTTCTCCTGCTTGATTCGTTCGAAAATTACCTGCCCTCGAGAGCGCCTCCTGACCATCGGGACGCCGAACAACAAAAAAGCCATCGCCCTGTATAGCGACATCGAAAGGGTTACCCGTGGACTCAAAGGGACCAGCTTGAAAGTTAGACCCAGGCGTTGTGTCGAGCGCGAACGCCCGAGTATTTGCGCCATCGCCTCCCATCGGAACTGCGCGAAAAGCCGCAATTTGCTCGCGAAAGCCAGGCGTGCTGGCATTGGCCAGATTGTTTGCGGTAACTGCCATTTGACCAAGCGCAGATCGCGCACCGGTCATGGCGGCAAAAACAAGGCGGTCCATTAACGTGTAACGTCGATCGTGACAGACAGAATCTCGACCTGGGTACGTATTGTCTGCGCATTCGCTTGATAGTTACGTTGTTGAACCATCAACCGTACAAGTTCACCTGCCATGTCTGTGTTTGCTTCCTCGACTGAGTTTGACCGGATGCTTCCGAATATGCCATCAGCAGCTCGACCAACAATCGGATCGCCGGACTGTGGCGTTGCTTCGTAAGTATTGTTTGACACCTCCCGCAAACCGCCAAGCCCTTTAAACGTAGCGAGCTGAATCGCTCCTGCAACAAGCGTGCGTCCGTTCGTAAATTGTCCGCGCAGAATCCCTTTGTCGTCTACTGATAAACCAGTGAGCGAACCAGCGGCATATCCGTCCTGCTCACTGCGCTTAACCTCGAAAGCAGAAGCAAAATTTGTAGTGCCCGAAAAATCAAGCTTGAATGAAATCTCGTCACTGAGGAGGAGGTCCGGGTCTTTAATGTTTAAGGGGTCTTCTGGCGAGGGAGGAATGAGTGAAAATTCCATTGACAGCCCTGCCGCATCGTTCGGGCCAATACCTGCTAAGTCAGCGGTCGTTAGGCCTGCACCACCAATCTTAACCAGGCGCCCTTCGGAGAATCCGAAACGAGCAATCGCCGACGGTCCAACCTTCCCAGTTGTTGTCCCTGAATCCGACGCCAACTCAGGAATGACCGTCGTCGAATCGGGCATTTCGACACTGATTTTAGCACTCAACTCTTTATTTACGGGATCGCTATTCGGAGCAAAAACCTGGCCGTCCACATTAACAAAAACATCATAAATTCTCGGCTCAACACGCCGAAAATACATTGTGACCGAATGCTGACGACCGAGTTTATCGTAGAGAGGAAACTGCTGGATATGCGAATAAGTTGTCGGATCGTCAGTATTCAGGATGTTTCTCAAGGTAGCTTCACCTCTTTGCACCTCGGATGAAACAATTGACGCTCTCGCATCAAGGTTGACCGATAGAAATGCGTTTGAGGTACGGTTGGGTGGCATCGGGGAAGCAGGCTCCTTCAAAGGCCCGATCACATCGGTTACGTTCGTCGAATCCGAGTTGGGTTGATAACCGTACAAATAAAGACCGCTGGAGCTTACGATATTGCCATCTTTGTCGGTCAGAAAATTACCGCTCCGAGTGTAGAAGGTTTTCTCAGGAGAGGGCTCCTTAAATAGACCCACGACATACATGCCATCGCCATTAATTGACATATCAAGGGGAGAGGCTGAGTACTTTGTAGACCCCGCCGCGTAGCTTCTGCGGGTAACACCTCCCGTACCGGTCGCCCCAAATCTACCGGATGAACTCGGCTGAAGCGATCTTGTTAATGCCTCTTGAAAAAGGTATTCCGATGACTTAAAACCACTCACATTTGAAGCAGCAATGTTTTTACTCGCTACTTCAATAGCACCCGAGTTAGCCTGTAAGGCGTTTAAACCAATCGAAAATCCGCTTGACATGAGCTTACTCTCCTAAGAACCTACACCGATCAAAATATTGATATGATTTGAAAATGCTTAACTAAGACCCGTTAACACCTTTTTCCACCGACCCGATTTGCATGATTTGCGTGTCATCAACAACTCGCCCGTCATTAAGTTGGACCTGCACTGTTGAGCCAGCACGCTGAACACTTTGCACCGTTGCACTTGTAAGAACGTTGCCCTTTGCAGTCTTGCCATCGAAAGTCAGACCTTCCACCGAAATCCGATAGGAACCGCTTAGTGCCGGCGTGCCTTCTTTGGTGTTTCCATCCCAGCTCAATGGCTGCATGTTCGGACCAAGATTGCCCAAAGCAATCTCATCGACGACGCTCCCATCGTAACCCGTGATTCGCAAGGTCGCATTCGAAAGAGCCGCATCTGAATTAACCGCAAAGTTGACTGGATTGCTACCGTCCCATGTAACCGCCGAGGAGGAAGCAAATACCTCGCGCCCGATGAGGGCTGACTGATCGAGCAGGCGACCACTTGTTACCTGTTTGACGAAGCTATCAATTGAAGCGCGCATGTTCTCAATGCCTTGCAACTGGCTCATTTGCGCCAATTGAGACGCGAATTGCGCGTTATCCATCGGATTGAGAGGGTTTTGGTTTTGCATTTGCGCAACCAACATCTTCATGAAGTTATTTTGAATCTCTTCGGCAGTATTCCCGATATTCGTATTAGACGTTTTGACTTGGTTGGCGGTCGCAGGATCGTAACGTGGAATTAAACCAAGATTTCCAGTGGATGTAGACATCTATCAACCCCTTCCAAGATCAAGCATCTTGAGCATTAATTGCTTACTCGTATTCATCACTTCAACATTCATCTGGTAGCTGCGGGATGCAGAGACCATGTCGACCATCACCTCAACAGGATTCACATTCGGCATTTGGATATAGCCACTGGCATCGGCACTTGGGTGGCCAGGCTTATAGACTTTGGGGCCATCGCGCATATCCTCCTTCACCGCCGCCACTTCAACGCCTGCTGCAACCTCACCAAGTATCGGCGCCGGCCTAAACACGACATGCTTAGGCCGATAGGGCTTCCCATCAGGACCAGATACCGACTCCGCGTTTGCCAAGTTAGAGGCTAAAGCATTCATTCGCAATGACTGCGACGAAAGCGCTGTGGATGCAACCTGAAAACTACGCATCAAACTCATATTTACTCTCGACTATTGCTTAATCTCGGTCCGGTTAATCCCGGACCTATTGGTTGCCGGTGAGCGCAAGCCGCCGCGACGCGATCACACTATTGAGCATGGTCATCGCAGCTTCAGTACGAACTGCGTTGTCCGCGAAGTGGGAACGCTCAGTTTCGACGTCTACAGTATTGCCATCAAGCGCGGGTTGCATCGGCATGCGATACAGCAAAGCCGGCGCGCCTGGAAGTGAACCACCAATTCGGTAATGACGATCGTTGCTTGCCGAAAGCGGAAGCGCGTTTGAGTAAGCAGTGCCTTCCACTTGTTCACGGAGCGCTTGCGAAAATAAGACATCTCTGGCCTTGTACCCCGGCGTATCGATGTTGGCCATGTTGGAAGCAAGAATTTGCTGCCTGTAGCCACGCATACGCAGTGCGGCCTCAGAAAAGAATAAGGGGTCAAATTCAGGCACGAGATTCATGGAGACTCCAACTTTCGAACGAGGTAAGTACAGCAATCCTCGTGCCAATC
>Ga0194130_10005444_pt1 | contig 15331 bp, 15 predicted proteins | sample TA2KigsurfametaG_FD_160084 | JGI IMG/M metagenome (GOLD analysis project Ga0194130, IMG submission 160084) | Freshwater microbial communities from Lake Tanganyika, Tanzania - TA2015050 Kigoma 12 surface | ecosystem: Environmental > Aquatic > Freshwater > Lake | place: Tanzania: Lake Tanganyika... | reverse complement strand
CATTCACGAAGTCGAGATTTACATCGGCATCCTGATCGGTGCCGTGACGTTCTCGGGCTCGGTCATCGCATTCGGCAAGCTGTCGGGCAAAATCAGCGGCAAACCGCTGCTGTTGCCCGCGCGGCACCGGCTCAATCTTTTGGCCTTGCTGGTGGTGATCTGGCTTGGCGTGCAGTTTGTCGCCGCGCCGAGCATTGAGGCGGGGATGACGCCGCTACTCATCATGACGGTCATCGCGCTGCTCTTCGGCATACACATGGTGGTTGCCATTGGCGGTGCCGACATGCCGGTCGTGGTGTCGATGCTCAACAGCTATTCGGGTTGGGCTGCTGCGGCCACGGGCTTCATGCTGGCCAACGATTTGCTGATCGTCACCGGTGCGCTTGTCGGCTCATCGGGCGCCATCCTCTCCTACATCATGTGCCGCGCCATGAACCGCAACTTCGTCAGCGTCATTGCCGGTGGCTTCGGCACCGGCGGCGGTACGACGCCTGCAGCCGCCAGCGGGGCACAGCCCGCAGGCGAGGTGACATCGGTAAGCGCCAGCGAAACGGCGGAGATGCTGCGTTCGGCACGGAACGTCGTCATCATTCCGGGTTATGGCATGGCGGTAGCGCAGGCGCAGCATACGGTCTACGAAATCACCAAGTTGCTGCGCGAGAAAGGCGTGAACGTGCGCTTTGCCATTCATCCGGTCGCAGGGCGCATGCCTGGGCACATGAATGTGCTGCTCGCCGAAGCCAAAGTACCGTACGACATCGTGCTCGAGATGGACGAGATCAACGACGATTTCCCGGATACTGACGTGTCGATCGTGATCGGCGCGAACGATATCGTGAATCCAGCCGCCGAAGATGATCCGACGAGCCCGATCGCCGGCATGCCCGTGTTGCAGGTCTGGAAGTCGAAAACCTCGATCGTGATGAAGCGCTCGATGGCTTCGGGTTATGCCGGCGTCGACAACCCGCTGTTCGTCAAGGACAACAACCGCATGCTCTTCGGCGATGCAAAGAAAATGCTCGATGAGGTGCTGGTGGCGCTGAAGAGCTGAGAGGCGCCGATTTCGCGCTCGCTCCTAGTCGTAAAGCATCGCGCGTTGTCGGGCAATGGCGAACTCTTTGGTGTTCGACAGCCAGGAGTTTTCTATCGCGGCGATATCCATCCCGGCCTCGAGCTGTTGCCGCAAGCTCAGACTTCCCCAGTGTGTGCCAATGGCCCGATCTTCGCGAAACACGATGCGTTCGGGATATAGCCTGCGTAGGGTGCTGAGGATCGCAACCGCCGTGCGCAATGGTCGGTAGGCCGACGGATGGGTAATGCGCAGGCGGACGCCCTGCATCGGCGCATCGCGATACTTGCCATAAAACGGCTTGTAGTGAATGGCCTGGAAAAGCACGCCTGGAAGTCGCAAGGCCTGCAGCGACTCTTCGAGCCGGGCGGCATCCAAAAACGTCGCGCCGATGATTTCAAACGGCATCGTCGAACCGACACCCTCGTTAATATCTTTGACCGTCGAGGCCACCATGCCGGTAGTGGTGTACAGATAGGCTTGGGTTACCGAGGGAACATGGGGCGAGGTGATGCTCCAGATGAGGCCTGTGTCATCCCAGCTCATCGAGCGTCGCCAGCCGCGCATCGGCACCACATGCAGATCGCAACCGATGCCGAGTTGGTCATTGAAATAGCGACCCACTTCGCCGAGCGTCATGCCATGCGTCACTGGCACCGGACCCCAGCCGATAAAGCTGCGGAAGCGATCTTCGACGAGCGTACCCTCAAAGTTCAGCCCACCGAGGGGATTCGGCCGATCCAGGACCACGAGCGGAATACGTGTCGCAGCGCATGCATGCAGTGCTTCCCCGAGCGTCGAAATATACGTATAGGTGCGCGAACCAATATCCTGAATATCGAAAAGAATCACTTCGACCCCAGCCAGCACCGTCTTCGAGGGGCGCTTTTCTTTGCCATAGAGACTCACTACGGCGACGCCGGTCCGCGGATCACGCCCGTCAGCGATGGTTTCGCCAGCGGGAACTTCACCGCGGATGCCGTGCTCAGGACCAAACAGCCTGATCAAAGACAATCGCGAATCTCCGGCGAGCCGATCGACTGTCGGCACCAGGTCGCCGTCGACGCCAGACGGGTTGGTGATCAGTCCCACGCGCTTGCCCGCCACCAGTTCGAGATAAGGGCTGCCCGGCGCTAGCAGAACGTCGATCCCGAGTTCCACCTTGCGCTGCTCGGCCGACAGGCCTGGCAGCGAAGTCAGCAGTGACCAGACCAATAAGAAAGTGGCGGAGAGTTTCGAGCGGTGTTTCATCTGTACAAAATCATGCCTTGAAGTACCAGCGTCGTCGGTGTAGCCATTCTGCCACGAGCCAATAGACCAACAGTGTCGCCACTGCAAACAGGAAAGAGCCAAGTCGGGGATCGGCTGACAACGGCGCAAAGAATTCGCGATGCAAGCGAGAGAGTAGCGTCACGTACTGCGGATTACCCGCTAGGTCAGTACTCTCTTCGAAGCGGATCAGTGCGAGGGTTCGCGGTACGAGGCCGCTGAGTGCGAAAATCAGCAGGGCATTGCGGCCAAACGCCTCACAGCCGCGCAGCAACGGTTCGATCAACCGATGCTGCCATCGCCATCGGTCTAGGCACTGCAGCAGCACGGCAATCGATAGCGTCGCCAGCCCCGTCGTCAACAGTACGTAACTCGACGTCCAGAGTTTTTTGTTGATCGGCATTAGCTCGTGTGCGAACGAGCCGACTGCGGCGGCAACTATGGCGATCAACAGCAGGTCGCGAACGAGAGATTTCGCTTGCTGACGTTGCAATAAAAAGTGGCCGACTGCGTAGCCGAGTAGCACTTGAGCGACGGCTGGAGCGGTACTGGCGAGCCCCTCGGGGTCGAAGGGCACACCTTCGCCGCGGTACAGGTGAGATTCACCGAGCAGTACTCGATCCAACGTGGTACCAAAGAAACCCTCGAGTGAATACGGGTCGACTCCATGGGCGAAAGCGACACACGCCCACCAATAGCCGATCAGCAAAAATGCACTGCAAAACCAGGCGGCACGTACACCGCCGCTACGCGCGATCAGGGCCGCGCACGCCCAGCACAGGGCGATCCGCTGTAAAACCCCCATGATGCGCAGCGTTTCGAACTCTTTGAACTGCAGGCCGCCATCCGCCCCCCATTTGACGAAGGGCCAGGCATTGAGCAACAGACCGATACCGAATATCAGCAGCGTTCGACGTGTCCAGCGCTTCCAAAATTGGGTGTTACTGGCGGTGTGCGTCGGGGTTAGTGCAATAGCGTTGCCTACGGCAAACAAAAAAAATGGAAAAACCAGATCAGTGAGTGTCCACCCGTGCCAAGTCGCATGCGCAAGTGGCGGATAGAGACTCGCCCATGAGCCCGGATTATTCACGAGGATCATCAGGGCGACGGTCGCGCCGCGAAACACATCCAAAGTTCGGTTGCGATCGGTCATGGCGGGCGCTGATGTCGAAAAGTGACCGTGGGTCGGGCGAGAATCCACCGTAAACGATATTGGCACCAAGCGATCCATTCGTCGACCCGCCTGCTTTGCTGCGGATCGGTTAAAGTGTCGGCGATGAGATTTTCGGCGGCACAGGTGGATGAGTTCTTTGCTCAAGGATGGACGGTCGTGGGGGGGCTGTTCAGCCTCGATGAGATGCGTACGGCCACGGCGGCATTCGAGCGACTGTATGGTGCGGCGCAAGTTTTGCGCAGCACCCAAGAGCATGAAGGCGCCTATTTCGTGCTCGAAGCCCCGCCCAGAGGCGAGGTTATCGTCAAGCGGGTTGTATGGGCCGGAGGCGCAGAGCCTGACCTGCTGGCGCTCAGCGCTGATCGGCGCTTGATCGAGCCCGCACTCGATCTGCTCGGCAGCGACCATTGCGAGCAACTGCTTTGCCAGGCGCACTTCAAGATGCCGCGGGATGGGGTCTCCTTCGATTGGCATCAGGATGTGCAGCACCGCGACAAGGGCCCGGGCACTTGGCGGGATCTCAACGGTCGCGGCTCCTACGTGCAGACCATCATGCTCATCGATGACATGACCGAGGCCAATGGTCCGTTGAAGTTCATTCCCCGCAGCGCGGTCCGCGGTGGCGATACTTTGCGTTTGTCTGCCGAGTCCTATGACTACAACACACCGATGGGTCGCACCGACAAGCCTGCGACCTTCGATGAGTCGCAAGCCGTGACTATCACCGGTCGTGCAGGAAGCGTTCTATTCTTTGGTCCTTACGCCATCCACGGCAGTATGGCGAACGAATCGGACGTTCCACGCCGCATACTCATCAACGGTTATGCGTATCCCGGTGCGAACGGTCGCGTCTATCCGGGGCGCGGCTCGGGACGGACCCTGCGCCGGTCGGCGGTCGCCTAGCGGGGCGGCCTGGCGTGGCTACCTAACGATTCGCCGAGGTATAACGGTCGTGGGCAGCAGTTATTTTCATGTACTCGACTGGACGATCGTTGGGGCGTATTTCGCCCTCGTGACCTGGATCGGTCATCACGTCAAAGATTTGCAGGGCAGCACACGCGAGTACTTCCTCGGTTCGCGCTCTCTGCCTTGGTATGCCGTGTCGATGTCGATCGTCGCCACCGCAGTGAGCGGCGTTACCTTCATCGGCGTGCCGGCGCTGGTATTCGCGCAAGGCGGCGACTTTCGCTATCTGCAGTTCTGTTTGGCGGGGCTTGTTTCCAAGGCCATTCTCGGACACTTCATTTTGCCGCGTCTTTACGAAAAGAATTACGCGAGTCCCTACGACTTCATTCGCGACAAGCTCGGCCCGGTGTTCGGCAAACTGTCGGCGCTGCTGTTTTTCATTGGTGCGGTGCTCGGTCAGGGTGTTCGAGTGTTTGCGGTCGCGCTCGTCCTCGAGTTGCTCACCGGCCTCGATTTTGTCGGTTGCGTCGCGCTCAGCGTAGGTGTGGCCGCGCTCAGCACCATGCTCGGCGGAATTCGTGCTGTGGTTTGGTCCGACGTGCTGCAGTTCTGCATGTTCGTCGCCGCCGGTTTAATGGCGATTCTTTTTGTTACGCAAACCTATCCCGATGGCTTAACAGGCTTGTTGTCAGCTGCGGATTCTGCGGGCAAGACACATGTCATCGAGTGGAGCACCGATCCGCGCGTCAACTTCACGCTTTGGGCCGGTGCCTTCGCGATGCCGTTCCAGAATCTTGCGGCCTACGGCACGGATCAGTTGAACACGCAGCGCATGCTGTGTTGTCGGTCGGTACGCGAGGCGCGCATTGCGCTTTATGTCAGCAACTTCGGCGAGCTGGTCGTGGTGTTATTTTTGATGGTGGGCGTCGCCCTTTGGGGCTATTACAGCCTGAACGCGGTCGACCCGGCGTTCGCACCGCTGATAGCCGAAAATGTTGATCGTATTTTCCCGGCATTTATTCTGTCCGAGATGCCGACCGGACTACGCGGCTTCATGGTGGCAGCGCTGTTTGCGGCGGCCATGTCGAGCCCGGTGCTTTCGGCACTTGCCGAGACCAGTATTACCATGTTTCACGAGGGGCATCGCAACGGCACGCTAGACGAGGCGAGGGCGGTGATGCTGTCGCGCATTCTGGTGATCGTCTGGGCGTTGGTTCTGGGTGGCTTCGCCTTGCTGCTGGCAGGCTCCGATGAACGGCTGATTCCGCTCGCTTTCGCCATGACGGCGTACACCTATGGTCCGATGCTCGGACTTTTTCTGCTCGCCTTGTTCGTCTCGCGCGAACGGATCCGTAACGCGCCGCTAGGCGTGGCGGTTTCGCTCGTCGGCGTGTTACTGGTCCATAACGCACAGTTTTTTGGCTTCACGAGCGAGCGTGAGTTGGTGGCATTTCCTTGGCTGTTTCCGCTCGGAGCGGCGCTTTGCGTAGGTTTCGCCCTCTTGCCCATCGGCAAGGGGACTCGGCTATCCTCCGCGTCATGAGTCACGGCAGGGTCACGCCGCAACTGCGGCATTGGATCGTCAAGCAAATCGAGGCCGGCCAAAGCCCCGAGTCAGTGCTCGAATCGATGATTCGCAACGGCTGGCCAGAGGGCACCGCGCTCGATGTCATGGAGCGCACGCTGCGGATGCGTGTGGCGCAAATCAAGGCTGTCGAAAACGCTGCTGCCCAGACGACCATCGCCAACGACCCGCCGCCGGCGCCCGAGGCCTGACCGATGCGCGCGTCCCGCGCTGATATCGACGCGCTGCCGATCTTTCCGCTGATCGATCCAGCGTTTCTCACCGTTGACGAACATGCTGCTTTGCTCGGGTTCGCCGAGCGTAATGATGCCGTCTTTGGCATGCCTGATGCCGGCGATTATTGGAAAGGCCGGACGCTCACGCCCACGGATATCGACGATGAGCACATCCGGGGAATATTTCGCCAGACCCGCGATCGGGCTATCGCCAAGCTCACCGCCGTACTGACCGAGCAACTCGGACCGCAGCCGCCGCTTTACTCAGACCTGATCAACTACGCGCGTTGGCCACCCGGCTACGAGTTGCAGCCGCATGCCGACAGCGAAAATCCGCATGGCGCTCCGCATCCGTATCCTTGGCGCGACTTCGCTACGGTCATTTATTTGAACAATGACTATGATGGCGGCGAGATCCACTTCCCGAATCTTGGGCTCGAACTCAAGCCCCAACCGCGCATGCTGGTGGTGTTTCCGGGTACGATGTTTTTCCTGCATGGAGTGCGTCGAGTGACGCGCGGCATGCGACACACCATTGCGTCTTTCATTACTTTCGATTCTGACCACCGCTTCGAATTTTGAACTGTAACTTGTCGTCACATGATCAAGGTTCCCGATAACACCATCGCCGCCATTCCCTACGACGATTTTTATCGTGGCAAGCATGAGCAGGTCTATTTCAATCTGCGTGGGCGCAACAAGCGTGACTGGTTCTCGCGCCATGCGTATTTTTGCCTGCCGCTGGTGATCGGCAATCAGTACGGGCTTGCGATGCGCTCCTTGTGGCGTGCGACTTTTCTTTGGAATGGCGGTCCGGACCCCGCAGATACTACAGTCACTATCCATAACACCGAAGACGAGATCCGTCATGGCAGCCTGCAGACCATGGTCTCCAACTTCGGACTTGGCATCGTCACCGTTCAGGCGGCCTTCGCGCTGCGCACGCCGCCCGGCATCAACCTCATGACCTTGCAGCCACCCAATTATTTCATTGATGGCTTGCAGAATATGGCGGGTGTGGTCGAGACCGACAACCTGCGCCGCGATTTCACCTTCAATCTCAAAATCACTCGCGCGAACTTTCCGGTGGAGATTCAGGTGGGCGACGTCATCGCGGGTGTCATGCCCATCCCCCGTCAGTTCGTGGAAAACTTCGACCTTGTCGATGGCTGCAGTCTATTCACGCCCGAGCAGATCGCTGCCGAGCAGCAGGCAGCGCGTGACTTCGGTCGCGAACGCACCGAGCACGATCCGCTGCGACCCGACGGCGTCGGTCGTCGATATCACAAAGGCGAAGACGTGTACGGAAACAAATTCGTACACTCGCATCAAACGCGACTGAAGAACGGACCTGAACGTTCCGACGACGACTAGCTCAACACCCATAACCGCGCTGGCGATTGGCTGCTGGCAGCCTGCGCCCAGTTCAGCTGCTCGCCCAGCCGAGTGAGCGTTCGACCGCGCGCGACCATTCGTGCATGCGTGCAGCCGCCGCATCGCGGGACATCTTCGGCTCGAAGCGCCGCTCTACGCGCCAGCGGGCCGCGATCTCGTCAGTCGACTTCCAGAAGCCGGTCGCGAGACCTGCAAGATAGGCCGCGCCCAATGCCGTGGTCTCGGTTACGGCAGGTCGGATTACCGGCACGCCTAAAAGATCCGATTGGAACTGCATCAAAAAATCGTTGCGTGAGGCGCCGCCGTCTACCCGCAGTTCGTGCAGCGGCACCGCCGCATCTTTCTGCATGGCGAGCAACAACTCTGCACTCTGAAAGGCTATTGCCTCGAGCGCAGCACGGGCGATATGCCCGCGCGTCGTGCCGCGCGTGATGCCTGCGATCGAGCCGCGCGCGAACGGATCCCAATGTGGACTGCCGAGACCAGTGAACGCCGGAACCACATAAACCCCACCGTGATCGGCAACGCTGGTGGCCAGCGCTTCAATTTCTTCGGCGTGGTTCACGAAGCCGAGACCGTCACGCAACCATTGTACGACCGCACCGCCGACAAAAACACTGCCCTCCAAGGCATATTGCAGCGCACCGCGTCGCTCGCCTGTGCCGGGCGTACACGCAATAGTGGTGAGCAATCGATGATGCGAAGCAAGCGGGCGTGTTCCCGTATGCATCAGCATGAAACAGCCGGTGCCATAGGTATTCTTTGCCATGCCCGGTTGCAGACAGGCCTGTCCAAATAGCGCCGATTGCTGATCGCCGGCAAGGCCGGTGAGGGGTACGTCGAGATCGCCGATGGCGACCGTGACGCCGAGGTCAAAAGATGATGACAGCACTTTGGGCAGTACCGCTCGCGGGATACGCAGCAAGTTGAGCATGCCCTCGTCCCATTCGCCGTCGAGATTGAGCAGCAAGGTACGGCTTGCGTTGGTGACATCGGTAATGTGGTGCCTGCCACCCGACAGCTTCCAGGCGAGCCAACTGTCTATCGTGCCGAAGCACAGCTCGCTACGCTCAGCTCGAGCGCGCGCGTGCGGCACGTGATCCAACAGCCATGCGAGTTTGGTGCCCGAGAAATACGGATCAAGTAGCAAGCCAGTGCGCCGCGTGACTTCCGCCTCGTGTCCGGCGGCGCGTAGTGCGGCACACGTCTCTGCGGTACGGCGATCTTGCCAGACAATGGCCGGGGCAATGGGCAGGCCGGTCGCGCGATCCCAAAGAACCGTGGTCTCGCGCTGATTGGTAATACCCACTGCGGCCACATCCCCGGGTTTCGCGGCCGCTTTTTTCAAGACGTCGTCGATGGTTGCGCGCTGGGTATCCCAGATCTCGAGTGCGTCATGTTCCACCCAGCCCGATTGCGGGAAATGCTGCGTGAACTCGCGCTGCGCCGTCGCGACGATATTGCCGGCGTGATCGAAAAGAGTGGAGCGTGAGCTCGTCGTGCCTTGATCGAGGGCGAGGATCCAGCGGCTCATGAATAACTCCCGTTCATGACTTTTATCGTTAGCAGCAGCTGACGCCGATGCTAACGCATCTCCGCCATCGAAGATTTCCTGTTGCAGCCGGCCATCGACCTTGCGAGGATCGATTCGTCATGGAAACCGACCGCCAGCCCTACCGACCTCTCTACACGCAGATCCAGGACGCGCTCGTCCGCCGAATCGTCGAGGGCGAGTGGCGGCCGGGCGAGTTATTACCGAGCGAGCAGGCGCTTGCGCTGCAGCTCGGGGTGAGTCAGGGGACGATACGCAAGGCGATGGACGCCCTCGAGGCCGAAAAAATCATCGATCGTCGGCAGGGCAAGGGCACGTTCGTTGCCGAACTCACGCAAGAGCAATCGGTATATCGATTTTTTGGCTGTTGCGTCCCGACCGCCGGCGAATCGTGCCAACGAGTGGCAACGAGACCGTTCGACTCCAACCCATGGGGGCGAGAGCCGCACTGGCCTTGGGCGTTGCCGAGGGCGCACTGGCCTATGAGGTTTTGCGTACACGCCTCGTCGATGGGCAGCCGCTGGCCTTTGAGCGCACGGTTGTCCCGGAGAAAAATTATCCGGCGCTTGATCGACACTCACCGCTGCCCAATGCGTTATTCACGCTTTACCAGCTCGAGTACGGTATCAATGTCGTTTCGACCGACGAAAGATTGCGCGCCGATCTTTGCAACGAACAAGACGCCGCGTATCTCGGGTTGATCCCTGGCGCACCCTTGCTCGAGATCGAGCGCGTTGCAGTCACCGTCACGGGCGAGCGCGTCGAGTAGCGACTCAGTCGCTGCAATACCAGCTTGTGCGTGTATGGCATTACCTTGACCTGAGGCCATCGATCGCAGCAAGAGCCGGTAAAATTAAAAGCTCTGTTTCTTGCGAGTTTATATGAATTTGACGGAGTGACCTCTGGCAAAAATATTGAGACGCTTCCGCGGATAACTTTCAACCCAATGAGTCGCCGTGAACGATCTACCGCAAGATCCCGCTGACTGGTCGGTGTTGCAGCAGCTGCTGGTACAGGCAATGTTCTTGCCAGCCCACGAGCGCAGTGCCTGGGTCGCATCATTGCCTGCGGCGCAGCATGCGCTGCGCGAGCCCTTGCGTCGGCTGCTCGAAGTGCAGGCCGGCATCGAGACTCGTCATTTCATCGACGGAGCGCTCACCGCTGCAGAGGTTCTGACCCCCCCCCGCAGCCGTGCTGATCGGCGACCTCGTCGGTCCCTACCGATTACTGCAACAAATCGGTGATGGTGGGATGGGCTCGGTGTGGTTGGCCGAGCGCACCGACGGCACCATCAAGCGCAAAATCGCACTCAAGCTTCCGCGCATGGTTTGGGCGCGCGATCTCGCGAGTCGTATGGCGCGCGAGCGCGATATCCTCGGTTCACTCGAGCATCCGCATATCGCGAGGCTGTACGACGCCGGCGTCGATCAGCTTGGACGGCCGTTTTTGGCGCTCGAATATGTTGAAGGTCAGCGGCTCGATCACTACTGTGATGAACATCGACTGACGGTGGATGGTCGCATCCGCTTGTTCTTGCAGGTTCTCGACGCCGTTCAGTACGTGCACACCAACCTCGTACTGCATCGGGATCTCAAACCCGGGAACATTCTCGTCAATCAACGCGCCGAAATTCGTCTGCTCGACTTCGGCATTGCCAAGCTGATGGGAGACGACACCGTATCCTCGCCCGCCGATGCGCTCTCGCGTTCCCTGTCGCGGGCGATGACGCCCCGCTACGCGAGCCCTGAGCAGGTGCAGCAAACCCGACTGACGCTGGCCTCCGACGTCTACTCGTTGGGTGTGATGCTCTACGAGTTGCTCGTCGGATCGACACCGCTCATCACCCAAAACGGATCGCGCGCTGAGCTCGAGATGGCGATCACCGAAGGGCATCTGCGCACCCCAAGTCGCGCCAAGATCGACCCGAGCACCGCAGACTTGCGTCAATCGACACCTCGACGCTTGCTGCGCATCCTGCGGGGCGAGCTCGACGCCGTTTTGCTTAAAGCGCTGGCTCGCAATGCGACCGATCGATACCCTTCCGCCGAAGCGTTGCGCGCTGATCTCGTACGCTGGCTCGAAGGTCATCCGGTACGTGCAAAACCGCCGTCGCGCCTCCTCGCGATTCGAAAATTCATCGCCCGCAACGCCTGGACAGTCGGCATCGGCACCACGGCAGTGACTGCGGTTACCGTCGCAGCCGTCATCGCCGTACTGTAAGCCCGCGAGGCTCGCATCGAGTCGCGCCGCGCAACCGCCACCCGCGACTTCCTTATTGGGCTATTCGAAAACGCCAACCCTGAGCTGCATGGGGGGAGGGATATTCCGGCTAAACAGTTATTGCTTTCAGGCGAGAGCGTACTAGATGCTGCACCGGTTTTTGACTATCGGGTTAAAGCCGACATCTATTCGGCTATTGCTGCGGTTTGGAGTCAGATTGGCGACCGCGAAAAAACGAAAAAGACATCCGCGAAACGTGTTGCGCTGTTAGAGCGGGACGGACCCTCCCGCGCGCTGTTAACGGCGCTTTTCGATTATGTCGAAGCCTGTATGCAAACAGGAGAGCACGCCATCGCTGCGATTTACCTAGATCGAATAGCAGAGTTATCAATGAAACTTCCTCTCCTTAAGCAGCAAAGAGCGGAATATCACTGGTATCGAGGCTGGATCGCGCTACGAAAAAGAGATTTTGCTCTTGCAGAGAAAGGCTTTTCTGGTTCTCTCGATAGCCTGCGCGCAACTAAAGACGCAGTTAGAGAGCTTCGAGCTCTCTCTGGTCGTATTCAGAGTCGACTAGGGATGGGCGCTCGTGATGCGGCTATCGGTGACTATAGTCGCGGTAAATCTTTATTAGCGAGTACGGGCCTCACTGAAGAAGAAAAATTAAATCGCGCATTTGAGCTTGCTGCAGCGATGTACATGTTTGGTGAGTACCAGATCGGCTGGCCACTAATGGAAGAGGTTTTCAGGACCGCTCGGGCTCGTCATGGAAAATTTGCCGCTATCGACTCGTCAATTCATTTGTATTGGATTAAGTGGTCAACCCAGCTCCGAAAATTTGATGAACCGTTATCGTGGCTGAAGGAGAAGCGTGACTTTCAATCTCTGAGTGAGGAAAAATATTGTAGGTCAGATAGCCCAAAGATATCGTTAGCAGAGGTGGAGCTCCTAATTGCGTCTGGTAGCCTAGATTCGGCGAGAAGTAATATCAGTGAGATCTCGCAGAAGCTAACTCAAATACCGATATTGAACTCAGATGAGTTTGTACTCGCTTCATTGAGGCTTGACCTACTTCTGATTAGTCGAGAGCCGAAAGAAATAATGAAGAAGTTATCTGGGCACCCTTGGAAGACATCGGCCGATATCGAGCTGCCAATCGAATGGAGGCCATACTTTTACTGGTATCGCGGTATTGCGTTGGGATTAGACCGCCAATATCAAAACGCGGAAACCGAGCTCCGAATTGCAGAGGGTGAAGCGGCACAGGTTTTCGGGCCTCTGCATCCTCGCACAAGCGCAATTTCATTCGACAGAGTCGTTATGTCATTGGTAGGTAAACCACGTGATAGCAAGGAGTTTAGGAACACCAAATCTTATTTGGAAACTCTCGTAAAAAGACTTCGTGATTCGCTGGGGGATGACCACCCTATCGTTACAAAGGCCGTGGAAGCCATCGGCAGAATTGAACAAAACTCCGTCAATGCATCCGAAATAAGCGCCAAACACGAACTGTCTAGTGCGTTTCTTCATTGAAATACCAAAAATGGCGCTTGAGAATGAATGAGAAAACGTCACGATGTCGGGCCGATGTAGATCTCTCAAAAATCTTTTAGGAGTTTCAAATGAAAATAACTGGATACCGTAAAACCAAGGGTGGCCGCGCCCTCCTTGGAATGCTGTTGTTATGCGCGTTCTCCTCGCAAAGTGTAATGGCCGTGCAGTCTCCCGCCGTCATTGTCAGTGAATGCGCGTTTATTAGTTTTGGCTCGCTGCTTGGTGTTGACAGGCCGCCCGACAGAGACACGATCCGACCGCCGATTATTCCGCGGATTCCCCCAAAGTAGAGTCTGACGTATTCTCCACCCGCCCAATGGCGGGTGGAGGATGCAAGTGACCGGAAGTTCAGATAACACGGCGCCGGGATCGGTTTTTGATGCGATCGTTTCCCGCAGTTCGACAAAAAAATTTGCTGATACGCCTATAGCTCGACACCAGATCGAAACGCTGCTGACGGCGGCGGTACGGGCACCGGATCACGGCTTACTTGCCCCCTGGCGCTTCACGATTCTCGAAGGCAGCTCGCGCAGTATCTTGGGTGATGCGATGAGTGCGGCGTTGCTGGAGAAGACGCCGGACGCCGACGCTGAGGCGCAGCAGCGCGAGGCTTCGAAGGCGTTTCGTTCGCCGGTGCTCGTTGTCGTTTCGGCGCTGCCGCAGCCGCATCCGAAAGTACCCGCGGTCGAGCAGCTGGTCGCAGTGGGCGCCGCCATTCAAAATCTTTGGATCGCTGCGCATTCGATGAGCCTTGGTGCTGCCTGGAAGACCGGATCACACGCCTACAGCGCGACGGTGAAGCGGGCGCTGGGCTTGACGGAAGACCAGCAAATCCTGGGTTTTTTGCATGTGGGAGTCCCGCTTTCAAAGGCGGTTATTCGACCTGCTGACCTGTCGGGCAAAGTACGTTGGCTTCAGGATCGACAGGGATAGCCACCCCTTACGTCAGCGGCGCGGTACTGACAATGACGCCATTCTCGTCCGCGTAGAGCCAGTCGCCGGGGTTAAGGGTGACCCCGCCAAAGCTGACGACGACATCACGCTCGCCGGTACCCAGCTTGTTGGGCTGGGTAGGGCAGATCTCGAGCGCGCGAACTGCAATCGGCATCTGCCTTACGACCTCCACATCGCGCACGGCGCCGTTGATGACGATGCCCGCCCAGCCGTTGTCGCGAAGCAGTGCTCCGAGCATATCGCCAAACAGCGCGCGCTCGAGCGAGCCGCCACCATCGACGACCATGACCCGTCCGTCGCCGGGGGTGCCGAGAGTCGACTTGAGCAATGCGTTGTCTTCAAGGCAGCGAATGGTTGTAACCCGACCGTGGAATTTGCTCAGTAGCCCGAAGTGACGAAATCCCGGACGGAGAGTCTGGACTTTGCCGATATTCGCGTCGGAGAGGTCGCAGATGCTTGGAATCATGGTTGGCCTTCGTTGAGTGTGTTATCCATTCGTGACTCGATTGAATCGATTTCACGGGGGAGCCGCGATGATACTGATTACGGGAGCGACTGGCCGTACCGGAAGCCACGCCGCAAGGGAGCTGGTTGCCAGGGGGCTGGGCGTCAGAGCTCTGGTGCGTAACAAGGACAAGGCGGCACCGCTCGCTGCGCTGGGAGTCGAACTGGCCTTTGGCGATGCGGGTGATGCCGATACCCTGCGCGCGGCGATGCGCGGGGTGAGCAAAGTCGCGGTCATCCTGCCGAATGGCGAAAACCAGCTGACCATGGAAAAGCGAATCGTCGATGTCGCCGTCGAGTGCGGTGCGCAACACATTCTGAAGATTTCTTCGATGGAGTCTCTGCCGACGGCCAAAATAGGTACGCATCGGATGCATTGGGACTCAGAGGAATACATTCGGGCGAAGGGCGTGGCCTGGACGATGGTCCGGCCTAGTTTTTTCATGCAGAACTTCCTGGCGAATGCTGCGACTATCAAGTCCCAAAACCAATTCTTTTATCCTTTTGGCGAGCGCGGCGCTGCCGCCATGGCGGACTCGCGCGATGCCGGGTTCTTCGCGGCGCATTGTCTTGCGACCTCGGGACACGAGAACAAGAGTTACGACATCACCAGCCCCGACCAGCTGAGCTTTCACGAGGCTGCGAAGGTTTTCAGTCGTGAACTGGGCCGGCCGATTGCCTACGTGCCGCAAGATCCCGCCGAGTACAAGGCTTACCTCGGCAAGTTTCTCGCAAGCAAATGGCATCTCGAAGCAGTCTGCGATATTTTCGCCGAGATCGCGGCAGGCTATGTCGTCGAGACCACATCGACTTTCAAAGAAATCACCGGACGTACGCCGCGTGATCTCGCGGGCTTCGTGCGCGAGATGCGGGCGGTGTTCACGCCCTGAGAGCGGGCGGTCAAGCGCATGTTCCGCAGTCATCTTGCTGCTGT